>Ga0335069_10012545_pt1 | contig 11913 bp, 9 predicted proteins | sample Lox_Sample_11_FD_206714 | JGI IMG/M metagenome (GOLD analysis project Ga0335069, IMG submission 206714) | Soil microbial communities from Loxahatchee National Wildlife Refuge, Florida, United States - Lox_Sample_1.1 | ecosystem: Environmental > Terrestrial > Soil > Wetlands | place: USA: Florida...
CGATCGTGCCCGGAGGCGGGCCGATCAGGAGAATCGGACCAGGCAGGAATGATCTGCGTGAACTATTTCGCGTTCTTCCTCAGACGGAGAGCGCAGGATGAAGCCTTCTGCCGCGGCCGCCGCCGAGGTCGGGTCCAGCAGCGCCATGCCGTTGTCGAGCGTGACGACGCGCCGCGACGTCGTTCGACCACCGGCCGGACGCAGGCGGTCGTCCGTGACCGTGCCGAGGCGCCGGCCTTCGTAGTACGCGCCATATCCGACGTAATTCTGATCTTTTCTGGCTGAGTTTGGATTCATTGGACGGATGCGATGTTGGAGGAAATGTCCGCCAGATCGGGGTCGATGATCTGTTGCGGATAGAAATAAAACTGTTTGCCGGCGGGCACGCGGATGAACACCCCGTTGCGCTCGATCTCGGCGCGAAGCTTGTCCTTGACCAGGGCCATATCGGCGCCAGCGCCCTGGAGCAGGGCGTTACGCGGCGTGGTATCCACCATTTGACCACCGTAGGCGTTGGCATGGGTGGTTTGCAGGCCCGCGGCAACGGCCTCGAGCGTGGTGGCGGCGAATCGCTGCAGCTCCTCGTTGCCCGCAGAGTGGATCACGTCGCCCTGCAATCCGTAGGAGCCGTCGGTGATGCCCCAGGTGAGCCCGTTGTCGTCTGGCTGCGCGCGATCGAGCGCCAGTCCGCGCACATTGAGCTGGCGGCCATTGGGTTTGCTGCCCTCGCGTGGAAAAATCAGCACCCACTCCGGGCTGGAATACAGGCGATCGCGCATCCGATCCGGACGGGCCGTGCCGTGCAGTTCGGCGCCGGCCGGGATGATCAACTGACCGTTGTTGTAGACCGGGGCAGTCACCAATCCGATCAGCGGCGTGGCCTCCATCGTCGAGTCGATCGTGAACACCAACTCGCATTTGATGGGATGACCAAAAGGCAGGAAACGGGCCGGTTTGCCGGAGTAGGGTGGAGTGGCCGGGGCAGGGTTGGTCGTCGGTCCCACCGATGGCGCTGTGGCCGCAGGTTGTGATGCATTGGTCGCGGACGTGGCAGCGACCGTCGGTTCGGCGTGATCTTGGGTGGAGGGAACGGTTTTGCGGCCGGTATGGGTGGGGGCGGCGGGGCGCCCCTGCAAACGCAGCGTAAAGTTCGGCGGGGGTGCCGCTGGCTCGCTCGCGACCGGCGGGAGCGCAGTCTGCACGGTTTCCGTGCCCGCCTCGTGTGGTTTGGCCGCGGTGGCGCGGCGGATTCGCGTATTCCCGTTTTGATCCTGTTCCTGACGCGACTGGCCGGCATTCTGCCGGTAATTGCCGAGGTAGGCCGCCTCCTGCATTTGCTGCCGGCCGCGCTCGACCACCGTACCATCCGGCTTGGGCGGGCCGCCGGGCGCGTTGGCGGCCTCCTTCGACTGGGGTTTTCCGGGTTCGGGTACCGCCGTCGTTTCGTGGGCCTGATGCCGTTGGTTCACCCGGTAGAAGGCGAACACCATCATGCAGACAAACAAACCTACGGTAAAAAGGCCGGCCTTGGTTTTGAAAAAATTTTTCATCGTTTGCCTTCCTTGGTTTGCGCCGTACCCGAGGGCGCTGCGACGGCTTTGGCGTCCGCTTGCGCCTTGTCCTGCGCATAGCGGCGCGCGATGGCCGCCCCGGGATTGAGCCGCGGACTCAACAGGTCCACCGTGATCTTCCAGGTGTTGCCCGCGCGCATCGGATTCGAGCGTTCGAGCTGCACGATGAAATAAGCCTCCTTCTCCTCCTGCGGCGCGAGGATCGCCGGCGCATCCGAGAGGATCTGTCCGAGATTCGCGGCCCCGCTGCGGGCGGCAAAGCTCGCCACGTCGAAGGCGATCGCCTGACCCGTAAGGTTGCGCAAAAGCAGGATGAATCCGATGCAGTTCAGTTTGTTGTCGCGCACCGCCCGGAGCAGGACGCACTGGAACAGCCCGTTGTCGGTCACCCCTCCCGGGATGACGCCGGCGATGCCGACCAAATCCGGTGCCGAACGGCCGGGGGTCGGGCATCGAGCTCGGCGTGGGAGAGCGCCACTTCAACGTCCATGGCTTGCGCCAGTCCGGCCAGCTCGGGGCCGGGCGGTGTCGCGTGGATCAGTTTGAGCCGATCCATAAAACCAAGCAGTCGGGCGGGAGTCACGGGCACGTAGGGCGGGGCCGGCAACGTGGTGAGCCGCTTGACTGCAGATGAATTGACGGCCGTGGCCTCGCCGGCACCCGATGGACCGGTCCCGGGGCCCTTCATCCCACGCATCGGTCCTGCCTCCCCCTCGATCAGGTTGAGCAAGGCCACGGCCTGAAACTGTTTTTCAACGGGGTAGAAATAGAGGACGTAGGTGTTCCCCTGGTAGGGCACGTTCAGGTTGCGAGTGCCGGCGCCCGCCAGCGGGACGACCGTAAAATACGCGTCCCCCTGCGTCCATTGGATGTGGTATTCGCTGGTCAGCCGGCCGTTGCCGGCCGTGATTTCCTTCGTGGGATCCTCGGTGAATCCCTGCCCATCGGACACGCCAATCTCACCTGGAAACCGGATGGTGGTCGTCACCCGTGGATGGGTGGGTACGAACAGCGGCCTGGTGGCGTCGAGTGCGACCACCTGGATGACGCCGCTCCCCGCCGGGGCCGCCAGCGCCGGCGATTCCTGCGCCGCGCTGCGCCCGGCCCCAACGGGGAGGATCGGCATCATTATCATCCACCAGCCCCGAAATCGTTTCATCGCCGGGTCTCCTTGGTCACCTTGATGCCCACGTCGGAACAGACCCAGGGGTACGCGCCGGCCTTGCCCAGGTCCGGGTTGCGCTCGAAGGTGAACACGAGCCGGTAGTCCGGCTCGTCGTAGAACGAGCGGCCGGCATAGGCGCCGGCCACCACGAGCCGGCCCTTCACCTCGACGATGCGATGATTGCCCGCGGCGACCGGGTCGCCGATCACGTCGATCAACGGCTTGATCTGCAAATTGCGGCGCCTGATGTCGGCGGCCTGCTTTTTCAGGTCGTCCTCGAGTTTCTGGACGACGCGCGGGGTGAAATAGAGCGGCAGGAGTTCCCGCAGATCGAAACCGGCGGGCGAGCGCTGCATCGCGGCGTTGGTCGCGTAGATGGCGGTGGTGTTGAAAAATCCCCGGCTGTTTGCGAGCGGCTCGACCGGCCCGGTGGTCACATTGCCCGCCGTGTCCATGACGTGAATCAACTCGGTGGCGCGGCCGGCCCGGATGGTGAGCCAGGAAAGCGTCATCGCGCCGAGGCAGACGGCGAGGGCGGTGACCTTCCAGAAATCGGCGCGTTGCCGCTCGCTCAAGGCCAGTGCGCCCGGCGTGTGGCGCGACCAACCCGGCGGATGATCGCCCGGCCGCGGCGTGGGGCGTTCGCCGGTGCCGGTGTGCTCAGGGGAATGCGATGTCTCCTCGGCCATATCGGGCAGAAAGGAGAATATATTTCAAAACGTCAACTATATTTTACTTTTATGTCCGGTTCGACCCCCGCTGCCCCGATCACGCCACCGGCACAATTCCCCGCCACGGGTTCGTGGATACCACGCTTAACGAAAAGGTCGGCGGCTTTTTCGAGACGGGCCCGGAGATTGGCTTGGGATCATGCCGGATCACGACGATTCTCTCGCGCGTCTGATCCCCTGGTGAGAGTCATCACTTTTGCGATGCCAGGCCTCGTGCAAGATAACCACCTCCATCATGGAGGCCCCATAGGGGATACACTGCGCCGGTATACGTCGTGTTCCACGTCCAAAAGATCCAACCGTTGACCCGCTTCAGACGCAGTTGGTGCAAAAACGATTCCATGCCAGCGAGCGCTTCGGGCAGTGACGGAAAGTCTTCGCGATAAGCGCCGAACTCGCCCACCAGGACAGGCTTGGTTCTCTTCAGCTCTTTCCATTCCATCGAATCGAAATCGGCGTCAATAGACGGATTGAAACGATGCGGATAAGGATGGATCTCCAGGAAATCGAGCATGGTGCTTTCGAGCACCTTCAGCCGCAGCGGAGATCTGGGATCACCGTTGGCGGAATCTCCGAGGTAGACACCCGTATAGCCCTTTCGATGCACTTCCGCTGGAGAGAAAACGCTTGAGGTGAGGAGCATGCCGGGAGCGGCAGCCCGAATCGGCCCCACAACCCCACCAATCCACGCGGCGGTTGCATCGTCTGCCAGCTGCTGGCGGGCTGTGGCGTTGCCCAGATCATAAACCTTGCCGGTTTGCTCCAGCTTGAATTGTCCGCCCAACGCTGAAAACGGTTTTTCCCGGGAGTCGAAATACAGTTCATTCCACAAATCGAGGGCAAAGATGGCGGATAACGATCCAGGGGATCGTCTTTTGATATCCAAGAGCAAGTCCGCCAAATACGCTCCGTGCTCTGCGGCTAGATTGGAGTCCATGAGGATTTGGTTCGCTCCTTTCACACCGGCTTGAGGCGCAGCCCAACCATGCGCGGGAACGACCGAATAATAATTCTTCGGAATCCAATATCCCGTTAGCTCAATGCGAATCCCATATCGAAGAGCCAGGTCGAGAAACGTCACCAGGTTGCCAACGTAGCGGGCATCGAGGCCCCGGGCGTGAATGTCGTGAAGCGAAATGGCGTCCGAATCTGGCCGGATACGAACCACGTTGTAGCCGAGTTCCGCCAACTGTCGGAACATTTCCATCGTGGCAGGCAGGGCATCGGTGAACGCCGGATCGCTGAAGCTCGTATTGACCGCCCGTTTGTCTGCGCCCGACAGCAAAACCCAGTTCACGCCCCGGGGCGTGAAGGTTTTTCCGGAGCTCACATCGAAAAACTCCCGGCCGTCCGTTCCCGTTCGGACAGCGATGCGTCCAGGGGAAGCGGGCGCCGCCTGAAGCCCGAAGGGGGCGAATGCCAACGAACCGAGGAACAACAGGCGTGCGAGCGAATTGCCACGGAGTTTATCTGCCACGGCTTGGAGATGATCTATTCTCTATCTCAACACAATCTGGCAGTGCGAACAAAGCCGTCTCACCAATGATACCGCCCGGCGAGTAGCGCGGTGCTTCAGACCGCGTTCCGAGGGCCTGCGCACGGGCCAAAGCTCCGTGCTACCACGGATGCCCGATGTAGTGTGATGAAGGCAGGTCGCTGGCATGGCTCCTTCGCCCCATGCCTCGTAAGTTCAACTTGGAGCTCGGACGTATCGCCGCAGGCTTGCCCGCCGGAGGTGTGGCGATCGTCCGCCTTTGATCCGACCGGAGAAGGCGGACGAGGCTACGCCTACGTCCGCGCTCCCAGGGCAGGCAGGTCAGCTCGTGGGGGTCGCGGAGGCTATGGCGTGGCGGGGGCGGCCGGGGCGCTGTCGCCGGCGGCTTCCTGCTCTTCCTCGGTCTCGACGATGCGGGCGATGCTCAGGAGCTTGTCGCCCGCTTCGAGTTCGACGAGTTTTACGCCTTTCGCACCGCGTCCGGTCTCGCGGATTTCCTTCACCCGCGTGCGGACGCTCTGGCCTTTGGCGGTGAGCAGCATCACCTCGTCCTCGTCGCGCACGCTGAGCGCGCCGGCGACGCTGACCGAGCCATCGTCGGGCAGATCGATCGCGATGACCCCCGTGCCGCCGCGGCTGATGAGGCGGTAATCCTCGAACGGCGTGCGTTTGCCGATGCCGTCCTCGCGCGCCACGAGCAGCCGGGCGGCGGGATCGCACACGCAGATCGCCTCCACGTAGTCGCCCGCGATCTTGAAGCGCATGCCGGTGACGCCGACGGTATCGCGGCCCTGGTCGCGGAGATCGTCCTCCTTAAAGCGCACGGCCTGGCCCTTGTGGGAGACGAGAATGATCTCGTTTTCGCCGTTGGTGAGCACGCAGCCCACGAGGGTGTCGCCCTCCTCGAGCTTGATGCCGCGCAGGCCGCCCTCGCGGGTGGCGTTGGTGTAGTCGGCGAGATTGGTTTTCTTGGTCACGCCGTTCTTGGTGGCCATGGCGAGGTGGAGTTTGTCGGAAAACTCCTGCACGCAGATCATGGCGGCGATCTTTTCGCCCTCGGCGAGACGGAGGAACGACGACACCGACTTGCCCTTGGAGGCGCGGGCGCCCTCGGGGATGTCGTAGACCTTGTTGGCGAGGCACTGGCCGGTGCTCGTCAGGAACAGGATGTAGTCGTGGGTGCTCGCGGTGAAGAGCGTCTCGACGAAATCCTCCTCGTAGGTATCGGTGCCCATCACGCCCTTGCCGCCGCGCCGCTGGCTGCGGTACTCGGCGACGGGCGTGCGCTTGATGAACCCGAGGTGGGAGACGGTGATGACGCAGCCCTCGTTGGGAATGACGTCCTCCATGCGGAATTCGCCGGCGGCGCCGATGATCTCGGTCTTGCGCGGATCGGCGTACTTGGCGCGCATCTCGAGCAGTTCCTTTTTGATGATCGCGAGCAGTTTCGCCTCGCTCTCCAGAATGCTGCGCAGTTCCTCGATGAGCTTGATGAGTTCGAGGTACTCGGCCTCGATCTTGTCGCGTTCGAGACCGGTGAGCTGGTAGAGGCGGAGCTCGAGGATGGCTGTGGCCTGGCGGTCGGAGAGCGGGTACTTGGCCATCAACTTGGCCTTGGCGTCGTCGCGGTTCGCGGCGCTGCGGATGATGCGGACGAAATCGTCGAGGTTATCGAGCGCGATCTTGTAGCCCTCGAGGATGTGGGCGCGGTCCTCGGCCTGACGGAGGCGGAACTGGGTGCGGCGCGTGACGACATCGCGGCGGTGCTCGATATAGCAGTCGATGAGCTCCTTGATGTTCATCTGCTTCGGCCGCTTCCGGTCGATGGCCAGCAGGATGACGCCGAAGGAGGTTTCGAGCTCGGTCTTCTGGAAGAGCTGGTTGATGACGACCTTCGACTGCTCGCCACGCTTGAGCTCGATGACCACGCGGGTGTTTTCGTCGGACTCGTCGCGCACATCGCGGATGCCGTCGATCTCCTTCTCGGTGACGAGCTCGGCGATGCGGGTGACGAGCTTGGCGCGGTTCACGTAATACGGAATTTCCGTGATCACGATCTGCTCCATGCCGTTCTTGAGCTCCTCGGTATGGGCCTTGCCGCGGGTGCGGACGATGCCCTTGCCGGTGCGCAAGTAGCTCTCGATGCCCTCGCGGCCGGCGATGACGCCACCCGTCGGAAAATCGGGACCGCGCACGATCTGGCACAGCTCGTCGAGGGAGATGGAAGGCTTGTCGATGATCGCGCAGGCGGCGTCGATGATCTCGCCGAGGTTGTGCGGCGGAATGTTGGTGGCCATGCCCACGGCGATGCCGGTGGAGCCGTTCATCAACAGATTCGGCAGGGCGGAGGGCAGGACGGTGGGCTCGGTGGTCGACTCCTTGTAGTTGGGGGCAAAATCGACGGTCTCCTCCTCGATGTCCTTGAGCAGATCCTCGGCCACGCCGTTGAGACGGCACTCCGTGTAGCGGTAGGCGGCGGGCGGATCGCCGTCGACCGAGCCGAAGTTGCCCTGCGGGTCGATGAGCGAATACCGCATGACCCAGCTTTGGGCCAGGCGCACGAGGGTGTCGTACACCGAGGAATCGCCGTGCGGGTGGTAGTTTTTCAGCACCTCGCCGACGACGCCGGCGCACTTGTCATAGGAACGGTTGTGGAGCAGACCCTCGCGCAGCATCGCGTAGAGGATGCGGCGCTGCACCGGCTTCAGGCCGTCACGGGCGTCGGGCAGGGCGCGCGAGATGATGACCGACATCGAATAATCGATGTAGGCCGTCTGCATGATGTCGGAGATATTGGCCGACGAAAGTTTCTCGTTCGCGGTGTACACGGGCGGAGGTGGGAGTGAAAGTGAAAGGGAAAGTTAAAGGGGTGGGCGGAGGTAGCGGCGACTGGTCGATCGATGTGCCCGCCACCCGCTACTGTGGGTTACACGTCCAGGTACTGCACGTTGAGGGCGTTGTCCTCGATGAACTGGCGGCGGGGCGGGACCTCGTCGCCCATGAGCAGGGTGAAGAGCGCGTCGGCCTTGGCGGCGTCGCTGATGTTGACGCGCAGCAGGCGGCGCTTGTCGGGGTCCATCGTGGTTTCGAAGAGCTGCTTGGGGTTCATTTCGCCGAGGCCCTTGTAGCGCTGGATGGTGAGGCCCTTGCGGCCGAGCCCGCGGATGTGGGTGAGAATCTCCATGGGCCCGTGCAACTCCGTCTTCGTCTCGGTCTTCGCGCCGGGGTTTTCGGTGACGATGTAGCGCGCGTGCTCCGTGGGGCTGAAGTGTTTGATCTCGAGTCCGCCCGCGGCCATGGACTTGAGCAACTTGGTCATCTCGGCCGACTCAAAGATCTCGTGGATGGTGATGCGCTTGGGCGGGGTGAAGGGAGCGGCGGAGTCGGCCTTGGCGTTGTCGGCCTGGTCGGACACGCCGGCGTCGAGGCCGTGGAAAAGCACGAAGGCGGCGCGCGAGTCCTCGTTTTGGAGGAACTCGAACGACTCCTTGTTGCCCTCGCGGATGCGCGCCACGTAGCGCGGCAGGGCATGGGTGGCGAGGTCGTGCCGGTCGAGATATTCCGTGAGCGAGGCGCCGTAGCGCGTGACGCCGAGGCCGAGCTTCTCGAGCGTGGCGAGGGCCTCGACGATCTTGTCGACCTGCGCCGGGGCGACGACGAGTTGATCGCGGATGCGCTTGAGGACAACATCCTCGGAACCGAGCTCCAGGAGGATGCGGTTGAGCTGTTCGTCGTTGTCGACGTATTGCTCGCGTTTCTTGCGTTTGATGCGGTAGAGCGGCGGCTGGGCGATGTAAACGAATCCGCGCTCGATCAGGCCGCGCATCTGGCGGTAGAGGAACGTGAGCAGGAGGGTGCGGATGTGCGAGCCGTCGACGTCCGCGTCCGTCATGATGATGATCTTGTGGTAGCGGGCCTTGTCGGCGTTGAAACCGCCGACGTTTTCGTCGCCCTCGCCGATGCCGGTGCCGAAGGCGGTGATGAGGGTGCGGATTTCCTCGTTGGCGAGCACCTTGTCGAGGCGGGCCTTCTCGACGTTGATGACCTTGCCGCGCAGCGGCAGGATCGCCTGGAAGCGACGGTCGCGGCCCTGCTTGGCGGAGCCGCCGGCGGAGTCGCCCTCCACCAGGTAAACCTCGCACAGCGCGGGGTCGCGTTCGGAGCAATCGGCCAGCTTGCCGGGCAGGCCGCCGCCGGAGAGCGCGCCCTTGCGCACCGTCTCGCGGGCCTTGCGGGCGGCCTCGCGGGCCCGGGCGGCGTTGAGCGTCTTGTCGATGATGCGCTTGGCGATGCCGGTGTTGGCCTCCAGGTAGAAACGCAGCTTTTCGCCGACGATTTTCTGCACGATGCCATCGACCTCGCTGTTGGAAAGTTTGGTCTTGGTCTGCCCCTCGAAACGCGGCTCGGGCACCTTGACCGAGATGACAGCAGTAAGACCCTCGCGTACGTCGTCACCGGTGAGCGCGGGATCCTTTTCCTTGATGAGGTTGTTGGCCTTGGCGAAATTGTTGATCACGCGGGTCAGCGCGGTGCGGAAACCGCTCAGGTGCGTGCCACCCTCGATGTTGTAGATGGAGTTGGCGTAGGCGAAAACCTGCTCGTTGTAGGTGTCGTTGTACTGGAGCGATACGTCGACGACGGTGCCGGCCTTGGTCGAATCCGCCTCGTCCAACACGGTGTCGGTAAAGGTGATCGGCTTGTCGTGAACGACGTTCTTGTTCTGGTTCAGGAAGCGCACGAACTCGGTGATGCCGTCCTTGAAGTAAAATGAATCGTTTTTCTGCGAACGCTCGTCCGTCAGGGCGATGCGCACGCCGGGGTTGAGGAAGGCGAGTTCGCGCAGGCGTTTCGTCAGGATGTCGTACTGGAATTCGCGCACGGCCTGAAAGATCTCGGGGTCGGGCTTGAAGGTGATCTTGGTGCCGGTCTTCTTGGTATCGCCGATCACGGCCATCTTCTGCGTGGTTTTGCCCTGCGCAAAACGCATCTGGTAGACCTTGCCGTTGCGACGGACCTCGGCGACGAACCACTCGGAAACGGCGTTCACGCACTTGGCGCCGACGCCGTGTAGGCCGCCTGACACCTGGTAGGCGCCCTTGCCGAATTTGCCGCCGGCGTGGAGGTTGGTCAATACGAGCTCGAGCGCCGGAATCTTGTAGATTGGGTGGAGATCGACCGGGATGCCGCGCCCGTCGTCCTCGACCGAGCAGGAGCCGTCGAGGTGCACGGTCACGCGGACCTCATGCGCGAAGCCGGCCAGCGCCTCGTCGATGCAGTTGTCCACGATCTCGAAGACGCAATGGTGCAGGCCGCGCTCGTGCGTATCGCCGATGTACATGTCGGGGCGTTTGCGAACGCCCTCGAGTCCCTCGAGCTTTTGGATTTTTGAGGCGTCGTAAACTTCGGCGCCGGCCTTGTTTTTGGAGAGGTTTTGGGAGTCGGTAGTATCGGGCATGTAGGCGGGAAAACGCGGTGAAATTGGAAAGGGAAATTGCACTGGAAAACGGGTCGGCACGCGAGGGAAAACTTGGCTTTTTTGCACCTAAAACGGATAAAAATAGACCCGGATTTCGCCATTCGGTACCACCGGTGCCGCCCCGTTCCTTCTGCCGGTGTTAATCTATGGTCTTTCGCGATTAAAAGAAGATTGCCGAATGCCTCAGGACTCCTAATCTGTTTCTTCAGTGAAGCTCTCAGTAAAAGTCGATTATGCCTGTCGGGTACTGGCGCAGATTGCGCGGCTGTATGGCACGGCCGAACTGGCCCATGTGGAAACCCTGGCGAAAGCCGAGGCGGTGCCGGCCAATTTCCTGGCGCAGATCCTGTCCGAACTGCGCGATGGCGGCCTTATTACCAGCCGCCGCGGCAAACAGGGAGGGTATGCCCTGGCCAGACCGCCCGAGGAGATTACCCTTTACGACATCGTGACGTTGGTAGAGGGGGAGGTGTTGGAATTGAGCGGGGAGGGCAAGGGGCACTCCGGTCGCCGCGTGCAAAACGTCTGGCGCGAGGTGCGGGTCGCGCTTGAGGACAAGCTTCGCAGCTACACCCTGGCGCAGTTTGCCGCGAAGAGCCTGGAAGAGATGTATTACATCTAGGAGTTTGTCGGGCCAAGCCCGACAAACTCCATGGAGACGCGCCTCCGGGCGCGTCTCGCCGACGGATTTGAGTTGAGGGCGGAGCAGGGAAAGTCAGGACTCGGGAGCGACATGCTGCCTCCCGTCCTTTCCAAACTCCTCATTCTCCAAGGTCGCGACAAACAGCGACGCGACCTCGAAGGGCAATTACAGGCCGTGCCGCATGAGGTGGCGGGCGTGGAGGCGAAAATCGTTGCCGAGAAGACGGCCAGCGATTCCGCCCGGACCGGGCTCATGGAGCTCGAGGCAAAAAAGAAATTGCTCGAAACCGAAATCGGCGAGGCCCAGCAGAAGGCCGGCCGCTACCGCTCCCAACAGCTTGAGGTTCGCAAGAACGACGAGTACCGCGCGCTGGGCGCCGAGATCGAAACCATGCAGGCCGAAATCGGCAAGCTGGAGGAGCAGGAACTCGTCGTCATGTACGCCATCGACGAGGCGAAGAAGAAATTCGCCGCCGCCGAGGCGGAGATGAAGCGCAACATTTCGGGCCACGAGGCCCGCATCCGCCTGCTCCACGAACGCGAGGGGACGCTGCGTACCGAACTGGCCGCCGCCAGGGCCGCTTGCGAGGAGGCGCGGGCGGGGGTGGAAGAGCCGGCGTTGCGACTCTACGACCGCATCTCCGGTTACCATTTCCCCGTTTGCGTGCCGATCCACGATGCCAAATGCGGCGGCTGTCACCTGAAGATTTCCAGCGAGGTGGAATCCGCAGCGCGCGGCAAGGGCGGTGAACTCGCCGTGTGCGACCAGTGCGGCCGTATCGTCTGGTGGGAAATGTGATACGGTCGTTTGGGCCGAATCGGTTGTAGAAACA
>Ga0335069_10012547_pt1 | contig 11912 bp, 8 predicted proteins | sample Lox_Sample_11_FD_206714 | JGI IMG/M metagenome (GOLD analysis project Ga0335069, IMG submission 206714) | Soil microbial communities from Loxahatchee National Wildlife Refuge, Florida, United States - Lox_Sample_1.1 | ecosystem: Environmental > Terrestrial > Soil > Wetlands | place: USA: Florida...
TCTGCACCCGGCGATCCGGGCGGCGATGAACGCCGCGGTCGAGCGCGTCGCCTCGCCTTATGTCGTGATCGCGATCCCGCTGCTCGTCGAAAGCGGCCAGCGGGGCGCCGTTGACCGGGTGCTCGTTGTCGACTGCCCGCCGGAGCTGCAGCTGAAGCGCCTGATCGCGCGCGACCACGAGACCCCGGAGGGCGCCCGCGCGATGCTCGCGGCCCAGGCGAGCCGCGAGGCGCGGCTCGCGGCCGCCGACGACCTGATCGACAACACCGGCACGCTCGAGGACCTCGACCGCGCGGTCGAGACGCTGCACCGCCGCTACCTCGCGCTCGCCGCCCGGGACGGCTCCGAGCGTCGCTGAGCGGCGACGGTGGCCCGGCCGGCGCAAGGACGGGTTTACGCGGTCCGGGCCCGGCGCGCAAAATAGCCGGATGCAGCCGCTCGCCCCGATCGAGCCCGACGCCCTCGCCGCCCGGCGCACCGTCGTGTTCGAGCAGCCGCTCAACGAGCGGATGCGCACCTTCCTGCGCCTCGAGTTCCTGTACCAGCAGGCGCTCTACCACAACCAGACCCCCAACGCGTGGTCGAGCCGCGCGGCGGTCTCGAGCCTCCTTGAGATCCTCGCGATCACCGCGCGCGGCGACCCGCGCAACGACGTGCTCAAGGACCTCGAGCGCCAGATCGGGCTCCTCAAGGACTTCCAGAGCCGGCCGGGCGTCGACACCGGTCGGCTGCGCGTCGTGCTCGCGCGCCTCGCGCAGCGGCGCGACGAGCTGCAGGCGACTAGCAGCAATGCGATGTCGCGGCTCAGGGACAACGAGTTCCTGGCCGCGATCAAGCACAGGAGCGCAATCCCAGGCGGCACCTGCGAGTTCGACCTTCCGGACTACTGCCACTGGCTCAACCTCGCCGCCGAGACGCGCCAGGGCGACTTCAGCAACTGGCTCGCGACGCTCAAGCCCCTGTGCGAGAGCGTCTCGGACCTCCTCTGGGTCACGCGCGAGAACGCGCGGCCGCGCCGCGAGATCGCCACTGGCGGCACCTACCAGATCGCCTTCGAGCGCGAGACGCTGATCCAGTTGATCCGCATCACGCTCCCGGGCGACAGCGACCTCTACCCCGAGATCAGCGGCAGCCACCACCGCTGCGCGATCCGCTTCCTGTCGTGGGTCGACGCCGACAACCGGCCGCTGCAGGCGCCGGTCGACGTGCCGTTCGTGCTCACCTGCTGCACCTGAGGACGCGGTGACGCAGCCGGCGTGCACCTGCCCGCGCTGCGGCCGCCGCTACCGGCCGGAGCCCGACCACCGGTGGCGCCCGTTCTGCAGCGAGCGCTGCCAGCTCATCGACCTCGGCGGCTGGCTCGGCGAGCGCCACGCGATCGCCGGCGAGCCGGTGGCACCGACCGCCGAGAGGCCCGAGGAGGGCTCTTGAAGCTGTACACGAACCGCTTCGCGCCGAGCCCGCGGCGCGTGCGGATGTACGCCGCCGAGAAGGGCCTCGCGCTCGAGCTCATCGAGATCGACATCGCCGCCGGGGAGCACCAGGGGACGGACTACCGCGCCGTCAACCCGCTCGCCGAGGTGCCGACGCTCGAGCGCGACGACGGCTCGCGCCTGACCGAGTCGCTCGCGATCTGCCGCTGGCTCGAGGAGGTGCACCCCGAGCCGAACCTCTTCGGGCGCACGAGCGCCGAGCGCGCCGAGGTCAATCGCTGGATCGACCGGCTGATGTTCCGGCTGTACGCGCCGCTGACGCACGTGTTTCGCAACACGCATCCCTTCTGGGCCGGGCGCCTGACACAGGTGCCGGCGTGGGGCGAGGTACAGAGGGCCGCCGTGCTCGAGGAATTCGCTGCGCTCGAGGCCTGGCTCGCGACGCGCGAGTTCCTTGCGAGCGAGCGCTTCACGATGGCCGACATCGTCGCATTCACGTCCCTCGAGTTCGGCAAGCCGTCGGGACTTCGGGTCGACGCCACGCGCCCGGCGCTGATGCGCTGGTACGCGGCGACCGGCGCGCGGCCGAGCGCGCGCGCCTGAGGCCGCAGCGCCGGCGACCCGGCCTGCTAAAATCCGCCGTTCCGTCGGAGTCGATCGCCATGCCTGACTGGGTCCGTCCGGCGGCTCGCGGCCGCGCGTGGCCGTGGATCCGCGCCCTCCTGCCGCTCGGCGTCGCGGCGCTTGTGGCCGGCTGCGCGCCGCTGGCGGCGCGCGAGGCCGCGCCCGCGGCCGCGGCGCGCGCGTTCGGCGCCTACCCCGCGACCCGCCGCGTCGAGCAGATTGACCGCTACCACGACGTCGCCGTGGCAGACCCCTATCGCTGGCTCGAGGCGCTCGAGTCCCCCGAGGTCCACGACTGGGTCGGTGCCGAGAACGCCGTCTCGTCGCCGTACCTCGAGGCATTGCCGGCGCGCGCGGTGTTCAAGGAACGGCTCGCGGCGATGTGGAATTACGAGCGCTGGGGCGCCTCGCTGACCGGCGGCAACTCCTTCAGTGCGCCGCGGCGGCGCAACGGGCGGCTCTTCTACCTGCACAACAGCGGCCGCGAGGACCAGAGCGTGCTGCTGGTCGAGGACGGCGCCGACGCCGCGCCGCGCGTGCTGCTCGACCCGAACACTCTGGCCGCGGACCGCACGGTTGCGCTCGTCGACTACCAGGTCTCTGCCGATGCCCGCTACCTCGCCTACGCGACCTCCGACGGGGGCTCGGACTGGCACACGATCCACGTCCGCGAGGTCGCCGGCGCCAAGGACCTGCCGGAGACGCTCGAGCTCGTGAAGGCGACGCCGCTCGCCTGGGCACCCGACAGCCGCGGCCTCTACTACTCGCGCTACCCGGTCCTCGAGGACAACCGCGGCGACGACTCCAAGCAGGTCAGCATCTGGTACCACACGCTCGGCACCCCGCAGGCGTCCGACCGCTTCGTCTACGCGATCAGCGACCACCCGACCCGCAATCCCTACGGCACGGTCACCGACGACGGCCGCTACCTCGTGATCGAGGTGCGCGACGGTTTCGCGACCAACGGCGTGTACCTGCTGGACCTCGCCGCGCGTGACGCCGACGCGATCCGGCTCCTCGACCGATTCGATGCGCGCTACGAGTTCCTCGGCAGCCGCGGCGAGGAATTCTACTTCGCGACCACCGAAGGCGCGCCGCACGGCCGGATCGTCGCCGTCGATCTCGGCGCGCCCGACCCCGAGCACTGGCGCACGCTGGTCGCCGAGGCCGCCGAGACGATCGACTCGGCGCACTACGTCGCCGGCCACTTCGTGGTCGCCTACCTGCGCGATGCGCACTCGCTGCTGCGGGTCTACGATGCCGACGGCGGGGCCGCCACCGAGGTCGCGCTGCCGGGCCTCGGGCAGATCGCCGGCCTCTCGGGCGAAGCAACCGACAGCGAGGCCTGGTTCGCCTACACGGATTTCTTGACGCCCCACGCGGTCTACCGTTACGAGGTCGCCAGCGGCCGGCTCGAGCTCTACCGCCGGCCGGCCGTCGCGCTCGACCCCGCCGTCTATGTGACCGAGCAGGTGACTTACACGTCGAAGGACGGCACACACGTGCCGATGTACCTCACCCACCGCCGCGACGTCGCGCGCGACGGGCGGCGCCCGACGCTGCTGTACGGCTACGGCGGCTTCAACCTGCCGATGTTGCCGGTTTTCAGCGTGCCGGTCGCCGTCTGGCTCGAGCAGGGCGGCATCTACGCGGTCGCGAACCTGCGCGGCGGCAGCGAGTTCGGCGCGTCCTGGCACCTCGCCGGCACGCGCACCCGCAAGCAGAACGTGTTCGACGACTTCATCGCAGCCGCCGAGTGGCTGGTCAAGAGCGGCTACACCTCGCGCGAGCATCTCGCGATCCGCGGCCGCAGCAACGGCGGCCTGCTGGTCGGCGCGGTGCTGCTGCAGCGCCCGGACCTGTTCGCCGCCGCGCTGCCGGCGGTCGGCGTGCTCGACATGCTGCGCTACCAGACCGCGAGCGCAAACGCGCGTCAGTGGTCCAGCGACTACGGCCTCGCCGACGACCCGGAGGAGTTCCGCGCGCTCCTCGCCTACTCGCCGGTGCACAACGTGCGCGCCGGCGTCTGCTACCCGCCGACGCTGATCACGACCGCCGAGCGCGACGACCGCGTCGTGCCCTGGCACAGCTACAAGTTCGCGGCCGCGCTGCAGGCCGCGGAGCCGGCCACTTGCCAGAGCCCGCTGCTGCTCAGGGTCGAGACGCGCGCCGGCCACGGCAACGACCGGCCGACGTGGATGCAGGTCGAGGACTACGCCGAGCAATGGGCGTTCCTCGCCTGGCACCTGGGGCTCGCGGTGCGCGCGCCGTGAAGCGACCGACCTTCCTCGAGCTCGGGCGGCGCAGGCAGTTCGGCCGGCCGGTCAAGCGCCCGATTGGCCCGGTCGACCCGGCGCCCGACCCGGCGCAGGTCGCCGACTTCGACCTCGGTACCTGGCGCGTGCGGCCGGCGCTCGCGCGCATGACGCGCGCCGACCGGATCCTTGCGCTCGATCCGCAGACGCTGCTCGTGCTCTTGATCCTCGCCGAGCGGCCGCCGGGCGGGGTCAACCGCGACCAGCTGATCGCGCGCGTGTTCGGGCCGGGCGAGGAGGAGGACAACCGCGACAAGCTGCGCCGCTGCCTGAGCTTCCTGCGCCGCGCGTTCTCCGAGGACGGCGCAGTGCGGATCCTGAACGAGCCTGGCGACTGCTTCGTGCTCGAGGTCGGCGCACCCGCGCCCGAGCGCGGCCTGCGCACGCCGGCCGCCGACGTGCTGCTCGAGAACCCGAGCGCGGTCGACACCTGGCTGCGGCGCGGCAAGCCGCACCTGCTCGCGATCGGCGTCGCGGCCGTCGTCGTCGTCGCACTCGCGCTCGCGCTGCTTGCGATCAGCAACCAGGGCCACGTCGTGCTGCTCGGCCGGGTCGCGCGCGTCGCCGCGCTCGCGACCGAGCCCGGCGTCAAGACGAGCCCGAGCTTTTCGCCCGACGGGCGCCAGCTCGTCTACAGCTGGCGCCAGGGCGCGGGCCCCGCGAAGCTCTACGTGCGCGCGCTGCCGAACGGCGCGCCGCGCGCGCTGACGGGCGGCGGCGGCGAGGACGTCTATCCGGTGTGGTCGCCACGCGGCGACCTGATCGCGTTCCAGCGGCGCGCCGACGCCGGCTGCGCCGTGCTCGCGATCCCGCCGGCCGGCGGCGAGATGCGCCTGCTCGGCGACTGCGACTTCGGCGGCGGCGGGCCGATGACCTGGCTGCGCGACGGCAGCGCGCTCATCTACACCCACCGCAGCGCGTGGGTGCTGCCGACGCAGATCGTCTCGGTCAGCGTCTCCGAGGCGCGCATGGTCGGCGTCACGAACCCGGTGGTCGGCGGCCCGGGCGACTCGAGCCCGGCGCTCGCGCCGACCGGCCGGCGACTGACGTTCCTGCGGGCGCGCGCGCCGGGCGCCGCGGATCTGATGCTGCTCGAGCTCGGCGGCAACCTGCCCGAGCGCCTGACGCGCGACGGGGTGCCGACCGCCGGGGCCGCGTGGGAGCCGGCGGGTCTCACGCTGATCTTCGCCTCGCCGCGCGCCGGGCACGACGCGCTGTGGCGCTCGCGGGTCAACGGGACGGCACCCGAGCTGCTGCTCGCCGGCCCCGACCCGCTGCGCGCGCCCGCACTCAGCAGCGACGGCCGGTCGCTCGCCTTCGAGCGCTGGCACGTCACGAGCCGCATCACGCGCCGGCCGCTCGACCCGAACGGCGCGGCGCTCGCGCCGTGGCGCGAGGGCGGCGCGCTCGAGCGCGGCGCCCAGGTCGCGCCCGACGGCCGGCGGGTCGCGTTCGTCTCGAACCGGGGCGGCCGCGACCAGCTGATGCTCGTGCCGGCCGCCGGCGGCGAGCCGGTGGCGCTCACCAAGGAGTCCTTCGACCACCTCGAGTCGCCGCGCTGGTCGCCGGACGGGCGCTCCATCGCCTGCGCCGCGGCGCGCGGCGGCGCGCTCGACGTCTGGGTCGTCGACGTCGCGAGCGGCGCGGCAGAGCGCGTGACGAGCGACGGCAAGAGCCGCGCGCCGTCGTTCTCGCGGGACGGTCGTTACCTCTACTTCGGCTCCGCGCGCGGTGGCAGCTGGCAGATCTGGCGCCGGCCGTGGCCGGGCGACGGCGCACCGGAGCAGCTGACCGCCGAGGGCGGGCTCGCGGCCCTCGAGTCGCGCGACGGCAACCTGCTCTATTTCGTGCGCCCGGACCGTCGCGGGCTGTGGCAGCGCGGCCGCGAGCCGGGCGGCGACGACGCGCTGATTTCGCCCGAGCTCTCGCCGCTCGACTTTCGGAACTTCGAGGTCACCGCGGACGCCATCTGGTTCGTGACGCGCAGCGAGGACGGGCCGCCGCGGCTCGCGCGCTACTCGCTGATCGACGGACGCTACACCGCGGGCGCGGCACTGCCGGCGATCCTGCCGGACTCCGGGATCGCGCTCGCGCCGGACGGGAAGTCGCTGCTGATCGCCGAGGCCGCCGCGAGCCAGGTCGACCTCGAGCTCGCCGCGCTCGAGTAGCGCGGATTCAGCCGCCGAACTTCAGGCGCGCGAGCTCAGAGGCGGCCGATCGCGAGCGCCGCCCGGCTCTGAAAGCGCCCGGTCGGCGCGACCGGGCCCGCGAGCGTCGATTCGGAGTCGAGGTACCACGGGAGCCCTACCCCCGCGATGCGCGCGGCCGCCGCGGCGTCGAGGTCCGGGCCCGTCACGAGCAGGAAGTCAGCACCGTCGGCGGCCGCGGCGAGCGCCTCGCCCGCGGTGTGCACGAGCCGGCCCGCGAGCTCGCGCCGGTGCGCGGCGCGCTCGAACTGGTGCGGCGTCGTGTAGACGCTGCCCGCGCCGCCGACCGGGCGCGTGCGCGGATCGAGGACGAACACGAGGTCGCCGTGCTCCTCGAGCCGGCGCACGACGCCGAGCTCGGCAGGCAGCGCATCGACGAGCCACGCGGTGCGACCGGGACGCGGCCCGGTCGGCACGTGCTCGGCGAGCGGCTCCTCGCGCGGCACGCGCACGAACGACGGCGGCAGCACCAGCGCCGTCACGATCGCGCGGTCGGCCTCGAGGATGTCGGCGTCGACGAGCTCGGTGCGCGGGCACCAGCGCAGGCGCTGCCCGTCGAGCGCCGCCGGCGTCCCGCGCCAGGCGCTGACGCGCCAGCAGTCGATGCGCACGTCGGCGCGCGCGCCGGGATAGCGATGGGTGACGGCGATCAGCGGCGCCGCGTCCTCGACGACGATGCCGAGCTCCTCGGCGAGCTCGCGCGCGAGCGCGGCGCGCGCGCTCTCGTCGCGGTGGCGCTTGCCGCCCGGGAACTCCCAGCGGCCGGCGAACGACTTGCCCGGCGGGCGCTCGGCGATCAGCACGCGGCCGTGCGCGTCGAGGAGCGCGCCGGCCACGACCTCGAGCGGCGGACTCGCCTCGCTCACCGGCCGGTCCTCAGGCCTCGCGCTGCAGCTGGCCGTGGCAGTGCTTGTACTTCTTGCCCGAGCCGCACGGGCACGGCTCGTTGCGGCCGACCTTGCGCTCGGCGCGCTGGAACGGCGTCACGTTCGCGACCGGCGCCGCTGGCGGCTCGGCGGCGGCGCCGGCCGCAGCGACCGCGGGATCGGTCTCGAGCGCGACCGGCGGCGGCGCGGCGTGCTGGAACTGCATCATCCGCGCGAGGCGCGCCTGGCGCTCCTCCTCCTCGCGCTCGAGCTCGGCCTCCGAGCGCACCTGCATCCGCGACAGCAGCGTCACGGTGTCGAACTTGATGCGGTCGAGCATCGCCGAGAACATCTCGAAGGCCTCGCGCTTGTACTCCTGCTTGGGGTTCTTCTGCGCGTAGGAGCGCAGGAAGATGCCCTGGCGCATGTAGTCCATCGCGCCGAGGTGCTCGCGCCAGTGGCTGTCGACCATCTGCAGCATCAGCGTGCGCTCGATGCGCCGCAGGTCCGCGGCGCCGACGAGCGCCTCCTTCTCGGCGTAGGCCTTCTCGAGCTCCCCGATCAGGTGCGACTCGAGCTCGGCGGGGCCGCGGGTCTTGTCGGCCTCGAGCCAGCCCTTGACGTCGATGAGCGCGCCGAAGTCGCGCTTCAGCGCCTCGCCGAGGCCCGCGAGGTCCCAGTGCTCCTCGACGCTCTCGGCCGGCACGTGCTGGGCGACGAGCCCGGCGACGACCTCGGCGCGCAGCGACTGGATCGTGTCGGCGATGTCCGCGGCCGCCATCAGCTCGTTGCGCTGGCCGTAGATGACCTTGCGCTGGTCGTTGGCGACGTCGTCGTACTCCAGCAGGTTCTTGCGCAGGTCGAAGTTGTAGGCCTCGACCTTGCGCTGCGCGCGCTCGATCTGCCGCGACAGCATCGCGCTCTCGATCGCCTCGCCGGCGCGCATGCCGACCCGCGACAGCAGCGCCTTCATCCGCGCCGGGTCGCCGAAGATCCGCATCAGGTTGTCTTCGAGCGACAGGTAGAAGCGCGACGAGCCCGGGTCGCCCTGGCGGCCCGAGCGGCCGCGCAGCTGGTTGTCGATGCGCCGCGACTCGTGGCGCTCGGTGCCGATGATGTGCAGGCCGCCGGCGGCGAGCACCTGCTCGTGGCGGGCCTGCCACTCGGCGCGCGCCCGGTTCGTCGCGTCGGCATCGGGGGCGCTCGGCTCGGCGTCGGGGCGGCCGCCGAGCACGATGTCGGTGCCGCGGCCGGCCATGTTGGTCGCGATCGTGACCGCGCCCGGGCGCCCGGCCTGCGCGACGATCTGCGCTTCGCGCTCGTGCTGCTTCGCGTTCAGCACCTCGTGCGAGATGCTCTGCTGCTGCAGCATCCGCGACAAGAGCTCCGAGGTCTCGATCGAGGTCGTGCCGACCAGCACCGGCTGCTGGCGCGTGCGGCAGTCGCGGATGTCCTCGATGATCGCCTGGAACTTGTCGGCCTGCGTCAGGTAGACGAGGTCGGCGTTGTCCTTGCGGATCATCGGCCGGTGCGTCGGGATCACGACGACCTCGAGTCCGTAGATCTGCTGGAACTCGTAGGCCTCGGTGTCGGCGGTGCCGGTCATGCCCGCGAGCTTCTTGTACATCCGGAAGTAGTTCTGGAACGTGATCGAGGCGATCGTCTGGTTCTCTTCGCGGACCTCGACCTGCTCCTTGGCCTCTACGGCCTGGTGCAGGCCGTCCGACCAGCGCCGGCCCGGCATCGTGCGGCCGGTGAACTCGTCGACGATGATCACCTCGTCGTTGCGGACGATGTACTCGACGTCCTTGCGGTAGATGCCGTGCGCGCGCAGCGCCGCGTTCAAGTGGTGCATCAGCCGGATGTTCGAGGCATCGTAGAGGCTGCCGCCGTCGCGCATCAGCCCCGAGTCCGCGAACAGCGACTCCACGTGCTCGTGGCCGCGCTCGGTCAGGTGCACCTGCTTCTGCTTCTCGTCGACCCAGTAGTCGCCGTCGTCGGCTTCCTCGCTGGTGCCGCGCTTGAGGCGCGGCACGAGCTGGTTGATCTTGATGTAGAGCTCGGTGCTCTCCTCGGCAGGCCCCGAGATGATCAGCGGCGTGCGCGCCTCGTCGATCAGGATCGAGTCGACCTCGTCGACGATCGCGTACTCGAGCCCGCGTTGCACGCGGTCCTCGAGCCGGAACGTCAGGTTGTCGCGCAGGTAGTCGAATCCGTACTCGTTGTTGGTGCCGTAGGTGATGTCGCAGCCGTAGGCGGCGCGCTTCTCGTCCTGGGTCTGGCCCGACTTGATGACGCCGACCGAGAGGCCGAGGAAGCGGTACACCGGCCCCATCCAGTCGGCGTCGCGGCTCGCGAGGTACTCGTTGACCGTGACGACGTGCACGCCCTTGCCGGGCAGCGCGTTCAGGTACACCGGCAGCGTCGCGACCAGCGTCTTGCCCTCGCCGGTGCGCATCTCGGCGATCTTGCCCTGGTGAAGCGCGATGCCGCCGATCAGCTGGACGTCGAAGTGCCTCAGGCCGATCGTGCGCTTGGCGGCCTCGCGCACCGCCGCGAAGGCTTCGGGCAAGAGCTCATCGACCGTGGCGCCCTTGGCGATGCGCTCGCGAAACTCGGCGGTCAGGGCCGGGAAGCCCTCGTCGGGGAGTGCCCCCATCCGCTCGTTGACGGCATTGGCGGCGACGACGAGGCGGCCGTACTGGCGCAGGAGGCGCTGGTTGCGGCTGCCGAAGATCGAGGTCAGGAGCTTGAGCACGGGTCGGGGTCCTCGGGGGCCGCCCGGGGGGTCGGGCCGCGCCAGAAAAGTCGCGCATTGTACTAAGGAGCGGGCGGCAAAGCCCGCGGCGGGCCGATCGGGGTGGGGCGGCGCCTTTCGGCGGGGTCCGGCGCCGCCCGGCGCCGGTCGCGGGCCCTAGTGGTGGGTCGCCGCGAGCACCGGTACGGCGTTCTGGTTGATGAAGGCCATCGGGTCGACGGGGCTGCCGTTATGCAGCACCTCGAAGTGCACGTGCGGGCCGGTCGAGTGGCCGGTGCTGCCGACGAGCGCGAGCGCCTGACCCTTCTGGACGGTGTCGCCGACCTTCACGAGCACCTTGGAATTGTGGCCGTAGCGGGTCAGGTAGCCGTTGCCGTGGTTGATCTCGACGAGGTTGCCGTAGCCGAGATGCTCCCCGGCCCAGGTCACCACGCCGGTCGCGACCGACACGACCTCGGCGCCTTCCTCGCCGGCGAAGTCGACGCCGGGGTGGAACGCGGTGTAGCCGGTGAAGGGATCGATGCGGGTGCCGTAAAAAGAGGAGATGAACCCGCTCTGCAGCGGCCGGCCCTGCGGGTACACCTCGCGCCTGAGCTCGCGCGTCTGGATCAGGTTCTCGAGCGCCCCGAGCTGGCGCTCGCGGTCGGAGAGGTCATCCGAGAGCCGGTCGAGCATGTCGGTCAGCAGCGGCACGCTCGCCGGCTGCCCGGTCGTCGCCGAGACGTCGATGCCACCGACCGCCGGGCTCTTGTCGAAGTCGAACTCGCCCTTCTTGAGGCCGGCCATGTCGGTCAGGCGCTTGCCGAGCGCGTCGAGCCGGATCACGTGGGCGTTCATCTGGCCGACGCGCATCGCGAGCGCGTCGACCTTCTGCTGCAGCAGTTCGCGCGCCGCGGCGAGGTCCTGGCGCTGGTTCGCGAGCTCCGCCGACCAGCGCTCGAGCTCCCGGGCGGGCTCGGCCTCGGCCCAGTGCGCGCCGATGAAGGAACCGGCCGCGAACACGCCGCCGAGGACGAGGACCAGCAGGCTCAGCGAGACCGATAGAAAGAGTGGCGAGCGCAGGTCGAACTGGCGGGCCCGACCCTGCTGGCGGTTGAAGAGAATGATGTTCATCGCCGACGCTCCACGCACACCTCACGGCGTCCCGACAAAACAAGCCGACCGGCCGTCCGCCTCGACGACCCGCCGCCCCTTCGATCCCGGCGTCCCGGCCGGGAGATGCTGGCCGACGACGCGGCGCGACGCCCCGCCAGGGCCGCCGCTCGCTCGGCACGTCCGGGCGGCAGCTCATGGTGCACCGCCCCAATCCTCGGTCGCCTGGCGCCTCTCGTGCGGTCACAGGACCACCCACGGACACCGGCTCCGACGAATCTGTTCGTCATTCCTGGCAACCCCGCTATCGTGGCTCGCGCCGTAGACCGGTGGCTTTGCGTCCCCGCCTTTCGACGGGTTTGCCCTTGTGCAGCGGGCGCGACTATGCAACAAAAACCCTCGGCGGAACAACCACTTTAGTCACATATTCGGAGCCGGGCCGGAGCGCCTTCAATGCGAAAAGCAAGGTCGGTCAGCGAGTTACTGGGGGAAGGTAAAGCGACACTCGAGCGCCTGAAAGCCGGCGCCGACGTCGCCGGCCGGACGCTTGCTGCGCTGCAGCGAAGCTTGCCCGCGGATCTCGCCGAGCACGTGTTTGGGGCGACGCTGGACGAGGA
>Ga0335069_10012548_pt1 | contig 11911 bp, 7 predicted proteins | sample Lox_Sample_11_FD_206714 | JGI IMG/M metagenome (GOLD analysis project Ga0335069, IMG submission 206714) | Soil microbial communities from Loxahatchee National Wildlife Refuge, Florida, United States - Lox_Sample_1.1 | ecosystem: Environmental > Terrestrial > Soil > Wetlands | place: USA: Florida...
GCGGACCTGGGCTTCCTGGGCGAACCGGGCGTCAACGTTCTGGCGCTTAACCTGGCCCTCGACCACCAATGACGTCGAAGGCCAAGGGCAGGGGAACATGCATGGGATTGACATTGCGATTGGCGTGCTGCTGACGATCGGCGTGGTCCTCTCGCTGCCGATTTGGTGGTGGCTGCTCCCGCGCCCCACCAGGGGGCACGCTAAACTCCGTGAGGCGGCTGAAGAGCCACTGCCGCCAGACCAGCATCCGGGTCCGCTTGATCCCGACCCGCCGGATGGCCCCGCAGCCGGGGAAACTCGGAGTGCGACTGGCCTCATCGGCTAGCCCGGGCGCCTACCCGCATGGCGCTTGGTAAACATTCGCCGAACCCGCGTTTGGGTAGGGACGTGTTCCACCGCGTGCCTGATATTCCTGCCTCCAAGTGGGACGCGGTGGAACGCGTCCCTGCCCAAACGCGGGTTCGCCGAGTGTTTACGGCGCCTGGTTAAGGCACCATCACCCAACCCTCTGTGCTACAGCCATTTACACATGGGCATGCGCGGTGTTGCCACGGCCAGATCACGACGAGGCCCCCGTGTGTCTCCCATGGGGCCCGGGCCACATGGGAGACACACCGGGGTATCACAGGAATCGCACCTGTGTTTCGCCTTGGAACCGGCGTGCGTGGGCCGGGGGTGGGCCTTTCCTTAAGTGGCGCCGGCCCAGAGACTTACGCGCTTAATCAAAGGTCTGGTAGGGACGCGTTCCACCGCGTCCCTGATATTCCTGGCTCGAAGTGGGACGTGGTGGAACGCGTCCCTACCAGATCGCAGGTTTGCCGAAGAGTTACCTTCGGCCTAAACCCCGCCGATCCACTTGCGGTCTTCCCAGACCGCCTTGAGCGAGGTCAGGTTGCGCGAATCGAAGAGGTTTCGGGCGGCGGCGAGCAGCCGGCCCCGCTTCAGGTTGTTCCAGGCATCGCTGGCGCTGATCGCCACGAATTGCAGCACGCTCGGATCGCGGTAGCAGTCAATCATGCACCGCGTGCAGCCGTCGCGGATGAGCTTGGACTCATCGAAGTCGTAGATGTTGCACATGGGCGTCTCCCAGAAATGGCAGCGGTAGAGGTTCAGGTGCCAATCGAGGTAGAAGTACTTGTGGCCGCCCAGGCAGCCGAACTTCTCGGGCTCCTTGCGCAGATGACGCTGCATCTCGCTCAGGGACTCCATCGGGTTGACCACGGTGAAGCCGCTCCGCCGCTTCATCTGCTTGATCTTCTCGAACACCTGGATCAGCTCCTCGGTCCGGTAGCTGACGAGGGTGGAGTCGCTGAAGCTCAGGTAGCTGGAGGCGAGGCTGCTGAGCGGGTAGCTGAACGTGCAACTGGTGAACCCGAGTTCGGTGAGGAAGCCGGGCAGCTTGTCATAATCGTCAATCAGCTTGCTGGCGGTGACGCTGGCGGTGGTCTGGACGCCCAGCTCGCGGAACACCTCGTTGGCGCGCTTGATCTTGCGGCAGACGTCCGGCAGGCCGCGGTTCTTCTCGTGCCGGGCGACGTCGTGCGCGTCAATGGACATGATGACGCTGGAGAGCCCATCCGCCACCAGGTCGCGCATGTTCTGCTCCGTCCAGAGCGAGCCGTTGGTGCAGATCATGGGGTGGATGCCGCGCTCGGCCGCATAGCGGGTCATGGCCCGCAGGTCTTTGTGCACCAGGGGCTCGCCGCCCACGAACAGCAGGTAGCCGATGTGGTTCCGCACGCAAATATCAATGACGTCCCGCGCCTCCTGCAACGTGACGCTCCGGCGCTGCCGCGGGTCAAACCGGTCCACCGCGAAGCCGCAGAAGTCGCACTTGGCGTTGCAGATGTTGGTGATGGCAAACTGCAGGTAACCGGGCCCGCCATGGCGCAGCGTCTCCCGCACCAGCCCCAGCCGGCTGGTCCTGGGCCGCCGCACGGGGCGGGAGAAATCCGTCCCCGACGCCGGCACAGGGGACGGCGACTCGGAGCGCGCTAAGGTGACAGTACTCACACTGATAGACTCAACCATTCTGCCGGGAATGCCAGCGCCGGGCCAATGAATTCTGGCAGAGCCAATTCATGAAGGGTGGTAGGAACGACTTCCACGTCGTCCCCATCTTGCGGGAAAGAAGTTTGGGACGCGGTGGAACGCGTCCCTACCGGCATGGTAGGGACGACTTCCACGTCGTTCCCATCTGCCCTTACCCCAAATCCCTGATTGACTACGGCGCCCCCCTTGGGCCACAATGCCCTCATGGCTCGGCAGTTCTCTCGACGAGGCTTCGTAAAGTCTTCCCTGTTAGCTTCGGCGGCGGTGCCGTTGGCGCTGCGCGCGGATACCAACCCGCCCGGCGCGGGCGCCCCGCCGGCCGGCGCTCCTCCAGCGTCGGCCCGCGCGGCCATGCCGACCGGCAAGATCGGCGGCCAGGAATTCAGCCGGCTGATGATGGGCGGCAACCTCATCGGCGGCTATTCGCACTCGCGCGAACTCGCCTACGTGTCCACGCTGATGCGCCGCTACAATACCGAGGCCAAGATTCGCGAGACGCTCGAACTGGGTGAAAGCCAGGGCATCACCGCCATCAACACCTGGGTCATGCAGGAGAATGCCGCCCTCTTCGACCACTGGAAGTGCGGCGGGAAGATCAAATGGTTTGCCCAGGTACGCCTGGACGCCGACGGCGGCTTCTCCCAGATCCAGAAGGCGGTGGACGAAGGCGCCACGGGCATCCACATCACCGGCGACGGCGCCGAGTCCCTGCTCGTCCAGGGCAAGTTCGACAGAGTCGGCGAGACCGTCCAGTTCATCAAATCCAGGAAGCGCCTGGCCGGCGTTGCCGCGCACGACTTGCAGGTCATCGTAGAATCCGAAAAGGCCAAACTGGACGTGGACTTCTACCAGAAGACCTTCCACTCGCACGAATACTACACCGCGCCCGCGCCGGGCGACAAGGAGCCCGTCGGCCCCCACGACAACTCATGGTGCAGCGACCCGCAGGCGGTGATTGATTTCATGGCGACGGTGAAGAAGCCTTGGATCGCCTTCAAGATTCTCGCTGCCGGGGCCGTCCAGCCCCGCGCGGGATTCCCCTACGCCTTCAACAGCGGCGCCGACTTTATCCTGGTCGGCATGTTCGACTGGCAGGTGGAGGAGGATGCCCGCCTGGCCCGGCGTGTCGTAGCGGCGGTGTCCGGCCCGAGCAGCAAGCGCACGCGTCCCTGGTGCGGGTAAAGTTCGGGTGCATCTCATCACTGCCGCCGTTCTTTAGTAGAGTAAGCCTCCAGCTTGCTCTGGTCCCGCCGACCTTCCAGGTTGGCGCGGCGCCGCCGTGCACGCGGCAAGCCGGAAGCTTGCCGGGACGGGCGCGAGCCGGAGGCTTACGCTACTACTCGGCGGCGATGATGAGATGCAGGGGGCATCCCAGTTTCTGAGGAGCGCGCACGTCTCCCTAAGGCGCTGTGGCTCCGCGAATTTCATTAACACCCCGCTTCAGCGGGGTGGAGGAGGGGCCCACGCCCGGCAACCGCTTTAGCGGTTTATCGCGTGCGGGTAAGCCGCTAAAGCGGCTGTGGCGCCGTTGCACCCACTTCCACCCCGCTGAAGCGGGGTGTTAATGAGATCAGCCGTGCCGGTGCGCAGAAAGTGAGATGCGCCCTGAGATGCACCGGTAAAGTTCCTTTGCTTGACAACTTGCGCGTGTCAGCGCATATTTGCACCCAAACCGCCCGAAGTGGCTGCACGCAGTTTTGGGTCGTGCCAGGTGCAGGGTGCCTCGGGCAAACCAGAAGAGAAGCGATGAGAAAGCAGATTCAAGACGAGTTCACGGAACTGCCTATTTCCCGGCAACGGAAATACCAGATGCGCATGAAACGCGACCACCGCTGCACGGAATGCGGGGCACCCACCGTGCAGGGTTCGCGCTGCCTGAAGCATCTCGTAAAGGCCCGGGAGCGCCAGCGCAAGAAGCACGGGCTGAAGCGCCGCTACCACAACACGCTGAGCTACAAGCTGGAACGCGCCCTCTAAGGCGCCGCGGCCTTCGCCAGAGAACCCCCTTCCGCGAGAGCCTGGGAACGTAACCTCTCCAGGGAGAACTGTGCTGTCGCGGTTTCCGGCGGCACAGCGATATGCCAATGTGCGCCTCGTATCGGTCAAAAAAGCCTCACCCAGATCCGAAGGCCGAAGGCCGGAAACAAGAAGGGCGCCGGGTTTGGCGGCGCCCTTTGAACTCAGTCTGTAATCACAATGCCCTTATTGCGGCACCTGCACCGGTGAACTGACTCCGGCGGTGACATTCGTGTTCGATGTATCCGTCGCCGTTACAGTCCAAGTGCCCGTCTGCAGGAAGAAGAAATTCCCAGGGATGGTAACCGTGCCGTTAACCAGGGCGGTGTTGGGCGGCAGCCACGCTTGGGTGTCGCTGCTGGTGATGGCTACAATATCGCTGGATGGGCAGATCGTCCACGTGCTATCGCAAGCATTGACCGTAATGTCGAACGCGTTGCCCGTGGATTGCGGCACCGGTGTCCCAATCTTGCCGGTCGTTGTTCCCGGCGCGTTAGTCTCACCCGGCAACAGCACCTGCAGTTGCGAGGCAACGCGCTTTGCCAGGCGGAAATAGGCCCCACCTGTCGCTTCGGCGCCCTGGAGCAACCCATCCAGATCGTCCGGCCGGAACTGGGCTTGTTTCACCGCCGTTGGCACCGTCGCGACGTTGATCCAGTTCGACGGGTCAATAAAGCTCTTCCAGCCGCCGGAGGGGTTGGCGCTCGCCAGTAGCGCATTGGGGGATATGTAAGACCCGGTCAACCAGGAAAGCGTCAGTTTGCTGTGCCCCGGTGTCAGCGGCGGCAGGATATGCGCCGGGCAGCAGTCCACGTATGCCGTCGATCCTATTTCCGCCCAGGTATTCGGATCCAGGTAGCTCGGAGCGTTGCTATTATTGATCGGGCAGAAGCTGTCAGTAATGTTAGTCGTCGCCGTGGCGATCGTGATGTTGTTATAAACGGCGGGCACGCCGATGTTGTAGTTCTGCCCCGGGAAAATCCCGAAATAAACCTGCATGTCCGTGTTGCCCAGGCTGTTGCCGCTGATCTGTTCGACAACGGCCGGGTCAATCGCGAAGGGGTGCGTTGTGCCATCAGGCGCCGTGACGGTGAGGTCGGCATTGTCCGTGAACTTGATGCTCCAGGTGCCCACTGGCGAGCCGGCGTAGTCGAAGCCCCCTATGGTGACGTTCGGGTTGGCGCCGGACAGGTTCGTCTTCGCGCTCAGGCCGACACGGCCAACGCCGCCCGCGCCGCCGGTGTTGTTGTAGTTGAGGATGAGGTCGTTGGTGCAGTTCCAGTCAATTGAACCGTCAGCCTGCCCCCACATCATCGCGTTGGTGGGGACCCAGAACACGTTCCACTGGTATCCGCTGAAACCGCTGCCTGTCGGGAACTCGGCAATCTTGAAGGAGTATGTCGCCGGGGTGTTGTTGTACCACTGCATCTTGGCGCCAGGCACGCCGGGATAAACCATGCACCGTTCATACTGCCCACCGGCTATGGGGTCGAAAACCAAACCACCGCACGGTAACTGCCCGACCATGGGTTGACTGCCGATCGTGGTGAAGGACGTCGGCGGCACCGGCGGCGTGGTGAACACGATGTTGTCTACCCAGATACTGACGGGACCTGCGTGGACGGGGCCGCTACCGTAAGTATTCATGTCCATGTCGAGCACAAAATTGTTCATGCAACCACCATTAAAGGTGGCCACCGGCATGGAGTAGTGCTGCCAACCATTGGTGTTGGCGATGACGAAGTTACCGAACTTGATCCAACCGAGGTTCGTGTTGCCGCACGCACCATCCCAGCCCTGGCCGACCGCTTGAATGTCGCCGTAATTGCCGGAATCGCTGAGTGTCGAGTGGGCGACATCCACCTTGAGGTCGAACTCCACGTTAATGTAGGGTGCCATAGAGAGCCCCGGCCAACCCGGCATGACGAAGCTGTATTGAGTTTCCTGCCAGCCTGTCGCGTTCGCCCAGTTGTTGCTGATGTAGAGCGAACCGGCTGGTTTGCCTACCGTGCCATCGAAACTGGCGGCACCGAGAGCGCCATTGACGCCGCTGTAGCAGGAAGCATCCGAGTCGAAACTGCAGATGACATACTGGGCGAAGGCTGGACTGCTGCCCAGGGCCAAGGCAGCGACGATGGAAGGTATCCATTTCTGCAATGTTGGATTTAGTCTCATATTTATTCTATTATGGGTTATGGGGTAGGTGTGCCGTTGGCGGATGACAGGTGCCGCAAGGGCGCTCCGTAGAAGAAGCCGGCCCCACCGTTGGTCGAACGGAGCGAACCGAGTCGCGTCATCTGTCCTTCGCCAAAAGGCATGGGTTTCATACCGACAACGATCAACCCCCTGACAATAGCAGTAGGGGCAAGGGGGACATGTCATTAAAACACATGACAGCGCGCATTCAGGCTCGTAACCGCCAGAGAGCGGCGCCGAAAATGACTGGATTGGGGTGTAAGGCCACGGCGCGCCAGGGGCAGCGGACCGCGTTCCCGTGGCCAAGCCTCCGCTCGTTGAACCTTCTGCTTAACGGCCCAAAGCGCGAAGGATCTTGTTAGCCGCAGACTAGCAATGCCGTAAAAAGCTACGGCTCATTAGGCATTGTCCACGCCTTTGTCATGCGTTTTCATGACATGTCACCCCGATTTCTGGGGGCTAAACTAGCGACAGTTGACCGTTTGCTTTGACGAGATGCCGCTGCCGTGTTGCGGTTTGTCGCGTGGGACGACCTTGGGGCCCAGGGTGACGCTCAGAACGGCGGCAGACTGAATCCTTCGACGAGGCGGACCGGCCTAAAATCCAGCAGAGAGAAAGACGAACTATGAAATTCAAACACCAGATTCGAAAACACGTTGCGGCTGCCTCGCTGGCCTTCGCGCTGGCCTGCTCAACCGGCCTGGCCGCTTCGGATATCATCCCCCCGCCAGGCGCGATGCAGCCGGGCGGTGACTCCAGCGATACCACGCTCAACTTCGGCCAGTGGTGGTCGGATACCGGCACGCCGACCGAGTCCTTCGATACGAGCAAGCACTCCGCCCCCAGCATCGCGGGCTCCGTCCATGTCGTCTTCGATGCCGCGGGGACGAACCAGTCGAATAATCCCTTGAAATCGGCCAACTGCGCCTTCGGCAATTGGTTTAACGCCGAGGGCGATCAAGGATGGCTGGGGGCAGGCGGCCTTCTGTTCGACGTTGCCGGCTACCAGAGCCTGACGTTCGATATGTACTCGGACCCGACCCTGAACTCCAACCTCACAACTATTTCGATGTACCTTTGGGGCGGTGGGTATGACAAGCTTTACTTGGGAGATGTGACGCTTACCGCCGGTTGGCAGCACGTCGTACTTCCAATTCCCCCGGCCTCGGTGATGACCGACTGCGTCGGCTATGGACCCTACGAGTGGTACAATACGGACGCCAGCACGCCTCCCTGCCATGCCGAGTATTGGTTCGACAACGTCAAATTGGTGGCCCGGCCGGTGGCGCTGCCTCCGCCGGTTATGACCGTGGCGCCCGTCTCGGGGTCGCGCCTGTACCTGGGCTCCGGTGTTGCCGATGGCGCGGGTGCCCGGCAAGGCATCTATACGATGAGCCAGGTGCCCTGGATCAGCCAAGCCTCGCCGGGAAACCCGGTCACATACTCGATGACCATATCCTCGGTCCCCAACCCTGCCCTCTATTCGAATTACCAGGCTCAGATCTTCCTGGTAGCCGGCGCGCCGAACGGAACGGCTGCGGCGGACTGGAACTTCTCCGATATGGGCTTCCTACAGATTGCTGACAATGCGGATGGCACCGCCACCGCGCGCTTCATGTGGAAGACCAACGAGTCTGGCGGCAACTACATGCTCTGGAACACGCAGTTCGGCGGGAGCGCCGGCACGAACGGCTACGCCGCCGGCACGCTGGCCATCATGAGTGCCACCGGGATGATCGGCAACTGGAGCGTTACGTTCACCAGCGATACGGATGTCACCGTGACCGGCCCGGGCCTCTCGACCAACTTGAGTATTCCTGCCGACTGGGTCGCCAGCTTCACGAGCGCCGGCTCGGGCGCGATGTACGCGAATTTCGGCGTGCAGCCCAACAGCGCGGGCAATGCCGGGCAGGCGGCGTGCTTGAGCCGGGCAAGCGTGACCGGTGGCTCCGCCGCTTATGCGATCAGCGACAACTTCACCGTTCCGCCGCTGAACACGACCCTCTGGGGCAAGGCGGCCAGCGATGGCCCCGCGATCGGCGTACTCCCCGCTGATGCCCAGTTCTGGGTGCAATGGAACTTGCCGGCCAACTACTTCGACCTGATCACGACGCCCTCGATCGCCAACCCGCGTTCCTGGGTGTCTTTGACCACGCCGTCGCTGCTGTTGCCGACCCCCATAACCATCTTCACCTGGGATAACACGAACCGCGTCCCGGTGCCGGCCAGCGACCTGGCTAATCCCAACCAGGCCTTTTTCGCCATGATCAAGCGAACCGCCAGTCAACTACAGGTCTTGCTGCCGGGCGAGACCAACGCGCCCAACACAGCCAGTGGCAAGATCGGCACACCCGACCCGCAGTCCGTCGGCAATGCGTTCGTGCTGACGGTCAATGCCTGTGACTCCACCTGGCATATTGCTGCGACTTGCAACGACACGGTGGCGATTACGAGCAGTGACAGCACCGCATTCCTCCCGTCCAATCCCACCTTGGTGAGTGGAACCGCCGTCATAAGTCCGGCCGACTTCTTCTTCGGCCAGGCGGGCACCTGGACCGTTACCGCCACGGATGTCACAACCAACGCGGTCGCGGCCGGTACCAGCACAGCCATCACCGTTCAGTAGGGCCGGCCTGGTTTCCTCGACAAACGATCAACGGGGCGCCGAAACTCGGCGCCCTCTTTTTATGACACATCCTGCTCGGACGAGCGCTGCGCGGGTGATTGCGGTTGGATGCTGGTGCGTTTGCGTCACGGGTCATTAGAACGCATGGCGCCAGGCATCGGGGCGCATTACCAGCCATCGGGCGGCACGAAACGGCATGACATTCCGGAGCTGTTTGCCCCGTTGCACAAGCCCCCCCACCACTCGTCCTCGTCCTTGTTCTGGTTCTCATGCTCAAAGCGTGCCTGGAGGCCCGACCACGAGACCGAGGACGACGAGAGGGGCCGGAGCCGGGGCGAGCGGTCTGAACAGCTCAGGTTCTCTGGTCCGGCGGCGCTGTCCCCGATTCATGGGACGGCTTACCCCCCAAAAGAGGGATGACTTGCACCTGGTGAAAACCCTAGTATTTGGGCAATTAAGTATTGGGCAACGAAGCCATTCACCCGGGCAGTCCGGCCGGCCGGTTGGGTGTCGTGCCTTTTGACGACATGAGCGCCGGGCAGCGGCCGGATACCTTGGAAGCACGAGCCGATATGAGCTTTGCATTCATAGCCGACTGCCGTGCCACAGCGGGCGGTGGAGGCAGGCGGTTCGGCCCTGCGGGTGTGCAGTGAAACGCACAGTTGATTCCGGCTGTTAAATAGGGCATAAACGCATTACAGTTTGCTTATGAAACATACACATTCCCACGCGCCGCGGGGGCTCCTCCTTCCAGGCCGAAGCACGCGGTGGGCTGGCGCCTGCGTGGCCGGCTTCACCCTGATCGAGCTGCTGGTTGTCATCGCGATTATTGCCATCCTGGCGGCGTTGCTGCTGCCGGCCCTGGCCAACGCCAAGAAGAAGTCGCAGGGCGTTTACTGTATGAACAACACAAAGCAGCTCATGCTTTGCTGGCACATGTATTCGGACGACAATAGCGGGTTCCTGGTCCCCAACCAGGATGGCACCCTGGCAGGCAAAGCGGGCCAGACTACTCATCGCTCGTGGGTGGCTGGGTGGCTGGATTTGAACACCGCCACTACGGATAACACGAATATTGATTTCCTGATCCACCCCGACGCTGCATCAGTCCAGAATTGCGGCGCTTTGCTGGGGCCTTACATTAAGAGCTTCAAGGCCTTCAAGTGCCCTGCGGATCTGTCCCTGGACAAGGTCTATGGTCCCCGCGTGCGCAGCGTCTCGATGAACAGTTTCATCCTGGGGGACACTACGGGGCAGAGCAGGAAGACGGCTTACGATGGTTCCTCGAAGTACCCGATTTTCACGAAAATGGCTGACATCACCTCGCCCGTCAACCTGTTTGTCACGCTCGATGAGCACCAGTCCGGCATCAACGACGGCTATTTTGCCACGTCTCCCGATATCCTGTACCAGATTGTGGACTACCCGGCGAGCTACCATGGCCGGGCCTGTGGTTTCTCGTTCGCCGACGGCCATTCAGAGATTCACAAGTGGCTGGATGCCCGCACCATGCCTGACCTGACGGGCTCGGACATAACGCTGAACGTGAATCTTCCCGGAGACAGGGACATCTTCTGGCTCGCGCAGCACGCGGCCGGCCTGCAGGCGTACCCGTAAGCAGTCGGAGCGCGCCCGTCCCCGGGCGCAGCAACGTCCCATTTTAAGAGCGCGCCCCGTTGCTCTGGCGCAGCACCGCCAGAGCAGCCGGGCGCGCTTGTGTTATCGCGTGGTAGGGACGCGTTCCACCGCGTCCCCATCTTCCCGAGATCGCAGGGACGCGGGGGAACGCGTCCCTGCCACCCTCCATGAATTGGCCCTGCTTCGGGGGCGGGAACCTGGATAAGCTTTGCAGCTTCCGGCAAAACGCCTACAACTTGGGAGGATGTCCCGGCTGAGGATCATCACGTTGGTGCTCGCGTTGATCACGCTGGTGGCTTATCTACCGGCGGCGCGCTACGGGTTCCTGACCCTGGATGACGATCTCTACGTCCGGTACAACCAGGTCGTGCAGAACGGCTGCACCTGGCGGGGCGTTCAATGGGCCTTTACCACCTTTCACGCCAGCAACTGGCACCCGGTCACCTGGCTCTCGCATATGCTGGATTGCGAGCTGTTCGGCCTGAACTCGCGGGCGCACCATACGACGAGCCTGCTGCTCCACACGGCCAATGCGGTGCTGTTGCTGGCGCTGTTATGGCGGCTGACTCGCGAGCTGTGGCCGAGCGCGCTGGCAGCCGCCCTGTTCGCCTGGCATCCGCTGGCCGTCGAATCAGCCGCGTGGATTGCGGAACGCAAGAACGTGCTCAGCACCTTCTTCGGGCTGCTCAGCTTGCTGGCTTACGTCGCCTACGCGCAAAAGCGCGCCGGCGTCCCGGACAGCGGGGGCAAGCCGGCGGTATGCTCCCGGCGCCTGGCCTACGTGCTGGCGCTGCTTTGCTTCGCGCTCAGCCTGATGTCTAAGCCGATGCTGGTGACGCTGCCCTTCGTGATGCTGCTGCTGGATTATTGGCCGTTAGGCAGTCTGGAGTCTAAAGTCTCCAGTCTTGAGCCCACGCCACACGCCACACGCAATACGCCACACGCACTACGCTCTAGCCTTCTCGACAAGCTCCCCTTCCTCCTGCTCGTCGTGCCCGCGTGCTGGCTCACGGTGCTGGCCCAGCGCGCCGGCGGGATGGTCGCCTCCCTGCAAGGCTCTCCCTTGGCCCTGCGGCTGGGTAACGCCCTGCGATCGTATGCCGTGTATCTCGCCAACGTGGTTTGGCCCGCGAAGCTCACCATCCTGTATCCCTATCCGCCGCGCGACCAGTTGGTCTCCGCGGCGCTCGCGGCGGCGGTGCTCCTGCTGGCTGTGACCTGGATCGTCTGGCGCGCTCACCGGCGCTATCCCTATCTGCTCGTGGGCTGGCTCTGGTTTCTGGGCACACTCGTGCCGGCCATCGGCATCGTCCAGGTCGGCCAACAGGCCATGAACGATCACCATGCCTACGTCCCGATGATGGGCCTGTTCATCGCCTTCGC
>Ga0335069_10012550_pt1 | contig 11910 bp, 5 predicted proteins | sample Lox_Sample_11_FD_206714 | JGI IMG/M metagenome (GOLD analysis project Ga0335069, IMG submission 206714) | Soil microbial communities from Loxahatchee National Wildlife Refuge, Florida, United States - Lox_Sample_1.1 | ecosystem: Environmental > Terrestrial > Soil > Wetlands | place: USA: Florida...
GAAACCCACTGACCCCGGCACCTTCATCGCGGTGTCGCTGCTGCTTATCGCCGTCGCGCTCGCGGCCAGCTACATCCCCGCCCGGCGGGCGATCAAGGTCGATCCCATGGTGGCGTTGAGGTATGAGTAAAGAAGCTGTCAGCTTTCAGCGGTCAGTTGTCAGTTTTCAGTAGTCAGCCATCTGCACCGCGCCCGGCGCTTTGGCGCTGGCCAAAGCGCCGGGCGCGGGAGTTCTAGCTGAAAGCTGAGAGCTGATTGCTGAAAGCTGCTCCTATCACGCCACTTTGCCTCCGCGGACTTCCCACTCTCCTTCGCGGACGGTGCCCTGGCGGTCATAGGAATGGCCCGTGACGAGGCCGAGCACGAACCAGCCGAGAACGACTGCGCCCACGGCAAAGATGGTGTCGCCGATCATCCGCATCCAGCGGAGCTTGTTCATGAGGCCGGTCTGGAGGAATTCCGCCGACCGCGCGTACCACGTGCCGTATTCAACCGAAGCCCACGCCTGCATCAAGCCGATGGGCAACATGCTGATCAGCACCATCAGCGCTAGCCCGATGTTGATGGCCCAGAAGGCCAGCCACAGCGGCCGGTTCTTCCACGCCCGGCCCGGGCGCAGCGCCCGCAGGCAGAAGAGCATCAAGCCGAGGCCGAGCATGCCGTAGACGCCGAACAGCGCCGTGTGTCCGTGCACCGGCGTCGTATTCAGGCCCTGCATGTAGTAAAGCGCGATGGGCGGATTGATCAGGAAACCGAACAGCCCGGCGCCTACGAAATTCCAGAAGGCCACGGCAACAAAGAAGTAGATAGGCCACTTGTAGGCCGCCACCCAGATGCGCTGCTGGCGGGCGCGGGCGTGGCGGACGTTCTCCCAAGCCTCGAAGCCGATCAGTACCAGCGGCACAACTTCCAGCGCACTGAAAACGGCGCCCAGGCCCAGGACGACGTCGGGCGTGCCGGCAAAATACAGATGATGAAACGTGCCGATGATTCCACCCGAGAGGAAGACCACGGTCGAGAACAGCACGGCCCGCGTCGCCGTCTCAGCCGCGAGCAGTTTCAGCCGCGTCAGCAGGAAGGCGATGACCACCGTGGCGAAGACTTCGAAGAAACCCTCAACCCAGAGGTGCACCACCCACCAGCGCCAGTACTCCGCGGTCACGAGATTGCTGCGCTGCCCGTACATCAGCCCCGCGGCGTAAAACAAGGGAATGGCGATGCTCGAAAGCAGGAACATCAGGAGCAGCGAATGACTGGGGTCGTGCCGGGCAAGCGCGGGCTTGAGCGCGCGCCACATGAGCCACAGCCAGAAGACCAGTCCGACGAACAGCAGGATTTGCCACAGGCGGCCCAAGTCCACGTATTCGTATCCCTGCGTCCCGAGCCAGAACCACAGGTTGCCCAGCTTGTGTTCGATGCTCATCCATTCGCCGGCCAGCGACCCGACAACCACCACCAGCAGTGCGCCAAACAGAGCGTTGACGCCGAGCCGTTGCCCTTTGGGTTCGACGCCGCTGACGGCAGGCGCCAGGTAAAGTCCCGTGGCAAGCCATGCGGTCGCGATCCAGAAGATGCCAATCTGCAAGTGCCAGGTACGCGTCACGCTGTAGGGCAGCCAGCGGTCAAGCGGGATACCGTAGAAGCCGGAACCCTCGACGCCATAGTGAGCGGTAAGCGCGCCGAGTCCGACTTGGACCACCCACAGCGCCGCGACCACAAAGAAGAATTTCAACGTGGCTTTTTGGGAAGGCGTGGGCCTCAGTCCAAACAGCGGATCGGTCTCGGGCAGAAGTTCCTGCGAAACGGTCCGCGGCTGCGAGCCAAAGTACCAGACCATGCCCCCGACTCCCGCCAGCAGCAGGACGAAGCTGATAACGCTCCAAACCACGGCATTGCCCGTGGGCTGATTCCCGATCAGCGGCTCGTGCGGCCAGTTCTGCGTGTAGGTGACCTCTTGACCGGGGCGGTCAGTGGAAGCGGCCCAGGCCGTCCACCAGAAGAAGGCGCTCATCTGGCGGAGCTTGGCGGGATCGCTCTGGGCGTCGGGTTGGATCGCATATTCGTTGCGCCCGCGCGAGAACACGTCCGAGTAGTATCCATAAAGCTCTTCGAAAGCTTCCGCGCGGATGGGAGCCACCGTGATGCGTCCTGTGGCGGGATCGTACGTGTTCTGCCGCAGGGTCTGCCGGAGACGCGCCCGCAGCGCGGCCTGCTGCTCGACGCCGAGCGAGGCGTAACCCGCAGCGCCGCTCTCTTTGGCCCAGCGGTCGAGGATGAAGGTGCACTCGCGGTGCAGCCAGTCAGCGCTCCAATCAGGAGCCACGTAAGCGCCATGGCCCCAGACCGTGCCCACTTCCTGGCCGCCCAGCGCTTGCCAAACACCCTGGCCCGCGTGAATGGCCTCGCCGTCGAAGAGCACGCGGCCGTCCGCCGTTACAACTTCAGAGGGGATGGGAGGGGCGTGGTGGTAGATCTTCACGCCTACGCCGCCCAGCACCGCAAAGGACACGACAAGCACCAATGCCAAAGCAATCCACAGCTTCTTGTACGGCATGATCGAGCCTCTTCAGTTAGGGATTGAGCCCCGCAAATATCGCGTTGCGATATTCTACCGCGACTCGGATTGCTGTTCCATCTGGATCGCGCGGGGAAACAAAATATTGTTCTCCAGATGGATGTGCTGATGCAGATCGGCTTCGAACTCCGCCAGTGCCCGGTAGAGAGTCTGGTAGCTTGTGCAAGCATCCGCCGGAGCCGTGTAGTTGCCCGAGGCTTCACGCATGGCGCGCAAGGCGGCTCCCGCCGAGTCGTGTCCGTGAATCATCATGGACACGGGATTGCGCACGGTGCCGAAGGGCACGGGCGCCGCCGGCTGGTTCCGAGCCGTGGATTCTTCCAGGCGCTGGATGTAAGGAAACAGCACCCGCTCTTCTTTCATCAGATGGCTGTCCAATTCCTGGGCGAGGCCGGAGAAGGCCGCCTGGATGCGGACGAGTTCCGGATGGTTCTTGCCGTGCTTCGCGGCCACCTTCGCAAGCAGCGGATTCAGGCGCGCAATTTCCTCGCGCGTGTACTTGTGGTGAGTTGTCCGAATGTGCTCGATCAACTCGGCCAGCGGCTCCTTTTGCCAGTCGCGATCGGTGGCCGCAGATTTCCCCGCGCCGGCGGCCGACGCGATGGCTTCCAGAACTTGTTCGGTGGAGAGGTTCTGCTCCCGGCAGGCCGCCGCGAGGGATTTGCCTCCGCCACAGCAGTAGTCGATGCCAAGGCTCTCCAGAACGCGAGGTGCGGCGGGATCTTCGAGAGCCAACTCCCGCACTGTCTTGGTTTGGTCGAGGTTCATATTGTTGCTCCTTTCGCTCCGGCCACCCTTCAGACGGCCGTGCCGTATATGAAGTTATCGGGTCCGCCCGCGGCCGCCGAGGACTTTTGTCACAGTAACGGGGCCGCAGACGAGATTTCTTCGCCGTTTCGCCTTCGAGGCCGCCGCTGGGGGGGTAATTGTGAGGGAGAAAAGGGGCGACAGCGAGAGACGTCCACGGCCATGCAAATCAGACTGGTAGCCACTCAGAAGGGTTCGCTTGACAGTAACCGGCGGGGGTTCCTATAATCATCGGGTAAGTGGCTGGAGTTTGTTTCTATTGCCCGAGAGCGGGAATAACTCAGTGGTAGAGTGCGACCTTGCCAAGGTCGAAGTCGCGGGTTCGAATCCCGTTTCCCGCTCCAAAAAATCAGTGACAAGTGAAGAGTGCCGAGGGACGAGCCAGAACGGATGTGAGTTTTAGCTGCCTGCTTGTCAGTCATCACTGGTCACTGCTCGATGGGCGCGGTACCCAAGTGGTAAGGGAGAGGTCTGCAAAACCTTTATGCGTGGGTTCGATTCCCACCCGCGCCTCCAGCTCCGCCGGTTTATTTACTGTCACATAACACGGGCAGTTTCAGCATTTGGCGCCGATGTGGCGTGATTCACCGCCAGGGCTGGCGGCTCTGTCTTCGAGGATGAAGGAAGAGGGCCCTGCCCGCACAGCGGCAAGGCCCTCGCTGCTCACCGGACGTTAAGGTTCAGTGTTGAAGACGACGAGCGTCGTCCAGAGTTTCGCCGGGTCATTCACCTCGATCAGTCGTGAAGAGGAGATGACCAGGCCCACGATGACCCCTGGATTATCCGAGGTACTGAAGGTGCCGTCGGCGTTCACGGTCAGAGTCTGGCTGACGGGTTCGTTGCCTCCCACCGTTGAGCCGTCTTCCGTTCCCGTGAGCGCACCGCCGGCCGTGAGTGCAGCAACTCCGGTGGCCGTATCCCAGCCCGAGGACTGGACCATTGCTTCCGCTGTACCGAAGTAGTAGTTCCCGGCCGTGATCGCGGTCGCGGATTGCGGCACCAGTTCGCCGACCGTGGCGTTGGCGTCGGATCCCAGCATAAAGCCCGTGTTGGGACCGGTCAGGTAGTAGATCGGCGGATGGCTCCACGTACTGCCTGAATAGGAAGTTCCGCAAGTCGCGCCGCTGGCACTCACCTTGCCGTAGGCATCGATGCTGAACGAGCATGTCGGCTGGGTGGGAGTGGGTGTCGCCCAGGTCCCGCCGACGTCTGCATAGACATTGGCGGTGAAACTCGAGCCACTAACACCCAGCGTGGCAAACTGCGCTACCGATCCGCTGCTGCCCGATCCTTCTCCGTACGTAGCGACATTGCCCGACAAGGTCAAGGAGCCGCTCTGAAGGCGCACATCTCCAATCAGAATAGTCGTAGCAGCGCCCGTGATGGTAATTTCGACTTCTTGCGTGCCCGACACCAGATAGGCCGCGCGAGTCAGGCTGATGCCGCTAAGCGTGGTCGTGACGGTATAGCGTCCGGTTGTCGAATCGGGCGCCGTCGAGGTGCCGGCCAGTCCCGTGTAAGTGTGCATCGTGCCTGCCCAATTCGAGTCATACTCGCCGCCGGTAACGACGCCGGCAGTGCCGACGGTTTTGGTTCCTACAACCGCAACTCGCTCGCTCTCCAGGACGCCGACCTGCCGGTACACCCAGACGCCCTTCGGAACCGAGGCCGGGACGGTCTGCTGCATGATCTGGCCCGATCCGATGAAATCGGCCGGCGAGGTCTCAAATTCCTGGATGGTGCCTCGCGCGTTGCTGCCCGTACCGGGAGGCAACGCGAAACGAGTAACAAAGGTGTAGAACGGCGTGACGATCGTGGCGCAGCCGCGATTGTCCGACCCCATGGTGTAGCTACTGCCGCTGGCCGTGACGCTTCCGGCCTGTACGCCCAGGCCATTTCCGCCCGTCTGTTGACCGTTGGCATCGACGTAGCCAGCCGTGATGTTCCCGTCCCCATCCGCCGTGAAGGAGCCGACGGCGCCAAGGAATCCGTCTGACGTGTAGCCGGCCAGGCTGAATGCGTATTGCCCCTTCAAGGCCGACTCGTTTCCAGTTCCACACGCCGTCGAGTGTGCGACGACCGTAACGCTCAGTTGCCGCGTTTGCGTTTGAGCGGGGCTGCTGGAATCACTCACTTGCAGGGTAAACGTCGAAGTGCCGGTGGCGGTGGGTGTGCCGCCGATTGTCCAGTTCGTGCCCGAACCCTTGATGCTGAGCCACGCGGGCAAGGTCGAGCCGGACGCCACCGTCCAGGTGTAGGGGGCCGTGCCGCCGGAAGCTTGGAGCGGCTCGCTGTAGGCCGTACTCGCTACCGCATTGGGAAGAGAGGTGGTAGTGATACTCAGCGGCACGTTGGCGATCACGATGCTCAACGCTTGATTCACCGTGACGGCCGGCGAACTGGAGTCCTTGGCGGTGGCGGTGAAATTGAACGTGCCTACCGCGGTGGGCATTCCGGAAACCGTGCCGGAGGCCGTGCTGGTGCTGGCCAAAGTGAGACCCGAGGGAAGCGCGCCGCTGGTAACGCTCCAGGTCACCGGCAGCGTCCCGCCGCTGGCGGCGATGGTCTGGCTGTAGCTCGCCGCGATCGTCGTGCCGGGCAAAGATGTGGTGCTGATCGATAGCGCGGGGCCGATGGTGATGCCCAGGGCTCGCGTCTTAACCTGCGGCGGCGTGCCGGAATCAGTGGCCTGGACCGTGAAGATCGAGGTGCCCGCGGCCGTGGGCGTTCCGGCAAGCGCACCGGCCGAACTCAGTTGCAGCCCCGCCGGCAAACTCCCGCTCGCGACGGTCCAGGTAACGGTTCCCGTGCCACCGGAACTCTGCAGTGTTGCACTGTAAGCAGAGTTGATGACGCCGTTCGCCAGACTCGCCGTCGAGATAACCAAGGAAGCAGGAGCAATCGTCAGGCTCAGTTGTTGCGATGCCGAGACCGGTGTGGGCGCCGCATCGCTCACCTGCACCGTGAACGTGGACGAACCCTCGGCCGTCGGTGTGCCGGAGATTGCTCCGGAAGCAAGAGACAGACCCGCCGGCAACGTTCCCGAGGCCAGGCTCCAGGTCAGCGATCCCGTCCCGCCCGTGGCGGCCAGGGTCGCGCTATAGGCGGTGCCCACAGTGCCGCTGGTAAGCGTGGTCGTGGTAATGCTGGGCGCAGCATTGACCACCACCGTCGAGGATTTTGATTTGGCGCTGTCCGCCGCCGAGGTCGCAGTCACCGAGACGGTCAGACTGCTTGTGACCGGCGTAGGAGCGTTGTAGGTCGCGGCCGTGCCGGTCGTATTGGTGAAGGTCCCGCAAGCTGAACCGGTACAGCTCGCGCCGGATGCGCTCCAGGTAACGCCTTTGCTGTTTGAATCGTTCGCCACAGCCGCGGTGAAGGCGACGGTCTGGCCTTGGTCGATGGCCGACTGGGTTGAGGGCGAAATTGAAACTGAAATGGACGGTGTGGTTTTGTCGTGGTTCGAACCCCCACCGCACCCGTATAAGAACAAGAGACCTAGCAAGATCAAGGCACATTTCTTCATCGGTGGAATGCCTCCTCGGATGTTCGGGGTAATTGAGATTCTTTCCTTTCATCGAGACAGCGCAATGCGCCGCGAAAATGCCTCAGTCGCCTCCCAACCCAAGCATTGAGATGAGGAAGTGCCCTGCCCGTAGATCAAGATGGCGAGGAGGCGCAGCGGAAGGGGATAGGCCCTGATAGAGGTCACCCGCCACCGTGAAGGCCGCGCACCATCCGGCGTTTTCCGTTTGCGCACCCGTGGTCTCGACAGAGACAAACTGCCCGAGCCCTAACCAGAGGATGTGAAACGCACCGCAAAAGTGATAGGCTGGCGCCGCAGCATTCGACATCCGACAGATACTTGGAGGCGAGGGTGCAACCCGCCAAGGGAGAAATAACTCTACTGTTAACCAAGTGGAAGGACGGCGACTCGTCCGCCTTCAAAGAACTGATGCCGCTGGTCTATCCTCACCTCCGTGAGGTGGCTGCCGCCTACATTCGCCGGGAGCGCAATCCCGACGTGCTGCAAGCCACGGCTTTGGTCCATGAACTCTATTTCCGTCTGGTGAATCAGCGAAAGGCCGCGTGGGATGATCGCCAGCATTTCTACGCCTTCGCCGCCAAGGTGATGCGCATGATCCTGACCGATCACGCGCGCCAGAAGCAGAGCCAAAAGCACGGCGGCGACTATGAACGCATCCCTCTCCATGACGACCTTTTGTGGGTCGATATTAACGGCCCCGAAGTGTTGGATTTGAGCGGCGCCCTCGACGAGCTTGCGGCCCTGGATACCCGCAAGGTCGAGATCGTTGAGTTGCGCTATTTCCTGGGCTGTACGGCCGAGGAAACCGCCGATCTGATGCAGGTCTCGAAAGCTACAGTCGATCGCGAATTGAAATTCATCAAGAGTTGGCTTTTCCGGCGTCTACACCCCGGCGCAGTAGAGGATGTTGCCTGAGGCGGTGAGGCACTTCCCTCTCGCTTCACGCAGTCTGTCGTTAAGGGTGCAAGTCAGGGACGGAGTTGTCGCTCCGATGGAACAAACCACGGCGAGGTTTCTCCGGATTGAAGCGATCTTCCACCAGATTCTGGACGCTCCCCGCCAGACACGCGACGGCCTGATTGAGACGCTTTGCGGCGGGGACCTTCTGCTCACCGCCGAAGTGCGCTCGCTCCTTGACGCCTGCCAAGAGGAAGAGCAACTCACCTCCGCTTGCCGCGCGGCACCGGACACCGGCAAAGATCATCCGCCGGGCCGCAAGCGCATCGGGCCCTATGAGGTTGACCGTCTGTTGGGACGTGGCGGCATGGGCGCCGTCTATCTGGCCCACCGAGCCGACGGGCAGTTCGAGCAGAAGGTTGCCATCAAATTGATCGACCTGCCTCTGGCAACCGAACTGTTCCGCGAGAGATTCCGGCAGGAACGCCAGATTCTCGCGGAACTGCAACATCCCTACATCGCCCGGCTATTGGATGGCGGCGTTACCGCGGAAGGCGACCTGTATCTGGTGATGGAGTACGTGGCGGGAGTTCCCATTCACGACTTCTGCGAGAAGCAGCGGCTGGCTTTGGCGGACCGAATCCGGCTCTTCATGCGCACGTGCGAAGCCGTGCAGTTTGCCCACCAGAGCTTCGTCGTGCACCGGGACTTGAAGCCCGACAATATCCTCGTGGCGTCCGACGGCACGCCGCGCTTGCTGGACTTCGGCACGGCCAAGTTGCTGTCGCCGTCCTTGGCGGGGCGCGACAGCAAGTTCACTCGCGAAGGATATCAGTCCTTCACCCCGCAGTATGCAAGCCCCGAGCAGGTACTGGGCAATCCCATCACGACCGCGTCGGATACCTACTCGCTGGGCGTGCTCCTGTACCTTCTGGTGACGGGAACCCAGCCTTACGAACTCAAGGAGCTTACGACGGCGGAAATGCTGCGCGTGATTTGCGAGGAGCCCCCGCGCCGGCCGCTGCATTCCTGCGACTCACCCAAGCGTCTCGACGCGGACCTGGAAGCGATCTTGATGAAGGCTCTGCGCAAAGAGCCTCCCAGACGTTATCTCCGCGCGGAACAGCTCGCGGCCGATCTGGAGGCCTACCTGGAAGGTCTCCCCGTGTCGGCGCGCCGCGGCACGTTTCGGTATCGGGCCGGCAAGTTCATTCGCCGCCGCTGGCTGAGCGTCCTGGCGGTGGCTCTGCTGGCGGCATCACTGGTAGGAGGCATTACCGGCGTACTCTGGCAGGCTGCGGTGGCCAACAACGAGCGGCGTAGAGCCGAGGCCCGCTCGGAGGATCTGCGCCAGTTGAGCAACAGTCTGCTCTCCGAACTCGATGAGGCCATCAAGCAACTGCCCGGCTCCACCGGTGCGCAGAAGTTGCTGGTGACCCGCGTGCTTGAACACCTGGACCGTATGGCCCCCGACGCACGCGGCGACCGCCAGACGCAGCTTGACCTGGTCGATTCCTACACGCGCCTCGGCAATCTGCAAGGCAATGCCTACGATCAGAACCTGGGCGACACCGCGGGAGCAATGGTGAGCCTCGACAAGGCGCTCGCCATCGCCCGGCCGCTCGCCGCCGCTCACGTCACCGATCCCGAGGCGCTCCGGGCTCTCGCCCTGGTACAGCAGTCGCGGAGCGAGATTCTCTGGCAGACCGACCGGACAGCGGAAGCGGTTCCCGTAATGCGCGAAGCCGTGAAGAGTTTTGACGCCCTGATTGCGGATCCGCACGCCCCGGTCACTCTGATCTGCGAGGTCGCCTCCGCCTACGGCACGCTTGGCGACGAACTGGGGCAGACCGGCACCGCGAGCCTCGCCGACACCGCCGGCGCCGTCGCTGCCTACCGCCAGTCAGTAGCGCTGGATTATCGTGCCCTCCGCATCGATCCCAACTCGCTGCGCGCCCGGCGCAGCATCGTTGTCAACGGATTCAAGATCGGCAGCGTAGAGATGGAGGCCGATCCTGCCGAGGCACTCCGGGAGATTCAGGCGGCGTTGCAGATCGCCAATGCCCTTCCGAAGGCAGAGCAAGAAAGCCTCCCGGGGTTACGCGTAAGAGAAATGCTGCTGCGCAAACAGGGGAACGCCCTCGAGCGGCTGGGCGCCTATGCGCAGGCCGTGCCGCTTTTCGAACAAGTCCTGGCAATCACCCAGCGCCTTGCCACCCAGGATCCCAAGGATCATCGCGCCATCTTCGACATGACGACCGTGCTGGACGACGAGGCCCGGTGCTTTGAGGATGCCGCTGACCCGCGTTTGGCGGGCAAATCCAGCGGCCGCCGCGCCAACTTGTCGGCCGCGGAAAGAAAGTTGATGTTAGCCGCGGCTGGCCTCGAGCGGCTGCTGAAACAAGACCCGGCGAATGACGTGTGGAAGGCCGACCTTTGCCTCATGCGCGTGCGCCTCGGAGTGATCAGGGCAACACTGCATGGCCCGGATGTGTCCGAGGAACTGACCCGCAGCGCGCTTCTTACCCTGCGAGCGATCGCCGGGAAAGACCGGATATCTCCGCTGGTCCTTGACCAGGCGGCCAACGCCTTCCTCTTCGCGGAGCCTCCCGCCCTCCGCGATCCGCAGCTTGCCCTCGCCTGCGCCCAGCGCGAAGTCGCCATGGGCCAAGGCAAACTGCCGTTCCGGCTGTTGACTCTCGCCCAAGCCTATCGCGCCACCGGTCAGATCGAGAAAGCCCGGGCCACCGCCAAGGACGGCTTGGCGCTGCTGCCTCCACCACAGACCGGGAACGTGAAGCCGAGTATCCGCAGGCTGCTGGAATACGAAGCGCAGAGCGGTTTCTGAGAAGCCTTGCGCCCGTTATCTTGGCAGTCAGCGGATCGTCGAAGCGGACACAATGTCCGCAGTATCCCCCGGGGGGGTATTTTCTTCTCGCCCGCCTGTAAAACGTAGTAGAGTTCGACCAATGCGGCAGGCCATTGCGCCGCTGACCGCACTCACGGCTCGCGAAGGTTCCTGTATCTCTTAGAGTCGTGCGAGAATCAGCGGCGTGCAAACCATAGGAGATCAGCGCATGCTAAAGAAGCTCCTGATTCTGTGGTTGCTCTTGCTGCCGATCAAGCCCGTCCTCGCGCAAATTGCAGTTGATGCCACCGTTTCTTCTGACCAGCGCACCGCGCTATCCACCGTTGCGACCCGCACTTTCTCGACCTCGTCCGCCAACGAGTTGCTGCTGGCGTTTGTTTCCGCCGACAACGTGTCGGGGACCAATACGACCGTGACGGGCATCTCAGGCACGGGGCTGACGTGGGCACTGGTCGTAAGAACAAACGTGCAGCGCGGAACGGCTGAGATATGGCGCGCCTTCGCACCCTCTGTACTCAACAATATTGTTGTTACAGCCACGCTTTCTCAGAAGGTCTGCTCCTCGATGACGGTGATGAGTTTCACCGGGGTGAACACCTCAGGCACTAACGGTTCCGGAGCCGTTGGGGCAACGGGGACGGGGAACGGCAATCCGGGGGCGCCAACTGCAACTCTTACGACGACGAGCAATAGCTCTTGGGTCGTCGGAGTCGGGAGTGACTGGGACAACGCCATCGCCCGGACTCTTGGCGCAAACCAATCCCTGATCCACCAGTATCTGGCACCTGTCGGGGATACCTACTGGGTTCAGATGAAGAACAGTGTCACGCCGCTCAGCGGCACCAGCGTAACGATCAACGATACGGGGCCGACTGGGGACCAATATAACTTGAGCATCTGCGAGATCATCCCGGCAGGCGGAGGCGCATCGAGCTTTACACTGTCGGGCACGGTCAGCCCCGCGTCGTCAGGGAGTGGCACACTGCTGACCTTGAGTGGGGCCTCGAGCGCCACCGCGACGGCCGATAGTTCCGGGAATTACAGCTTTGCGGGTCTGGCGAATGGCACCTACACGGTGACCCCCAGCAAGGCGGGATTCACCTTCAGCCCCGCCAGTCAATCTGTGACCCTCAATGGGGCCAACGTGACCGCGATTAATTTCACGGCCGCGACGCAGACCTGGAGTATTTCGGGCACGGTCAGCCCTGCGTCGTC
>Ga0335069_10012551_pt1 | contig 11910 bp, 13 predicted proteins | sample Lox_Sample_11_FD_206714 | JGI IMG/M metagenome (GOLD analysis project Ga0335069, IMG submission 206714) | Soil microbial communities from Loxahatchee National Wildlife Refuge, Florida, United States - Lox_Sample_1.1 | ecosystem: Environmental > Terrestrial > Soil > Wetlands | place: USA...
TCTGTTACCTATGTCTCAGGCCGCTCAAGCTCCACGCTTTCAATTACCTGAGGCCAGCTGCCTCCACCCAGAAGATGGTGAATCCGCTCCGGCTCCGCGGCACTATTTCGAGTGGCGTTGACGGTTGAACAGAATGCCAGAAGCGTTAATCAAATACTGTTCGTCGCTAAGCCTCTCCACCAATTCGTCGGGAAACTGAGAAATCTCAGTCTGCAAGTATGCGGTGATCTCGCGATGGATTTCGCGCCGGGCGTAAGGTGCTAGTTGGTTCCGGCGGCGCAGTGCGTCTTGAATCAAAGACGCAAGCTCCGGCGTCGCAGCCTTGCGAAGCTTGATCGCGATGGCGGGATAATCCACGAAAGAGTTGTACTTTTGCCCCATCCAGAATTCTTCGCTGGGTTCGGGAAGTGGCGCTTGGCGCATGACCAACGTCCCTGCCACGCGATCGCCAAAGCGCTGCATCAGCGGGCTGCTTAGAACGGAGAGTCCTCCAACCAGGTAGGCGAATGGCAATGCATCGAGAACGCGCATCAGGTTTCGCACCCACGCTTGTTCGAGCCGTAGCGGGAGTCCACTCTGGTCAACCACACGCAAATGAAAGAGCCGTTTGCCAACTGTTTGCCCGTTCCAGAAACCTTCCAATAGAGCGCTATAGGCGAACCCTATGGCGAACTCCGCCAGTGTAATCATCATGAATCCGAAACCTGGCGCCTTGGAGAAGATCCAGTAGACGAGGAACCCGACTCCATTGACTGCACCCAAAACGATGACGGCATCCAGAAGCATCGCATAAAGCCGGGAGGCGGGGCCGGCCAACGGCAAGCGGAACAGCACCCCCTCCGGTGTCGCAATCGTCAGTTCGGCGGCTGTCGCCGCGGGGAATAACGAAGTAGGAGTCATTGGTTTGCCGAACCTACAGTAGAGCTTCCCGTCGCGTCAGTTGCTTTTCGGCCGATCATTAGTAAATAGATCGTCAGCAGTACCAGTTCCCCTGCAGCAACAGCAACCTTAAATCCATATGGCAGGACTGGTGCGTGATGTTGAGAAAAAAAGGCTTCCATCAGCCCAGCCCACACCAGCATCATCGCTAGCCCGCAGATCAATACCAGCCATTCGCGCATGGATTGACGAACGTCGCGGTCTTGTTGACGACGCAAGAGCAGGCGCGCTAAGTAAAATCCCGCCTGGCCGGCGATTAGGATCGAAGGAATCTCAAAGACACCATGCGGCAGAAGCCAGGCAGTCATGAACAACCCGAAGCCTTGCTGCGTATAGTGCACTGCCACTGCCCCAAGCAATAAGCCATTTTCGAAAAGCAGAATTGCCGTGCCGATACCGAACGTTACGCCGAGAGCAGCGGTGAGCAACGCAATTTGGATGTTGTGCTTGATAAGTTGCGCTGAGAAACCGGCTTCAATCTGCGCGGAGCGCGGGTGCTTTGGTTCTCCTTGCTCCTCTTCATGCACGCGCTGTCCCGGATTGCGCAGATAATCAGCGGGAAGCAACACATCCACCGAGGCAGGGTCGTAATGCACGGCTAATCCGCCGAAGGTGCAACCGAGGAGCGTGATCAGCAAAGCGAGCAGGAAATAACGAGCGTGTTGCCGAAACGTTTCCGGGAATGCAGTAAATATCCTTAACCAGCGGCGTGGCTGCCAGATTTCAGAGCGCATCGGCGGCGCGTAGTACAGTTCGGAATAGCTGCGTGCAACGAGACGCTCAAGATATTGCCTTAGCTCAGGAGACAATGCTCCGTGCGTGACGCGATTCAAATCAGCGGCGGTTTGAGCGTAAAGCGCTTGCAATTGTTCCGCCTCCGCAGGGTTGAGCCGGCGGTCCGGACGGTTTTCCAGCACGGCGAGCAGGGATTCCAGGTCACGCCAACGTGGCCGCGCCTGCGCTTGAAATCGTTCCAGATCCAGGATCACAGCCGTTGCTCTCTCTTGTTTTCCAGGTACCCTTCTATTGCAGTCTGCAAAAACTTCTGCGCAGGAATATATCGTAGTTGCACATCGAACCGGCCAAGCTGCCGCGCCAACGCGGCAAGGCGCTGATTTTCTTTTTCACTGGCGAGGACTGCATATACTTCCTGATCGGTCTTCGGATCCTCTTCTCCCGAGAATGCGGGCCGCGCATGAAGCGGTAGAATGCTGGTCATCAAGAGGACATGCGAGGACTGGACCAGGCTCACTCCGCGCCGCAATGAGTCCGAAATCGATCGCTCCGTCAGGTCCGCCAGCAGTACCAGATAGGCGCGCCGGCGCAGGCGCACTCGAATATCGCTGAATAATGCTTCGTAGTCCGCATTGGTTGGGAGAGGCTCGAGGTTCAGCAGGCAATCCCGAAATCGATGAAACTGAGATTGACCGCTCCCCGCCCGTAACCAGCACTTCGCCCCGTCGGCATAAGTGACCAGCCCAAATTCATCGCCCAATTCCAGAGCTACGGTAGCGCCCACCAACGCAGTTTCGACCGCAAGGTCCAACATCCGGCGTGGAGTATGCGCTTTGCCAGCCGAACTGTTGGGCGCAGCCGACGCATCGAGAAAAAGGTCCGATGCCCGCGACTGATCCACGACGAAATAAACTTCTTGTTTTTGCTCCCATTGGAATAGCCGTGTGACCGGAGTATTTCGACGTGCCGTGGATTTCCACGCGATCTCGGAGTATGTATCGCCCGGCTGGTATTCCCGCAACCGCTCGAACTCGCGCCCTTGTCCGGTCCATGGCGACTGCCGACTCGCCACCAGCATGCGATATACCGGGCTCCGCAGGATCTGGTGGCGCCCGGGGCGCAAATTCGCATAGATCTTCAACGGCACGGGCATATCAAACCATCTCCGCAAACGCCATAGCAGGTATCTCGACTGCCGCTCGACGCCTATCCGGGGACCAGGCCAAAGGCCGCGTTTGAGAAGAGTGATCTTCGCTGCCCACGGCCAGAGCCAGCCGTTTGTGTTGTCTTCCCCCGTGGACCCTTCGCCAGGATTCCTTTGCTCAAGCTTCAGCCACTGAGAATCGACTTCTATCCGGATAGCGGTAGCGCTGCCCCCCGTGGCCGCCATGGTCGCCACCCGGACTCCGCTTCTCAGGTAGTGCCCTCCTGAAACAGAGAAAGCCAAGGGAACCTTGATGGTCTCTCCTTCGCGTCCTCGGAGGCCTTCTTCCGTCTGCAAAAGTACCGGTGCACATTCTTCGCGTCTAAGCCACAGTTCGATCCCGTCATAACCGGCAAGAAACGTCGCCCCACCTGCGATCAACCCGAACCAAAGCCATCCATGCACGAACCATGGTGCAATGCACGCTCCCACCCCCAGCAATCCAACCATCCACACCAGTATTTCCTGCGGGCTGAAATGGAGTCCCGCCGGGCGAAGCACAATGCGTTGGCAAGGTTTATTATTCACGAGATCGTAGGCGTGACAGGCAGGCTACACCCTCCAACCTTGCATGAGTTCTCGTTTCCGCCTGTCACCCTTCGCATCCTTAACAATTCGTCGTCTCCTAAAGTAAAATCGCGGCCTACCTGGGCACTTCGACCCCTTCCAGAACGGCTGCGATCACTTCCCGAATCTGGACGCCTTCCATCTCAAATTCTGGCCGCAGGAGCATGCGATGCTCCAGTACCGGGTTGGCGAGCATCTTCACGTCTTCCGGCAAGACGAAATCGCGCTCTTCAAGTGCCGCGAGGGCCCGCGATGCCGACAGTAACGCGAGCGTCGCTCGGGGTCCGGCGCCCACCCAAACTGCCGCGTGCTGCCGGGTTTGTCGCGCCAGATTAACGATATAGCGGCTGATAACTTCGCTGACACGCACCTGCGTCGTTGCCACACGCAGTTGTTCTAGTTCCCCAGGCTGTAGAACAGGTGTCCGCAGTTCTTCGGCTAACCGCCGTTCCGGGGCATCGTCTGTTGCCAAGAGTCTCGCCAATTCGTTTTCGTCCTCCGCCGCCGGGTAGTCCATACGAACCTTCAAAAGAAAGCGGTCCTTTTGAGCCTCAGGGAGGGGATATGTCCCCTGATGTTCAATTGGGTTTTGGGTAGCAAAAACCACAAAGATTGGAGACAACGGATAGGTTTCGCGGTCGATGGTTACTTGCCGCTCCTGCATGGCCTGCAGAAGTGCCGATTGGGTTTTTGCAGGTGCCCGATTGATTTCATCTGCCAGCAGGAAATTTGTGAAAATTGGACCCCGCACCAGGCGGAAATCCTGCGTCCTAAGGTCAAAGACGCTTGTTCCTGTGACGTCTGCCGGCATCAGATCGGGCGTGAACTGAATGCGCTGGAAATCACCCGCGACAGCCCGCGCCAGCGCTTTCACCAGCAGCGTTTTCCCCACCCCGGGCACACCCTCAATGAGCGCATGCCCTCCCGCAAGTAGCGTTATCAGCGCGAGGTCAATAGCTTCAGTTTGCCCGATGATGACTCGGCTCAAGGCTTCGCGAACCCGTCTCGCCTTGCTCAAGACTATCGCGGACGCCTCTGAGGATTTGATTGCCTCACTTTCAGGCTCCCCGTGCCCGTCAAGACCTGGTACCCGGTTGTCACTCATGCGATTCTTTACCTCCCAAGAAGTCAGCGCTTAAGCATGAAATTTTCGCGCGCATTGTTGGAAACGTGCCCCAGACCTTTTGCAGCTGCGCGGTGTTCGGCTACTAATTGACTTAGTTCCTTATATCCCTCCAGAGGAGACTGCGCCGCAAGCGCCGTGCGCAACCGCGCACCCCAAAGTGGGTCCGTAGAAATGGCCTTCGCGTCTTGCGGCTTGCAGCGGCGGAAGTGTTCCCAGCACTCTGCCACTACACGTTCTTTCGGGATGCTCCTTTGCAGGAGGCGCTGCCCTGCCACCCCGGCGATTTCTCCCAGCCTTATGATTTGAGCATCGGTGTCGTTCGAGGCGTGCCGTACCAAATCACCCGTCATGCTCCAGAGCAATGCCAGCAAGGTGGCCCAGAACAGCAGCAGAGCGACTTGCAAACGGTATCGCTGTACTAACCAAAGCACCCCCTCATCCTGTTGTAGCCCGTGCAATGTCTCATCGACCCAGATAACCGGCCTACCGGCTGCAAGGAGGTCCAACAGGACAGGGTTGGGGTGAGTCTTAATCGTTTCGTTAAGCAAAAAAGATTGTTGACTTGCGGCGATGAGTTCACCATTTCCGGCCTGTCGCATTGCCATATAGACGTGTGCGGTGGTGTCCGTTTCTTTTGTGTACATCGCGGTCCAATGTGAATCCGTGCGGAGCCAAGGGCCATCGGCACCGAGATACATCTTTTCAAGATCCGAAGGCATTGTGCTGAAGTCAGGGGACAGCCATGCGGGTTCGGACTTATGAGGATTTTGCTCCCATTGGTTTTCGAGTTCCCAACCTTGAGATTTGGATTCCAGTTTCCAGGCGGGCGCAAGCAACACAGCGCGGCCGCCGTGGGCCAGAAAATTCTCCAGGCGTTTGCGAAATTTTGCCCCACTCTGGAGGTTTCCACCGTTGATTGTCCAATCGTAGGGAGAGTTACCTCCTATAAAGAACGCGGTCGTTTTCGCGGCGTCCTGATCGGAGAGTGAATCTTCATCTTGGCCGCGCGTTACCTGGTATCCAGCATGTCGATAGGAATCGAATAATAGGCTGGCCCCATAAGGATCCTCGCGAAGGCTGGATCCCAGGTCGCTTGTGTTTGACTGATTCTGATGAGCCATGAGCAACAGCATCGCGAACACAGCCGCAAAAATGCCGGCGGCCAGCAACGGCCCCTGCCAATTCACCACCCTGCTTTTCCGTGCTGCGCGGTCAGACATGGTTGAGCAGCTCCCGCTGATCTTGACGGTAAGCCGCTACCGCCTGACTCGTCACCGCATGGGAACCGTACCAGACCCGGTCGAACTGCCTCAGGCTGCCGCGCAACTTCTCAGTAATTTCAGTTTGGGAATCAACGGATGATTGAGGCCGTCTCTGCCAGCGGCGGGTAAACTCATCGAGATATTCACGGTTCGTGCGATCGCGGCGGATCGTCACCCATCGGCGTTCCGCCAACCCTGCAAGCAGACCAAAGTACGCAGCCCGAAGCGCCAACCGCAATTCACCCGCGCCCTCCAGCCTCCCTGCCAAAGCGAACCATTCGTCCTCGGAGCGTTCGCTCGCCGTCGCAGTGTCGTCAAGCTCCGGATACGGTGCGATCGTTTCCGCGACTGAGAGCAATTCCGTTTTCCTTTGCCGCCGCAACCAAACCAGAACCCCTCCTGTAATAAGCGTCAAAATGGCCACTAGCCATAACCACATTCGAAGATCCTTCAACTGCCATGCGCGACCGTTTTCATTGCCAAGGCTCCACCCCCGGGGCCATAGTTTGGATAGAAAGTGCCAGAACGCGTCCCAAGCGCGCTCTATCCCGTGTTCGATTTTCGCCAGCAGCCGGTCAAACCAGTTCGGCGGATTTGGGTGTTCGGCGTCATGCCACTGATAAATTGCGCGCTTCGACTCTAGCTCCAGCGCTTGCCGCAATCTCTGAACCCGCGCCTCGCGTGCTGAGTCGGCACTCACCCCTGGGCTGATGGGGCTTGGCGGTATCTGCTGTGCTCCCGCAACGGGGGAGGTGCAGGCAAGGAACGCCAGGACAATCAAGGCACCCATCAGCCTTCCAGTACCCGAGAACGCAGTCATCTGAGCTATCTTCCGTTGCTCGCGTGGTAGGCTTGCCAGCAAGCCTCGCAAGTCGTCACCTTCTCTCATCGATCGCAAGTGCTGATAAACGATGATGAACGAACACTTCACGATGGGATCAAGCGCCAGCCAGGTGGCCGCAAACAACGAAAGCCAAAACGCAGAACTCTGCAGCAGCGCGAACATCCCTAGCGGTGTCGACAGGAGACTATTTACGCCAAAAATGGAATGCAGGAGTTGCGGAACCAGCATCGCGACTATCAAGCCATTCAGCCAGACTGCGATCCACAAAGGAAAAAGCATCAAGAACAAAAGCACGCTGCTGCCGAACCATTGGCCCGCGATTCCAAGACGGCCAGTAAATGAATTTCTCTCTGCACTATCCTCCTGGGTCTCCAGGCTGGCGAATTGGCTTGCGGTGTAGAACCAGGAGGACCCAGCGATGGTCGGTATCGACACTAACGCAGCCGCGCTAAGGATACTCTTCCACAGAAGCAACCGTGCAATGGCCGCGGCCCGTGCCGCTAATCCCACCGGGTTCGATGTGGCCGTGCCAAACGCGCCTTCGCGAACGCGTTGCACGTAACCGCTGACCATACCCACGCGCAAAAGATAGGCTGCGGCGAGTAACGCCGCTTCCATCAGCACCACGCCATTGGATAGGCGTATCTGGCCATTTACCACCCAGATTGGAATAAAACAAAAGATGAGTGGAGCGCTTCCCGCATAGTAACGCCATGCCTCATTCTTGAAAGTTGACCGGAACAATGAGAATCCGCGTTCTAGTGCCTCGAGGGCGTTAAGTCGGTTGCGATGGCTACGCCCAGAGTGCACACGCGCACGCGGCGAGGGAACCGGAGTCCTGACTGCTTCACTCATCGTTTTGCTCGGCAAGGTGATTACCGGTAACTCGGCCGAAATTCAAATGCTCCTCCGGCGTATTTACGCGCCAGCGGAGCAACAAAAAGAAGAGCATCATGAGCGAGCCAAAGGCGGCAAGTCCACCGATCACCTGACGAAACTGACGGGAGAGGGAGGGCTTCGGTGGGAGCGGACGCGCCATTCGGCGCAGGCATGGCGGACAGGCGAGCTTACCTTCCTCGTCAGTCACGCATTCCCGGCAGAATGTTCCTCCGCAATGTGGACACCGTGCTGCCGCCTCGCGAAGCGGGTGGAACAAACAACGCGCACGACTCAAGCTCGTGGTCAGCACCGCTGGAGTGTCAAGAGCCATGCGTCCGCCCAGCGTCTGCCATGGTTTGGACCGTAGACGCCGCTTCGGGGTTGGTCTGGACGGTGATCGCAGCTGATTGCAGGCGCGGGGCCGGAATGGCCGCCTTCACCGCCAGGTCCCGCGAAGCCCTGACAGCGGCGTCAATCCTGTCAAGCACTCTCTGTGCGCGACGGGTTCGCTTCACCAGCGCCAGTTCGATGCTCGCTCCGGTGGTTTGAATGCGTGACTCCGCTGTCGGCCCTAGCATCAACTCGAACACAATCCAGGCGAGAGCCATGCCGCTGAAAATTGCTCCAGCAGTGGAGTCCACCCACAGCCACAGCAAACCACTCACGATTGCCAGCAGGAGGCCTGGAATCGCCAGCCGTAACCGCCACCATCGGCTGGGCCACACGACAATCAATTCCAAATCGCGCAAATAAAAACGACGATACTCAACCGCGTACAGCGTACGTTTCGCGGCCAGTAGACAGTCATCATTCAAATACCACTTCGTCCCGCCAGCCAGGCTGCCCACTCGAGAAATTTTGAGAAAGTCACTGCTCACTCCGGCCTCCCCATCATCCGACGCGCAAACCAAAAGATGACGATGAGCATCGGGAGCCAAGCCACCCCCAAATAGGCTACCCAGAAGCGCCATCCTGACCGCGGAATCAGATAGGAGCGCGGCGCCTTGCGATATTTCACATGCAAGATGATCACGGCTGGAATCGCGGCTACAATTACGGGCCAAACCAGGATCCAGCCCCATCCGACCGTGATTGCGATCGAATCGTAAAGCACATCGCGATATCGCCATTCCGCTTGGCCGGTACCGGTACCGGAATTGTTACGCCCGCGTTCAAAGCATGCAGGACAAACGTGTTCCACGCCCAGTTGCAGGTCGCACAGCGCGCACACAAACCTGCCGCATCGTTGACAGCAAGCCTGAAATACTTTTTCCGGATGGAAGAAACAGGTCGATTGGTCCGCCACCGCGGCTTTTGCATTGTTGTTCTGGCGAACCACCGGCCAGATGCGCATCTGAAGCGACTTCTGACAGTAAGGACAACTCTGCCATTGCGGATCGGCAGGTATTTCCAGTGAGCAATGAGGGCACATGACCGCGGCAAATCCAGCCGGTGATGGCGTTGCGCTATCGCTTGCTGAAGAACCCCCCGGGCCAGAGGTAGCGAAAGGATTGATGCTAAGGTCCACGCTATGCCTGCTTATATATGACTCTTGTGTCACACACCCGGTCGTGCAAGGCCCGCTTTTCGCTGTCAACTCCAAGCATGATCGAGCTGACAAGCATGAGCACGGAATTTACATAAGGAATGCCGCTGGTGACAACATTCCACATAAAGAAGCGGCCCAAGCATGTGCCCCAGCCCAAAGTGTTGCCGTCGGATCGGATGACCTTCAGCCCGCAGGCCATCTTTCCGAGAGTTGCACTGCGATACTTCAGCATTAGAACTTCGTAAAAGCCGCCCGCCAGGAAAAAGATCAGGATGAAACCAATAAACCCAAACGCTGCAAACGCCGGATTCAGGCCGCTCACCGCGTTTGATTGGCGTCCCGCACGCATGAAGTTTGGTATGAGCAAGGCGGCGAGCACAAAGGCAGGCACGGTAAAAATCAGACCATCAATGAAGCGGGCGCTGAAGCGGATCCAGAACCCTCCGTAACGCCAGGCAAGAGGCGACGTTCCAGCAGCCCCGACGGCCATTACCCGGCTCAGAAACGCTGGCTTGCAATCTGCGCACACCCAGTTTCCAGCGATCTGTACCAACTCCGACTGTGCAAGCGTCCGCCCACATTGAGAACAGGTTAAAACTGCCTGGACCGGAGTTTCCTGGTTCATTTGCTGCCCTCCCCGTGCGAAAAAATCGCCCTAAGCCTAACCCAAGCCGCTGGCTAAGCCAAGTACTAACTGAACAAAACGAAACCATTGGAGTCCTTGCCAGACCCACCAGTCAAGGAAATGAACAGGTTTCTTGCCTTCAGAATTTTCCGGGCGGCTTGTAGAATCCCGCTCTGGCCATTCGTCGTTATAGTGAAGGCGGGACAATTAGCCCGCTCATCACCATCTTAGGAGACAACATGCCGCAATATCTGGTTTCTGGTTACATGCCCGATAACTTCGACCCCTCCTCCGTGAGCCCCGAAACGGTGGAGGAGATCCACGCACTCAACCGCGAAATGATCGCTGCCGGGGTCAGAAAGTTTGCCGGCGGCCTCGGCCCGGCCCGCACACTCCGCGCCCAGCCCAATGGTCAACTGCTGCTCACCGATGGTCCCTACCTGGAGGCCAAGGAGCACGTGGGCGGTCTTTGGATTTTGGAATGTGCTGACATGGACGAAGCCATAGCATGGGCGCGCAAGGGCGCCAAAGCCTGCCGCACCGGGATCGAGGTGCGAGAGATTTTCTTCATGCCGGCCCCGGAAACAGACTGACCAGGGCCACAGCAGTCAACTAGTCCAAGGCAGAATAATCCTCGAAACTCAGCTGGCGACAAGTCATCGCACGCTCAAGGATGGCTCTGCATAAAAAATCGACTCTTTGGAGGAACCTATGCGACACCGCCACTTCGGCGCAATCGTAATCAAGTGCTTCGCACTGCTTCTCGTCCTCGGCGCGGCACGCCAAGCCAGGTCACAGGATGCGACGGCACAGTATGAAAAGATGGCGCCGGTCGAGCAATATCTCATGGACCGCACCGCCGAGATCGCTCTGGCGCAAAGCGCTGCTCCCGCTTCCATTTCCCGCGACGCAACCGTCCTGGTTCTGGGACGGCAAGGCTACGAGACTGCGGTCCAGGGAACGAACGGTTTCGTCTGCATGGTGGGACGCGCATGGGGAGCAGCCTTTGACTGGGACGAATTCTGGAACCCGAAAGTGAAGGCTGCCGATTGCCTGAACCCTCAAGCTGCTCGCTCGATGTTGCCCATCTTTTATCTGCGTGCCAGGATGGTCATGGCCGGCCGTTCCAAGTCGGAGATCATCTCAGCGGTCAAAACGACGTTTGAGAAGAAACAGCTACCGGATCTCGAAAGCGGCGCGATGGATTACATGATGTCGAAAGCGTCCTATCTGACCGACCAAGGCTCCCACAACATGCCTCATGTCATGTTCTACACTCGCGTCAAAGACGGTAGAGATTGGGGTTCAGGCGCGGAGGGCTCGCCCGTCATGTCCAGTCCTTATTGGTTCTTTTCTCCGAACGAGGAGTCCCAATCGAAAGGCTTACCTCCGATTACCGTCTTCTTAGTCGCGGTGCCGGGTTGGTCCGACGGAACGCCTGCAGGACACCATAATGAATAAAGCTGACGTGCTTTAGCCGGGCCGTGCGTGGCCGAGGCGACCTCGGTAAATAAAGGGGACCAATCGTCGATTTTTCGGTCTCCCAAACGACTAACTAATGACCGAACGATCTGATCGATAACGCCTGAAAGGGATCCGATGAGAAAGTTAATTTACGCAATCAACGTCACACTGGATGGCTGCTGCGACCACACCAAAATGGGGGGTAGCGAGGAAATACTTGAACACTATACCCAGCTCCTGGGAGAGGTCGATCTGTTTGTCTATGGGCGCAAGACCTATCAACTCATGGTCCCCTATTGGACTGATATCGCAAAGAGCCAGTCGGAAACTAAGGCCGAGAACGAATTTGCTCTGGCGTTTGATTCCCACAACAAGATCGTTTTTTCAAGATCATTAGACCGTGCTGGAGACAGAAATACGCGAATTGTGCGCGGGGATCTCCGCGACGAGATACTGAAATTGAAACAACAGTCAGGCAAGGATATTTTGACTGGCGGCGTGGATATTCCCTCCCAGCTCACCGAGCTCGGCCTGGTGGATGAATATCGTGTCGTCATTGGGCCAGTTATTGTCGGGGAAGGAAGACGCTTATTCGACCGCGTTCGTTTGCCCGAGAAATTGCAATTGAAACTGGTTGACTCGAAGCTCTTTAAATCAGGAAGTGTTGCGCTTCGTTACGCGAAACAATAAGACCGGCGGGCAAACCGGCAGCAAAA
>Ga0335069_10012552_pt1 | contig 11910 bp, 7 predicted proteins | sample Lox_Sample_11_FD_206714 | JGI IMG/M metagenome (GOLD analysis project Ga0335069, IMG submission 206714) | Soil microbial communities from Loxahatchee National Wildlife Refuge, Florida, United States - Lox_Sample_1.1 | ecosystem: Environmental > Terrestrial > Soil > Wetlands | place: USA: Florida...
TGCACATGCCAATACCCGCGCTCGGGCCATCCTTCGGGGTCGCCCCTTCCGGGATGTGCAGGTGCACGTCGAGCTTCTGGTAGAACTCGGACTCCAGGCCCAGCACGGAGGCGCGGCTGCGCACCACCGTCATGGCGGCCTGGATGGACTCCTGCATCACCTCCCCGAGCTGGCCGGTGTGCTGCAGCTTGCCCTTGCCGGAGACGACCGCGGCCTCGATGGTCAGCAGCTCGCCGCCCACCTCGGTCCAGGCCAGGCCCGTGACCTGGCCCACGCGATCCAGATCCTCCGCCTTGCCGTAGCGGAAACGGCGCACGCCGAGGAACTTGTCCAGGTTGCGCGGGGTGACCGCGACGGACTTCTGCTCCTTCTTGTGCAGCAGCATCTGCTTCACGGCCTTGCGTGAGATCTTCGCGATCTCGCGCTCGAGGTTGCGCACGCCGGCCTCGCGCGTGTAGTAGCGCACGATGTCGAGCAGCGCGGCATCGGAAATCTTCAGCTCGTGTTCCTTGAGCCCGTTGTTCTTCATCTGCTTGGGCACGAGGTAGCGCCGCGCGATGTTCATCTTCTCGTCTTCGGTGTAACCGGGCAGACGGATGACTTCCATGCGATCCAGCAGCGGCGCCGGGATGTTCAGGCTGTTGGCCGTGCAGACGAACATCACCTCGGACAGATCCAGGTCCACCTCCAGGTAATGGTCGTTGAAGGTCGAATTCTGCTCGGGGTCGAGCACTTCCAGCAGCGCAGAGGACGGATCGCCCCGGAAGTCCATGGACATCTTGTCCACTTCGTCGAGCAGGAACAGCGGGTTGTGCACGCCGGCCTTGGCCATGTTCTGCACGATCTTGCCCGGCATGGAGCCGATGTAGGTGCGGCGATGGCCGCGGATCTCGGCCTCATCGCGCACACCGCCCAGGGACATGCGCACGAACTTGCGGTTGGTCGAGCGCGCGATGCTCTGGCCGAGGGAGGTCTTGCCCACGCCCGGCGGGCCGACCAGGCACAGGATCGGGCCGCGCAGCTTGTCCACGCGCTGCTGCACGGCGAGGTACTCGACGATCCGCTCCTTGACCTTGTCGAGCCCGTAATGATCCTCGTCCAGCACCTTCTCGGCGCGGGAGATGTCCTTGATGATCTTGGTGCGCTTCTTCCACGGCACCTTGACCAGCCAGTCGATGTAATTGCGGACGACGGTCGCCTCCGCGGACATCGGCGACATCATCTTCAGCTTGTTCAGCTCGCCGGTGGCCTTCTCGCGCGCCTCCTTGGGCATGCCGGCCTTGGCGATGCGCTGCTCGAGCTCGGTGATCTCGTTGCCGCCCTCGTCCATCTCCCCGAGCTCTTTCTGGATGGCCTTCATCTGCTCGTTGAGGTAGTACTCGCGCTGGCTCTTCTCCATCTGCGCCTTGACGCGGCCGCGGATGCGCTTCTCGATCTGCAGCACGTCCATCTCGCCTTCGATGGCGACGAGGATGTGCTCGAGGCGCTTCCTGACATCCAGGATCTCGAGGACCTTCTGCTTCTCGGCGAGCTTGAGGGACATGTGGGCCGCGACGGTGTCCGCCAGCCGGCCCGTGTGTTCTATACCGGCCAAGGCGGTCAGTACCTCAGGGGGCACCTTCTTGTTCAGCTTGACGTACTGCTCGAACTGCGAGATTACCGACCGGGCGAGAACGTCCATCTCCCGCTCGTCGTAGGTCTCGACGTCCGGCAGCAAAGTGACATCGGAGGAGTAGTACTCACCCGCATGCAGCTTCTCTATGCGGGCGCGATCAGCGCCCTCGACGAGCACTTTCACGGTGCCGTCAGGCAGCTTCAGCAGCTGGAGGATCGTGGCGATCGTGCCGATGCGATACAGGTCGTCCGCCTTCGGATCGTCGACATCGGCCTGTTTCTGAGCAACCAGCATGATGCGCTTGTCCGTGCGCATGGCGACATCCAGAGCCTGTATCGACTTTTCACGGCCGACGAACAGCGGGATCACCATGTGGGGATAAACCACCACGTCGCGAAGCGGCAGGACGGGTACGTTTTCGATGCTGGCTGGCGACGGGGTCGGTGGTGTGGGTTCAGACACGCTCAAGCCCTCGATATGGCGCGGAACGCCGCCCCGACAGGCGGTGCCGGCGTAGTAGATAGAATATAGCGGGAAATGAGGCCGTGGCGCCGTGTTTCAATCGGCGCATCACAGCATTCACTGGGGCGTTGCCGGCTCAGTGGTGGTTCGAGCCAGAAGCGCGGCGCGGTTCATCGACGCTGGCGAGTCTGCCTTCGTCCGACCCGTAGACCACGTAGGGCTTGGTCTGCCCCTCGATGACCGTCTCGTCGATGACGACCTTCGACACATTACGCATCGAAGGAAGCTCATACATGGTGTCCAGCAGCACGGTCTCGAGAATCGTCCGCAGGCCGCGCGCGCCCGTCTTGCGCTGCATGGCGCGATGCGCCACGGCCTTGAGCGCTTCGTCGCGGAACTCGAGATCGGCGCCTTCCATCTCGAACAGCCGCCGGTACTGCTTGGTCAGCGCATTCTTGGGCTCGGTCAGGATCGAGACCAGGGCGGTCTCATCGAGCTCGTCCAGGGTCGCGACCACCGGCAGACGGCCAACGAACTCGGGGATCAGACCGTACTTGATCAGGTCCTCGGGCTCGACGTCGTGGAACAGGTCGCTGCCGTGCGGCCGCGAGGTGACGTCGCGCACCTCGGAGGTGAAGCCGATGCCGCCCTTCTGGGTGCGGTTCAGGATGATCTTTTCCAGGCCGGCGAAAGCGCCACCGCAGATGAACAGGATGTTCGAGGTATCGACCTGCAGGAACTCCTGCTGCGGATGCTTGCGGCCACCCTGCGGCGGCACCGAGGCAATCGTGCCCTCGATCAGTTTGAGCAGGGCCTGCTGCACGCCCTCGCCCGACACGTCGCGGGTGATGGACGGGTTGTCAGACTTGCGCGAGATCTTGTCGATCTCGTCGATGTAGACGATGCCGGTCTGCGCCTTCTCGACGTCGTAGTCACACTTCTGCAGCAGCTTCTGGATGATGTTCTCGACGTCCTCGCCAACATAACCCGCTTCCGTGAGCGTCGTGGCGTCGGCGATGGTGAAGGGGACGTTGAGCAGTCGGGCGAGCGTCTCGGCCAGCAGCGTCTTGCCGCAGCCTGTTGGGCCGATCAGCAGGATGTTGCTCTTGGCGATCTCGACGTCGTCCTTGGAGCGCGCGCCACCCGTTCGGGTCTGCAAGCGCTTGTAGTGGTTGTAGACGGCAACGGAGAGCACCTTCTTGGCACGCTCCTGGCCGATCACGTACTCGTCCAGAACCTTCTTGATCTCGTGCGGTTTGGGGAGCTTGTCACGCGCGCGCTCGGCGCGGTCCTCGAGCTCTTCGCGGATGATGTCGTTGCACAGCTCGACGCACTCGTCGCAGACGAATACGGAGGGGCCGGCGATCAACTTGCGAACTTCGTGCTGGCTTTTCCCGCAGAAGGAGCAGTAGAGAAGTTTTCCGTCGTCGTGTCGGCCGCGGGAATCTTCACTCATCGAAGGTCCTCATGAGCGCGGTCAGAACGCTGACCTCGCGCCCGATTCTTATAGCATGGGGTCCGGGGCCTAAGCAAAGCACCACTCCACCGCTAACCCCTTGTGCAGCCGGGAAATGTATGACCGGCTTCACTATCCGGGCGCACCGGGTTAACAAATTGCGCGATGCGCCACATATTGCGGGAGCCGGATGCCCGGCGGAGGGTTCGTGGCACCGCGCCTCGGGCGCCGCATCGGACGGCGCGCCACGCTGGCGCGCGTCGCGAAATCTCACTTGGCGGGAGTGGTGGCCACGTCGCCGCGCTTCTCCAGCACCCGGTCCACCAGGCCGTACTTCACGGCCTCGTTCCAGTCCATGAAGCGGTCGCGGTCGGTATCCTGCTTGATGCGCTCGACGCTCTGGCCGGTGTGGCGCGCCAGGATCCGGTTGAGCCGGTCGCGCGTCTCCAGCATCTCCTTGGCGTGGATCTCCATGTCCGCGGCCTGACCCTGGAAGCCGCCCAGGGGCTGGTGGATCATGACCCGGGCGTGCGGCAGGCAGAAGCGCTTGCCGGCAGCGCCCGCCGCCAGCAGCACCGCGCCCATGCTGGCCGCCTGACCGATGCAGATGGTGCTCACGTCGGGTTTGACGAACTGCATGGTGTCGTAAATAGCCAAGCCCGCGGTCACGATGCCACCGGGCGAATTGATGTACAGGGCGATGTCCTTCTCCGGGTTCTCCGACTCCAGGAAGAGCATCTGCGCCACGACAATGTTCGCCATGTAGTCATCGACGGGGCCGACGATGAAGATCAGGCGCTCCTTGAGGAGGCGCGAGTAGATGTCATAGGCCCGTTCGCCGCGGGCCGTCTGCTCGACGACCATGGGAACGAGGTTCAGTGCACGTTCGTTCATGTCCGGTTTGCCTCTTGACCGAATCCGGTCAGCTCTTTGAAGGTGAGCGGCTTGTCCGTCACCCGTGCCCGCGACACGATCCAGTCGATCACCTGGTCCTCGAGGACCACCGACTCGATCTGGCGCATCGCATCCGCATTCTGAAGATACGCCCGGCGCGCCTCATCCGGGTTGGGGTACGTCGCAATCAGCTCATTCAGCCGTGACTGCACGCGCTCCCGATCCACCGTCAGGCCCTCCATCTGTACGATCTGCCCCATCAGCAGACCCAGCGCGGCGCGGCGGCGACCTGGCTGCTCGAACGCCTCGCGCGGCGGAAGCTGACTCACATCCTTCGCTCCCATCCGCCGTCCAGCATCCACCTGCATCCGCTGCACCTGTTCATCGATGAGCGCCTTGGGGACCTCGAAGGTGTTCTCCCGATACAGCGCATCCATCACCTGTCCCCGAATCCGGTTGCGGATGACCTCGCCCAGCTCGCGTTCCATGCTCTTGCGCACTTCGAGGCGCAGGGCCTCGATTCCACCCTCCTCGACACCGTACGCGCGGCAGAACTCCTCGTCCACTGCCGGAAGGGTCTGTTCCTCGACCTGCTTAATGGTCACTTCCAGCTGAGCCGTCTTGCCCGCCAGACTCTTGTTGGGGTGTTCCGCCGGGAATGAAAGGGTGACGCTGCGCTTCTCGCCAGCCGATGCGCCCCGAACGCCTTCCTCGAGCTCGGCCATCGCCTGCCCTGCGCCCACGACGACCTTGACGTCGCGGCCGCTGCCGCCCTCGAACGCTTCCCCGTCGATCGTGCCGTCGAAGTCGAGAGTGACGCGATCGGTGGGCTGCGCGGATCTCTCCACGGCCGAGAAGACAGGCCGCTGGCGGCGCATGCTCTCGATCATCGCGTCGATGTCCTCGTCGGTCACGGCGGAGGTCGGCCGTTCGATGGCGATCGTGTCGAACGGTTTCACCTGGATCTCAGGCAGCACCTCGAATACGGCGGTGTATTTGAGCTCGGTTCCCGGCCCCATGGTGATGGGCTCGATGCGCGGACCGCCCGCGGGGGTGAGCTTCTCCTGGGTGATCGCCTCGGCGAACGAGCTGCGCATGAGATCGGTGACGACCTCCGTGTGCACCTGGTCGCCGAACTGCTTGCGCACCACCGTCAGCGGTGCTTTCCCCGGGCGGAATCCCTTCAGCCGCGCCGTGCGCGCGATGTCCTTCAGACGCTGCTCAACCTGAGATGCGACCTCGGTCGCCGGCACCGCCACCTCCAGGCGCCGCTCGAGCGTGCCCGTGGCCTTCAACGAGACTTGCATGATGGATCCTCAAGACGTCAGACCGAATGCGAAAGGAGAGACTCGAACTCTCACGGGTTGCCCCACTGGAACCTAAATCCAGCGCGTCTACCAGTTCCGCCACTTTCGCCCGTGCCGCGCACGCACCGGAAGGTGTGGAAGATGCGCTCATCGACCGGTACGGATGGACCGATCCTGGCCGTGCTCTCCGCGGCCCATCATTATAACCGATCGGGTTTTCAACCCGCGCACGTACCCGACCAACCGCTCACCGACGTCTGATGACCCGGGACAGGACGCGCGCCACCCCTTCGAGCCGTTCGATCTGATCGTGGATGCGGTCCGCGACGCTGCGCTGGAGGAGATTGGCGATGTCCTCATCCAGCTCGCAGTTCTGCTGGCGCAGGGCGGCCACGGCGACCACCACCGCGGAGTGGACCTGCCGCAGGTGCAGAACGACCTCACCCACCTGGGCGCGCGGCGGACGCGCACCGGGGACTGACTTTCCGGAAACCATGTCCGCTCCTTGCTGAATGCCGGCCGGCCTTGCGCGACCGGATCACTCTACGTTACTTTAGTACGAGCTGTCAATACTTTCATGATGCCGTTTGGCGCTGACCGCCGGCGGCGCTACATTTGTGTGGTCACTTGCCCGGATGGAATGGAAACCGAACATGGCCGACAGGCGCGAACGACAGGCCGCGGGGGGATTCGCGGTACGCCTGCGTCAGGTGGTGGATGCCTATGGCAGCGCCAACTCGATCGCGAAGAGCATCGACCGATCCGAAGGCGCGGTGCGCAAATGGTTGCGGGGCGAGTCCGAGCCGAACGTGACCGACCTGCGCACGCTGTGCGAACACACCCGGACGAGCATCGAGTGGCTCGTCACCGGCCGCGGTCGCCGGGACGCTCCCGCGAGCTCGCTGCAGGAGGGAGCCCCACCACCCTATGAGCGGAGCGGCCGGCCGCTCAATCAGGCGCTCCTGGAAGGCATCATCCTCGCGGTCGATGCGGAACTCTCGAACTCCGCACCGCCGCTGTCGGCGACCAAGCGATCGATGCTCGTTGTCACGCTGTACGACCTGTTCGAGTCGGAGCAGCGGGTGGATGCGGCAGCGGTGGCGCGGCTGGTGCGGCTGGCCCGCTAGCCCCCGTCAAGTCTTGCGCGGGTTGCGTGCGGCCCGTGCGCAGCTGACGCCGCGCGCGACGCGCGGCGGGTCACGCGCCGTAGTTGCCTGTAAGCGCTGCGAATTTGCCTGGATGCGCGCAGGAATTGCCCGCTGGCCGGAATTGTGCGAAGAACGAATGTTGTGCGGGCAGGTCATGTGGTACACGTGCACCTGCGCGGCACAGGCCTTTTGGCGCGGGGCATCCCGCGCCTGCAGCATGCAGGCGGTATTACTTATCCATGAGCAGCCCACCTCGAAAGCGAGTGTTTCCTCCGATCAAGGTCGAGCCGGCCAGTACGTTCCTGCCGGGCGAGCGTGAGGCCGTCGCGGAAGTCTGCGAGCGCCTGAAGGGGATGCCCGGTGCACTGCTGCCCATCCTGCACGGCGTGCAGGACAGGCTCGGCTATGTGCCCAGGGATGCGGTCGGGGTGATTGCGCAGGAGCTGAACCTGTCGCGCGCCGAGGTACACGGGGTGCTCACGTTCTATCACTACTTCCGCACGGAGAAGCCGGGACGCACGGTCATGCATCTGTGTCGCGCGGAAGCCTGCCAATCCGTTGGTGCGGCGCAACTGGAGTTCCATGCGCGGCACACTCTGGGGGTGGAATTCCACGGTACGACAGCCGACGGCGCGATCACCCTGGAGCCCGTGTATTGTCTGGGGAACTGCGCCCTCGGCCCATCGGTCATGGTGGATAACCGTCTTCAGGGCCGGGTGACGCCGGAGCGCTTCGACGAGCTCGTGGCAGAGGCGCGACGCCGATCATGAGTGCCATCAGGATCTTTGTACCTTGCGATGCGGCCGCGCTCGGCGTGGGGGCCGATGAAACGGCTCGCGCCATTGCCGCAGAGGCGAAGCGGCGCTCGATCGAGGTCAATATCGTGCGCAACGGCACCCGCGGGATGCTGTGGCTCGAGCCCCTGGTGGAGGTCGAGACGCCGCACGGTCGCATCGCTTACGGCCCGGTCGATGCCAAGTCGGTCCCCGCCCTGTTCGAGGCCGGATTCAATTCCGGCAATCCGCACGCGCTGTGTCACGGCCCGACTGCGGAGATCCCGTACTTCAAGAAACAGGAGCGCCTGACATTCGCCCGTGTTGGCCTCACTGATCCGCGCAGCCTGCAGGATTACCTCCAGCACGGTGGTTATCGCGGTCTGAAGAACGCGCTGCAGATGCAGCCGGCGGCCATTGTCACCGCGGTGACCGAGTCCGGTTTGCGCGGCCGTGGCGGTGCGGCGTTTCCGGCCGGCATCAAGTGGAAGACGGTGATGGGCGCGCCGGGCCCGGTGAAGTACGTCGTCTGCAATGCGGACGAAGGCGACTCCGGGACCTTTTCCGATCGCATGCTGATGGAAGGCGATCCGTTCGTGCTGATCGAGGGCATGACGATTGCCGGTATCGCGACCGGCGCGCCGCGAGGCTACATCTACCTGCGCTTCGAATATCCGGACGCGCAGCGTGCGCTGGAAGATGCGATCGTGACAGCCCGCCGCAACGGCTACCTCGGCGAAAACATCCAGGGTTCGCAGCACAGCTTCGATCTCGAGGTCCGCATGGGCGCGGGCGCCTACATCTGCGGCGAAGAGACTGCGCTGCTCGAGTCGCTCGAAGGCAAGCGCGGCATGGTGCGCTACAAGCCGCCCCTGCCGGCGCTGAAGGGCCTGTTCGGCAAGCCCAGTGTGATCAACAATGTCATCACCTTCGCGTCCGTGCCGATCATCCTCGATCGCGGCGCCGACTATTACAAACACTTCGGCATGGGTCGCTCGCGTGGCACCCTGCCGCTGCAGCTCACGGGCAACATCAAATACGGCGGACTCGTCGAGCGGGCCTTCGGCCTGACGATGCGTGAGCTCCTATATGACTATGGCGGTGGCAGCCTCAGCGGCCGCCCCATCCGCGCCGTGCAGGTCGGTGGACCGCTGGGCGCCTATCTGCCCGAATCACAATTCGACACGCCGATCGACTACGAGGCCTTCGCCGAGATCAAGGCCATGCTGGGCCACGGCGGACTCGTGGTGTTCGACGACACAGTGGACATGGCCGCGCAGGCGCGCTACGCGATGGAGTTCTGCACCATCGAATCCTGCGGCAAGTGCACGCCCTGCCGGATCGGCTCAACCCGCGGCATGGAGGTCATTGACCGCCTGCTCGCCGGCGAGCAGCCCGAGAAGCAGGAGACGGTGCTGCGCGATCTGTGCCAGACCATGATCCATGGCTCGTTGTGCGCCATGGGGGGACTCACTCCCTTCCCGGTGCTGTCGGCCCTGAATCACTTTCCCGAGGACTTCCGCAAATCCGGCCGCGCGGCCGCGGCCGGGCACGGCGGATAGGATCACATCATGTTATCAATCAGCGAACAGGATCTGGGTACTCCGGCGCGCGCGAGCGCCAGGATGGTCACACTGACTATCGACGGCAACGAGGTCACCGTACCCGAGGGAACCTCGGTGATGCGCGCCGCGGCGTTGTCGGACGTGAAGATCCCGAAGCTGTGCGCGACCGAACAGCTCGAAGCCTTCGGCTCCTGCCGCCTGTGCCTCGTGCAGATCGAGGGGATGAAGGGCTTGCCAGCCTCCTGCACGACGCTGGTCGCGCCGGGAATGAAGGTCACGACCCAGAACAAGCAACTCGCCGAGGTGCGTCGCGGCGTGATGGAGTTGTACATCTCCGATCACCCGCTGGACTGCCTCACCTGCCCCGCCAACGGCCACTGCGAGCTGCAGGACATGGCGGGTGTCGTGGGTCTGCGCGAAGTACGCTACGGGTATGAGGGTGCGAACCACCTCGATGCAAAGAAGGACGAGAGCAATCCGTACTTCACGTTCGATCCCAGCAAGTGCATCGTTTGCTCACGTTGCGTACGCGCCTGCGAGGAGCAGCAGGGCACGTTCGCCCTGACGATCCAGGCGCGCGGCTTCGATTCGAAGGTCGCCGCAAGCGAAGACCAGCCGTTCATGGACTCCGAGTGCGTCTCGTGCGGCGCCTGCGTGCAGGCGTGCCCGACGGCGACCCTGTCGGAGAAGTCTCTGATCGAGAAAGGCCAGGCCGAGCACAGCGTCATCACCACCTGTGCCTATTGCGGCGTGGGCTGCTCGTTCCGTGCCGAAATGCAGGGCGAGGAGCTGGTGCGCATGGTGCCCAACAAGGACGGGCACGCCAACCACGGCCATTCCTGCGTCAAGGGACGTTTCGCGATCGGTTACGCGACGCACCCGGACCGCATCCTCAAGCCCATGATCCGCGCGCAGATCAGCGATCCGTGGCGCGAGGTCTCCTGGGAGGAGGCGATCGCGTACGCGGCCGGCGAGCTGAAGCGTATCCAGAAGAAGTATGGCCGCGACTCCATCGGCGGAATCACCTCCTCCCGCTGCACCAACGAGGAAACCTACCTGGTGCAGAAGCTGGTACGCGCCGGCTTCGGCAACAACAACGTGGATACCTGCGCGCGCGTCTGCCACTCACCCACCGGTTACGGCCTGAAGCAGACGCTGGGCGAATCCGCCGGCACGCAGGATTTCGATTCGGTCATGAAGGCCGATGTGATCTTCGTGATCGGCGCCAACCCGACGGACGGTCATCCGGTGTTCGCTTCACAGATGAAGCGCCGGCTGCGCGAAGGCGCGAAGCTGATCGTGGCCGACCCCCGCCGCATCGACCTGGTGCGGACCCCGCACATCGAGGCCGAATACCACCTGAAGCTCATGCCGGGCACCAACGTCGCCCTGATCAACAGCATGGCGCATGTCGTGGTCACCGAGGGTCTGGTCAAGGAGGACTTCGTCCGTGCCCGCTGCGAGATCGATTCGTTCGAGAAGTGGCGCGATTTCGTGGCGCAGGAGCGCAACTCGCCCGAAGCGATGGAGAAGGTGACGGGCGTTCCGGCCGCCACGGTGCGCGCCGCCGCGCGCCTCTACGCGACCGCCGGCAACGGCGCCATCTACTACGGACTGGGTGTCACGGAGCACAGCCAGGGATCCACCATGGTCATGGGCATCGCGAACCTCGCGATGGCCACCGGCAACGTCGGTCGCGAGGGCGTGGGCGTCAACCCGCTGCGCGGCCAGAACAACGTGCAGGGGTCGTGCGACATGGGTTCATTCCCGCACGAGTTCCCCGGCTACCGGCACGTCTCGGACGACGCCGTGCGGCATGAGTTCGAGCAGGCGTGGGGTCTGCCGCTGCAGAGCGAACCCGGACTGCGCATTCCCAACATGTTCGAGGCGGCCCTGGATGGCGAGTTCAAGGGGCTGTACATCGAGGGCGAGGACATCGCCCAGTCGGATCCGAACACGCAGCACGTCACCGCCGCGCTGACCTCGATGGAATGCGTCATCGTCCAGGACCTGTTCCTGAACGAGTCCGCCAAGTTCGCGCACGTATTCCTGCCGGGCTCCTCCTTCATGGAGAAGGACGGCACGTTCACGAACGCGGAGCGGCGCATTTCGCGCGTACGCAAGATCATGGAGCCGAAGTCGGGCTACGCGGACTGGGAAATCACCCAGTTGCTCTCGAACGCCATGGGCTATCCGATGAACTACAGTCATCCGTCGGAGATCATGGACGAGATCGCGCGGCTGACGCCGACGTTCACGAATGTGAGCTTCAGGCGCATCGACGAGCTGGGCAGCATCCAGTGGCCGTGCAATGCGGAGCATCCCGACGGAACGCCCACGATGCACATCGATCATTTCGTGCGCGGCAAGGGCAAGTTCCTGGTCACCGAGTACGTGCCGACCCGCGAGAAGGTCAACGCGAAATACCCGCTGATCCTCACGACCGGCCGCATCCTGAGCCAGTACAACGTCGGTGCGCAGACACGCCGCACCGCCAACAACGTCTGGCACGATGAGGACCGGCTGGAAATCCATCCGCACGATGCCGAGGAGCGCGGCATCGCGGAAGGAGACTGGGTCGGTATCGCCAGCCGCGCCGGCGACACGGTGCTGCGCGCCCGAGTCACCGAGCGCGTGCAGCCCGGCGTCGTCTACACCACGTTCCACTTCCCGGAATCGGGAGCCAACGT
>Ga0335069_10012553_pt1 | contig 11909 bp, 8 predicted proteins | sample Lox_Sample_11_FD_206714 | JGI IMG/M metagenome (GOLD analysis project Ga0335069, IMG submission 206714) | Soil microbial communities from Loxahatchee National Wildlife Refuge, Florida, United States - Lox_Sample_1.1 | ecosystem: Environmental > Terrestrial > Soil > Wetlands | place: USA: Florida...
GCTGAGCTGCAGCACGTCTGTTGACTTCGCTCGCCTCCGGCTCGCTGCGCGCATCGGCCTGCGGCCGATTGGGTTGCTGAGCTGCAGCACGTCTGTTGACTTCGCTCGCCTCCGGCTCGCTGCGCGCATCGGCCTGCGGCCGATTGGGTTGCTGAGCTGCAGCACGTCTGTTGACTTCGCTCGCCTCCGGCTCGCTGCGCGCATCGGCCTGCGGCCGATTGGGTTGCTGAGCTGCAGCACGTCTGTTGACTTCGCTCGCCTCCGGCTCGCTGCGCGCGCCCGCTCCGCGGGCGCTTGCGGGATGATCCAGACGATTGCCTTGCCTCGGAGGTGACGAGGGTGGGGGAGCGATCGGCGGGGGCGCCGACCACGGCCGGCTCCCCGGGCCGGCGTCCTTCACGCGGTAGAGCACGCGATCGCCGGCGGCGTCGACGCGCTCGAGCCGGGGCGAGGCGTCGAGGCGCGCCGCACGCGCCGGGTCGGCGATCAGGTATCCCGGCACGCGCTCGCCGAGGTAGCGGGCCAGCCACGTCTCGTCGTCGAGATCGAGCGGCAGCACCCAGCCGGCGTTCCCGCAGACCAGATACACGCTCCAGGGATCCGGCGACGCCACCAGCGCGTCGCGATCCATCGCCGCGCAGAAGTGCGCCGACGCGCTGCCTTCGAGCCCGGTGCGGGTGCCCAGGCGGCGGTAGGCGGTCCACGCGCGGGCCGACTCGCGCAGCATGCCGGTCGCGCTCGGCGAGAGCGCGAAGAGCGCGAGCGGGACCAGCGCGGGCGCTGCGCCGGCCCAGCGGGGGGCGCCGCCGCGCATCCGGCCCGCGGCGAGGTCGGCGAGCCAGTCGGCCGCGAGCAGCCAGAGGCAGGCGACGGCCGGCAGCGCCAGCCGGCGCGGGTCGATCGCGCCCCAGCCGATGGCCACGAAGGCGAGGAGCAGGAGCGCGGCCAGCGCGAGCAGGATCCGCTGGAAGCGCTTCTCGTCGCGACGCCGGAATGCGTGCGCGAGCGCGGCCGGGGCCAGCCATCCGACGTAGTGGAAGTCGGGCGCGAGGAAGAGGAGCCGCAGCAGCTCGCGCGCGTTCAACGCGAGCGCGGCGGCGACCCGCGTCCGGTTCGCTTCGAGGTAGCGGAGCCAGCCGACGTACGTCTTCTGGTAGTAGGCCGCGTCGACCGCGCCGGTCGTCTCGAGCAACACCTTGTAGTGCTCGTACGGCGCGAAGCCGGTGATCTGGACGACGGCCCGCGAGAAGCACTGCTGGAGCGCGGCGAAGGTGACCAGCGCGATCCACAGCGGCGCGCAGCGCAGCGCCCGGCGCGGACCGAGCACCAGCGCCGCCGCGCCGGCGAAGGCGGGCGCGACGAGCGCCAGGTTCGGGCGGGTCAGCCAGGCGGCGAAGAGCAGCGCGCCGAACGCGGCGCCCGCGCGCTTCGAGCGGAGCGCCGCGGGCGCCAGCGCCGCGAGCGCGAGCAGCGCGGCGACTGCGGCCGCCTCCGTGATCAGATTCTCGACGGCGACGATCCAGCCGAAGGACCAAGCGAAGCCGATGCCGAACGCGAGGCCCGCCGCCGGCGCGAGCCGGCGCGCCAGGCCGACGCCCGCGGCGCCCACCGCCGCGGCGAGGAGCGTGTGCGCGACCAGGACGCCGTGGGCGCCGACGCCGAGGGCGAGCGGCCCCGCCAGGAGGAGCGGCAGCACCGGCGCGCGCATCGCGAGCGCGGGCACCGGCGGCGTACCCGGTAGGTAGTATGAGTACGCGACGGGATCGACGAAGCCGCGCCCGTGCACCCAGCTCCAGGCGATCCCCATGTACTCGACGGCGTCGGGGAGCATCCCCCACCGCGCCAGCACGCGCGGCAGCGCCAGCACCAGCGTGCCGGCGAACACGAGCAGCGCGGCGGCCCAGCCGCCTCGACCTCGATCGCTCGCGCCCAAGATGGCCGCGGAGAGTAGGACCGAACGCAGGGGCGGGCTACGCTCGGCCTCCATGCGAGTGGTCCGCTGGCTCGGCCTCGCCGCCCTCCTCGCGCTCCTCGGCCTCGGCGTCTTCGCGGTTCCCACGATCTGGGGCAAGCCCTGGTCGATCGAGCACTTCTACACGCGGGTGTTCCTGGAGTTCCTGCTCGAGCACCCGATGCTGCTGTCCGAGCTCCGCGTGCTCGAGCCGTACGGCATCCGCGCGCACAACGCGAAGCTCGACGACTTCTCCCCCGCGTTCGAGCTGTCGCAGGCGGAGCGCGTGCGGCGCGAGCTGGACGTGCTGCACCGCTACACGCCCGAGGAGCAGACGCCGAGCGAGCGCTTCTCGACCGAGGTGCTCGACTGGTACCTGCAGATCCAGGCGGACGGAGAGCCCTTCCTGTTCCACGACTACCCGCTGAACCAGTTCGAGGGCGCGCAGAACGAGCTGCCGGACTTCATGATCAACGTGCACCAGGTCAACGACGCCCGCGACGCGCGGGACTACGTCGCGCGGCTGGCGAAGCTCGGCCCGGCGATCGACCAGGTGACGGACTCGGTTCGCTACCGCGCGGCGCGCGGCGTCGTCCCGCCGCGCTTCGTCGTCGAGCGCGTGCGCGCCGACGTCGACCGCTTCCAGGAGGGCGGCGCGGACCAGAACGTCCTGGTCCGCGAGTTCGACGCCAAGCTCGCCAAGCTGACGGCGCTCCCCCCGGCGGAGCGCGAGGCGCTGTCGGCCGCCGCGCGCGGAGAGGTCGAGCGCGGCGTGCTGCCCGCCTACGCGCGCCTGGCCGCCTACCTGCCGGAGCTCTCCGCACAGGCCAGCGACGACGCGGGCGTGTGGCGGCTGCCCGAGGGATCGCTCTACTACGGCTGGGCGCTCCGCTACCACACCACCTCCGACCTCGGCGCCGACGCCATCCACGAGCTCGGCCTGGCGGAGGTCGCGCGCATCCAGGCCGAGATCCGCGGCATCCTGGCGGGCGAGAACGTGGCGATCGCGACCCGGCCGGACGGCTCCGAGGATCTCGGCGCCACGCTGCGCGGGCTGCACGCCGACGAGCGGTTCCACTACCCCGACACCGACGAGGGACGAGCTCGGATCCTCGCCGACTACCAGGCGATCATCGACGACGCGGGGCCGCGCCTGCCCGCCCTCTTCGGCCGCCTGCCGCGCGCGCCGGTGCGCGTCGAGCGGGTGCCGGAGTTCAAGGAGGCGGGCGCGGCCGGCGCCTACTACATGCCGCCGCCCCTCGACGGCTCGCGGCCGGGCATCTTCTACGCGAACCTGCGCAAGGTCCACGACGTCGCGCGCTACGAGATGCGCACCCTCGCCTACCACGAGTCGATCCCCGGACACCACCTGCAGATCGCGATCGCCGAGGAGCTGCCCGGCCTCCCGCTGTTCCGCCGCGTCGTGCCCTTCACGGCGTTCCAGGAGGGCTGGGCGCTCTACGCCGAGCGGCTGGCCGCGGAGTCGGGCTTCCACCCGACGCCCCTCGACCACCTCGGCCAGCTCGACGCCGAGCTGTTCCGCGCCGCGCGCCTCGTCGTCGACACGGGGATCCACGCGAAGCGCTGGACCCGCGAGGAGGCGATCGACTACATGCTGCGCAACACCGGCCTCGCCGAGACCGAGGCGACCGCCGAGGTCGAGCGCTACATCGTGATGCCGGGACAGGCGTGCGCGTACAAGGTCGGGCAGCTCAAGATCCTCGAGCTGCGCGAGCGCGCCCGGCAGGCGCTGGGCCCGCGCTTCGACCTCCGCGCCTTCCACGACCGGGTGCTCGGCAACGGCGCCCTGCCGCTGGTGCTGCTCGAGAAGGACATCGACGCGTGGATCGCGGGCCAGCGCTGATTGCTGAGCGGCAGCACGTCTGTTGACTTCGCTCGCCTTCGGCTCGCTGCGCGCGCCCTTCGGGCGCTTGCGGGATTCTCCGAGCAACCTGATCGCCCCGGAGGCAACGGACCCTGGTCAGCGTCGAGAGCCCGGCTTCTTGCCTTCCTGCTCGGCGGCGAAGTGGAGCGCCGCCTCGAACGCGGCGCGCGTGAAGTCGAGCACGCGCTCGAAGCCCTCGTCCGAGAGGCGCCGCGCCACGTCGTGGCCGCGGAACACGTTCACGAAGCGGCGCTCGCGCTCGAGCTGCAGCGGGATGCGCCCGATCCCCCAGTCCTCGAGCGCCCTCCACAGCATCGGGTTGTAGCTGCGCGCCATGCGCGCGATGAACGGCACCGGGTCGTTGCGCGCGAGGAGCGCCGAGAGCCGCAGGATCAGCTCGAAGGAGAGCGTGGCGGTGCCGTTCTCGACCGCCTCGAGCAGCGAGTGGTCGGAGAGCTCGATCGCATCCGAGAGCTCGTCGAGGGTCAGGCCTGCGATCTGGCGCAGCTCGCGCAGGTAGCGGCCCGCCTCGGCCCGCATGCGCGCGGCCTCCGGCGAGAGCCAGAAGGCACGGCCGGCGAGCGCGCCGAGGCCGCGCACCAGCGCGGCGGGAAGCCCGGCGCCCCCGCGCCGCGCCGCCTCGGCGGGCACCCGTTTCCGCGCGCCGCCGCGTCCCCCGCTCCTCCTCGCCGCCACGGCGGGCGAGCTTACCCCGGGCGCGTGCGGATCACCCCTCCGGGACGCTCGTCGAGAGCCGGTCGATGGCGTGCACCGGGGGCGCGTCGCCGGTCAGCAGCGGCGCCAGTGCGGCATACACCATCCGGTGCTGATGCACCCGGTCGCGGCCGCGGAAGGCCTCCGCGGCCACGCTCACCTCGAAGTGGCCGGGCCCGCGCGGCGCCACCTCGACCGCGGCGCCGGGAAGGGCCGCGCGGATCGCCTCCGCCATGCGCTCCGCCACGCCGTCCGCGGCGCTCGCGATCCGGAGCGCCACGCTAGGAGGCCGACTCGAGAGTCGGTCGACGCGCAGCGAGCCGCAGGCGAGCGAAGGTCATCAGCTAGTAGCGCGGCACCGAGGGATCGACCTGCTGCGACCAGGCGTCGATGCCGCCGACCAGGTTATGGACGTTGCGGAAGCCGAGGCCGCGGAAGTGCTCGGCCGCCTGCTGGCTGCGCCCGCCGTGATGGCAGTGGAAGACCAGCATCGCGTCGCGGGGCAGGCGCTCGATCTCGGCGGCCACCTCCGCGTCGACGAGCCGGGCGCCGGGGATGCGCGCGATCGCCGCCTCCTCGGCGGTGCGGACGTCGAAGAAGTGGAGCGAGACGCGCTCGTCGAGCAGCCGCTGGAGCTCCTTCGGGTCGAGCTGCCGCACCGGTACCGGCGCGTTCGGGTTCTCGATCGCGAGGTCGTGGCCGTGCTCGGTCTCGACGTAGTCGATGCGCACGCCCTCGGCGCGCTGCGCGGTGGCGAGGTCGACGCGGAAGGTGACGCCCAGGGCAGTCGCCTCGATCTCGCCGGGCTCCGGCGGCCCGAGGTAGGCGCGGTTCTGGAAGCCCCGGTCGATCCGCAGGTGCAGCGCCTGGCCGCCGGACTTCGCGATCGCCTCGCGCAGGAAGCCTGCGGCGGCCGGGGTCACGTGGAGGGTCGGCGCACGCAGCTCGGGGACGGCGACGCCCAGCTTCTCGTGCAGCTCGCCGTTCCCGTACAGCTCGCGCACGATGTCGCAGCCGCCCACGAACTCGCCGCCCACGTAGAGCTGCGGGATGGTCGGCCACGAGGAGTAGGCCTTGATGCCCTCCCGGATGGCGGGGTCGGCCAGCACGTCCACCGTGGTGTAGTCGGGAACGAGCTCGTCGAGGATCTGCACCACCGTCGCGGAGAAGCCGCACTGCGGGCTCTGGCGGTTGCCCTTCATGAAGAGCACGACGCGATCGGAGGTGATGGTGCGATCGATGCGCTGGCGGGTCGCTTCGTCGAGCATGGCTTCCTCCTGGGCGCCGTCCGGCGGAGGATAACGAAGATCCGCAGGGTCCGTTGACAGCAGCGGCCGCCCGGAGAACCCTACGCCGCGCGCCCTTCGATCGGAGGAGACATGTCGCGCACCGCCGCGTTCGGCCTCGCAGCCGTCCTGCTGCTCGCGGGCTGCGCCGCCATGGAGGCCCGCCAGGCGGCGCGCACCGAGGACCTGCTCTCGGCGGCGGGCTTCCACCAGGTCGCGGCCGACAAGCCCGAGCGCGTCAATGCGCTCGCCTCGATGAAGCCGAACATCATCAGCACCGTGGTCCGGAACAAGAAGACGTACTACGTCTATCCGGACCCCACCAACTGCAACTGCCTCTACGTCGGCCAGGAGCCGCAGTACCAGGCCTACAAGCGCCTCGAGATCGAGAAGCAGATGGCGGACGAGAACATGATGGCGGCCGAGGCCAACCGCGACGCCGCGATGGACTGGGGGATCTGGGGACCCTGGTGATCGGCGGCGGCTGGCGGCGTCCCGCCCGTCCCGGTCACGACGGCCAGCGCCACGCGTCGATCTCGGGCTTGTCGACGCCGTACTCGTAGGCGTACTTCTGGCAGTCGATCTGCGCGTTGCGCAGCGCCTCCTTGGCGTGCGCCCCCGCGACGTGCAGCCCGGGCACGCGGTCGATCACGTCGATCGCCAGGCTGAAGCGGTCGATCTGGTTCTGGATCGCCAGGTCGAGCGGCGTGTTGATGCTGCCCCTCTCCTTGTAGCCGCGCACGTGGAGGTTCGCGTGGTTCGTGCGCCGGTACGCGAGCCGGTGGATCAGCCAGGGATAGCCGTGGAAGTTGAAGATGATCGGCTTGTCGACGGTGAACAGGCTGTCGAAGTCGCGGTCCGAAAGCCCGTGCGGGTGCTCGCTGGCCGGCGTCAGCTTGAAGAGATCCACCACGTTGATGAAGCGGATCTTGAGCGTGGGGAAGTGCTCGCGGAGCAGCACCACCGCGGCGAGCGCCTCCTTGGTGGGGATGTCGCCCGCGCACGCCATCACGACGTCGGGCTCGGAGCCCTGATCGGTGCTCGCCTGGCCCCAGATGCTGATGCCCTTGGTGCAGTGCACGATCGCCTGGTCCATGGTCATGTACTGCAGGTGCTTCTGCTTGTCGGCGACGATCACGTTGATGAGATCGGTGCTGCGCAGGCAGTGGTCGGCGACCGAGAGGAGCGTGTTCACGTCGGGCGGCAGGTAGATGCGGCAGACGTCGGGGCTCTTGTTGACCACGACGTCGAGGAACCCGGGATCCTGGTGCGTGAAGCCGTTGTGGTCCTGGCGCCAGACCGTCGACGTGATCAAGAGATTCAGCGACGACACCGGAGCGCGCCAGGACTGGAGGCGCGCCATCGCGAGCCACTTGGCGTGCTGGTTGAACATCGAGTCGATTACGTGGGCGAAGGCTTCGTACGTCGAGAAGAAGCCGTGGCGCCCGCTGAGCAGGTAGCCTTCCAGCCAGCCCTCGAGCGTGTGCTCGGACAGCATCTCCAGCACGCGTCCGTCGGGTGCGAGCTCGCCGCCGTCGGCGTCCTCGGGGAGGCGGTCGGCCAGCCAGAGCTTCTTGCTCACCTCGTAGATCGCGTCGAGGCGGTTCGAGGTGTTCTCGTCGGGGCCGAAGACGCGGAAGCGGCTCGGGTTCTCCCGCATGATGTCGCGCAGGAAGCGGCCGAGCGGCCGGGTGTTCTCGGCCACCTGCTTGCCCGCCGCCTCGACCTCGATGGCGTAGCCGCGGAAGTCCGGCATCCGCAGCGCCTTGCGGACGAGCCCGCCGTTGGCGTGCGGATTGGAGCTCATGCGCCGCCGGCCGCGCGGGGCCAGCTCGCGCAGCTCCGCGACGAGGCGGCCGCTCGCGTCGAAGAGCTCCTCGGGCCGATAGCTGCGCAGCCACTCCTCGAGCTGCTTCAGGTGGGCGGGGCTCTCGTGCACGCCCGCGAGCGGCACCTGGTGGGCGCGCCAGGACCCCTCGACCTTGTGGCCGTCGACCTCCTTCGGCCCGGTCCAGCCCTTGGGCGCCCGCAGCACGATCATCGGCCAGCGCGGCCGGCTCGGCGTGCCGCTCGCGCGCGCGGCCTCCTGCACGCGCCGGATCTCGAGCACGCACTCTTCGAGGACCGCGGCCATCTGCTGGTGCATCACCGCCGGCTCGTGGCCCTCGACGAAGCGCGGGCTCCAGCCGTAGCCCTGGAGCAGCCGCTCGAGCTCGTCGTGCGAGATGCGCGCGAGCAGCGTCGGGTTGTTGATCTTGTACCCGTTCAGGTGGAGGACCGGCAGCACGGCGCCGTCGCGGATCGGGTTCAGGAACTTGTTCGAGTGCCACGAGGTCGCGAGCGGGCCGGTCTCCGCCTCGCCGTCTCCGACGGCGACCGCGACCAGGAGATGGGGATTGTCGAAGGCGGCGCCGAAGGCGTGCGACAGGCTGTAGCCGAGCTCGCCGCCCTCGTGGATCGAGCCGGGCGTCTCCGGGGTACAGTGGCTCCCGATGCCGCCGGGGAAGGAGAACTCCTTGAAGAACTCGCGCATCCCCTCCTCGTCCTCCCCCTTGTTCGGGAAGATCTCGGAGTAGGTGCCCTCGAGATACACGGGCGCGAGTACGCCCGGCGCGCCGTGTCCCGGGCCGGCCACGAAGATCGCATCGAGGTCGTACTTCCGGATCAGGCGGTTCAGGTGCACGTACAGGAAGGCGAGACCGGGGCTCGTTCCCCAGTGCCCGAGCAGCCGCTGCTTCACGTGCTCGGACTTCAGGGGCTCGCGCAGCAGCGGGTTGTCGCGCAGGTAGATCATGCCGGCGGCGAGGTAGTTGCAGGCGCGCCAGTAGGCATCCGTCCTGCGCAGCTCGTCGGTGGAGAGGGGCGCTTCGCTCATGACTGGGGCTCCTCGCGGCTCAGGTCCGTGCGGTCTGGGCGCGCAGCCACTCCTCGCGGCTCGCGCGGATCCGCTCGATCGTCTGGTCGATGTCCTTCGCGCAGTGGGGAATGGAGAAGTCCACCTCGTTCGCGAGCTCGAGGCCGTCCCGCAGCATGCTGCGGCGGGCCCACTCGACGAGATCCTTCCACATCTCCCCCACCAGGATGAGCGGCGTGTTGTAGAGCTTGCGCACCTGCAGGAGCTGCCACGCGAGCGACATCTCGAGCAACGTGCCGATCCCGCCCGGAACGACCACGAAGGCGTCGGACACGATCATGAAGTGATGGAGTCGCGAGAAGAAGGTGCGGTGCTCGTACACCTCGCCCACGAACGGGTTGATCTCCTGCTCGAACGGGAGCTCCACCCGGATCCCGACCGATCGCTCGCGCGCCGTCGACTCCACCGAAGCCGCGCCCTCGTTAGCGGCCTGCATGAGCCCGGGACCGCCGCCCGTCACGATGTCGCAGCCCATGCGCGCGAGCTCCGCGGCGAGATGCTTGACGCCGTCGTAGGCCTCCGTACCGGGCCGGAGCCGGGCGGATCCGAAGATGGTGACGCGATAGTTCTCGCGCCGCGTGCGCCGCAGGCGGGTCAGCTGGTTGACGACCTCCCACAGCCCCTGCACGGCGCCCACGACCAGGTTCACGACGGCGTCCTCGTCGCTCAGGCGGACGACGTCGGACTGTCCGAAGTGCGGCTTCCCCTCACTCATCGCGCGCCACCACCGCTCAGAACGTCTCGGGCACGAACTTGAACGGGAAGTTGGGCTCCTGGTAGCCCTTGGCCTTCTGACGCTTCGGCAGCTCGACCTTCTCGCGCGCCACCTTCTTGTAGGGGATCTGACCGAGCAGGTGGCTGATCAGGTTGAGGCGCGCCCGCTTCTTGTCGTCCGAGCGGACCACGAACCAGGGCGCCCAGGCCGTATCGGTGGCGCGGAACATGTCGTCGCGCGCGCGCGAGTAGTCGTACCAGCGCGAGTAGGACTCGACGTCCATCGGCGAGAGCTTCCAGATCTTGCGGCCGTCGTCGATGCGGGACTCGAGGCGGCGCGTCTGCTCCTCCGGGCTCACCTCGAGCCAGTACTTGAGGAGGACGATTCCGGACGACACGATCGCCTTCTCCACGAGAGGGGTCAGCTCGAGGAAGCGGTCGACCGCGTCCTCGCTGCAGAATTCCATCACCCGCTCCACCCCGGCGCGGTTGTACCAGCTCCGATCGAAGATCACGATCTCGCCGGCCGCAGGAAGATGCGGGATGTAGCGCTGCAGGTACATCTGGCTCTTCTCGCGCTCCGTCGGAGCCGGAAGCGCCACGACGCGGAACACGCGCGGGCTCACGCGCTCGGTAATCGCCTTGATGGTCCCACCCTTGCCGGCACCGTCGCGTCCCTCGAAGAGGATGCAGACCTTGATCCCCTCCTGCTTGACCCACTCCTGGAGCTTCACCAGCTCGACGTGAAGCTTCCGCAGCTCCTTGTCGTACGTCTTGCGCTTGAGCTTCCCGTCGGACTTCTCGCCCGGCTTGCTCGCGGCCTTGGGCGCCTTCGCGCTCGTCTTCGCAGCTCCGGTGGCCTTCATCGCTGCATCCTCCGATCGGAGAAGCGTAGCCGGTCCGATGCTCGCTGCTCGGGACGCGTCGTCATCGGCGCTCGCGCGATGGCGCGGCGCCGGCACGGCGGCGATGATGCCGCCCGAAGGGGGACAAGATGTCACAGCCGGCTCAGCCGAGGGTCCAGGGGCGTGCGCTGCTTCGGGCGCTCTGGCGGCTCGTTCGGATCTACTGGACCTCCCCCGATGCGAAATGGGGCGCCCTGCTGCTGGCCGGCGCGATCGCGCTGCAGCTCGGCGGCGTCTACTCGAACGTGCTGGTCTCCGTGGCACAGCGCGACGTCGTCGACTCGCTGGGCGCCCGCGACGCCGCCGCCTTCGGTCGGGGCATCGCGCGGATGATCGCCTTCATGCTGTTCGCCGTCGTCGTGCCGGCCTACGCAGACTGGGTGCAGCAGCGGCTGCGGGTGCGCTGGCGCCGCGGACTCACCGCGCACTACCTCGAGCGCTGGATCGGCCCGCAGGCGTACTGCCAGGCGGATCTGCATCGCCAGGAGCTCGACAACCCGGACGTGCGCATCACCGAGGACGTCCGCGACTTCACCGCCAGCTCGTGCGGGCTCGCGCTCTCGCTGCTGTCCGCGCTGGTGACGCTCGCCTCGTTCGCGGCCATGCTCTGGAACATCTCGGCGGAGTGGGCGATCCCGATCGCGGGGCGAATGCGCCAGATCCCGGGGCTCCTGCTCTGGGTGGCGGTGGGCTTCGCGATCTTCTCGATGTGGCTCACCAACGCGGTGGGGCGTCGACTGGTGCCGCTCAACTTCGACCGGATCCGACTCGAGGCCGACTTCCGCTACGGGCTGGTCCGCTACCGCGACCACGTCGAGGCGGTCGCCCTCTCGCGCGGCGAGGCCGTCGAGCGGGTCGGCGCCGTCGGCCGCTTCCTCCGGGTCTACGACAACTTCTGCCAGCTCGTCGGAGCGCAGCGGAACCTCGCCCTCCTCACGCAGGGGATCGGCGTAGCCAACACGCTCGTGCCGCTCGTCGCGGCCGGCCTCGCGTACTTCGCGGGCTTGCTCTCGCTCGGGGTGATCGCACAGACGCGCTTCGCGTACGGGCAGGTCTCGGGCGCGCTCACGTGGTTCGTGAACGCCTATCAGGAGATCGCACGATGGCGCGCGAACATCGAGCGCCTCAGCGGCTTCTCGGAGGCCATCGACGCGACGCAGGGCGAGTTCGAGGGCGGGGGAATCCGCCTCGAGCGCGCGGAGGGCAGCCCGATCCGGCTCGATGGCGTCCACGTGGAGGCGCCGCGCGGCCGCGTGCTCCTCGACGGCGCGAACGCGGTCGTCGCCGCCGGAGACCGCGTCGCCGTCGAGGGTCGGCCGGGCACGGGCCGCACCACGCTGATGCGCGCACTGGCGGGGATCTGGCCGTTCGGGTCCGGGCGCATCGAGGAGCCGCCGCGCGAGCGCATGCTCTTCCTCGCGCAGCGGCCGTACTGGCCGATCGGCACGCTGCGCGCCGCGGTGTCGTATCCCTCGCCGCCGGACTCGTTCCCGGACGAGCGGATCCGCGACGCGCTGCGCGTGCTCGGGCTCGACGAGCT
>Ga0335069_10012554_pt1 | contig 11909 bp, 9 predicted proteins | sample Lox_Sample_11_FD_206714 | JGI IMG/M metagenome (GOLD analysis project Ga0335069, IMG submission 206714) | Soil microbial communities from Loxahatchee National Wildlife Refuge, Florida, United States - Lox_Sample_1.1 | ecosystem: Environmental > Terrestrial > Soil > Wetlands | place: USA: Florida...
TAGCGCGATGCGGCCGCGCCTGCCGCCGCATCGCGCATTTCCCAACGATTTCACGCCGCATCAGGCGGCTTGCTTTTCGAGTCACACGATGGATATCGATCAGTACATGACGGACCTGGGCCGCCGTGCCCGGCATGCATCCCGTGCGATGGCGCGCGCCAGCACCGCGGCGAAGAACGCGGCGCTCGACGCAGTCGCCCGCGCGATCGAGCGCGACGCGCCGGCGCTGAAGGCCGCGAACGCGCGCGACGTCGAGCGTGCGCGCGACAAGGGCATGGACGCCGCGTTCATCGATCGCCTCACGCTGTCCGACAAGGCGCTGAACACGATGATCGAGGGGCTGCGCCAGGTCGCGTCGCTGGCCGATCCGATCGGCGAGATCGGCAATCTCAAGTACCGCCCGAGCGGCATCCAGGTCGGCCAGATGCGCGTGCCGCTCGGCGTGATCGGCATCATCTACGAGTCCCGTCCGAACGTGACGATCGACGCGGCGGCACTGTGCCTGAAGTCCGGCAACGCGACGATCCTGCGCGGCGGCTCCGAGGCGCTCGAATCGAACACGGCGCTCGCGAAGCTGATCGGCGAGGGGCTCGCCGCGGCGGGGCTGCCGCAGGACGCGGTGCAGGTCGTCGAGACCGCCGACCGCGCGGCGGTCGGCAAGCTGATCACGATGACCGAATACGTCGACGTGATCGTGCCGCGCGGCGGCAAGAGCCTGATCGAGCGCCTGATCGCCGAGGCGCGGGTGCCGATGATCAAGCACCTGGACGGCATCTGTCACGTGTACGTCGACGATCGCGCGGATCTCGCGAAGGCGCTCACCGTCTGCGACAACGCGAAGACGCACCGCTACGGCACCTGCAACACGATGGAGACGCTGCTCGTCGCGGGCGGCATCGCGCATGCGGTGCTGCCGCCGCTTGGCCGCCTGTATCGCGACAAGGGCGTCGAGTTGCGCGTCGACGCCACCGCGCGCGCGGTGCTGGCCGACGCCGGCGTCGCCCCGCTTGTCGACGCGACGGAAGAAGACTGGCGCACCGAATACCTGGCGCCGGTGCTGGCGATCAAGATCGTCGACGGCATCGATGCAGCAATCGAGCACATCAACCATTACGGCTCGCATCACACCGATGCGATCGTCACCGAGGATCACGACCGCGCGATGCGCTTCTTGCGCGAAGTCGATTCGGCGAGCGTGATGGTGAACGCGTCGACGCGCTTTGCCGACGGCTTCGAATACGGCCTCGGCGCGGAAATCGGCATCTCGAACGACAAGCTCCACGCGCGGGGCCCGGTGGGCCTCGAAGGATTGACGTCGATGAAGTACGTCGTGCTCGGGCACGGCGAAGGGCGTCAGTAACGCGAGGCGCGCAACCGATGGCAATGCTCTGGGTCAAGACTTTCCACATCGTGCTGATCGCGTCGTGGTTCGCCGGGCTGTTCTACCTGCCCCGCATCTACGTGAACCTCGCGATGGAAACCGAGCCGGCGGCGGTGCGCCGGCTGCTCGTGATGGCGCGCAAGCTGTTTCGCTTCATGACGATCATCGCCGTGCCGGCGCTCGCGTGCGGCATGTGGCTGTGGCTCGCGGTCGGCATCGGCCAGGGGCAGGGCTGGGTGCACGCGAAAGTGAGCGTCGTGCTGCTGCTGATCGTCTATCACGCGTATTGCGGCCACCTGCTCAAGGTGTTCGAGCGCGGCAAGAACCGCCGCTCCGACAAGTGGTATCGCGTGTTCAACGAACTGCCGGTGCTCGGCATGCTCGCGGCGGTCGCGCTCGCGGTGATCAAGCCGTTCTGAGCCGCAAGCGCGCCTCTTCCCGACGCTGCAACGGCGCCCCGCGCGGGCGCCGTTCGTCGTTTACGCCTTCGCTTCCTTCGCGTTTGCGTCGATCCTGCGGCGCGTGATCGCCTCCTTCGCGCGGCCGACCCGCTCCATCAGTGCCGGGCCGCGCGACAGCGCGACGCCGACCGCGAGAATGTCGCCGATCGCGAGGTGCGACATCCGCGAGGTCATCGGCGAGAACACGTCGGTCTCCTCGGCGACGTTCGACGCGAGGCTCACCGTCGCGAGCTTCGCGAGCGGCGAATGGCTGTGCGTGATCGCGACGACCTTCGCACCGCACGCGAGCGCGGCGCGTGCCGCGTCGACGATGTCGCGGGTGTGGCCGGTGTTGGAGATCGCGACGACGGCGTCGCGCGGGCCGAGCAGCGCGGCCGACATCGAGAACGTGTGCGGATCGGCGTACGCGACGCTCGGCACGCCGAGACGGAAGAACTTGTGCTGGATGTCCTGCGCCGCGATGCCCGAGCCGCCCGCGCCATAGAACTCGATCCGCGACGCGTTCGACAGCAGCGCGATCGCTTCGGCGACGCTGCCCGCCGACAGACTGTTGCGCACCTCGATCAGTGCGCCGATGGTGCGGTCGAACACCTTGCCGATGATGCCGGACGCGGGTTCGTCGGGCTCGACGTCGCGGTAGACCGACGACACGCCGGGCGCGACGCTTTGCGCGAGCCGGATCTTGAATTCGCGAAAGCCGCTGCAGCCGAGTGCCTGGCAAAAGCGCGCGATCGTTGGCTGGCTGACGCCGGCGCGCGTCGACAGCTCGGTCATCGCGAGGTCGAGGACTTCGCGCGGCGCGGCGAGGATGTAGTCGGCGAGCTTGCGCTCGGACGGGCGCAACTCGGGGCGGATCGCTTCGATGCGGGGCAGCATGGCGGCAGCAAACGGGAATCTGGTTCGGACGCTTGAGTGTATCGCAATCGAATTGTAGAAAATCTACAGAATGTTCTCATGTTGATCGACTGTTGTTGTGAGCGGTTCCGAGGGTTGGATTTAGGGCTAATGCCAGTATTTGACGGAAAGTGTCGCGAAAATTTCTACAGGCGCCCATCTTCGCGCGTTGTGCGCCTGTAGTTTTTCTACTAGACTTGCACCGTTCGGTCGAACCGCGCGGCTGAATCCACGATTCCAGCGTGCCGATGTGCACGGCCAATCAGGAGCGCCCAGCATGTCCTCGCTGCATCCCACCCTGGCGAAAGTCACCGCTCGCGTGATCGCGCGCAGCCAGCCGACCCGTTCCGCGTACCTCCAGCGTATCGACCACGCGCAGGGCCGATTCCCGGCGCGTGGCGCGCTGTCGTGCGCGAATCTCGCACACGGCTTCGCGGGCCTCGAAGGCAACGACAAGCTCGCGATCAAGGCGATCCGCCAGCCGAACATCGGCATCGTGTCCGCATACAACGAGATGCTGTCCGCGCACGCGCCGTACAAGGATTTCCCGGACATCATCAAGGCCGCCGCACGCGAGCACGGCGGCGTCGCGCAGTTCGCGGGCGGCGTGCCGGCGATGTGCGACGGCATCACGCAGGGCAACGCGGGGATGGAGCTGTCGCTGTTCTCGCGCGAGGTGATCGCGATGAGCACTGCGGTCGCGCTCACGCACAACATGTTCGACGCGGCGCTCTGTCTCGGCATCTGCGACAAGATCGTCCCCGGCCTGCTGATCGGCGCGCTGCAGTTCGGCCACCTGCCGACGATCTTCGTGCCGGCCGGCCCGATGACGAGCGGCCTGTCGAACGACGACAAGGCGAAGATCCGCCAGCAGTTCGCGACCGGCCAGGTCGGCCGCGAAGCGCTGCTCGAGGCCGAGTCGGCCGCGTATCACGGCCACGGCACCTGCACGTTCTACGGCACCGCGAACAGTAACCAGATGCTGATGGAACTGATGGGCCTGCACCTGCCCGGCTCGGCGTTCGTCCATCCGCACACGCCGCTGCGCGACGCGCTGACGGCCGAGGCAGCGCGGCGCGTGCTCGACCTGGGCATCGAGCGCGGCAACTACACGCCGATCGGCCACGTGATCGACGAGAAGGCGATCGTCAATGGCATCGTCGCGCTGCTCGCGACGGGCGGCTCGACGAACCACACGCTGCACCTCGTCGCGATCGCGCGCGCGGCCGGCATCCTGATCGACTGGGACGATTTCGATGAACTGTCTGCCGCGGTGCCGCTGCTCGCGAAGATCTATCCGAACGGCAAGGCCGACGTGAACCATTTCCATGCGGCGGGCGGCATTGTGTTCCTGGTGCGCAACCTGCTCGAGGGCGGCCTGCTGCACGAGGACGTGACGACCGTCGCCGGCCGCGGCCTGTCGCACTACACGAAGGAGCCGAAGCTGATCGACGGCAAGCTGACGTGGGTCGACGGCGCTGCCGAAAGCCATGACGCGAACGTGCTGCGCGGCATCCGCGAGCCGTTCCAGCCGGACGGCGGTCTGCGCCTGATGCAGGGCCGGCTCGGTCGCGGTGTGATCAAGATTTCGGCAGTTTCGCCCGCGCATCGCACGGTGAAGGCGGGCGCGATCGTGTTCGATTCGCAGGAAGCGGTGCAGGAAGCGTTCGACCGCGGCGAGCTGAAGCGTGACTTCGTCGCCGTGGTGCGTTTCCAGGGCGCGCGCGCGAACGGCATGCCCGAGCTGCATCGCCTGACGCCGCTGCTCGGCGTGCTGCAGGATCAGGGCTTTCACGTCGCGCTGGTGACGGACGGCCGCATGTCGGGTGCGTCCGGCAAGGTGCCTGCCGTGATCCATGTGTCGCCGGAGGCGCTGCTGAGCGGGCCGCTCGGCAAGGTCCGCACCGGCGACACGATCGTGATCGACGCGCAGGCGGGCGTGCTCGACGTCGAGATCGACGATGCGGAGTGGCAGGCGCGCGAGGTCGCGCAGCCGCTCCATCAGGCCGACAACGAAGCGGGTTTCGGCCGCGAGCTGTTCGGCGTGTTTCGTGCGGCGGCCGCGCCTGCGGAGCAGGGCGCGTCGGTCTTCGGCACGCTGGTCGGCGAAGCCGCGCGCGCAACCGTATAACCAGCAAGCAATAAGGAATCTTGTCGATGAAGACGATTGGCGAAATCGTGAAGCTGGGCCCGGTGATTCCGGTGCTCGCATTCGACTCGGTCGAGCAGGGCGAGCACGTGTCGCGCGCGCTGCACGCGGGCGGCGTGAAGGTGCTCGAAATCACGTTGCGCACCGGCGCGGGCCTCGCGGCGATCGAACGCGCGAGCAGGCTCGCGGACGACATCGTCGTCGGCGTCGGCACGATCACGAAGCCCGAGCACTGCGCGCAGGCGAAGAAGGCGGGCGCGCAATTCGGCGTGTCGCCGGGCCTGACCAAAGACCTGCACCGCGCCGCGCAGGACGCGGGCTTGCCGCTGCTGCCCGGCGTGATGACGCCGAGCGACATCATCCAGGCGCTCGAGTTCGGCTACGAGATCGTCAAGTTCTTCCCGGCCCAGCAGGCGGGCGGCGTGCCGATGCTGCAGGCATTCCACGGCCCGTTCCCGAATCTGCGCTTCTGTCCGACGGGCGGCATCACGGCCGAGACCGCGCCGAATTTCCTGAAGCTGCCGAACGTCGTGTGCGTCGGCGGCTCATGGCTCACGCCGAAGGCCGCGCTCGCCGCCGGAGACTGGGCCGAAGTCACGCGCCTCGCGCAAGCGGCGAGCGAACTGCCGCGCTGAGCGTTGCGGCGTGTCATGCCGCCGACACCGTTGGCGGGTGCGCGCTTAACGCGTGTTTCTTAAGGGTTTTTGCTTATGGAACCGGTTCTTTCGCTTGGCGGTAAAGATAAGTAGAATTAATCGTTTTCGCGGCGGTTGCATTCCGCTGCTTCGGAGACCTTGATACTCGGGCGTGCTTTCGGAAATCCACCCGGCTCGAATAATCCCAAGGAGGAGTGCCACATGGAGGCCGTCCAGGGCAGCATGCTGCTCATCTATACCGTGATCGCGATCGTCGCGCTGATCGTGATGATCGCGCGCTTCAAGATCTATCCGTTTATTGTCCTGATCATCGTGTCGCTCGGTCTCGGCCTCGTGGTCGGCATGCCGATGGACAAGATCGTCAAGTCGTTCGAGACGGGTAACGGCAACACGCTCGGCCACATCGCGATCGTGGTCGGCCTCGGCACGATGCTCGGCAAGATGATGGCCGAGTCGGGCGGGGCGGAACGCATCGCGACGACGTTGATCGACTGGTTCGGCGAGAAGAACATTCACTGGGCGATGATGTTCGTCGCGATCATCGTCGGCCTGCCGGTGTTCTTCGAAGTCGGATTCGTGCTGCTGATCCCGATCGCGTTCAACGTCGCGAAGCGCACCGGCAAGTCGCTCCTCGTCGTCGGCCTGCCGATGGTGGCCGGCCTGTCGGTCGTGCACGGCCTGATCCCGCCGCACCCGGCCGCGCTGCTCGCGGTTCAGCAGTACGGCGCCGATATCGGCAAGACGATCGCGTTCGGCCTCGTCGTCGGCGTGCCGACCGCGATCATCGCGGGCCCGCTGTTCGCGCTCGTGATCTCCCGCTACGTGAAGCTGCCGGAAAACAACCCGCTTGCCGCGCAATTCGTCGAGTCGCATACGGAAGGCGCGAAGCGCGCGCTGCCGGGCTTCGGCATCACGCTGTTCACGATCCTGCTGCCGGTGGCGCTGATGCTGGTCGGCAGCTGGGCCGACCTGGTTTTCGCGCCGAAGACGCTGGCGAACAACCTGCTGCGTTTCGCGGGCAACTCGGACGTGGCGCTGCTGATCGCCGTGCTGGTGAGCTTCTTCACGTTCGGCAAGCTGCAAGGCTTCAATCGCGACCAGATCCAGAAATTCTGCGGCGAATGCCTGGCGCCGATCGCAGGGATTACGCTGATCGTCGGCGCGGGCGGCGGCTTCGGCGGTATCCTGCGCGACAGCGGCATCTCGCAGCAGATCGTGCACACGGCCACGCATGCGCATCTGTCCCCGCTGCTGCTCGGCTGGTTCGTCGCGGCGCTGATCCGTCTCGCGACGGGCTCGGCGACGGTCGCGATGACGACGGCATGCGGCATTGTCGCGCCGATCGCGGCGGCGTCGGGTGCGGCGGTCAAGCCGGAGCTGCTGGTGCTCGCGACCGGGTCGGGTTCGCTGATCTTCTCGCACGTCAACGACGGCGGCTTCTGGCTGATCAAGGAATATTTCGGGATGACGGTCGGCCAGACGTTCAAGACGTGGACGCTGCTCGAGACGATCATCTCGCTGCTCGGCCTGACGTTTACGTTGCTGCTGAGCGTGGTCCTGTAACAAGGGGTAGTCAATGATTCTGATCGCAATGGGCGTGTCGGGCGCGGGCAAGTCGCGGATCGGCGAGATGCTCGCGGAGCGCCTGTCGTGCACCTATACCGACGGCGACGCGTTTCACAGCACCGCCAACAAGGACAAGATGCATCGCGGCATTCCGCTGACCGACGAAGATCGCTGGCCGTGGCTGAATGCGATCCGCGCGGCCATCGAGGAGAAGCGGCGCGCGGGCGAGACGGCGGTGTTTACCTGCTCGTCGCTCAAGCGCGCGTACCGCGACGTCCTGCGCGGCAACGACACCGACGTGCGATTCGTGTATCTGAAAGGGTCGTTCGAGGTGCTGCACGAACGCCTGAAGACCCGCACCGGCCATTTCTTCGATCCGTCGCTGCTGCAAAGCCAGCTCGACACGCTCGAGGCGCCGGGTCCGGACGAGGCGATCGAAGTCGGCATCGAATTGACGCCGGAGCAGATCGTCGATCAGGTGGTGCAGGCGATCGGCGCCGCGCAGCGGCACTGAGCGCGGCTTGCCGCCATCGACCCGCCGAAGGCGCCCGATCGGGCGCCCTTGTTCAACCAGGCGGGCCGAAAGCGCCCGCCGACAACACGGGCCATCGCGCCCCTCTCTCGTTGAACATCCAAGTGGAACCGGCTGTCCCACCCGCGATGCCATGTCGGCAAATCGACAGGCGGCCCAGTACCATGCGAGTGCAAACATGACTTTGACCCAATCGCTGATTCAGGACACGTCCCGCTTCGAGCAAACGCAACTGAACATCGAGAAAGACAACTGGAACTGGTGCGATCCGTCCCGCTATGACGGCGCGCGTCCGGCGTACTACTACGAGGCGTCGCTGACGCCGTGGCAGAACGGCGCGCCGCTCGCCCGCGACGCGGCATGCGACGTGCTCGTGATCGGCGGCGGCCTGCTCGGCGCATCGGCGGCGCTGCATCTTGCGGAGGCGGGCGTCGACACGATCCTCGTCGACAAGCACCACATCGGCTCCGCGGCGTCGGGCCGCAACGGCGGCCAGCTCACGCCGGGCCTCGCGCGCTGGGAAGCGGCGGACATGATCGAACACCTGTCGCACGACGATGCGAAGCGTCTGTGGCGCTTCGCGTCGGCCGAGTCGATGGACCTGATCGACGCGATCGGCGCGCGCTACGCGCTGGATCTCGACCGCAAGCGCGGCCACATCACCGCGACGGTTCACCCCGGCCATACGAGCGCGCTGCTCGACGGTGCGGATGCGCGCCGCAGCCTCGGCGACCCGAGCGTGACGCTCGTCGGCAAGCATCAACTGCAGGAATACGTGCGATCGGGCCTGTATCACGGCGCGGCGATCGACGCGATGGGTGGCCAGATCCATCCGCTCGCGCTGGTGCGCGGCAACCGCCTGCTGTTCGGCGGGCAGGGCACCGGCACCTGCTGGGCGCAGCCCGACGTCAACGCGTATCTGCTCGACCGCCTGAACACGGTGTTCCCGCAATACGGCCAGTTTGCGCTGGATTACTGCTGGAGCGGCGTCAGCGACTTCACGCTGAACGGTGCGACCGACAGCCGCAAGGCCGAGGGCAACGTGCCGGTGTACATGGTGCAGGGCTGGAGCGGTCACGGCGTCGCGCAGACGGTGCGGATCGGCAAGGCGATCTGCGGCGATTTCGTCGGGCGCAATGACGATTTCTCGATGCTGACCGGCATCGACCATCGCGAGATTCCGCTCGGCCGCCAGCTGTCGCCGATCGCGATTCCGGCCGCGAAGGCGGCGATGAGCGTGATGAACGCGATCAATCCGGGCAAGATGATCTCGTTCTGATGATCGACTGGCGCGCGAGCGCTGGCCCAAACGACAACGCCCGATGCGGAGGTCCGCATCGGGCGTTTTGCGTGGCGCGGCGGACCGGCATCGTGCCGGCCGCCGCGCGAGGCGCGTTACGCGATTCGCTTCGCCAGTTCGACGGCCTTGCCGATGTACGACGCCGGCGTCATCGCGAGCAGGCGGTCCTTCGCGTCCTGCGGGATCGCGAGCGTGCCGATGAACTGCTGCAGCGCGTCGCGCGTGATGCCCTTGCCGCGCGTCAGTTCCTTCAGCTGTTCGTACGGGTTCTCGATGCCGTAGCGGCGCATCACCGTCTGCACCGGCTCGGCGAGCACTTCCCAGCAGTTGTCGAGATCTTCGTGCAGGCGCTGCGGATTCACTTCGAGCTTGTCGAGGCCGCGGATCAGCGCGTCGTACGCGAGCAGCGAATAGCCGAGCGCGACGCCCATGTTGCGCAGCACCGTCGAGTCGGTGAGGTCGCGCTGCCAGCGCGACACCGGCAGCTTGTCGGCGAGATGGCGCAGCGTCGCGTTCGCGAGGCCGAGGTTGCCTTCCGAGTTTTCGAAGTCGATCGGGTTGACCTTGTGCGGCATCGTCGACGAGCCGATTTCGCCGGCCTTCGTCCTCTGCTTGAAGTAGCCGACCGAGATGTAGCCCCAGACGTCGCGGTCGAGGTCGAGCAGGATCGTGTTTGCGCGCGCGATCGCGTCGAACAGCTCGGCCATGTAGTCGTGCGGCTCGATCTGGATCGTGTACGGGTTGAAGGTGAGCTTCAGGCGGTTCTCGATCACGTCGCGCGAGAACGCTTCCCAGTCGAATTCCGGGTACGCGGACAGGTGCGCGTTGAAGTTGCCGACTGCGCCGTTCATCTTGCCGAGGATCTCGACCTTCTCGATGCGCGCGATCGCGCGGGCGAGGCGAGCGGCGACGTTCGCGAGTTCCTTGCCGAGCGTCGTCGGGCTGGCCGGCTGGCCGTGCGTGCGCGACAGCATCGGCTGTTCGGCGAGCGCGTGCGAGAGCGCGACGAGGCGCTGGTGGACCGTGCGCAGCGCGGGCAGGACCACGTGCTCGCGCGCGCCGGCGAGCATCATGCCGTGCGACGTGTTGTTGATGTCTTCCGACGTGCATGCGAAGTGGATGAACTCGCTTGCCTTCTCGAGCTCGGCCTGGCCCTTCACCGATTCCTTCAGCCAGTATTCGACGGCCTTCACGTCGTGGTTCGTGACGCGCTCGATTTCCTTGATGCGCGCGGCGTCATGCGCGGTGAAGCGCTCGACGAGCTGCAGCAGGAACTGCTCGGCGGCGTCGGAGAAGCGCGGCACTTCGGCGAAGCCGGCGCGCGACAGCGCGATCAGCCAGTGCACCTCGACGGTGACGCGGTGGCGCATGAAGGCGGCTTCGGAGAGCCAGTCGCGCAGGGCCTCGGTCTTGCTGGCGTAGCGGCCGTCGAGCGGCGAGAGCGCGGTGAGGGCGAAAAGCGTATCGGGACGAGTGTCGGACATGATCGGGCGGACCTTGGGGCCGGGTCGAGCGTGGAAGGGAGAACCCGGAATTTTACCATCGGCGCGCGGCGGCCCCCAGCCACGCGCCTGCCCGCCGGTAAAATGCAGGCTTCTACCCGACCGGCGCTCACCGCGCTACGCCTGCATGGAACTGAAATGGCTCGAAGACTTCGTTTCGCTCGCGGAGACGCGCAGCTTTAGCCGGTCCGCCGAATTGCGGCACGTGTCGCAGCCGGCGTTCTCGCGGCGCATCCAGGCGCTCGAGGCGTGGCTCGCGACCGAACTGATCGATCGTTCGGTGTATCCGACCCGGCTCACCCAGGCGGGGCAGATCTTCTACGAGCAGGCGCTCGCGATGCTGTCGCAGGCGCACGAGGCGCGCACGCTGCTGCGCGGGCATGTCGGCGCGCCGGTGCCGACCATCGAGTTCGCGGTGCCGCACACGCTGTCGCTCACCTATTTCCCCCGCTGGCTGCAGCGGATCGAGGCCAAGATGGGGCGGGTGCACACGCGGCTGCGTGCGCTGAACGTGCATGATGCGGTGCTGTCGCTCGTCGAGGGCGGCTGCGACCTCGTGATGGGTTATCACCACCCGAGCCACCCGGTCGCGCTCGATCCGGCCCGTTACGACATGCTGACGCTCGGCACCGAGCCGATCAGCCCGTTCTCCGTTCCCGCACGCGCGGGCCGGCCGCGCTACACGCTGCCGGGCACCGCCGACGCCCGTGTCCCGTATCTGTCGTATACGCCGAACGCGTATCTCGGCCGCATGACCGAGGTGATCATCGCGAATGCGCCGACGCCGCTGTTCCTCGACAAGGTATACGAGACCGACATGGCAGAAGGCCTGAAGGCGATGGCGCTGGCGGGGCACGGCATCGCATTCCTGCCGCACAGCGCGGCCGAGGATGCGGTCGCGGGCGGCCGCCTGATCCGGCTCGACCGCGTGGCGCGCGGCGGCGTGCATCCGTTCACGCTGACAATGGACATCCGGCTGTATTGCGACAAGGTCGCGTTGCAGGGCAAGGAGCCGCGGCAACAGCTGGTGCGCGTGCTGTGGGACGCGGTGCGCGACGATTTGCGCGACGCCAGCTAGAGTCTGCGATCGACGCGAACCGGCACCCGGGCGATTTTCCGGCGCACAATGCGCGGCCGATTGCGGTCGTTGCCGCAAGGATTCCACGGTTTTTCGAGCAGAAGCCCGATCATGCACAAAACGCATAATCGAATAAGCAAACGGCATTGGATTTAAAAAACGGCTTTTTCGACAATGTGCGCATTCGTTGACCGTTGGAGAATTCATGTCTTCGCAACTGCAGTCCTCGTCCGTCCAGTCGATCCCTTCGTACCTGCACGCTGACGATCTCGGCCCTTGGGGCAACTACCTTCAGCAAGTCGATCGCGTCGCGCCATACCTCGGCTCGCTGTCGCGCTGGCTCGAAACGCTGAAGCGTCCGAAGCGCATCCTGATCGTCGATGTGCCGAT
>Ga0335069_10012555_pt1 | contig 11909 bp, 6 predicted proteins | sample Lox_Sample_11_FD_206714 | JGI IMG/M metagenome (GOLD analysis project Ga0335069, IMG submission 206714) | Soil microbial communities from Loxahatchee National Wildlife Refuge, Florida, United States - Lox_Sample_1.1 | ecosystem: Environmental > Terrestrial > Soil > Wetlands | place: USA: Florida...
CACGTCGGCGCCGACAAGCATGCCCTTTCGCAGATCAGCGACCCTTACGGCACGGGTTTCGGTCTGGGACTCCTCCACGTGCGCTTGCCGGAGGGCATCGAGATACGAGGCGTTGTAGGCTCCGCCGGCGCGCATCGTGGCGAGTATCGCATCAATGGCGCGGCCGCGCATGATCTGCTCGTCGAAATCCGCGGCGGTCTTCAGGAGACTGGAGCCCACACCGACCCTGTCTGAGCCGCCGGTTCCGCGCCCTGCGACCGTTTGCCCGGCCACCATCTCGGCGACGTTCTCCAGCCGCGGAATCTTGGCGATAAGGTCATGGGCAACGGCGCAGTGAGAGGCAAATGCTCTCTTCTCGCTATCGTCCAGCGGCTGAGCGGCATAGATCTTGTCCAGGATGTCGGGCGGAACTGTGACGCATCCGATTTGCGACAGCATGGCGGCGAGATCGTATTGCCACCTGTCAGCCAGTTTGAGAGCATCCGCTATGTGCGCGACGTACCGGCGTATCCGCTGGGCGCGTCCGAACGCCTGCGGGTTGACGAGGCCGAGAATTTCACTTAGCACCTCGACGCTCCCCGTTAACGTGCGCTCCAGCAGTTCTCGCTCCGCCTGAATCAAGCCATGCTGCCGTAGGGCGGCATCCAGTGCCCGGCCAATCATTTCGGGAGGACAAGGTTTGGTCAGAAACTGAAAGATGTTGCCTTGGTTGACCGCCTCCATTGCGGCCGTAAGATCCGCCTGCCCGGTGAGCATGATTCGAACCGTGTCCGGAGACGTTTGGCGCACCTGGGCGAGAAACTGGATGCCGTCCATACGCGGCATCCGCAAATCTGAGACGACCACGGCGAAGGGACCGCGTTCGGCGATCGTTTGCAATCCGAGTTCGGGGCCTACCGCCGTGACGATTTCGAATCTCTTGTGGAATTGCCTCTCGATCGCATGCAGGAGGTTGGGCTCGTCGTCAACGCACAATATGCTGGTGGTCACCGGTCTTGCCTCTGTATAAATGAGCCGCTCATGATTTGCTGCCAATGGGGCACTTGGCCCATCAGACCCGCGAGGCCAAGCGCCTCCGTATCCAACTCCGGGCAGTTCCGATTGTGAATCAGGGCGTCGGCGGCATGCACGGCCAGTACTGCGCCGGTGGCCGATGGCCCTGGCCTGTGGTGCATAGCGGCCGCTTCGGTTACGCAATCGGGAAGGCCCCAAAGCCACAGTAGGTAGGCCCCGACTTCCGCGTGCGTCACGCCGAACGCCTGCGCCTCCGCCTCGAGGGAGGTCAAGCCCCTGACACAGGCGGTGCGGAGACACTCCTGAAATTCCGCCGGTCGATTATCCACAAGGATCAGTTTCCCAATATCGTGCAAGATCCCGGCGGCGAAGCAGTCGTCCCTGGTGACGCCCGCAAGCGTTGAGGAGTTGGCGATCTCGCGGGCCAGCGCGGCCACCTTTAGGCCGTGCTCACTCAATTGCTCGGCGAAGCGGGCCAGCCTTGGATCGCGGAATTCGGAAAACGCCGCCCCGCTGAGCGCCAGGCTCTTGACGGTCCCGATGCCAAGATAGGTCACCGCCTCCACGACGCTGGTAATTCGCCGGTGCAGACCGAATAGAGGTGAGTTCACCAACTGCAGAAGCTTCGCGGTAACGGCGATATCCCGCGTGAGAACGTCCGCAATATCCTTTGCGGAGGACTCGCCTAGCCCGAGCACCGCATTGATCTCAAGGTAGATGGTTGGCGCTCTTGGCAGCTTCTCGATACCGGCGATGAGCTTTCTCAGGGCCGCATCCTCCAGGATCTGTTGCATGGAGCGCGCGCGTTCCAGGGTAGATCTGAGTGTCACGGCATCGCAGGGTTTGCACAAGTACTGGTGGGCGAGGGCATTTGCGCGCAACGTGTGCTCCAGGTCTGCGACGCCCGAGAGGACAATCCGGGTGATCCCCGGAAAACGCTGCCGCACGATACCAAGCAAGTCCACGCCGGTCATTTCCGGCATGCGCAGATCGGTCACCAGGACGTCGAACGGAGCTTCTTCGAGCCGCCGCAGCGCTTCCCGGCCGCTGCCGGCGAAGGCCATCTCCCACTGGTGGCGAAGCGGGTACAGCAGGCGCATCAGGCCGGCGCGTACATAGGGTTCATCATCCACGAATAGGATTCGCTTCATCTTGCCTCAATTCATCGATGACAGCGGAAGGCGGACGAAAAACGTCGTCCCCTCGCCCACGGCGGATACGAAGTCGATTTCGCCGCGGTGTTTTTGCACCACCACGTCATGCGCGATGGCAAGGCCCTGTCCGGTTCCTTTGCCGACATCCTTGGTAGTGAAGAACGGATCGAAAATCTTGGTCCGGATCTCGTCCGGTATTCCGGCCCCCGTATCTTGCACCCGAATTTCGGCCCAGTCCCCGTTGCGCCGCGTGCCGACTGTAATGGCCCCTTTGCGCCCGGTGTCCTTGACCGCGTCCCCAATGGCATGCGCCGCGTTGACGATCAGGTTCAGAAACACCTGGTTCATTTCTCCTGCCAGGCACGGGACCAGCGGCAGCCCCGGATCGAAATCCTGGGTCACTTCCGCGACATATTTCCATTCATTGCGCGAGACCAGTATGGTGCTCTCAAGCGCCCGATTGATGTCCACCGACGCCTTTTCCGACCGCGCGGGGTGGGAAAACGCCTTCATCGCGCCTACGATCCGGGCGACGTTTGCGACTCCCTCCTCCAACTGTCCGATGGCGGCGGGAACTTCCCGCTGCAGGTAGTCCAGATCCACGTCGGGCGGAAGCCCTGCGAAGCTGCTGTGGCCGTTACCCGCGCCAGGTACCGGCGCATCCGAGGTCCGCCGGCATCCGATCACCTTGAAGAGGTCCTGAAACGCCTCGCCCAGGAACCTCGCGTTGTCACCGATGTATTGGATGGGTGTATTGATCTCGTGTGCGATTCCCGCCGCCAACCGGCCTATGGATTCCAGCTTCTGGGCTTGCGCCAATTGCTGCTGCATGTACTTCCTGTCGGTGATGTCCCAGACGATGAAGGCCGAGCCAACACTGTTGCCGGCGTTGTCGCGAATCGGCGTGGCAGTCAGTATGACGTCGATGCGCGCACCGGCCTTATTGACCCGGACGGTTTCGAGGCTATTCACCTCGTTTCCCTTGGCCAGCGATTCCGCGATGGCGCGCTCCTCTTGGGCCCTATCCGGCGGCACAATGGCGGCGGCGGTTTGGCCGATCATCTCCCCGGCGGAATAGCCGTAGAGATGCTCGGCGCCGCTGTTCCACGTCAGGACACGGCCCAGCGAGTCTTTCCGAATGACCGCCACATTGGTCGCCTTGACGATCGCAGCGATCTCCGCGTTGGCTTCTTCCGCGGCCCTCTGTTGCGTGATGTCCCGGGCCACACCGATATCCTTATACCGGCCGGTAAGCGGGTCGAAGGTGATCGTGGAGTGGACATCTACATGCAAAACGCTGCCGTCGCTCTGCACAAGCCGGTACTGCTCGCGGAGGGGCTTCCGGGTGGTCTGATGAGTCTGGATCGCCGCCGCGATTCTGCCCAAGTCGGCCGGATGCACAATTCGCGGCCACTCATTCACGGTCGCCGGAAAGAGCATCTTGGGGTAGCGCGCTTGCAACCCCTCGCCGAAGTACTGGATTTGCCCGGAGTCGAGGTCGAATTCAAAGATCAGGTCGCTCGCATTCTCCGCGGCGATGCGAAACCTTTCTTCGGAGGTTCGTAGCGCCGCCTGGGCCTTCTTACGTTCGGTGATGTCATTGCAGAAGTTGCAGGAGTACCATTTGCCCGCGAACTCGATGTGCTGGGACGTGACTTCAACCGGGAAGACCCGCCCGCTCTTGTGCCTGTGAAGGCCTTCGAAGACCTGGGGATCGGAGGACTGCGACCACGCCTCCGCTTCAAGATCGTCCGCCGCAATATCGCGGATGGTCTTCGACAAGAGCTCCGCCGCCGAGTAGCCTAATCCACAACACGCGGCATTATTGGCATACACAATCTTTCCGTCGGGGTCGAGCCAGAGGACCGAAAGGGGAGCCTGATCCATGGCGGACTGCGTCAAGTGCAAGGCTTCCTCGGCGCGCTTGCGCTCCGTGATCACGTCGAATACCGCCACGAAGTAACCCCGCTCGGGGCTGTAAACGGAAATCGAGAACCACATCTGCATGGCCTCGACGTAAGTCTCGAACTTCTCGGGTTGCCCCGTCCGCGCCACCCGGCCGTAGATGTCCAGCAGCCCTTGATCGGTTTTCCGAATTCCGGGAATGACTTCGCTGACCCTCTTCCCCACCACGTCCTTCAGCCCGGTCAGTTTGTCGAACTTGTCGTTGACGGCAAGGTAGATGAAATCGGCGGCCTCGCCGTTTTCGAACTCCATCTCGCAGTATGCGAACCCCTCCAGCATGTTTTCAAAGAGGCCGCGGTACCGCCGCTCGCTCTCCTGGAGAGCTTCCACGGCGCGCCTGTGCTCGGTGATATCCTCTTTTACCGCCAGATAACGGCTCGGTGAGCCGCTCTCGTCCCGTATGGCGCAGACGGTGGCGGTCTCCCAGTACAATTCGCCGCTCTTCTTCTTGTTATGAAAGGTTCCTCTCCAAGGCTTTCCAGATCCGATGGTGCGCCACATGTTCCGGTATTCGTCTTCCGAAGTCTCACCGGACTTGAGGATGCGTGGGTTGCGGCCGCGCACCTCCTCGAACGCATAACCCGTCGCTTCGGTAAAGTGCGGGTTGACGTACTCGATGTTGCCGTCGAGGTCTGTAACCACGATGCTGACTGGGCTCTGTTCCACCGCGGCCGAGAGGGCGCGCAGGCGTTCCTCCGCCTTATTGCGTTCGGTCACATCGCGGAACCCCCATACGCGGCCCGTGCACTTGCCATTGACGCGCTGCGGTTCGGAATGCCGTTCGTATACGCGGCCATCCTTGAACTCAAGGGCGCCGTTGCTGACGTGCTCTGAGTCTTGGCGGAGCGCGCGAATTTCCTCAAGGAAGAGGTCAGGGTTCTTGATCTGTTCCGCGAAGACCAGACCCAGGGTCTCATCCGATATCGGGCGTTGAAAGACCTCCGTGATGCGCCACATTTCGAGGAACTTCCGGTTGCAGGCGACCACCCAGCCAGCCGGGTCTACCGCGAGGATCCCGTCCTCCGTGGATTCCAGAATCGCTCGCACGGTCTCGGTCTTTTCCCGTACGTGACGGGTCAAAACGCTCACCCATCGGAGGGCTAACATCAACAGGCCAGCCAGTGCGCCCACGAGGATGAGGACGCGCGGGACGGTCAACCACGGGGCCGCGTGGATCACGGTAACGTCGGCGACCGAGCGCAGCAGAACCTGGTGGCCAACGACGTCATGGTATTCGTCAATCTCCGCCCGCCAAATGCCCGTCACCCGCAACTTGCTCCCTTTGTTGATGGAGCGGATTTGCCGGGAGTTGCCTGCCGGCTCCAGGACGGCGGTAAAGGTATGGCCGCCTAATTCCAGGGTCAAGACGAGGCGATTTCCGATGAGAGACTGGTTGAGCAATTGGCCGGCGACCCGCACCAGTTCCGCATCGTGGCCGCCGCTAGAAAGGCTGGCTGGGTCGCTGAGGTCCGATGGCGCCGGTTGGCGGCTCTTCCCGGCTCTCAAAAAGACGCCATTCGTAAGGATCGGGGTGTACCCCCCAAAGGTGGGGAAACCCGCCACGTCGATGAGATCGCCGGGCTTGACGGCTGCGGGGTTGTCAGTTTCCACCAAAACGCCGCCGCTTGCATCTTGGACGAAAGCCGAACTGGGGCTATTCAGCGTAACGACGCCACGGATGTGCGTGCGCCGGCCGAGTATCCGCTTCGGGCTGAACCGCATCAGGTTTGCGATCGGAACCGCGGGGATGGCGAACGCTTCCATTTCCGGCGCTTGGTCCACGGTGATCTGCGCCAGGCTCGGTGTCAGGAGCTCAACGCCGGTGAGCTGCCTCCGATCATTGAAGATGCTGCCGACTACACCCTGCACCGTGACCAAAGCGTCCACTAATCCGCTGTAGTCGGCGCTCGGAGAAAAGGTCTGTATCTGGACTTTGAGCCGGTCGCTTCCGGATGCGACCTGGAGAACCAATACGGGAGGGCCGGCGCGCCCGTCTGGCGTCCAAGGCCTATCGGTGCCGGCCGAGTGCACCACGCCCCGAACCTTCACCCATTGGCAGTCCGCGGAGCCCGTCAATGCCGCCAGGTCGCTCGCGGGAACGCTGGGCAGTGGCGCGCGGCCGACTATCCGGATTGTATCGGCCTTGGCGGCGGGCGCAAAGGAGCCGGGCGTCGTCGTGCCGGTAACCTCGACGAGCGTCCCGGCAGGGAGCGTGGGATTGGCGCCGTCGTGGAAAAGGTAGGTGCCCGCCGTCTTATCCTGCACGAAGAGCGTCCCGTACGCCGGGTTGTTGTAGGTGACTACCGCTCTGATTCGTATAGGGTAAGGGCGGTCCGCCTCTGCGGGGGTCAGCGCCCGAATCTCGGACACCCGGGTCAGCGTTGGCACGTTGTCACCCTGACGCGTCTGGCTCCATCCCGCGGCGGCGGCCAGAAGCAGCATGATTGAGCCAGCGGCGGAGTTTGGAAGGTGTGGAAGCAATACGGACAGGCCCAGGGGGATTCCAGCCAACCGATTCGCGCTGTTCTTTCCGCTCACGTCGGAGCGTGATGAAGCAACGGCCCGCATGAACACCCCTTTCGAAGTACGATCTCTGGAGCGCGGCTGTGCAGGATCAGGAGGTCACCAACGGGAACGCAAAATGGACCGCGGTCGCACAATAGGTATATCGGTGAAATGAAGTAGATTTTAGAATGAAACGATCTCTATGCCCGGATAGAAAAGCCATCGGATAGCGCTGCCGCGCGCCCGTGGGCCCCGCCGCCCTCAATTGCGGGTCCTCTGCTGTCTACCCGCTTCCTGCCGAGAGGTCGCAAACCCTATTGCTTAGAGAAAGAAGCGTTGGCACCCGCGCGGATCGGTTGAATGCTAACCTTGGTTAACCCATTACCCCGAGTACCCCAGCGGCACGGCCGGTCCTTACGCAAGGCTGCCTTCCGGCGTCATTATGGTAGGTGAGAAACCAGAGGTGAGAACGTGAATCTGGTCATCTTGATGGCGGTCGTGGCGGCTTTGGCGCTGTGCGTTTGCGTGGCGCGGCTGGTGCGCGGGCGCCAGCTCTCTGCCGGACTCATGGTAGACACGGAGTGGCTGGAAGAGGTCTCGGTTCAGCGGTACCTCCCAATGCTGCTTCTGCTGTCGGAAGACCTCCAGGCTCCCTGCGCTCCGGCAGGCCTCGATCCAGCATACGCGGCGCGGTTGCGCGCACGGCGGTGCCGCATGGTGCGCCAGCACCTCCGCCTGATGCGGGCGGACTTCCGCCGTCTCTGCGGGGCGCTGGAGCTTGTACTCCTCCAAGCGCAGGAGGACCGGCCTGACTTGGCGTCCGGACTGTTGCAGAGGCAAATCACGTTCGCCTACCGCATGACCAAGGTCGAGTTCCGCCTCATCCTGTACCGGTGGGGAATCGGCCACGTTCCACTGGCGGGACTGTTAAGGATCTTCGGTGGCGTGCGCATGGAACTGGATACGTTGATGGCAGCGGTTCGTTCGCAGCCCAGCGTTCTTGCCGCTCGCTGCTAACAGTGGCTTATCGCCGCCGAGTACCCAGAGCCCGAACGTCCGTTAGTACAGGTGGCTTATGGCCCGTCAACTTCGGCTGCAGGGGCACTGGCAGCGCGTCAGTCCAGCGGGTAGCAGCGGCCGTTTACCCCGGCTGACGGCATTGCCTCCCAGCCCAGTGCAGGACGGTTCGCCGCCATCTGCGCTACTCCGGGACACTCCCCCTTACAATCTTCCGCTTCGCCTCCATTCTCTTAGGCGGAGTCTCTATCGTCTGCATAGTCTGCCGGGTGCTCTGCCGTGCCGGGCTGAAATAGACACCAAACCGTTTTGCGGGCCTCGCGCTATGGTTTCAATAAGTTGCGCGGAAGCCTGGAACCGAATCCCACTCTCTCTCCGCCATAATTTTCCAACTACTACGTGTTCAACGGCTTACAGGCTCTGCGCCGAAATCGGGGGCAAACCCCAATTCCAGGCTTACAGCCGATAGTATCCTCTTGGTGTCGGTATTCTCCGAAAGACAGACACCAAGGGCTTCGATGTGGCAGCGGTCAAGCACATGCGGATCATCAAGAGAATCCGCGAATCGAGTCATGAAGGGCGGGAAACCGCTCCGCCCGGCGTAAAGGGCCCTCACAGCGATAACTTCCCGCGATAGACCATTTCCTTGGGTACGAATTTGGCTTTCAGCGCAAACATAGAGGTCTTGGTCTCGAAGAGCACCTGCTTGTCATCGGGCTGAATGGGGTCGTCTTTCGGGAACTGGTAAAGTAGCACGCCGGATTCGTCGAAGGACATCGTGATACTCGACGGCGCCACGTTCTTCTTGCCGCCGTTGCGCTGCAGGAAGGACGCCTTCTTCATGGCCTCCACGCCGGACGCGTCCAGCGTGAACCCCAGTTCGCTGAGCATGGATAATCCGGAAATGCTGACGATGTAGACGCCGGCGGCATCGCCCTCGCCGAGTTGCTTCTTGCGGGCTTCCCGCACGGGCAAGGCGGTCTCCCACCTCACCACCGCCGCCATTCCGCCTGGGCCGCCGCGCCCTCCGGGACCGCCGAAGTCGCCCGGCGGCCCCATGCCCGGCCCTCCCATATCCGGGCCGCCGAATCCGCCGCCGCCGAATTCCACCGCCACCTGCTTGGCCCAGGGCGATTTCGTCAGCAGGCGCTCCACGTCCTTCTCCGTCCACTGCGCGGACGGCTGGCTTTCCCAGAACTCGCCAGCCGCCGCCGCTACGATGCATGGCCCGAACGTCAGGCCCAGAATGAAATCACGCCGTGTTCGCATTCTCCCCTCCTCTTGCACCGGTGAACTACTTGACTCGTTTCGCAACGAGTTCCATCCCGCCGGGTCCGCCGGGTCCACCCCCACCGGGTCCGCCGGGTCCGCCGGGCCCGCCGTCGGGTCCGCCGCCTGGCCCACCTGGCCCGCCGCGTCCGCCGAAAGATAAGGTCAGCTTGATCTCATCCGGGCCCGTTACCTTCCCTTTGAAGCTGAGAGTCATGTCGCCCATATCGCCGCTGGCCGATACGGTGAAGGTAAGGTCGTCACCCTTAAGTGTTCCGGAAGTGATCTTGGCCTCGCCCATCATCTGGTCCGACATGGTTCCGGTTACCTTCTCGCCATCCACTTGGAAGGTGAAGTTCTGTTCGATCTGCATATCGCCGCCCTGCATCGTGGCCTTCCATTTGCCGTTGATGTCGGCGGCGGATGCGGAGGCTGCCATAGCCAGGAGCCCCCACGCTAATAGACCTGTTCTCATCTTGCCTTTCCTCCTTAAAGCGAAGTTACTCAACTACGTTCCAAAATCAACCGCTCACGGTAGCAGCACCACCGGCGCGCGCCAGAAAGCCACCCTCTGGGCGGCATGGTCCAGCACGGTCACCTGACAGGTATAGCGGCCGGAATCAAGCGCCGCGAGCGGAATGCTGAAGCTCACCGGCGCCGCTTTCGTCAGCGGGTTCAGTCCCTCGCTCACGTGTACCGGGTCGCTTTCGAAAGCCTTCACCGAACCGCGGTAGAAGCTGAGCGTGGCGGTCAGCATCTGCATCTTCTCCGCAGTGGGCTCGTAGGCCTGCATGAACACGTACATGGTCTGGTCCTTGCGGAACACCCGCGTCACGCTGGGTACCAGCTTCACCCCGTCCTGCACTAGCGGATTGAAGTTCAAGAGGCGGCGGTTCGGTCCCGCCGTGCCCACCTCGCTCGACGTCTTCTCGCGCTGGTCGCTGAGGATCACGGAGCTGATGGGCAGCGTGCCGGCGTCCACGGACAGGTCCGGTACGGTGAACTTGGTCTCGAAGGTTCCCATTTTGCCGGTCTCGTTCTCGCGCGCCAGGAACTTGATGGTGTAGGTCCCGGGACCGAGAGTGAAGCCGGCGTCGTAGGCTACGGTCTTCTTGGCGAGTTCGTCCCGCGAAACGTCCTTGAGCTTCACCGTGATGAAGTCGCGCACCGTGCCGGCGAGTTGCCCCTTGGCGTCCTTCACCTGGCCGATGAAGTCTAGGCGCGTGCTATCGGCCTTTCCGTTCTTAGCCAGCACGATATCGGAGCCGGGCATCTTCACCGAGAGAGGTACGTAGTAGCGGTCTCGCGCCAGGCGGAAGTAGTCGGTCTCGACGGCGAGTGTCAGGTCCGTGATCGGGTCGCCGAGTTGCAGCGCCTGGGCCAGTTGGTTCTCGCGGTCGGAAGCGTCGAACTTTTTGAACTCCTTAGAGGCGAAGTACCCGGTGCGGTAGTCCAGCTTCGCGCCCTGATTGCCGTTGAGCGCCACTTTGATGCGGCGGTACTTGCCGTCGAGCGCGGTGTTGGAAGTGTAATAGCCGAGGATGTAATAGCTGGAGATATCCTTCTGCGCCTGTACGACTCCGAGCGAGAGATCGTTGGAATCCAGGAACTCCTTGCCCCCGGTATCCGCGGACAGGGCGTAGAGGGTGTCCTGAGAGCCCTGAAGATTGCTGGCCTGCGCGCCGGCCGCGCTGCCCGAAAACATGCCGGCGTTGCCGGAGCCGCCGGCAGATCCGCGGGTGGCGTTGCCCGAGGGCGCCGAAGCCACCAAGCCGCGCGCATCCACCGTGTACACCGAGACGTTGCTGCGCAGCGCGGAGTTGATGGTGGCGCGTAGCTGGGCATCGTTATCCATGCCCGTGCGGCTGATGCCGCTCGAGAAGTAGACAAGCGCCTTCTTCTCCGCCAGTCCGCTGAGCATCTTCACGGCGTTCTGCAAGGCGGTCAACTGGCGGTCAGTGTTAAATATGTTGAACTCGGTGTCGTCGGCGGTGTAAGCGGCGCCGGTGTCCTCGGTGGAATCGTCGCTGGTGGCATTGGCCATCTCGCTGGCCTCGCCCACCACGATCTTCTTCTTAATGACCTGGGTGAGCGCGTCGCGGTCTTCGGTGAAGTCCTGAAGCACCTTCAACTCGCCGGCGTAGGACATGATGGCCACGCGGTCGGAAGGCGTCATCTGCGTGGCGATGAACTTGAGCGCGCCGTTCTGCATGCGAATCTGGTCGTCGGAGGGCATTCCCTGCAGATCGAAGTAGAGGACCAGTAAGCGGCTATCCCTATACTTGATTTCGCCGGGCTTGGCGGACGAGATGGCGGGTTGCACGGCCGGCGCGGCGGCTGGAGGGGTAGCCGCCGGCGCCACTGGCCGTGTCTGGAGTTCGGCGGCCGGAGGGATGACCGGCGCGTCTTCCAGACGCTCGTACTCGAAGACCTTGACCTCTTGCGGCTTGTTGTCCTCACTCACGGAGAAGTCGGAGGCCCGCAGACCTTCCACGGGTTTGCCGCTCTTGTCTTTCACCGAGACATTGACCACCACCAGTTCCGTATTGGCCTGAAACCGGTACGCCGGCCGGAGGAGCGGCGAGTTGGCTTCCTGCGGCGCGGGCGCGGGCTGTTGCGCGAACGCCGCCAGCATCAGCGCCAGGTATGCGGCCAGAATCGATCTTGGTTTTGTCATGGCTTCCTCAGAAATTGAATCGCAGGCTGGTACTTACCGACCTCATGGGCGAGACAGAGGTGGGCTGCCCGTAGGTGTTGGTTCCGAGAGTAGTGCCCCAGCCGGTCACCACCACTGTGTTGAGGGAATTGGTGGATTGGAGCGAGAACGTCATCCGGCGCCGTTCGCCCAAGCGGAACGAGCGGTTGGCCGAGGCGTTGAGGCTGAAGCTGAGCGGGCCGGGGATCACGTTGCGTCCGGCGTTGCCCCACATGCCGGCGGCCGGCTCGGCGAACGCGGCGGTGTTGAACAGAGAACCGGGCGTGACG
>Ga0335069_10012556_pt1 | contig 11909 bp, 11 predicted proteins | sample Lox_Sample_11_FD_206714 | JGI IMG/M metagenome (GOLD analysis project Ga0335069, IMG submission 206714) | Soil microbial communities from Loxahatchee National Wildlife Refuge, Florida, United States - Lox_Sample_1.1 | ecosystem: Environmental > Terrestrial > Soil > Wetlands | place: USA...
CCCGCGGTGATGGCGATATTTTTCAGGAAATCGGCGAGCGTGCCCCAGGCAACGACGGGTGTCAGCGCCGCGTAACCCGCGGCGAGGAGCCGTGGCCAGTTCGCCCCGCGCGCGGCGAGCACGAGCGCCGCATAGAGCGGCAAGCCGAAGGCATAGACCAGCATGTTGACGTCGACGGTGACTTGCCCGGCCTGCGCCGCCGCCGTGCCAGGTCGCAGCGATGTGAGGAAGGTGAGAATGGCGCCCGACTGCTCGATGCCGACGACGAGATCGGAGAGGCCGGCCCAGCAGATCCCGTTGACAAGAAGCGCCGCCGGCCACAACAGAATCGGCGCGGCGACGTACCAGGCGAGGAACGCAACGGGCAGCCAGGCGAGAGTTCTGACGATGAATGCGCCGAGTCGCATCGCCGAGGGAAGCGGCTCCCGGCTCGCTACGCCGACGCGGCTGCCGCCGATCCGCTGGAGGGTCCGCCCGGCGGGCCGGTGGACGCGCCGCTCGCGGGGAGCAGACGGACCCAGACGAGCCACACGACGAGCACGTCCAGCATGATCAGCGCCTGCCAGACGTACAGGTGCGCCCACTCGAATGCCTGGTAATTCCACTGCCCCAGGTAGAAGAGGCTGATCACGCGGATCATGTTGAGCCCCTGCACGGCGATGATCCCGATCGCGAGGCCGCCGAGCTTTCTCCGCCAGGGCGCCGGGAACGCGAGCATCGCGGCGGCCAGAACGAGCGTGGCCTCGACGCCGTTGCAGCCGGCTTCGATCGCAACGGCGAACCCGTTGGTGCGGCTTTGCAGCACGTTGCCGCTCGCCGTCACCGTCGGATCGAAGATCGTGACCAGACGCGCGCTCGCTGCGGCGAGGGCGTCCGTCCACGGAACGACGAAGTGCCTCTGGCCGAGCGGAGTGAGCTCGAGGCCGAACAGTGCCGCCAGCAGCACGACGAACGTGACGAAAAAGCGGAGCACCGCGCGATTCTACCCAAACGAAGCGCCGCGCGATCCCCGGGCCGCCGCGGTCAGCCCGTCCCCGTGCCTCGGCGCGCGAGGGGCGGGTTCGCCGCGAAATAGCGGCGGATGCCGTCGCCCATCGACTCGGCGAACTTCGCCTGCTGCCGCTCGCTCCTGAGCTTCAGCTCTTCGTCCGGATTCGAGATGAACGCGGTTTCGACGAGAATCGACGGAACGTCCGGCGCTTTCAGCACGGCGAAGCCCGCTTGCTCGACGGCGCCCTTGTGCAACGGATTGATCGCTCCGATGCTGTCGAGCATCTGCCGGCCGACCTTCAGGCTGTCGCTGATCTGCGCGGTCTGCGAGAGGTCGAGCAGCGTGCGCGCGAGCGTCGGGTCGCGCGTGTCGAGATCGACGCCGCCGATCAGGTCTGCGGCGTTCTCCTTTTGCGCGAGCCACCTCGCCGCGGCGCTCGTCGCTCCGCTCTCGGAGAGAGCGAACACCGACGAGCCGCGCGCACGCGCTTCGCGGAACGCGTCGGCGTGGATCGAAACGAAGAGATCGGCCTCGACGCGCCGTGCGCGCTGCACGCGTGCGGCGAGCGGGACGAAGTAGTCGTCGTCGCGCGTCAGCATCGCGCGCATGCCGGGCTCGGCGTCGATCAGCCGTTTCAGCTTCCTGCCGATCGCGAGCGTGACGTTCTTCTCGTACGTCCCGCGGCGGCCGATCGCTCCCGGGTCTTCGCCGCCGTGGCCCGGATCGATTGCAACGGTGATCTTGCGGCGGCTCGCCGCGGACTTCGGCGCGGAGTTCGGCGCGGACTTCGGTTCGGCGACGGGCCGCGCCGGAGCGGACGCGGCCTGTTTCGCTTCCGCCGCCGCGTCGCGGCTCTCGAGGAACGCCATCAGCGGATCGTACGGCGCCAGCGGATACAGATCGAGGACGATTCGGTGTCCGAATTCGGCGACCGGTTGCAGTGCGAAGAGCTGGGGGCGTGTTTCCTGCTTGAGATCGAAGACGATGCGCAGGACGTCGGGCGGCCTCGTGCCGAAGCGGATCGCCGCGATGTAGGGATCGGTCGCCTGCACGCGCAGCGGAAGCTCCGCGAGGTCCGGGGTGAGCTCGGCGCCCTGGAGCTCGAGCACCACGCGATTCGGATCCTTCAGCGTGATGAGGGTGTGGGCGATCGGCATCGGGGCCTCGACGATCACGCGCGTGTATTCCTGTGCCGGCCACAGCCGCGCGGAGGCGATCTTCGCCGCGGCGCTCCACGCGATCGACGGGACGACGAGCTCCGCCGCGGGCAGCAGCAGCCAGCGGAACGCCCGCCGGCGCTCGAGCGAAACCGACGTCTTGCGTCGTGCGCTCACGAGACGGCGGTCATCGCGGCAAGACATCGCTCACCGTTTCGGGTCGTCGCGGCGAGCGCGAGACGGCGTCCCTCGAGGCGGGGATCGTCGGGATGCGACAGCGTCAGCTGGAGATCCGGGAGCGGAAGCAATCCGGCGACCCGCTCGGGCCACTCGACCACGCAAATCGAATCGTCGCGGAAGCAATCGGCCAAACCCGCCGTTTCCCATTCGCTCGGATCGGCGAACCGATAAAAATCGAAGTGAAAAAAGTATAAGCTCGGCAACGGATACTCTTTTACCAGCATATACGTCGGGCTCTTCACCGCCCCCTCCCATCCAAGCGCACGCAGGCATCCGCGCACGAGCGTCGTTTTGCCCGCGCCGAGCTCGCCGGAGATCGCGATGACCATTCCGCCGCGAAGCGCCGACGCGAGGCGCGCGCCAGCCGCTTCGGTGGAAGCCGTGTCGGGAAGGAGGAGCGTTGCGATCGGTGTCGACATGCGGATAGCGCTCGAGCAGGCTGGCGACGAATGACCGCCTCAGCGCCGCCGGGTTCCGTTCCTCCGATCGGGAGCGATCGCGACTGGCGCTCGCTCGTGAGCGACATTCAACGCTGGGGCGGGGAGCTCGGTTTACAGCGCATCGGCATCGCCGACACGGAGCTTGGCCCGGAGGGAGAGCGTCTGCTCGAGTGGCTGCGCATGGGGCGGCACGGCGCGATGGATTATATGGCACGGCGCGGCCTTACCCGCGCGCGTCCCGCCGAGCTCGTGCCGGGGACGCTGCGCGTCATCACCGCGCGGATCGACTACCGGCCCCCCGGCGCGCGCGCGAGCGCGGAGGTGCTCGCCGATCCCGCGAAGGCGTTCGTCGCGCGCTACGCGCTCGGCCGCGACTATCACAAGGTGCTGCGCACGAAGCTCGAACGCCTGGCGATGCGGATCCGCGACTCGGTCGGCGATTACGGCTATCGCGTGTTCACCGACAGCGCGCCGGTGCTCGAGGTGGCGCTCGCGGCCAAATCGGGACTCGGCTGGCAGGGCAAGCACACGCTGCTGCTCAGCCGCGACGCGGGCTCGTGGTTCTTCCTGGGCGAGATCTACACGGACCTGCCGCTGCCCGTGACGCCGGCGCAGAGCGCGCACTGCGGCAGCTGCAGCGCGTGCATCGACGCGTGCCCGACCCGCGCGATCGTGGCGCCCTATCAGCTCGACGCGCGCAGGTGCATCTCGTACCTGACGATCGAGCTGAAGGACAGCATTCCCGAGGAGTTGCGCCCGCTGATCGGCAATCGCGTCTACGGCTGCGACGATTGCCAGCTCTGCTGTCCGTGGAACCGCTATGCGCAGAGCGCCGTCGAGCCCGCGTTCGCCGTGCGCAACGGCCTCGACGACGCCGACCTCGTCTCGCTGTTCGCGTGGACCGAAACCGAATTCGACGAGCGAACGAAGGGCACGGCGATCCGCCGAATCGGCTACGAGCGCTGGTCGCGCAACATTGCCGTCGGCCTCGGCAACGCACCCTCGTCGTCCGCGATCGTCGCTGCGCTTCGCGCGCGCGCCGACGATCGCTCGGCGCTCGTTCGCGAGCACGTCGCGTGGGCGCTGGCGCGCCATGCAGCGTCCGAGCCCGGCTACGCTGCGCAAGCGGCGCCGTAGGCGCTGCCGAGCCAAGCCGCCGCTCCTGGTCGACGGGGATTGCCTACCGCAGCGCCCAATCGACCAGGAATTTCCGGAACGCGACCGGATCGTAGTCCTTGGCGGCTTCGAGCGCGCTGGTGTCCTGCGATTGCAGCAAGCGGCCGTTCGCGTCGAGGACGAAGAAATGCGGATATCCGGCGACCTTCGGCCAGCGGGCGAGGAACGCCTCGTTCTTGTTCTCCTTCGAGAAGTTGATGCGGAGCACGATGAAGTTCTCGTCGCGAAGCTTCGCGAGGTCGGGGTTCGCGGCGAGGAAGCGGTCCATGGTGTGGCACCACGTGCACCACTCGCCGCCGACCTCGGCGAGCACGCGGCGGCGCGTCGCCCGCGCCATCTTCAGCGCGGTGTCGAGGTCGCGCGCGGGATCGCGGGCCGGATCGAAGCGGATCGGAAGCGGCGAGGACTCGGTGACGGCCGCCGCATGCTTCGAGGCGAGCAGTGCGCAAAGCGCAGTGACGAAGCGGCGCCGCGCCGCCCGTGGGGCGCGCAGAACGGGTCGTGCGTACATGGAGTTCACCTGCATCCTTTCGTCGAACGCATGAACCGTGCCGATCTCGCGGAAATCAGCGGACGAGCTGATTCATCGAGACGATCGGCAGCATCACCGCCAGCACGAGAACCAGGACGATGGCGCCCATCAGCACGATGAGCGCGGGCTGAAGCAGCGCCGCGAACCAGCTGATTCGACGGCTCGCCTCGCGCTCGAGTTCCCCGGCGGCCCGCTCGAGCATCGGGGCAAGCTGTCCGCTCGCCTCGCCGTTCGCCGTGAGATGGATCAGCACGGGGGGGAAGACGCGTTGCTCCTTCAACGCGCGCGCGAGGGAAACGCCCTCGCGGACGAGCACGGCCGAGCGCGCGGCGGCGTCGCGAATCGGTAGCGCCCACACGACGTCGCGCGCCGCGTCGAGCGAACGCAGCAGCGGCGCCCCGCTGCCGGTCAGGATCGCAAGCGTGCTCGCGAAGCGCGCGGTCTCCACGGCGGTCACCAGGCGGCCGAGCCCAGGCACGCGCAGGAGCGCGCGGTGCCATCCTGCGCGAAACGCCTCGCGCCGGTTCGCCACGGTGAACGCGAGCACGGCCGCGACGAGACCCGCGAGCCAGAGCCAGGCCGTGCCGCGGACGAATCCGCTGGTGGCGATCAGCGCGAGCGTAAGCCAGGGCAGCGTCTGCCGGCTCTGCTGGTACACCGAGACGATCTGCGGCACCACGTAGATCAGCAGCACGGCGATCACGGCGAACGCGATCCCGGTGACCAGCGCCGGGTAGATGAGCGCGAGCGTGAACTGCTGGCGGCGGACCTGGCGCGCTTCCAGATAGTCGGCGAGCCGGAGGAGAACCTCCGCCAGCTGGCCCGTTTCGGAGGCGACGGCGACGAGGCCGCGATAGAGATCCGGGAACGTCCGCGGCCATTGCGCGAGAGCCCCGGCGAGCGTCGCGCCCGCGGCGACCTGCGTGCGCACCGCCGCGTAGACGCGCGCGACCCGCGCGTCGTCCGCCTGATCGCCCACCGCCGTGAGCGCCTGGTCGAGCGGCATCCCGGAGCGCACGAGGGTTGCGAGCTGCCGCGTCGACAGCGCGACCTGCGAGGCCGGAAGCCGCAGGCGGTCGACGTTGAGGCCCCCCGGCGGGCCGCCCGCATCCGGAGCGTTCGCCGCCTCGATGATCGTCGGAAACAGCCCGCGGGCGCGGAGCTGGTCGCGAACCGAGCGCGAGCTCTCGGCGTCGAGGAGACCGCGCTGCGGCTTGCCGCTCCCATCGACCGCTTCGAAGCGAAAGGCAGGCACCCGTGCGCTTTCGGCGTGGATCGAGATCCGGTCCCGTCGGCCGGCCTAGGTCTCGCGCGACACCCGCACGAGCTCGGCGAGCGACGTCTCGCCCGTGGCGAGCCAGCGGGCGCCGTCACGGCGCAGCGCGACCATTCCGGCGCCGACCGCAGCGGCGCGCAGCGCGTGCTCCGGCGCGCGATCGTGGATGAGCTTCGCCATTGCGGTGTCGACGACGATCAGCTCGTAGATGCCGGTCCGCCCGCGATAGCCGGTGTCTCGGCATTCGGCACAGCCCACCGGCGCGTAGAGCGGAAGGTCGCGCGGGAGACCGATCTCGGCAAGGAGCGCCGCCTCGCCGGCGCTCGGCGCTGCGCGCCTGCGGCATGCGGGGCACAGCGTTCGCACGAGGCGCTGGGCAAGAACGCCAAGCAGGCTCGAGGCGAGCAGATACGGCTCGACGCCCATGTCGGCCAGCCGCGTCATCGCGCTCGCCGCGTCGTTCGTGTGCAGCGTCGCGAGGACGAGGTGCCCGGTAAGCGACGCCTGCACGGCGATCTGCGCGGTTTCGAGATCGCGGATCTCGCCGATCATGATGATGTCGGGGTCCTGGCGCAGGATCGCGCGCAGCGCCCGCGCGAAGTCGAGCTCGATCTTCGGATTGACCTGCGTCTGCCCGACGCCGTCGAGCGCATATTCGATCGGGTCCTCGACGGTCATCATGTTGAGCGTGCCGCGCGGCAGCCGCGACAGCGCCGCGTAGAGCGTGGTCGTCTTGCCGGAGCCCGTGGGGCCGGTGACGAGCACGATGCCGTGCGGCTCGCTGATCAACCGGTCCATCGCGGCGAGCGTCGCTTCGCTCATCCCGAGCGCAGTGAGATCGAGTTGCGCCGAATCCTTGTCGAGGAGCCGCAGCACGACCCGCTCGCCCGAGCCCGTCGGCAGCGTCGAGACGCGAACGTCAACCTGCTTGTCGCCGAGCTTCAGCGCGAGGCGGCCGTCCTGCGGGAGCCGCTTCTCGGCGATGTCGAGGTTCGCCATGATCTTCACGCGCGAGACGAGCGCGCCGTGCAGCGCGCGCGGCGGCTCGATCACGTCGCGCAGCACGCCGTCGACGCGGAAGCGCACGACCGAGCGCGACTCGTAGGGCTCGAAGTGCACGTCGGACGCGCGCTCGCGCAGCGCCTGCAGCATGAGCGCGTTGATCATCCGGATCACGGGTGCCTGCGAGCCGCTGTCGAGCAGATCGTCAGCCGGCGGAAGGTCCTGCAGCAGCCGCGTCAGATCGGCGTCGCGCGAAAAGTCGTCGGAGAGCTGCGCGACCTCGGTCCCCGCCGCGTTGTAGACGCGCGCGAGCTCGGCGGCGAAGCGCTCGGCATCGACTGCGCGCATCCGCAAGGGGCGCTGCAGCACGCGTTTCAGCTCCGCGATGCCTTCGACGGTCGCATCGGGGCGCGTCAGCACGACGACCGCGCCACCCTCCTCGCCCTGCGCGAGCACGCCGTGCGTGCGCGAGAACCCGTACGGAATGCGCTGGGCGATGCCGGCGGCGGTGGGCAGTGCAGCCATTCCCCGCGACTTTCGCGCTAGGGCTTCGCCGGGGGCGGAACGGGAGCGGCGCTCTGTCCCGAGGGTTGCGTCTGCGCGCTTCCCGGTGCCGACTCGCCCGCGGGCGCGGATCCGGGCGGCGACGATGGCTTGGGCACGTCACCCATCAGCGGCGGCGTGGCGTCGGCGCCCGGCTGCCCCGGCATCATGCCTTGAGGCAGCGGCAGGGTCGGTTGCGTCGGATCTCCCCAGAACAGGCGCGCGGGCGGAGCCTGACGCTCCTGCTCGCCCCGCAAGTAATCGTACCTCTCGGACGTCAGCGGACGGCCGTCGGCGCCGGTGCGCAGCACCGTCGGCTTGATGAAGATCATCAGGTTGGTCTTCGTCCGCGCCCTGGAGTCGTACCGGAACAGCGCGCCCGCAATCGGGATATCGCCGAGCAGCGGCACCTTGTTGCTGCCCGTGTCGAGCTCGTCCTGAATCAATCCGCCGAGCACGATGATCTGCGTGTCGTCGACGATCACCGTCGACTCGAGCGAGCGTTTCGACAGCACCGTCGACGTCGACGTCGACAGCGTCGGATCGATGCGCGACACCTCCTCGTAGAGCGTCAGGCGCACCGTGCCGCCTTCGGTGATCTGCGGCTTCACTCGCAGAAGGATGCCGACGTCCTTGCGCTCGAATGTCTGGAACGGCGTCACCGTCGTCGTGCTGCCCGTCGTCGCGTAGCTGCCGGTGACGAGCGGAATGTTCTGTCCGACGAGGATCCGCGCTTCCTCGTTGTCGAGGGTGAGCAGCGTCGGCGTCGAGAGGATGTTCGCACCGGTCTGCGTCTCGAGGGCGCGGGCGAGGAAGGCGAGGTTGGCAATTGTTCCGAGCCCGGGAATCGTCACGGTGCCGCGCATGACGCCGAGCGCGAGGCCTTGACCGACCGACCCGGGATTGGCGGCGACGTCGATGATGTTGTTGCCGGTGCCCCGCAGCGTGAAATTCGTTCCGCCGACCACGCTGGTGCTGTTGTTGTTGAAGCCGTTCAGGGCCTGCCACTGGATTCCGAACTCGGCGGCCTTGTCGGCGGAAACCTCGACAATGAGCGCTTCGACGAACACCTGCGCGCGGCGGACGTCCAGCTTGTCGATGATCGCGCGAATGTTGTTGTACACAGGCTCCGGCGCCATGATGACGAGCGCGTTCGTCGCGACATCCGCCGTGATCGTCGCGCCGTTCGCCGAGAAGGAGAGTGCACCTCCGCCCGACCCGCTGGTCGCGAGAGGGGTCGTCGCCGCGGCCGACGGCGCGGTCGTGATGCCCGTTCCGCCCATCGCAGCGGGTTGGGCCGCCGCCTGCAGAAATGCTCCCGGAGACGTGCCGCTGCCTCCGTCCCCACCGGTGAGCATCCCGCGGAGCGTCTGCGCGACGCGCGCCGCCTCGGCGTTTTTCAGATAGACGATGAACATGTTCCCGCCGGGGCGCCCCGGCGTGTCGAGCTGCTCGATCAGCTGCCGGACGCGCGCAACGCGTCCGGGATTGTCGGAGCGAACCAGAATGCTGTTCGACCGGGAGTCCGGCTGCACGGTCACGCGCTGTTGAGCGTCTCCGGGCGCGGCGCCCCCGCCTGCAGGGGCTTCGGTGAGCATGCGCGTGAGGAGACCGGCGATGTCGACAGCCGAGGCATAGCGGACCGGCACGACGATCAGCTCGCCACCCGGGGGCTGGTCGAGAGACGCGATGATTCGCTCGATCCGCCGGAGGTTGTCGGCGTAGTCGGTGATTACCAATGCATTGCTGTTGGGGTAGGCCGCGATCGCGTTGTTCGGCGTGATCAGCGGGCGCAGCACATTGACCAGCTGCAGCGCGGACTCGTAGCGGAGCGCGATGACCTCGGTGACGAGGCGGTCGCCGCCGGCTCCGACGGGCCCGACGGACACCGCGCCGCCCTGCTGCTTCGCATCGGCTTCCGGGACGATCTTAACCACACCGTCGGCCTCGACGGCGGCGAAGCCCTGCAGGCGCAGCGCCGAAAGCAGCGTCGGGTAGACGAGGCTCTTCGGCACCGGGCGCGAGGAGACGATGTTTACCGTGCCCTTGACCCTCGGGTCGATGACGAAGTTGCGGCCGGTGATCTCCGCAACGGCCTTTACGACGGCATCGATGTCGGCATTGACGAAATTGAGGGTTACCGTTTCGTCAGCGGCGCGCGCGAGAGGGGAAAGAAGCGCCATCGCCAACGCGAGCCGGAGGAGAATCCGTGCGCCGGAGCGGTAGTGCGCGAACGCACGAAATTGCACGAGGCTACGCAGTGTCGTGGGCAAACGGACGCCAGTAGGACGATCGGCTCGCGCCGCGCGGGCCACGCGCCGAAAACCCGCACAAATCGACCCCTGCAACCGAGTTTGCGCGGCGATCGCGTGTTTCGGCAATAATAGCACGCACCCCCCAAGGCTCCCTCGCCGCAGAAACGCTGAATCCGAACAGCCTGTCGGCCGCATCCAACGGAGCGAACAACCTTCGACGGGAGTCTTCATGCCGCAGCCGCTCGCACGTGCCGATCGGGCCGCCACCAAGCTCGTCCGGCGCCTCGTTCTCGGCACGGCCCTGGCCCTGGGTCTCGCGTTTGCGCTTCCGCCCCGAACCACCACCGTCCACGCGCAAGAGCCGAAAGCCACCGCTCCGGCATCCAAGTCGCCGTCGACGACCAAGGCGCCGACCGACAGCGATGGATCGGGTCAAGCGAAGGCCGATGCCCAGCGCCAGCCCGGTGCCGCAGCCAAGGGGGCGGCGACGCCCGGGGATTCGGCGGAAGAGGAGGAAGCCGGGGGCGCCGATAAGCCGCGCTCAGGCCGCAGCGTCGTCATCGACCGGCGCGGCCACGTCCAGATCCAGGGATTCGGCGACAAGGAGTTCGACTCGGTCGGAGATTTCGTCCAGAACGAACCGGAGTTCGCCGGAATGGTCGTCGCGATCGTCGCTGTGGTCTTTCTCTCCCCGGTGCTCATCGTCGCACTCGTTCTCTGGTACCGGATGCGCAAGACACGGATGCTCAACGAGACGATGCTGAAGCTCGCGGAGAAAGGCGTCGTCACCTCGTCCGACGCGCTGGAGGCGCTGGCAGGCGGCAAGCAGGCGGCCGCCACCTTCGCGACAGCCGCGGCAATCGCGCCGCTCCAGGAACAGGCGAGACAGATTCGCACGCGCGCCGCCTGGTCGGACCTGCGCAAGGGCGTCTTCACCGCCGGCGTCGGAATCGCGCTGTCGCTCTATTCGCTGTTCGACGACGGATCGCCTAACGGCCTCGGCCTCGTGCTGATCTTCGTGGGCGCGGGCTTCCTCGTGCTCTGGTGGTTCGAGGAGCGCCAGTTCGCGCCGCCGGGCGCCGCTGCGCCCCGCCCCGGAGGCTCGCCCGCCGCGCCGGGAACCCGCTCGGGCGGCGCGCCGCCGCCGGCCTGAACGTCGGTGAGCCCAACTTGCAGCCCGGCCGCCCACGATAACGCGCCCCGATGGCGCAGCCGCAGCTTAGCGATGCCCAGCTCATTGCGCGCGTCGTCGTCCACGATGACCGCAACGCCTTTTCCGATCTCGTTCGCCGCCATCAATCGGCGGTGCGTGCGACGCTGCGCAGGCTCACGGCAGGAAACCACGCGCTCGCCGACGATCTCGCGCAGGAAACGTTCATGCTGGCCTATCGGAACATCAAGTCCTTTCGTCAGGAGGCGCAGTTCTCGACCTGGCTCTACCGGATCGCGACCAACGCGTTTCTCGCCGACGCGCGCAGGCGTAAGGAGGATCTCCTCGGGGATCGCGACCTCGAGCTCACTACCGAAGGCGACGACGAAGGCGCGGCGCCTGCCGAAGCGGCAGGCTCCGACCACGCGCGCGGGGCGACGCTGCGAATCGACATCGATCGCGCGCTCGCCGTGCTGTCGGACGCGGAGCGTGCGGCGATCGTCCACTGCTACCATAACGATCTCTCGCACGAGGAGGCCGCGATCGCGCTCAACTGCCCCGTCGGGACGGTGAAGACGCACATTCTGCGGGCGAAGGCGAAGCTCAAGTCGCGGCTCGCCGGCTGGGAGTCGCAATGACGAGGGCGCCCGAAATGAACGATTCGCCTCGCTCGCAGCCCGCTGACGACTGGCTCGACGCGCTGCTCCGCGCCGACGGGCGCGACCACCGCGCCGACTACCTCGACGACGACGGCTTCACTGCACGCGTGGCGGCGGCGCTTCCCGCTTCGCCTGCGGCGCTGCCCGCGTGGCGCAAGCCGGCGGTGGCGGCGCTGTGGGCAGCCGGTGGAATCGGCGTCGCGTTCGCGTTGCCGGGCGCGGCGAGCGACGCCGCGCACGAGATCATCCGGGCGATTCTCGCGCAGCGCGTATCGGCCGGCGGTATCGGGACCGCACTGGTCGTGCTGCTCGCCTCCGCCTGGACCGCGGTCGCGGTCGTCCTGCGCGGCGACTGACGCCCCCGCTGACGCGGCGCGAGGCGCTCTCCACCTGTCGGTCGCCGCGGCCGCGAGGGCGGCCCCGCCGTCTATTGCAGCTTGAAGTTGATCTCGATCTCGCCGACGTACTTCTCGCCCTCGGCCTTGAAC
>Ga0335069_10012557_pt1 | contig 11908 bp, 11 predicted proteins | sample Lox_Sample_11_FD_206714 | JGI IMG/M metagenome (GOLD analysis project Ga0335069, IMG submission 206714) | Soil microbial communities from Loxahatchee National Wildlife Refuge, Florida, United States - Lox_Sample_1.1 | ecosystem: Environmental > Terrestrial > Soil > Wetlands | place: USA...
CCTCATAGATGTCCGACACCGAAACCGCAAACGGGAAGTCGCTCTCTTTCGATTTCTTCTCCGGCTGGGGAACCGGCGGTGTCGCGGCAAGCGCCAGTGATGAGGTGTTTACCTGGTTGGCAATATCGGGCTGTCGACTTTGATCTCTCATCCGTTACTTCGCTGCCGGAGGCGTGTATTCCAGCGACATATTCATCGACTGGCGAACATCGGTCATCGTCGCATCCGCCACCTGGCGGGCCTGCGCCGAGCCTGCTTCCAGAATATCCCATGCCAAGCGCGGATTGTCTTCGTATTTCTTGCGCCGCTCCTGCATGGGATTCAAGATGCTAACCAGCGCGTCGGCCGCCCAGCCCTTGCATTCAATGCAGCCGATCCCCGCCGACCGGCAACCCTCGTTAACCTTGGCCATGGTTTCGGTGCTGCTGAAAATCTTGTGCAGGTCGCCCACCGGGCAGACGTCGGGATTGCCGGGATCGGTTCGGCGGACTCGCGCCGGATCGGTCACCATCGTTTTTAGCTTTTGACGGACGACCGGCTCTGGATCGGTGAGCATGACTGTATTACCGTAAGACTTCGACATCTTGCGGCCGTCAGTGCCGGGAAGCTTGGCTGCGGGCGTCAACAGCGGCTGAGGCTCAGGAAATACCGGCTGCCCATTGAGGTTGTAAAACTGGTTGAAGCGGCGCGCGATCTCGCGAGTCAGTTCCACGTGCGGAACCTGGTCCTCTCCCACTGGCACGAAATTACCCTTGTAGATCAAAATGTCAGCGGCCTGTAGAAGCGGATAGCCAAGAAATCCGTACGTCCCCAAATCTTTTTCTGCGATGTTTTCGCGCTGCTCTTTGTATGTTGGCACGCGTTCCAGCCAACCAAGCGGCGTCACCATCGAAAAGAGCAAATGCAATTCCGCATGCTGCGGAACGTGCGACTGGATGAACATGGTGCAGCGTTGCGGATCCAGACCGGCGGCCAGCCAGTCAAGCAGCACATCCACGGAATTCTGCTTCACACGGGAGGTATCAGCGTAGTCGGTGGTCAGAGCGTGCCAGTCAGCCACGAAGAAAAAGCATTCGTACTTGTCCTGCATCCCGACCCAGTTCTGCAGCGCACCGACGTAGTTGCCGAGATGCAGTTTGCCCGTCGAACGCATGCCGCTCAAGACCCGTTTGCGATTGGAAGACGATGGCATCAGATTGTCATCAAAATGGAACGATAGAGTAACAGTACTGGCCGAATCAGGCCAGAGAGAAGGTTTCCGCCGAAGAACAGCAGGGCCATCAAGCCAAAGACTCCAACCATGTCGTAAACCCTGCGGACGTTCTCGGAGAGAAAGTGACGCAGCACATGACTGCCATCAAGTGGTGGGATTGGAATGAGGTTGAACACCGCCAACAGAACATTAATCACAACAAATTCGTAAAGCAGCAGGCTGGCAGGAACGAGAAATGAATCGCCCACAGCCACACCGTTCAACGCACTTTGCATGATGAAGCGCGCGTCTCTTCCGAGCAGAGCAATCGACGCAAGCAGAATCGTCGCCCCGGTGGCGACGATGAAGTTGCTGATCGGCCCGGCAACCGATGTCAGAACGTCATCCAGCACGGGATTTTTGAAGTTACGTGGGTCGACAGGCGTAGGTTTTGCCCATCCGATTGTGGGGAACCCTGTCACCATCGCAATGATGGGCATCAAAACCGTCCCGATGGGGTCGATATGGCGAATCGGATTCAACGACACTCGCCCCAGCATACGAGCGGTGGGATCGCCGCGGCGGTTTGCGGTCCAGGCGTGAGCGGACTCGTGGACGCTGATCGCGAACAGAAACGCGATCAACTGAAAAACCATGTCAACATGTTGCAGGGTCATGCCGGGCTGGATTCGATACTAACACGCAGGGAGTAACTGCCTGCCTATGGATTTCGTTTCACTTCGTCGGTGAAAAGGAAGCAGGAGTGTGCATATCCTGTGCTTTGGCAATGGCCTCTACAGAGTCAGTCGACCAGCAGACCTTCGGGAGACTGAATAAAAACCCGGCCGCGAGCTTTGGTAATAGCTCCCTTCCGTTCCCATTTCTTGAGCACCCGGCTCGCGGTGAAGAGTCCCACATCTGCGAGGCCACCCAACTGTTCATTGGTGATGTCCACTTGAACACCCGCCAGATTTGCGTGGCCGACAGAATTTCCCAAATTCACCAGTGAGCAGGCAAGGCGCTGTTCGGCAGTTTTCGTCAGCAAACGAGCATGCCGATTGGAATACTCGGATAGATAGTGGAGTGCGATCCGCAGCGCATTTTCGGTGAGTTGCGGATAGGTGTGAGAGAGTCGCCGTAGATCAACGTGCGTCCAGCAATAGAAAGAACACTCGGTTGTGGTTTGCACACTACCCATGTAAGCGGATGGGCTTTTGAGCAGTGTAGCCAGACCAAAAACGTCACCTGGAACAAGCCAACGCAAGAGGAGTTCATCACCCTTGTTAGTAATGCGGTAATACCTGGCCGTGCCTCGTTGCAAGAGGAATAACTGAGTTGCTTTGGCGCCGCCCTGAATGACCGTTTCCTTCGCCGGAACTTTTTGGTAAGTAGCACGATCGAGAATCAACTTTTGATCCGGTTCGGGCAATCCGTTAAGAAATTCCGAGTGCGGCAGCGGTTGCTCAACCGCTCCAACTCCATTCGAATACTGTAAGGCGCTGATCGGCATGGATGTGGCTTAACGAAGTCCCGTGTCTTGAACGGGGACAGATTTCGAGTTTCCTGCGACTGTGGACTAATAATGATGAATTTGGAAGGCTCTTACACCTGTCAAATGCAACAGGCGCTGCATAAGGTGAGGAAGCAACAATGCGAAAGCCAAGTTGCGTTTTTACGAAAGAGCATCAAGCTATTCTTGTGCAAGGCCGATGCAGGGGCGCATTTGTGACCACTGGGCGGGGAAAGATTGCTCTTGAAATACCGAAAAGGCGGAGTACACCTGAATGGTTTTGTCGGGCGTCCCCCGGTTTCTTCTGGATATCAGTCTTCAACGAGGGGAATTAACGCGGCCCCACGCATCCATGAACTAATCTGCTTCAAAGTGCAGTAGGCCGCACCGGAATTGTCGCAAGAACTTCCAATGCACGGGTAATGGCGCGGCGTTCTGAGGATGTTTCCTGCAGTTGTCCCATTCGCGTCACCATGGCGTCGCGTGCATTTTGAATACAAGTGACCTGACGCACTGGATTCCGCTGCAGCAAGGCGTACTTATACTTTCGGGTCCATTCTTCTTGAGTAGTCACTGCTGAGCATCCTATCGACGTCGCTTCCGACCTGCTTATTTCAGCGACGTTTTCTTGATAGCAATCCAAGTGAGGCACACAATGGAAGCAAAACCGGAGCACACAATCATCAAAGCCTTGGTGATTGCCCACGAAAGATCCGGATCATATGCGACTGCCATATACAACTCCTCCCCCGCCGCCACAAAACGCTTGCCTGACCTGAGTTTTAGGGCATTTCAAAGGTTCGATCCACTGTCAGTTGCGACAGGGGTGGCAGGAGAAAATCCGCAGCAACTGGGCGATTCGCAGGAAGATCAATTTAAATGCTGGCGGGGAAATTATCGGAAACGTGTCGCATCGGACAGGATTATGCCCCACAGCGCAATCGCGAGAAGGCGAGAGCATCGAGAGCGGCGATACGAACCTGCAGCCGGCAAGAATCGCCGAAGTAGCGCGCTAGCCAGCTTTCACCCCTGTAACTGTTGACAGATCAGTTCGAGCGTCGCAGCTAGTAGGCTTAGTTGAGGCTCCGCCATGTGTGAGCCCGCGCGGGCGGAGGGTAATTTCTGCTATGGGAGGACCGGATGGGGCACCCAAGAGTTCTGCTCGCGGATGACCACACGCTGGTTCTTGAAGCGTTCAGGAATCTGCTCGAGCCCGAATTCGACATTGTCGGCACCGTCTCCGACGGTCGTGCTCTGCTCTTGATGGCTCCTCCGTTGAAGCCTGATGTCATCGTTCTTGACACGGGGATGCCGCATCTCGGTGGCCTGGAAGCCGGAACTGAACTCAAGAAGCTTCTCCCTTGCACCAAGTTAGTTGTCGTCACAATGAACGAAGACTCGAGTATCGCGCATGAGGCGACGCGGCTGTGGGCTTCGGCTTATCTGTTAAAAAAGTCGGCCGGCTCGGAATTGATTCATGCGATTCGAGAAGCGCTGCTCGGCAGGACTTATGTGACTCCGAAGTTGAGCCAGCGACTGGACCAATTCATTCGTGAGCCCAGGCCGGACCGTAAGCGAGACCTAACAGCTCGGGAACGCGAAGTGCTGGTTCTACTCGCGGAGGGAAGAACCATGCGCGAAGCGGCGGCAGTGTTGCATGTGACCCCGCGGACCGTGGCCTTTCACAAATATCGAATCATGGGCGATTTCGGCCTGAAGAGTAATTCTGATCTGGTGAAGTTTGCGATACGCGAAGGAGTTTCGCCGCCCTTGTAAGTTTTGCCTTCTAGCCCTCTCATAGCGCCAGCCTGATTTTGTACCTCTTGCTTTAATCGCGCCACGCAAGCTATACGATGAGTTTGTATTGCCAGTTGGAATTTTGCGTCCTGTTGGAGGTGGTTCGCGTGAAACACGGATTGATGTGTTTATTCTGTTTTTTCGTGGTGGTCGGGCCATTCTCATGGTGGTCACAAGCTCAGCAAGCCGCAACTGCCACGCTGGGCGGAACGTCCTGGCAACTGGTGAAGTTTCAAAGTGGCGACGACAAGACGCTCGTGCCTGACGACAAAGCGAAATACACCATTGCGCTCGCGCACGACGGCGGTGTGAGCGCGCGAATTGACTGCAATCGAGGACACGGTATGTGGAAGTCTTCCGGGCCTAACCAGATCGAGTTTGGACCGATGGCATTGACACGCGCTATGTGCCCACCTGCGCCTTTGGCTGAGCGATTCACAAAAGACTTGCCGTACTTCCGCTCGTACACGATTAAGGACGGACACCTCTTTCTTGCATTGATGGCCGACGGCGGAACGTATGAGTTCGAGCCAGTGGTTGCGTCTGAGAGCCAGGCGCCGAAAACGGAAGTTGCTTCGCATGGACCGTTCGAGTTTCAGTGCCCGGAAGGGAAGACGGATTCGAAGATCCTGAAAGTGAAGTTCTATGATACACAGCCCGGCTTGTTGCTGGCTGAGCTTGGCCACGAGACGCGTCCCGCGTTTCAAGTGCTGGCAGCGAGTGGTACTAGGTACGAAGGTGATGGGGTGATGTATTGGGAATGGCACGGCGAAGCGACGGTGAATTGGTCGGGGGTTGAACTAAGGTGCAAGCCCCGCAAATAGTGGCTTATGCAGAAATCGCATCTGGCAGATTTTGCGTTAAATGAATTGCTACGGAGACTCCTGTTCCTTGACCGGATTTCGTCTCAATGCTGAACCAATCGTTGTATACTAGCCGCCGTCGAAAAGTCCGGGGACCGGAACCCAGCCGAGGAGTCCCGTATGAGAAAGAGGGCAAAGAAGTCCATCCCGACCTCTTCCGAGTTGGAGCAACGCCTCAGTAAGTACGTATCAACGGCAGCTGCGACGGGTGTGGCGCTGATAGCTTTCAGCCAGCCAACGGCAGCCGAGATCGTTTACACTCCGGCTAACCAACCAATCAATCCCAACACCGTCACAAAGATTGACGTCAACAACGACGGCATAGCGGATTTCGAGATACAAGACACGGTCAGCACCGCCTTCTTCAGCATATTTGCCCGCCTGTTCGCGATTCCTATCGGAAACCAAAACAAGATTTGGGGACACACCAACTACAGCCGGGGTTATGCCTCTGCTTTGTTGCCCGGCTTTCCGATTTTTGCCAAGGGAGAATTTCTGCCGGAGAGAGGGAAGATGGCGGACTTGTCGTTTCTGGGCGGGGCGCGACCCTTCGGAAACGAAACCTGCAGTGCCGCATGGGCGAATGTTCATTCCCGCTATCTTGGGCTCAAGTTCGTAATCAATGGTGAAACTCATTTCGGCTGGGCACGATTGGATGTGAGTTGTTCCCTCCAGGACATTACGGTGAGCGCGCTCTTAACGGGATATGCGTATGAAACCGTACCCAACAAAGCGATTCGTGCGGGACAGAAGCAAGGCGGTGTAAACGATGATGACTCCTCCCGCGAGGATGGTTCGTCTCCGGAAGCTGGATGTGGCGAGCCCGCGACCCTCGGGCGTCTGGCGCAGGGAGCGTCGGGGATTGCGGCGTGGCGAGTCAAAGGTGGCGGTGAGCAGTTATGAGAGCACGCGGTTTCTTAATCATGCTGGTGTCCGCAGTAATCATGTTCGCTGCCAACACCTGGGCCGCTAACGGACGAATCCTCTATAGGTTTACCGGCGGTACGGACGGCTCAGGCCCGTCCACTTTGCTTATGGATTCCGCGGGTAATTTGTACGGCGCTGCAGGAGGAGGCGGCAATGCAAACGATTGTACGGAACAAGCTCAAAATGGGTGCGGAGTGATTTTCGAACTCCGCCAGGTAAACGGTGCCTGGCAACAGAGTGTGATGTACGCGTTCCAGGGCGGCAGCGACGGTTCTGTTCCTTCCGGCAACCTGGTTTTCGATGCCGCGGGTAATCTTTACGGAACGACAGCGTTGGGAGGAGGCTCCGAGGCCTGCTATCAGGGTTGCGGCACAGTGTTTGAGCTTTCGCCCAACCAAAAAGGAGGCTGGACGGAAAATGTTTTGTACCGCTTTCAGGGCAACGCCGATGGGGCGTCACCGGAGGGCGTGATCACGGACAAAGCCGGCAACCTGTATGGAGTTGCGCAGGCTGGCGTGCAATATAGGGGAGTGGTTTACGAGCTGTCGGCACCTCAATGGACCAAGAAGGTTCTTTATACCTTCACCGAGGGGCTGCAAATTTTCCCCAGTCCAGGGCTTGTCTTTGATTCCGGGGGCAGTCTTTACGGAACCTACTCTGAAAATTACGCGTGTTTTCCCCAATGCGGAGCAGTTTACCGGCTGACACCGAAAAACGGGACTTGGACCGAGACGGATCTGATCGTGTTTCCGGGTGGTGGAAATGGGGGCAATCCAACCGCGCCGGTTATTTTGGACGCCAGAGAGAACATCTTCGGCACGACTAACGCCGGAGGAAACAATTTCGGCGTTGCTTTCGAGCTGCGGAACGAGAGTGGTCATTACAAGCCAGTCATGCTGCATAATTTCTGCAGTCTGAACCATTGCGCCGACGGGAAATCTCCCCGGAGTGCGCTGCTGATGAGTGCAAATGGCGTAGTCTACGGCACTGCCCCGTTCGGTGGACAAGCTGGTGTGTCTGACGGCATTGTTTTCAAGCTGGAAATCACGAAATACGGCTGGCGACAAACCGTCTTGCACAGCTTCGCCGGAGGCGCGGACGGCGAATACCCTGGCAATTTGATCTCGGACACCCAGGGCAACCTCTATGGTGTGACTTGGAGCGGAGGCGACCAACACGGACAAAGAGGGTATGGTACGGTTTTTGAGATCACGCCATAGAGATTGATTGCGATTCCTGCCGGTTGTTTTCGATAGAGTTCTACTGTCCGTATCCGGACAGTTTTTCCCATGAACGGGCAAGCGAACTGAAGTCGCGTCTGATCGAGTAACCCATAACCTGCATCGAGTCTGTTACTTAGCTGAGGCAATCTGTGGCCGCAGTCGTGCCATTCTGATGACAAATGGATATCGCTCGCCCCTCCGTCGCGCGTCAGAAACGCCGCCGTCAGATCCTTTATGTATCGATTGGAATTGTTCTGCTGGCTGCGGTCACCATGGGTTTGTCCCGGCTGAAGCCGGCGGCTCCAACCGTTGAACGCTCAACCGTGTGGATCGATACCGTGAAACGCGGATCGGTGCTGCGGCAGGTGCGCGGGCTGGGCACGCTGGTCCCGATCGAGGGATCAATACAATTCCTGCCGGCGATCACCGAAGGGCGAGTCGAAAAAATTCTTCAACTGCCGGGTGCACAAGTAAAGCCCGACACCATCCTGCTCGAAATGAGCAATCCGCAACTGAGCCAGGAAGCGCTCGACGCTGACTTCAAACTCAAGGCCGCCGAAGCGGATTACAAGAATCTCCAGGTGAGCCTTGCCAGCCAGGTGTTGGCGCAGAAATCAGTCGCCGCGCAGGCGCAGTCGGAATACAGCCAGGCGAAGATGCAGGCGGACATCGACACGCAGCTGGCGAAGCTGGGAGTTATCTCCCAACTCAGCCAAAAAGTCTCCAATCAAAAAGCGGAACAGCTCTCGACCCAGAACGACATCGAGAAGCAACGACTCGACAACAGCGCCGAGGTTTTGAAGGCGCAGCTGGTGGCCAAAGCGGCCGAGGTGGAAGAGTTTCGAGCGCTGGCGAAATTGAAGCAGAGCCAGGTAGACAATCTACGCGTGCGGGCAGGGATCGACGGTGTGTTGCAGGAGCAGACGCTGAAGGTTGGTCAATACGTCACGCCGGGGACGACGCTGGCCAAGGTGGTTCAGCCGCAGCGCCTGAAGGCAGAATTGAAGATTGCGGAGACTCAGGCGAAGGATATTACTCTTGGTCAACCCGCCTCGGTGGACACACATAATGGTGTCATTCCTGGTCACGTTGTGCGCATTGATCCGTCTGTTGTAAATGGGACGGTTACGGTCGACGTCACGCTGGATGGCGCGTTACCGCAGGGTGCGCGTCCTGACCTGAGCGTGGACGGAACCATCGACTTGGAAAAGATGGAAAACGTACTGTACGTGGGGCGTCCAGCGTTTGGGCAGGAACAGAGCACCGTGGGGATGTTCAAGCTGGAGCCGGACGGCTCGAATGCCGTTCGTGCGCAGGTAAAACTGGGCCGCAGCTCGGTGAATACGGTGGAGATTCTGCAAGGGCTAAATGTCGGAGACCAGGTGATCCTGTCCGATATGTCGCGCTGGGATAATTTCGACCGGATCAAACTTGAATAGCCCGGAATGCGTATCAGGGAGTAACAGCACTGCGGATCCCTCGCTTGTTTCGGGATGACAACAAGATCGTCCGCAAACACCAAGTTTAGAAAGGAATTTAGATGCCGGCAACCAATGGAACCATGATTCGGATGGAAAACATCACCAAGGTTTTCTATACCGACGAAGTTGAAACGCATGCGCTCTCGGGAGTGCAGATGGAAATTCGCAAAGGGGAATATGTCTCGATCGCCGGGCCTTCCGGCTCGGGCAAGTCGACCTTGCTTGCACTGATTGGGCTGCTCGATTCACCCAGCGATGGCGAATACATTCTCAACGGCCAATCCGTCGCGAATCTTGACATCTCGCAGCGGTCCCGCATTCGCAATCGCGAGATCGGGTTCATTTTCCAGAGTTTCAACCTGATCGGCGACCTCAACGTTTACGAGAACGTCGAACTGCCGTTAACGTATCGCGGCATGGCGTCCACCGAACGGAAGCAGCGGGTACATACGGCGCTGGAGCGCGTCGGCATGAATCACCGCACCAAGCACTATCCTTCTCAGCTCTCCGGCGGTCAGCAGCAACGTGTTGCTGTGGCTCGAGCGCTTGCCGGAACGCCGTCGATCCTGCTGGCGGACGAGCCTACTGGAAACCTGGATTCGCGCAACGCCGAAGCCGTCATGGATCTTTTACGCGACCTGCATCGTGAAGGCGCGACCATCTGCATGGTGACGCACGACCCGCGTTTCGCCAAGCACGCTGACCGGCAGATCCACCTGTTCGACGGGCGAGTGGTCGAGGAGAGCGTTGAGGTGAGCTAGATGGAATCCCTGCTGCAAGACGTGCGCTACGGCCTGCGAATGCTAAGGAAGAGTCCGGGATTCACTGGGGTAGCGGTTCTTACTCTTGCACTCGGGATCGGCGCGAACACGGCGATATTTTCGGTTGTGAATGGGGTATTGCTGAAACCCCTGCCTTATGCGCAGCCCGAGCAATTGGTCGCACTCTACCAGCGGACCCCCCATTTTGCTGAGGCGTCGATTCCGTACCCAAATTTTCTGGACTGGCAGCGGGAAAACCGTTCGTTTTCCGCGATGGGTGCCTATCGCCACGAAGACTTCAATCTGACTGGAATTAAGGAGCCATTGCGGCTGAAGGGCGAGATGGTTTCAGCTTCGTTCTTTCCCCTGCTCGGCATAAAGCCCGTGGTGGGCCGCACGTTCATGGAATCGGAAGACCTGCTGGGCGGCGCACCGGTGGCACTGATCAGTGAGAACTTATGGAGGCAGAAGTTTAATTCGTCTCCGGACGCTGTGGGAAAGTCTGTCGATCTTAATGACAAGTTGTACACCATCGTTGGCGTGATTCCGGCCAGCTTTCACTACCGCAATGTGAATTTCAGCGAGGATAAGGACGTATTCGTCCCCATCGGACAGTGGTCGGACCCGATGTTTCGTGACCGGCACACCGGAATGGGCATGGACGCCATCGGCAGGCTGAAGCCCGGGGTTACGGTGGATCAGGCAAGAGCGGACCTGAACGCCATTGCCGCCCATCTGGCGCAGATCTATCCCGATAGTAATAAGGATTCCGGGACAAGTGTCGTTCCACTCAAAGAAAACCTGGTTGGCGATTCGCAAAGCCTATTTGGGGATATCCGGCCGTTCCTGATCGTTCTCTTGGCGGCTGTTGCGTTCGTGCTGCTGATCGCTTGCGCAAATGTCGCCAACCTTCTGCTGGCGCGGTCCACGGCGAGGGCGCGCGAGGTTGCGGTCCGCGTCGCTTTGGGCGCAAGCCCCGGACGAATCGTTCGGCAAGTCCTTACTGAAAGCGTGCTTCTGGCCCTAGTGGGAGGAGCGCTGGGATTGCTTTTCGCGGCGCAGGGAACACAAGCCGCCATCAAACTGTTGCCCGATGCCTTGCCCCGGCCAGATGAAGTCCATCTCGATAGCCATGTGCTGTTGTTCACCCTGATTGCATCCACGCTCGCGGGAATTTTGTTTGGCATGATACCGGCATTGAAGACTTCCGGGAGCGCCATTCAACAGACTCTTAAAGAAGGCGGCAGAGGCACAAGCGGGCGGCATCGCACCCATGGCGTACTGGTGGCAGTGGAGATGGCACTCGCGCTGGTGCTGCTGACAGGCGCTGGATTAATGATTCGGAGCCTGGGAAAACTCTGGGCCGTGAATCCTGGCTTCGATGCCCAGGGAGTGTTGAATTTCGAGCTTGCTGCGAGTAAACCCCTGGGCAACACGCCTGCGGAAATTCGGTCGGCGTTTCGGAAACTACACGATGCGATCGCCAATGTTCCCGGCGTTGAGGGCGTGTCGCTGACGGCGGGGGCTTCGCCGATGGACAGCGATTCCGAACTGCCTCTGTGGTTGGAGGGGGAAGCCAAACCTGCCTCGCAGTCGGACATGAAATATTCGCTCTTCTACATAGTCCAGCCCGACTATCTCAACCTCATGAAAATCCAGCTCAAGCGTGGGCGTTTCCTCGCCGACTCCGACAACGAGACCGCGCCCATGGCGATCGTGATTGATGAAGAGTTTGCCCGGCGATTCTTTGGCGACCGCGATCCTATTGGGCAACACGTGAACTTCAGCATCGTGAACGCAACCGCCGAGATTGTGGGAGTCGTAGGACATGTGAAGCAATGGGGTCTTGATGAGAGCACGAGCTCTCCGGTCCACGCGCAATGTTATTTCACGCTCGCCCAGAGCCCGGAGAGCTTGTTGACGATGTTTGCACACGATATAGGCGTGGTTGCGCGCACGCGTCCCGACTTTCCTTCGAATGCCCGCCCGATCATTAGCGCCGTGCAGTCGGTGGACAGCGACGTTGTTATCTACCGTTTGCGCTCCATGATGGACATCATCTCGGAATCTCTCGCTGCCCAGCGTTTTGTGATGGTGTTGCTGGGCGTGTTTGCCGCGTTGGCCACGATGCTTGCCTCGGTGGGGATCTACGGC
>Ga0335069_10012558_pt1 | contig 11908 bp, 8 predicted proteins | sample Lox_Sample_11_FD_206714 | JGI IMG/M metagenome (GOLD analysis project Ga0335069, IMG submission 206714) | Soil microbial communities from Loxahatchee National Wildlife Refuge, Florida, United States - Lox_Sample_1.1 | ecosystem: Environmental > Terrestrial > Soil > Wetlands | place: USA: Florida...
GATCGCTGGTTGCCGGCCTTCCGATCTCCCGGGTGAAAAAGGAAGAGCTAGGTCGCAGTCTTGCCCAAGGCAGGACTTGACGCGTGAATATCTGGCGCCACAGGCAACCGCTGCATAACATTGTCTGATTCGCAAGCTGCCGTTATAATTGGGCCTTCGACTGGCGCCGCTTCCCAAATCGAATCAAAACCTTAAAAAAGGAGATTAACTACATGAAGAAGCTGTTCTTTGGAGTTCTCTTGTTAGTGGTCTTGTGCTCTGTCCTTCCATCCTCACTCCAGGCACAAGACCGGGGTGAAGCCACCCTGACCCTGGGCACAGGCAAGGTGTCAGTGGATTATGGACGTCCATCCCTTCAGGGGCGGGACATTTACAGCCTGATCAAGCCTGGGGATGAATGGCGGATGGGCTCCAATGCTCCGACCACTCTAACCACAGACATCGACCTGAAATTCGGTGACAAGATGGTGAAGAAAGGCAAGTATGTTCTCCGCGCCAAACTCGTGGAGAAGGGAAAATGGGTTTTGCTGATCAAGCAGGATGACACGGTCGTTGCCGAAGTACCTCTAGTATATTCACAATCCTCGTCGCCCGAAGAACAGGTCACAATCAAGCTTGAAAAGCAAGGGGATGGGGGAAAGTTCCTCCTGCAGTGGGGAACGTTTACTGCCTCTACTAATTTCAAGAAGGCTTAAGGACCGTGCAAAACGGGGAGTGCCGCGACCTGTAGAACCCCGGCGGTAGCGGCACTCTGCTGCAGCACAGACGACAGTGTCCCTTCCCGAATCTCGATCTGCTTCCTCGCTGTAGCTTGGCATTTAACGAGTTGACGACAACTGATTGACTGTTCAGTTCATGACCGGGGGGTTATGTATGGAAGTATTTGTGTTTCGGGGCCGGTCTATTGATTTGTCTTACTTTGTTTTCCGGGTGGGTTTTTCGCAAATGAAGAAGGCGGCCTATGCCCTATAGTCGGTCTTGGTACGGCCTCCCCAAGAGAATTGTCTCGCAGCCTTTCAGCAAGCAATATCGGATTCTTTCTGCGCTGTTAGACCGACATTCAGCTTGTGATCGCACCCTCTGCGTAGGTACGGCCCTCCCACTAAATTCATGCTGCCCTGTGGCGATTGATGGCCCCGTTCACAATCCAAGCTAAATCCGGTCCGTAGAGCGGCATAGGTAACATATCATAAGCGCCACGTTGAATCGATTCCATCCAGAATTGCATGTCGTTTGACAAGAATACGACACTGACCTCAGGCCGAGTTTTTTTGATGGTCTCTAACAAGGAAAAAGCCATTTCTGTGTCCGATGCGTCAATCACAACAACAGAAAAAGCTGCCAGATGTCTGAGAATTCGGGCCCACTCTTGATGAGGATCGACGAAGGTGATCTCGCTCCCTATTGCATCGAGTGCCTGTCGGATGGCCTGCTGACTGTGGGAATCGGTGTTGACAACCAGGACTCTATCGCGGTGGGGACGAGAGGCAGCCGTGGCTGCTGAAACTCCAGCCGTGTTCATGGCAACCTCCAAGGAAAAAGCGTACAACTCTAAGCATTCGGCTTCTTGATAAATGTAACAGGGTTCAATTTACATCGATAAATTTTCTCTTTCAAGGAAAAAAAATTCCCATGTTGAATTCATTTGATATTTTCATCATGTAAGAAACTCGAGAGAAATCAGTGGCAAAACCGATTACTGGAAAGAGGTTATTAGAATCCATGCTTGACAACATGGTGAGCTGAGAACTAGGTCTAGTTTCTGTCGCGAAACTCGGCAAAAAGGCTTCCCTCCTTGGGTAAGGAGGGGAGTTTTCACGCAATCCTGCGGTTTCGCGACAGAAACTAGCTAGTCTAAGGTTAATGCACCCTCAGGTTTTCTAATTCAGGGAGGAAGGTCTCAGAAAGCGATACCCAACCCCGCCCGGTACGAGCGTGGTGCAACGAAATGGGTCCCGGAGCAGGTCGACAGGAAATTGAACAGCGCCTCCTTGTTGGCAACGTTTAGAACCTCAAACCGCAATGTCCAACGCACGCGTTCGGTGTGGAACAGGTTGTCGGTCCCGACACCGATGTTGAACAGGTGCCGCGGATTGACACGTGCAGGATTCAGGTCGTCGTTTGCCGTGCCTGGCGCCGGGATTTTGACCAGTCTTGTTCCCCAGTCCGGAGAATTGCAGGTCGTGATCGGGCTCCAGGGTGTCGCAACCTGATCGCCACAATAGAACCCAATCTGCGCTTGTTGGTCGGCGGTCAACCCCAGCACGCTAGCGAGATCCGGAACTGCGCCCGACACGATGCCGCTGTCGTAGCGCCAGGTAAACGCCGCCCACGGCCCATTTTTTGGCAACTGATACTGAACGTAAGTCGTGCTCTGAAGTGCCTGGTCGTGGTCGATCCGCACAACACTGCGGTCCACCGGACTGCCGAAGATCAAACCGCCATTCTCCGGGCCAAACACCCGGGCTCGCGTATGCCCCAGCGTGGTGTAGGCGGACAGGCCCTTGTATTGACGAAGGGATAACCGCGAAGAGAAGCCGTCCATCTTGGAATGATCCCACTCGATCGGAAAGAAGATGGCAGTGGTAAAGAGATTGTCCAGGTCGAAGGCGTTACGAGTGTACTTCCAGAAGTAATCCGCGTCCAGCACCAGATGCGACCCCAGAGCCTGTTCCAGTCCGGCGTTGTACATGTTGCGAATTCCCGGTTGAAGCGGCACGCTGGCGTAGCCGCCGAAAACATTCTCCGCCAAGCCGCCGGCGCCGGTGGCACTCGAAAGCACCAGGTTCTCGTTTAATGGGGTCTCGTAGGTGTGCGAATAAGCCACCCGCAATACGGTCCCTGCGGGAGCAATGTGATAAGACACAGCCATCCGAGGCTGCAGTTGCGTGCCGTGGCTGATACCGTCATAGCGGTCGAATCGTAACCCGGCATTCAGTGTCCAGTTGCCCAGACTAATGGTATCCTGCGCGTAAAACGCCTGCTCTTTGATATCCGCGTGGCCATAATAGTTAAATAAAGATCCCCCGCGCGTCAGGTCGTACGGCACGAGGCCGGGCAAAAGGTTTGGGTTTGCCTGATATCCCGCGCCTTCGCACATGCCCGGGGTGGTCAGCGTCGGATCGGTCACAGGGTTTCCAGCAGCATCCAGGCAAACGGGGTTGAACGTCGGGTCGGTCAGTCCAAGGTCGAAGCGCTCCGTCAGCACGGTGTGAGTAATCTGTGCGCCGATCTTGACGTTGTGTCGCCGCCCATGAACATAACTGAAATCCGCCTTCACACCAAAGTTGGTCAGCCTCCTGTCCTGCGCCATTGTTGCGGGTTGGTCAGCCATTCGATTTTGGGTCGGGTAGTAATTGACCTGGTCCTGACGCACGAAGGCGTTCACAGTCAAGAGGGAATTAGGCCCAAACACACGAACCCAGCCAGGGGCGATGTTGTAGGATCGCACCATTTGTCGCTGATCCTGCCCGGAGTCCACCTGAGGATAGGTGTTAGGAATCTGAAACCAGTTTCTCGCCGCCATGATGTTGAGATGAAACATATTCGAGGAGTTCGGCCCGTAATCGGATCGGGAAAAGATGTTCTCATCGTTGCCGATATCGTGAAAGGGCCTGTATTCGGGGGTGTCGAGGAAACGGCCCGAGCGGGACATATTCTCCGCGAAGAACTGCCCCCATTGTTTACCACCGAAACCCAGGTCGGCTCTCTGATTGATGGTCCCGAAAGAGCCGTACTCGCCAGAAAAACTGCCGTGCGGCTTCTGTCCAAGCCCCGAGCGGGTTACCGTAGTAACGACCAGCGAGGTCTTATCGCCGTACTCGGCAGGGGTTCCTCCATAAACCGCTTCCACGGACTGAATCGCGTTCAGCGGAATCTGCGTCGAGAAGAGGTTGCCTTGCTGGTCTGTGATCGGTTGGTTGTCGACGGACAGACTCATTTGGGCGTGATCGCCAAGCGAGTGGAAGAAGCCATCCGAATCCGCCACCACGGCGGGAGAAGAAAGCGTGATGATGTCACTGAGGCCAGATGCGATCGAAGTCGTCGGCATCTTTGAAAACAGCTTGTTATCGACATCGGAGTGCGCCGAGGGAGTGGTTTCGACCAGCGGCGCCTCTGCAGCCACCGTGACCACGGTGCGCTGCTCCTCGATGGCCAGGCTGATTTCGAGGCTCACGGGCACGACGCTCCGGACCGTTAGGTCGCGGTGGTGTTCCTGGAAGCCGGCAGCATCGACTTCGAAGTGATAGACATTCGGGGGGATGTTGGTGAACTGAAATTCACCGGAAACTGAGGTCATGGCCTCACGCCGATATAAGGTCAAATCGTTGGACAGGCTCACGCGTGCGTTGGCGATAGGGGCACCGCTTGGATCAGTGACCTTCCCACCGACAGTCCCGGCACTTCCAAGAGATTGGCCGAACGCGCAAGGCCCAAGGATGAACATTGAGGCAACAAGAGCAAGAACCGCCAGAGCGAGTCGTGGCAGCGCAGAACTGTGGACCTGCTTGTCACTCAAATTCGAAGCACAAAAATGAAAGTAAGTATGAAGCGAATTCATCGCATTTCTCCTAAGCAATAGATTTCGGGTCGCGCAGCGCGACAAAGGGGATCTTGGGAGCTTAGGAGGAGAGTGGAGGAGCGCGTGAAGACAGTCGAGAGGGAAAACGCCAGGCAAACTGCAGGGCTTCAGATAGTGGGAGCTTTTGTCCTGAGTAGTTTGGCGAGGGGAGGGGTGTCGGACTATTGAGCCGCAAAGCCCCAAGGCGAGACACACGGCAAGCGCCGCAGATCGGATCGGAATTGGGGGATGAGTGGGATGGCCTCAGTTGTGCCGAGACTTGGCCTTGCCCACCATAAAGCGGGAGCTGGCCCGCGTGGTGATGCAGTTCCACCACAAAAAAGAGGTGGAGCTGCGCCAGAATGGCAGCCCAAATAAGGACAGCGCGTAGCCTGCGATATTGAAGGGACCCCGTATTGTGTCTCAAGGGCAGTCTAATTATGAGGAATTCACCTATCTTGCAGCATTCAGATAGACTCTTCGGCTATATAACAATTCCGACTTAATGTCCATCGTGGTGATTCCAGTCACAAAGATTAGCAGAAAAACAATGGATAAACCTAAATCTGCCTCTTTGTAATACTCCAGGAGGTGAACACTAAAGTCAAGACTAATTCCCGGGTGCAATTCCCGTTGGCAATAAGTTAATGTGGGCGAAGAATTAGGAAGGCAGCGGTCAGCAGCATTTTCGGGACTCGCGTTGGGGCAAACAGGACCCTGTCCAGAGCCCCTGGACCCAGCCAGTGAAAAAAACCGGGCATTGAAATCCCTCGAGAAGTGTATATTGTGGACCTATTGGGAGCTAAAACGGAAATTTCGAGTGTAAACGTGTGTTCACTGGAACAGCCTTCTCGGGAGATGGAGGCACTCCAGCGCGCAGAATTCCCAGGTCCCTGAAACACCTATCTCACTTAGGAGTAGTATCATGAAGAGAATTGCGATCCTGTTCGCTCTTGTTTTCTGTTCTGCTGCTTACGCCCAGCTAAATCCAGGCTCAGAGTCAAAAAAGAATGGGTCCGCCCCCCAATCTTCCGTTTCAACACCGGAGGAAGCACGGATGAAAGCGCTCGAGGATCGGGTGCGCACCCTCGCTGAGGAAGTGGCTCTTCTCCGAGGCGAACTGAAGGCACTGCGCGACGCGAAGTCCTTGGAGCCTACATCCAGCGGTGACATATTAATTGCTTCGTCGAATCTGGAACCGGGCATGGCACCTAGTGCTGCATCGACTGCGCCGACCCCGTCAGCCGCGCCCGGTCCCGCTCCGACACAAGTTACCCAGACACAGACTTACGGCGGCGCCACCTCCAACGCCAAGCTCCTCAATCCTGATATCAGCTTGATTGGCGACTTTATTGGCACGGCGGGACACAACCCCGTTTCCCCCTCACGGTCGCTCGAACTGCATGAGTCTGAAGTTGGAATGCAAGCCATCATCGACCCTTATGCCCGAGCCGACGCGTTCATCTCCTTCGGCGAAACTGGCGTCAATATTGAGGAAGGCTACATTACCTTCACATCTCTTCCGGCCGGATTGCTTCTTAAGGTCGGCAAAATGCGCGCCGATTTCGGCAAGGTTAACACCATACACAATCACGCCTTGCCGTTCATCGACCGGCCGCTCGTGACCAACAATCTCGTCGGAGGCGAAGACGGCATCGACGATGCCGGCATCTCCCTCTCGCGTTTCTTGCCTGCACCCAAGAACTGGTTTCTCGAAGGCACCGCCCAGGTCTTCCGTGGCGATTCGGACGATGTCTTTGCGGCTTATCGCCGCCAGGACCTCAGTGTTGTCGGACATCTCCGCGGCTACCGCGACCTCAGCGAATCCACCAATCTCGACCTTGGGGTCTCGTATTCCCGGGGGAACAGCGCCGGCATCACGGCCCCCGACCCTTCCAAGTTCTACACTAATCTCTACGCCGCAGATGCTACCCTTCGCTGGAAGCCGCTCCGCCGCGCCATCTATCACTCCTTCCTCTTCCGCACGGAACTGTTCTGGAGCGCCCGCGACCAGTTGTCTTCGCTTAACACGTCCGAGACCCAACACGCTTTCGGCTTCTATTCTGATGCCGAATATCGCGTCAACCGTCGTTGGACGCTTGGTGGCCGATTCGACCGAAGTGGCCGAGCCACTAACGCTAACCTGACGGACACCGGATTTTCTGCTATTCTGACCTACTGGCCCAGCGAGTTCAGCCAGATTCGTGGCCAGTATCGTTATGGCCATCTGTGGGACGACCCCAATGGCCATTTCACAAACGCAAATGAATTCTTGTTCCAATTCCTGTTTGTGATGGGGGCGCACGGGGCGCACCCCTTCTGACCCTGTTTTTAGGAGAAACCATGCCAAACGCCAAGCTCTGCACGCGCCTCACCACTTTCATCTCTGCGCTCGTTCTGCTCTGCTCTATTTGCGCCCCGCCCGCTGGCGCCGACAGCAAGTTGAATATCATGACTGCCACCACGGACTTGGCCGCCCTGGCTCAGGAGATTGGCGGCGACAAAGTCAATGTGGAATCCGTCGCCCGCGGCTACCAGGATCCCCACTTCGTCGAAGCCAAGCCCAGTTTTCTTCTGAAACTCCGGCACGCCGATCTCCTCATCGTCGTGGGACTGGAGCTTGAAATCGGCTGGCTTCCACCGCTCATTAGCCAGTCCACTAATCCCAAGATTCAAGTCGGCGCGCCGGGCTACTTTGACGCTTCCCGTTTTGCCAAGATCCTCGAGATCCCCACCGGTGTCGTGACCCGCGCTGAGGGTGACGTCCACCCGCTGGGCAATCCTCACTATTGGCTCGATCCTGAAAATGGCCTGCGCATTGCCAAGGGGATTCAAAACAAGCTCTCCGAGATGCGCCCCAACGATGCCGCCTATTTTGCGCAGCAATATGACGCCTTCGAGAAGCGCATTAAGCAGGCCGACGAGAAGTGGCTTACCGAAATGAAGCCCTATGCCGGGCGCAAGGTCGTCACGTATCACCGCTCGTGGCCCAATTTTGCGGAACACTTCAATCTCAATGTTGTGGGCTACGTCGAGCCGCGACCGGGCATTCCACCCAGCCCGCAGCACACCGTCGAGTTGATCGGTCTGATGAAGCGCGACGGCGTGAAGGTCATTCTCGTTGAGCCCTACTTCGATTTGAAGACTCCCAACGCCATCGCCCGTGAAACCGGAGCCCAGGTTGTTGTCCTTATGCCCTCCGTTGGAGGGGAAAAGGAAATCACCGATTACTTCAAGCTGTTTGATTACGACATCGCGAAGCTTCAGCAGGCCTTCGATGCAACAAAGTAACCTTTAGGAGACCACCGAATGGAAATTCTTCCCTTCTTGCTTGCACCGTTCGTCGCAAGCCTCATCCTTACAGGGATTCACGCCTATCTCGGCGTGCACGTAGTCGAACGCGGCGTCATATTCGTTGATCTCGCCCTCGCGCAAATCGCCGCGCTGGGCGCTACCGTGGCCATTGTCGTGAGCATGGACCCGCATGGCCGGGGTTCGTACTGGATCAGCCTGGGCTTCACATTCCTCGGTGCCGCCATCTTTGCACTTGCACGCACGCGCCGCGCACATATTCCGCAGGAAGCATTTATCGGCATCGCCTACGCTGTTGCCTCCGCGACGGCCATCCTGTTGATGAGCAAAGCCACCGGCGAGACAGAGCACCTCAAAGACATGCTCGTCGGAAATATTCTGGCGGTCTCCTGGCCCGAAGTTCGCAAAACAGCGATCCTCTATGGCCTCATCGGCATCTTCCACTACATTTTTCGGAAACAATTCCTGATGATTTCAATGAACCACGAAAGAGCCGAGCAGCTCGGCGTAAAAGTCCGGCTCTGGGATTTTCTCTTCTACGCCTCGTTCGGGTTCGTCGTGACATCATCCGTCGCCATCGCTGGTGTCTTGTTGGTCTTCTGCTATCTCATTGTTCCCAGCGTCGGCGCCATGCTCTTTGCCGACCGAATCGGCAGGCGGCTCGCCATCGGCTGGACCATGGGGACTTTGGTTTCGGCACTGGGCTGCTTCCTTAGTGTTCAACTCGACACTCCCACCGGCGCCACCATCGTCGTCACCTTCGGCGGCATTCTCGTCCTCATGTTCCTGGTCCACCTCGTGCTCCATCACGGCCGCTCCTCCCGTGAGTTGAAAGGTGCTGCTTCTGCCCGTCACGAACTCGAAACGGCATCTTCTACGTCAAGGCAGGCTGACTAACCCGAGGACGTCAGAGCCGAAGATCCTTGGAGGTCGTAATTGGCACCAGACCGGATATCATCTTCAAGTAGAATTTGTCCGGCTGAGAAATTCATTGATGAAGAGGGCAATTTCCTGAAATGCAATTCCGACTGCTAATTCAATCAAGGACTGCAGTGGATCAAGGAGGAAAAATGGCACACACTAGTGATGAGGCAGCAATACGCGGGCTCATAGATGCCTTCACTGAGGGCTGGAACGCACATGACGGCAAAGCCTGTGCCCGCCCCTTCGCTCTCGACGCAGACTTCACCAATATCATGGGCCTCAGGGCGCACGGACGGGACTTAATCGCCAGGGGACACGACGAGATCCTTTCCACAATCTTTCGAACTGCCAGAATCAGTTCCACGGTGGAAAGCATTCGCTTCATCCGGCCCGATGTTGCGGTGGCGGATGTGGCATTCAGTATGAAGAGTGAAGGCGGGGGGCCATTTGGGCTGGTGCAGAGCCAGGCAGGCCTGGTTGCCACAAAGGAAGGCGATTCCTGGTCGATTGCCGTGTTCCGAAACATGGTTCCATTCCAACGGCCCACAGCTGGGCCCATTGAGCAGTCAATAGCTGGAGGTGCAGCGAAAGCCTGACGGTTTCGCCATGTTGTTCTAACCTGGTCTTGTGAAACTCGGCACAAAGGGAAAGCGGGCAACGGGCGGGGCTGAAGGGTCAGGCACCTTCCTTAATCCGATTGCTCGATGCTGTTAGCGGAACCACTTTTCTTGAGCGGCCGGATGCCGCCGGAGGGCGGCGCGTCAGGTACCGCTGGACTTGGTTGCCGAAGATGTGGGGTTGCCGGTTTCGACAAACGCCTTGAGTCTGTGGAGCTGCTCGCCCAACACATTGTCCACTGCGGGGGCCATTTTCTCGATTCCTCCTTGCATGTAGCCCCCGACACTATAGGTCAGCTCCACCTTTGTGCTCCCAGCATCTGTTGTCAGTTTCCAGGTGAGGCTCCCGGCAAGGCCAGACGCTTGTAGGGGACCCAGTGCGCCCGCCATACGAATCTGTGCACCGGGCTGAACATAGACAATCCTCATATGCTCAATGCCACCACCGTTCTCAAGCCTTTCGCAAAAGCAACCGCCCGGACGGGCGTCGATGGCCAGGTTCTTCGAGTCGCCGGAGTAAGTGTGTTGCGGGTCCCACCACGACCCAACCTGTCCCACCAATGCGTCATAAACCTTAGCTGGCGCCGCCTTTACATTCACTTCGTGCTTGACCAAGAAACCAGTTGAATTGACCTGTACCACATCAGCCTTTGAAACAGTCGTCACAGACAATAGCATGAAAATCACGACGCATCGGTTAAGCATGATTGGGTCCTCCTGATTGGATTCTACACACCCAGCCAGGCGCAATGCAAAGTGCGACAGGTTATTGGGGATGACCTTTAATTTTGTTGTCCCGAAGGGACACTAGAAAGTAGCCGGTGGTTGCGCGCCAGTGCGCGTTACCACCGGAATTTTCCCCCGAATTTCGTTTGAACCCCAGCCGTGATTCCAGAAACCCCGCGTCCCTACCGTGACGCCAGAAAATTCAGGGAAACGTTAATGGACCGGTGACGGCGCACCTCGCCTCCGGCTCGGTGCTTGTCGCTGGATACTCTCCTCCTGAAGGCTTCTCAAGCCTTCAGCTTCGTGACCTGTCGACATTTGAATTGCACCCAGAAACCTCGCGAGCTTTCCAATAGTAACCCCCACAGGGTACCTGGCTTAGAAGTGGAACCCAATTTCTCCGGTCAACGTTCGAGGTGTCACGTAGTGGGTTCCACTAAAGGTGGAGAGGAAGTTGTACAGAGCGGTCTTGTTGGTCGGGTTGATGATCGTGAAGCGCGCGCTCCAACGGTGGCGATCGCCGCGGAAGAGATTGTCATCGCCCAGCGCAACGTCAAATAAGTTTCGTGCGGCAACGCGCGGTGGATTGTGGTCATCGTTTTCCGTGCCCGGCGCCGGAATCTGGATCAGCGTTGAGCCATACTGAGTCGCCAGGCATTGGCCGTTAGGAAATCCCTGGGTAGGAGTTGCGTGGAAGCTCCCGCAGAAGAGCCCTGCCTGGAACTGCTGGTCGGGAGTCAGGCCGGACACATCGACGTAGGGATTCACTCCGTCGCCGACGGGAACAGCGCCGGCGACCAGGCCGCTGTCATACCGCCAATTGAAGCCAACCCAGGGCCCCTTGTTCCAGGGTTGGTATTGCAGGTGAGTGGTCTGGTTGAACTTCTCGTCGTGGTCGATACGGAACACGCCATTTCCGCCCTGGCCAGCAGGCGTGACGCCAATTCCGCTCAGTTGCGGTTGGAAGAAACGCGCGGCCACGCTCGACATGACAACAAGCGCAGTAAAGCCGTGGAACTCCGGAACGGTGGCGCGAAGCGCGTAGCCGGGAATTTTGGAGTTGTGCCATTCCACAGGGAAGAAGATAGGCGTGCTGCCGAAAATGCTAAAGTCGTAGCCGTAGTGTGTGTACTTCCAGATGTATTCGGCATCCACGACCAGGTACTTCCCGAACGCTTGCTGGAAACCCGCGTGAAATTCATTGCGCCAGGAAGGCTTTAGTGGGGCAGGGATGCAGGGGTAGCCTTGCGCATTGAACATGATGGCATTGACCACCGCGTCGCTGCATCCCGTGCTCGAAAGGACCAGGTTTTCATTAAACGGCGTCTCCATGATGCGCGCATAGGAAGCTCGTAGAATCGTGTTGGTGCGTTTGACGTTGTATGCGACGCCGAGTCGAGGCTGTGCCTGGCGAGCGATCGCGAGGCCGTTGTACAAATCGCCGCGAATGCCGAGATTGAACACCCAGTTGTGATAAGTGACGGAGTCTACGAAGTAGAGGGCAAGTTGTTTGACGTCGGTGTGACCGTGGTAAGGATAATTGGTACCGCCTCGTGTGAGGTCGTAAGGCACCAGCACGGGAAAGTAATAAGGTGCCACGGCGTTAGGATTGTCCGGTGTGTTTGGATTTGGCTGCATTGTGCCGGTACATTGCGCCGGGTTTGTGAAACCGGGAACTGGATTGCCCAGCGCATCGAGACACGGCGAGTTGAGAGTCGGGCTGACAATCCCGAAACCGTCATTCTCGGTGAGGAAGGTCTGCTGGTAG
>Ga0335069_10012559_pt1 | contig 11907 bp, 8 predicted proteins | sample Lox_Sample_11_FD_206714 | JGI IMG/M metagenome (GOLD analysis project Ga0335069, IMG submission 206714) | Soil microbial communities from Loxahatchee National Wildlife Refuge, Florida, United States - Lox_Sample_1.1 | ecosystem: Environmental > Terrestrial > Soil > Wetlands | place: USA: Florida...
CCGGATCCGCGCGAAGGTCAGGTTGCGGATCCGCCCCGGCTTCGTCACCCCCGGCGCCCACAGGATGGCGGAGACGTGGATGGGCTCGGCCTTGCCCCACCAGTGGCCGGTCAGCAGGTGCGTGCGCAGCGTGATGTCGGTGAAGAGCAGGTTCTCCACGTCGCCTGCTCCGCGGACGAAGACGCCCAGGCCGCGGTTGGCGGAGGAGACGACCAGGTTGGAGAAGACGCAGTCGCGGATGGTGCGGGTGTGGTCGTAGCCGCAGCGGATCGCCACCGAGCGGGTGGAGAGCGTGCAGTTGGTGACCACCACCCGCTGCGAGCCGAAGAGCGCGATGCAGTCGTCGCCGGTGTCGATGTCGCAGCCCAGGATGCGCACGTCGTCGCACTCGACGAGGTCGATGCCGTCGTCGTTCGGCACCCGGGTGCCCGAGGCCTCGGAGTCGATGCGCACGGCCTCGATGGTCACGTTCTCGCAGCGGCGGTAGTGGCTGGTCCAGGTGGGGGAGTTCTGGACGGTGACGCCGTGGAGCAGCACGTCCTTGCATCCGAAGAAGCGCAGCAGGTTCCCCGGCCGCTCGCCGTGGGCGATGGGGCCGTGCTCGTAGAGGACCCCCTTCGGCATGAAGGCCTCGCCCTGGCGGGTGAGGCTGCGGTCGAAGTCGCCCGAGTCGTGGGCCCGCGTCGGGTCGTGGAACGCCATGGCGTTGCCGTCGAGGGTGCCGCGGCCGACGATCGCCACCCGCTCGGCGTTGCGCGCGGTGACGAGGCCGGCGCGCTCGGACTCCCCGCTGGCGTCCTTGCCCTCGACCGGGTAGTCCTCGAGCCGCGGCGACGCCTTGATGGTGGCGCCGGCCTCCAGCTGCAGCGTCACGTGGCTCCGCAGCTCGAACGGCCGCGACAGGTAGGTGCCGGCGCTCGCCAGCACCGTGCCGCCGCCGGCCGCGTGGCAGGCCTGGATCGCCCGCTGGATGGCGGCGGTGTCGTCGTCGGCGCCGTCTCCCTTCGCGCCGAAGGCGCGCAGCTCGAAAGGCCCGTGAGCCGCCGCGCCTCCCGCTTCCTGGGCTTCGGCAGGCGAGGCGAGCGCCGCCGGGACCAGGGCCCCGCCGACGAGCGCGCCACGCTTGAGCAGCTCGCGCCGCGAGCGCCGTCCGTCTCCGGTCGCCATGGCGGCCAGTCTACTGTGCCTCCCGCCGTGCCTCCAGCGTTCAAGTCCCTGGATCGCCGTCAACCCTGGACGCCGCTCGAGCGTCTCAGCGGCAAGGAGGACGGCGATGCGGGGGCACACGCGGACGGTCGTCCTGCTGGTCGCGGCGCTCCTCCCGGTAGCGCCCGCGTTCCCGACCTCGCTCCAGCCGGCCGCGGACGGGCGGCTCAGCATCGACCTCACCCGGGCCGCCGAGCCGCCGGTGATCGACGGCCGCATCGACGACGTCGCCTGGAAGACGCCGCCGCTGGAGCTGCCGGAGTGGGTCACCTACAACCCCGTGAAGGGCCAGCGGATCCCGCAGAAGACCGAGGTCCGCCTCACCTACGACGACAGGGGCCTCTACGTCGCCTTCCACTGCCTGGACCCGGAGCCGGCGAAGATCCGGGCGACGCTGAGCCGCCACGACCAGCTCTTCAACGACGACTGGGTCGGCCTGAGCCTCGACGCGATCGGCGCCGGCCAGTGGTCCTACGACCTTTTCGTCAACCCGCTGGGTGTCCAGGGCGACATCCTCGACAGCGCCACCGAGGGCGAGAACATCTCGCCCGACTTCGTCTGGGACAGCGCCGGCCGTCTCACCCCCGACGGCTACGACGTCGAGCTGAAGGTGCCCTGGAAGAACTTCCGCTTCAGCAGCGGGCGGGAGGTGACGATGCGGATCCTGTTCTGGCGACGGGTGAGCCGCATCGGGATGTCCGCCTCCTGGCCGGCGCTGGCGGACAACAAGCCGTTCTTCCAGAACCACGCCCCGATGCTGCTGCACGACCTCGCCCGCCCGCTGGCCCTCGAGATGGTCCCCAGCGCCACCTTCGCCCGCGACCAGGAGCGTCTCGGTCCCCAGGGTCTCGCCCTCACCGCCAGCCGGCCCGACTTCGGCCTCAGCGTCAAGTACGGCGTGACCTCCACCACCACCGTCGAGGCCACCGTGAACCCCGACTTCAGCCAGGTCGAGTCGGACGCCTTCCAGATGGAGGTGAACCAGCGGTATCCGGTCTTCTACTCCGAGAAGCGGCCCTTCTTCATGGAGGGCATGGGCACCTTCCAGATCGCCGGGGCTAGCGGCGACTCCGTGATGCGGACGGCCGTCGACACCCGGCAGATCGTGGATCCTGCCTGGGGCAGCAAGGCCTCGGGCTCGCTGGGACGGGTGACCTTCGCCGCGCTCGTCGCCTCCGACACGGCACCCGGACGTGCGCCCGATGCCGACGCCCTGCTGAAGGACCGCAACGAGACGTTCCTGGTGGGCCGCGCCACCTACAGCCTGGGGGCCAGCAGCTACGCGGGCGCGATCCTCACCGACACCGAGCTCGCCTCCGGCCACAACCGGGTGGCCGGCGCAGACTTCACCTACGCGCGCGGCAGCCACCAGTGGACGGGGACCTTCCTCGCCTCGCGGTCGCTGTCGACCGACGGGCGCGAGACGACCCGCGGGCTCGCCGGCCAGGCCACCTACGGCTACAGCACCAAGCGCTGGACCTTCATGAACCAGGCCGAGCGCTACGACCCCGATTTCCGGATGGACACCGCCTTCCTGCTGCAGACGGGGATCACCAGCGACTGGACCTACGGCCAGCTCTCGCTCTACCCGGACGAGAAGAAGCACTCCTGGTTCAAGCGCTTCTCGGTCCTCGGCTTCACCCGCTTCGGCCGCGACGAGATGCAGGGCGGCGACCTCGCCGTCGGCCTCCTCGGCGTGCAGGGCAGCTTCACCCGCCAGGGCTCGCTGCGGGTGGACTACGCCGTGATGCGCGAGCCCTGGGCGCACCAGTCGTTCCCGACCCGCCGGCTGCAGGCCTTCGGCGGCGCGCAGCTGCTGCGGTGGCTCGGGGTCAACTTCTACGCGAGCGGCGGCCGCGCGGTCTACTACGACACGACGGCGCCCTTCGTCGGGCCCTCGTGGTCGCACTCGCTCGGGGCGACGCTGTCACCGGGCCCGTGCTTCAGCCAGAACGTCTCCTGGGACCACTACCAGATGGACCGGCCCGACGGCACGCGCGCGTACCGCGTGGACCTGCTGAACCTGCGCACCACCTACCAGTTCGACCGCCGCTTCGCGCTGCGCGCGATCGCCCGCTACGACAGCTCCGCGCAGCGGATGCTCACGGATCTCCTCGCCTCGTACGAGCCGGTGCCCGGAACCGTCGCCTACGCCGGCTACGGCTCGCTGCTCGAGCAGCGCGTGTGGGACGGCAGCGCCTGGCAGCCGGGCGGCCGCGACTACCTCACCATGCGCCGCGGCCTCTTCTTCAAGGCCTCCTACGCCAAGAGGTTCTGAGGGGTCAGGTCTTGGGTTGTGGGCGACCGTCAGGCTCGAAACGGCCAGCCTGACGTCGCCGGCGGCGTGTTCAGCGCAGGCCGCCCGGCGGTCGGTCCTGCCCTGTCCCGTGGGGAACCTGTTCTCCGTCCATGTCGCGCCCGCTTCGAGTCGAGTTTCCGGGAGCCCTCTACCACGTCACTGCCAGAGGCAACGACCGCGCGCCGATCTTCCTTGACGACTCGGACAGGCGGCAGTTCCTTCTCCTACTCGCCACGCCGGAGGCGAACCTGTCGCGCGGCATGCGACAGCTGAACGGCGTCTACACGCAGCGGTTCAATCGCAGCCACGAGAGGGTCGGTCACGTCTTTCAGGGCCGCTTCCACTCGGTTCTCGTCGAACGCGAGGGGCATCTCGCGGAGGTTGGCGCCTGCGGAGCTGTATCGGGATTGATCCAGTGCCCGGGTGGCTCAGCACCGATTTCCTCCTCGCCGGCTTCGGATCACCAGCTCGGTATCTCGAGTTCGTCCGGGCAGGGTTGCAGGGTGCTGCGGCAGCGCCGCGGACCGACGTTCGCGGAACTGTCGTCGGCTCCCGGTCCTTCGTGGACAGCGTCCGCACCGTCGTGACGCCCGCATCCGTCAGGCGAACCGAGACGAGGGCTACCGCGTGACGGAGATCGGCCGCCATCTCAGGCTCCACTACAGCACAGTCAGCTACATCTGCCTCGCGTCAAAGGCCGCCGGCCTCACACGACCGCGGACACCCCCACATCCCAAGACCTGACCCCTCAGATGTAGTAGAAGGCGACGGCCAGGATGGCGTAGATCGCCAGCAGCTGGAAGCCCTCGAACCAGTTGGTGCGGCCGTCGCTGGCCAGGTGGGCGACCGCCATCGCGGAGAGCATCACCGCCGCCACCTCCAGCAGCGAGAACTCGAGGCCGAGCGGCTGGCCCATCAGGTGCCCGGCGATCACCAGCACCGGCGCCACGAAGAGCGCGATCTGCATGGAGGAGCCCATGGCGATGCCGAAGGCGAGGTCCATCTGGTTGCGGGCCGCCATCAGCACCGCGGTCGCGTGCTCGGCGGCGTTGCCGATGACGGCGATCACCACCACGCCCATGAACACCTTCCCCAGCCCGAGCGCCTCGCCCGCCGAGTGGATGGCGCCGACCAGGAACTCGCTGACGAAGCCCACCAGCACCGCCGCGCCCAGCAGCAGCCCCAGGCTGCGCCACAGCGGCCAGGCCGGGGCGCTGGGGCCGCCGTCCCGGTGAGCCGCCTCGCGCGGGGGCGCGAAGAGCCGCTGGTGCGTCTTCAGCTGAAACAGCAGGCTGGCCAGGTAGCTGGCGATCAGCACCCAGGAGAGGTCGAGGCTGATCGCCTCCAGGTGCTCGGGCTCGCGGTGGTGGGTGACCGATGCGTAGATGGCCGGGATCACCAGGGCCACGGTGGCGAGGACCATCATCCCGCTGCCCAGCTCGGCGGCCCTGCGGTTGAAGAGGAGCTCCTTGTGGCGCCAGCCCCCGACCAGCATGGCCACACCCAGCACCATCAGCATGTTCCCCAGGATGGAGCCGGTGATCGAGGCCTTGACGATCTCCACCTCGCCGGCCCGCAGCGCGATCAGGCCGATGATCAGCTCGGCCGCGTTGCCGAAGGTGGCGTTGAGCAGCGCGCCGATGCCGGGGCCGCAGCGGTGGGCGAGCTGCTCGGTGGCCTCGCCCATGAGGCCCGCCAGCGGCAGCACGGCGAGGCAGCTGACCACGAAGACGGCCGTGGCCGAGGCGTGGCTGAGGCCGAGCCAGAAGCTGATCGGGACGAACAGCAGCGTGGAATAGAAGACCGCCCGCGTGCTCATGACCGCCAGGCTCCTGGGCGCCAGCCTCATCCTCGCCCTCCGTCCATGGACGGCGGTATCTTCTCCGATATGCGCGTCCCCCGCCTGATCACCTCCGTCCTGGCCGTCTGGACCGGCGCTGTCGGCGGGGTCTCGGCCGGCCAGCCAGGGACGAAGGCGCCGGCCGTGCCGCCGGCGTCGGCGCTGCGGTTCGGCTTCGCCGCCCGCACCATCACCCCCGAGCTGGGCAAGCGGCCCGTCTTCCTGGCCGGCTTCGACAACGACCGCCGGGCCACCGGCGTCCACGACGACCTGTGGGCGCGGGCGGTGGCGGTGAGCGACGGCCGCCAGACCCTGGCGATCGTCGCCGTCGACCTCATCGGGATCTTCCACGCGGAGGTGGTGAAGGCGCGTGAGCGGCTGGCCCGGAGGCGGCCCGACGTGCAGCTCGTCGTCGCCAGCACCCACGACCACGAGGGGCCCGACACCATGGGCCTGTGGGGGAAGAGCCACTTCTCCTCCGGCGTCGACCGCGCCTACCTCGAGCGGGTGCGGACCGCCGTGGTCGACGTCGCCGACGAAGCCGTGGGCCGCCTGCAGCCAGCCCGGCTGCTGCTGGCGCAGGCGCGCACGCCGGGCCTGATCGAGGACGGCCGGCTGCCGCGGGTGGTCGACGACCGGCTGCAGGTGCTGCAGGCGGTGAGCGCGGAGGGGAAGACGCTCGGCACTGTCGTCGACTGGAGCAGCCACCCGGAGGCGCTGGGCGGCGACAACACCTGGCTGACCTCCGACTACCCGCAGTACCTGCGGGCGCGTATGGAGCGCGAGCTCGGCGGCACCTGCGTCTTCCTGGTCGGCGCCATCGGCGGGCTGATGACGCCGCTCGGCGTCAGGCTGCGCGACGAGGCCGGGCAGGCGGTCCCGCCCGACAGCTTCGCTTTCGCGCAGGCGATCGGAGAACGGGCGGCGGAGGCGGCGCTCACCGCGCTGCGCAGCGCCGCCCGACCGAGCGCCAGCAGCGCCCTCGAGTACCGCCATGCCACGGTGTACCTGCCGCTGGCGAACCGCCTCTTCCGGCTGGGCCTGTTCCTGGGGGTGATCGACCGCCGGCTCTACAGCCACGGCGTCCCGGCGACGGCGCTCTTCGGCGACGACCTGCAGACGGAGATCGGCACCCTGCGTCTGGGGGACGCGGAGGCCCTGCTGGTGCCGGGCGAGATCTACCCCGAGCTGGTGCTGGGCGGCATCCAGTCCCCCCAGGACCCGGCCGCCGACTTCCCGGGGGCGCCGCCCGAGCCGCCGCTCGACGCGATGCTGACTTCCGACTTCAAGATGGTGGTGGGCCTCGCCAACGACGAGGTCGGCTACCTGATCCCGCGCTCCGAGTGGGACGCCAGCAAGCCGTTCGCCTACGGTCGCACCGAGGCGCAGTACGGCGAGGTGAACTCGGTGGGACCGGACGCCGCGCCCCGGCTGGCCCAAGCCTTCGCCCGGCTGCTCGGCCGCTGAGCCCAACCCGGCCGGGGCCGACCCGGCGCGGCTATGATGGTCGCGGATGGCCTTCCGCAGCGTCACCACCCGGCTGATCTTCTGGACGGTGCTGGCGAGCGGCCTGGTGTTCGTGGCCACCCTCGTCGTCTCCAACCGGATCGCGCGCGACGCCGCGCTGCGGGCGGCCGAGACCGAGGCCCGCCAGGCCACCGACCGGCTGGCGAACCGCATCGCCGCCGTGCTGACCGCCGTGGAGGAATCGGCCCAGCTGCTGGCCGAGACGCTGGAGACGCTCGACCCCGACCCGCCGGCCACCGAGCGCCTGCTCCGGCGCTTCGTGGGCAGCGAGCAGGACATCGCCGGCGCCGCTGCCGCCTACGCTCCGGCGCCAGCCGCCCGGGGCCGCAGCTCGCGGCGCGCGCTCTTCGTCTTCGGCCGGTCGGAGGACCCGGCCGCTCTCGGCTACGTGGACCTCGCCTCCCGCGAGGACTACACGCGCACTCCGTGGTACGCCGTGCCGGCCGCCTCGGGAGAGCCCGCCTGGTCCGAGCCCTACCTGCAGGCGGCGAGCGGGCACGCGATCGTCACCTACTCGGTCCCCTTCTTCGCCGGCGAGGGCGCCTCGCGCCGCCTGCGCGGCGTGGCGACCGCGGACGTGCCGCTGGCGTTCCTCTCGCAGATCGTCCGCGAGGTCCACCCCGGCGAGACCGGCCGGGCCCTGGTGCTCTCGCGCACCGGCCGCATCCTGGCCCTCTCGGGCAACCGCCGCTTCCAGAGCGAAGCCGACTTCCTCGACCAGCTCCCGGCGCAAAGGCGCGCCGACCTCGAGCCGCTGGTCCGGCGCATGCTGTCCGGGTCCACGGGCTTCACCGAGGCGAGCGTCGGCGGCCGGGCGGGCCGGATCCTGTACCAGCCGCTGGGCCGGGCGGGCTGGTCGCTCGGAGTCTTCTACCCCGAGCAGGAGCTGATGGCCGGCGCGCGGCAGCTGCGCACGCTGCAGGCGGCGCTGGGCGTCACCGGGCTGGCGGTGCTGGGCGCGGTGGTGGTGGCGCTCTCCCGGCGGTACACCGCGCCGCTGCGCGAGCTGGCCGCCGCGGCCCACGCGCTGGCCTCGAACCTCGACGCCGCCCTGCCAGAGACGCGCTCGCAGGACGAGCTGGGCGCGCTCGCGACCGCGTTCCGCGACATGCGCGACGAGCTGCGCCGCTACCTGCGCGACCTGGAGGCCGCCACCAAGGCCCGCGAGCGGCTGGAGAGCGAGCTGGCCATCGCCCGGCGCATCCAGATGGACATGCTCCCGCGCCCCTCCGCCGGCGGGGCTGGGCTGGGCTACGAGCTTTCGGCGCTGCTGGAGCCGGCTCTCGCGGTCGGCGGCGACCTGTTCGACCACTCGGCGAGCGCGGAACGCGTCTTCTTCCTGGTGGCCGACGTCTCCGGCAAGGGCATCCCGGCGGCGCTCTTCATGGCCCGCGCCAGCACCCTCGTCCAGTCGGCGGTCGCGCGGCGGCTCGACCCCACGGAGATCCTCGCCGAGGTGAACCGCGGCCTGTGTCGCGAGAACGCCGAGGGCATGTACGTCACCGCCGCCTGCGGTGTCCTGGAGATCGCCACCGGCGAGCTGGCCTTCGCCTGCGCCGGCCACCAGCCGCCGGTGCGGCTGTGCGCCGGGGCCGCACCCAGCCCGCTGCCCGCCCAGGGCGGAACGGTGCTGGGCCTGTTCGAGGGCGCGCGCTTCCCGCTCGAGCGCGCCCGGCTGGCCCCCGGCGAGGCGATCTTCGCCTTCACCGACGGCGTCGACGAGGCTTTCGACGCCGGGGGCGCTCTCTTCGGGCAGGCGCGCCTGCTGTCATGCCTGGCGCCGCTCGCCGGGGCCCCCGCGGCGAGCGTCAACGCCGCCGTCCGTGACGCGGTCCGCCGCTTCGCCGGCGAGGCCCCGCAGTCGGACGACATGACCATGCTCACCCTGCGCTACCTGGCGGAGCGACCTGACGACGATTGACAATCGCCGCCCCGGCGAGGGCGAGCTGTGGCGGCTGGGGGCATCGCGGGGCTGGTGTTCGGCAGCTACCCCGCCGTCCGCGCCGCCCGGCTCGACCCGGTGGAGGCGCTCCGCTACGAGTAGAATCCCTCCGCCCCGGAGGGAGCATGCCAGCAGAAAACAGCAGCGCAGCGGCCCGGCCCGCCCTCGCCCGCGTCCTCGGCCTGTGGTCGCTGGTCATCTACGGCATCGTGCTGATCCAGCCCACGGCGCCCATGTCGCCCTTCGGCGTGGTGAGCGTGGAGGCGCGCGGCCACGTGGTGACCGCCATCCTGATCGGCATGGTGGCGATGCTGTTCACCGCCTTCGCCTACGGCCGGATGGCGGCCGTCTACCCCAGCGCCGGCTCGGCCTACGCCTACGTGGGCAAGGAGCTGCACCCGGCGCTCGGCTACGCGACCGGCTGGAGCATGCTCTTCGACTACGTGATGAACCCCATCATCTGCGTGATCATCTGCAGCAAGCTGGCCCAGAACTACCTGCCGCAGGTGCCCTACCCGCTCTTCGCCGTCTTCTTCGCCGTGCTCTTCACCGGCCTCAACCTGCGCGGGATCAAGGCTTCGGCCCGCACCAACGCCGTGATCGCCATCGGCCTGGGGGTGGTGCTGGTCCTCTTCTGCGTGGCGTGCTTCCGCTACCTGTTCGGCCAGCACCTCGACGGCGCCGCGCTGACGCGGCCCTTCTACGACCCGGCCACCTTCTCCTGGCGGGCGGTCTCCAGCGGCACCGCCCTGGCCGTCCTCACCTACATCGGCTTCGACGGCATCTCCACGCTGTCGGAGGAGGCGAAGAACCCCCGGCGCAACATCCTGCTGGCGACCGTCATCGTCTGCCTCTTCACCGGCATCTTCGGGGCGCTGCAGGTCTACCTGGCCCAGCTGGTCTGGCCCGACTGGAAGAGCTACCCGAGCGTCGAGACCGCCATCGTGTACGTGGCCGGACGCGCCGGCGAGGCGATCGCCAAAGGTGCGGGCGCCGTGCTCTTCGCCGGCCTCAACTTCGCCCTGCTGGTCGCCAACATGGGCTCGGGCATGGGCGCGCAGCTCGGCGCCAGTCGCCTCCTCTACGGCATGGGCCGCGACGACGCCATCCCCCGCGGCTTCTTCGGCAAGGTGACGGCGAAGACCCACATCCCCGCCAACAACATCCTGCTGGTGGGCGGCCTGGCGCTCCTGGGCGCCTTCCTCGTCGACTACCAGCTCGGGGCGGAGATGCTGAACTTCGGCGCCTTCATCGCCTTCATGGGCGTGAACCTGGCCTGGTTCGTCCACTACTGGCTGCGCCAGCCGGAGAAGAAGGTGATGAACCTGGTGCCGCCGCTGCTCGGCTTCCTGATCTGCCTCTACCTGTGGCTGAGCCTGCGCACCCCGGCCAAGATCGCCGGCTTCGTCTGGCTGACCACCGGCGTCCTCTATGGCGCCTGGAAGACGCAGGGGTTCAGGAAGCCGATCGAGTTCCGCGAGGTGGCCGAGTAGGCCCTCGGCGCCGGAGACCTGGAATACCGCCTCGTCCGCGTGCGATCCTGGGAGAAGATCCCAGCCGCAGCGAGGTGTTCCATGTGGTCCTCCGCCCACAAGCTCCGCCTGCCGTCGCCCGAGGAGGCGCTCCCCGGCCGCGACCGCCCGATCGCCGTGCCCGCCCGCCACTTCGTCACCGGCTCGGCGCTGCAGCCGCCCTTCCCGGCGGGGACGGAGCTGGCCCTTTTCGCCATGGGCTGCTTCTGGGGGGCGGAGCGGCGGTTCTGGCAGACCCCCGGTGTCGTCTCGACCGCGGTCGGCTACGCGGGCGGCTACACGAAGAACCCGACCTACGAGGAGGTCTGCTCGGGCCGCACCGGCCACGCCGAGGTGGTCCGCGTGGTGTTCGAACCAAGCCGGGTGAGCTACGAGGAGCTGCTGCGCGTCTTCTGGGAGAACCACGACCCCACCCAGGGCATGCGCCAGGGCAACGACGTGGGCACCCAGTACCGCTCGGCCATCTACGCCTGCGGCGAGGAGCAGCACCGGCTGGCGGAGGCCTCCCGCGAGGCCTACCAGAGGGCCCTCGAGCGCGTGGGGCGTGGCCGCATCACCACCGAGATCCGCGAGGTGGGCGAGTTCCACTACGCCGAGGACTACCACCAGCAGTACCTGGCCAAGAACCCGGGTGGCTACTGCGGCCTGGGCGGCACCGGGGTCGCCTGTCCGGTCGGGGTGAAGACGGCCTAGCTCGCCTCCGGTCACGTTTTCCTTGAACCGGGCGCCCGAGGACGCTACCTTCTGGGTGCATTCGCGCCACCACCGCGCGGCGGAGGAGGCCGGTTTGAGGGTCCTCGTCATCGACGTCGGAGGGAACAACGTCAAGCTGCTGGCCAGCGGACAGAAAGAGCCCCGGAAGGTGCCCTCGGGCCCGGACCTCACCCCGCGCCGGATGGTTGCCGAGGTGCGCCGGGCCGCGGCCGGCTGGGACTACGACGCCGTCACCGTCGGCTTCCCCGGGCCGGTCAAGGACGGCCACCCGGCCCAGGAGCCGCACAACCTCGGCCGAGGCTGGGTGAGGTTCGACTACCGGACGGCCTTCGAGCGGCCCGTCCGCATCCTCAACGACGCGGTCATGCAGGCCCTCGGCAGCTATCGCGGCGGCCGCATGCTCTTCCTCGGGCTCGGCACCGGCCTCGGGGCGGCGCTGGTCCTCGACGGGCTCGTCCACCCCCTGGAGATCGCCCACCTCCCCTACGACGGCGACCTCACCTACGAGGACCTGCTGGGCCGGCGCGGCCTCGACCGGCTCGGCAAGCGGACCTGGCGCCGCCTGATCGGACGGATGGTGCCGGAGCTGCACGCCGCCTTCCAGGTGGACGAGGTGGTGCTGGGCGGCGGCAACGCCAAGCACCTGCGGCAGCTACCGGCGGGGTCCCGCCTCGGCGACAACGCCCGCGCCTTCCTGGGCGGCTTCCGGGCCTGGGACCGCTCGCTCCGCCTCAGAAACGGAATCGCAGGCCGCCGAGCAGCTTGAAGGCGCTGAGGTTCACGGCCCCGCCGCCGTCGCCCCAGTCGGGCTTCGTCACCAGGTCGAACACGAGGCTGAAGCCCACGT
>Ga0335069_10012560_pt1 | contig 11907 bp, 10 predicted proteins | sample Lox_Sample_11_FD_206714 | JGI IMG/M metagenome (GOLD analysis project Ga0335069, IMG submission 206714) | Soil microbial communities from Loxahatchee National Wildlife Refuge, Florida, United States - Lox_Sample_1.1 | ecosystem: Environmental > Terrestrial > Soil > Wetlands | place: USA...
GTTGGCCGGCAGTCCCACGATCGAGAAGTTCGCCGCCGGGATCGCGAAGCTCGCGGCGGCCGACCCGTGGCACTGCGCGCAGTTCGTCGTCGTGCTCGGTGCGTTCGCGTGGATGTTCGCGAGCGTCGGGATCACCGAGAAGTCGCTCGAGGTGTGGCACGCGTTGCACTGCGCCCCCGGTGCGGTCGGGATGTGGTTGGCCGGCTTGTCCTGCGCGGTGAACGCGCTGGTGCTGCCGTGACACTCGGAGCAGTCGCCCGTCGTCGGGTGCGAAGCGTCGGCGACCGCGTACGTGCCGCCGCCGGGCTTCGGCCTCGTCTGAAAGCCGGTGTACTGCGCGTTGGCGACGATGCTCGACGGCGAGATCGGGTACGCGCCCATCCCCATCCAGACGAGGTTGGTGTCGTGGCAGGCCGCGCACCCGCTCGTGATGCCGGCATGGATCTGCATGCCGGTCGGCGGGGGCGATGCGAAACCGCTGCCCGGCGGCAGATGCACCGCCGCGGGATTGACCAGCCCGCCCGGCACGTTCTGCAGGTGACACGTCTCGCATGCGGTCGACGACGGCAGATGCGACAGCGGCCCGGGCGGCGACGTCGCGGGCATCGCGACGATGCTCGCCACGCCGGCGAACGGGCCTACCCCGGGCCCGTGGCAGGCCACGCAGCCGCTCGCGATGCCGGCATGGTCCATCTGTCCGCCGGCGAACGACACGAACCCGTTTTGCGTCGACGCGACGTGGCACGTGCCGCACATCGCGTCGCTCACGTTCGGCAGGTGGTTGGCCGGCTTGCCGGTGGCGATGCGGCCGTCGTGGCAGCTCGCGCACGTGCTGAAGTTGCCGCCCAGCGTCGAGTGGTCGAAGCGCTTGACGGGCGCGAACGCGACCGTGCCGTGGCACTGGTCGCACGACAGGTTGGTGGCGATGTGGCCGGAGGGCTTGCCCACCGCACGCACGCCGTTGTGGCAGCTCGCGCAAGAGCCGCGCTGCGCCGTGGCGTGGTTGTAGACCGCGCCCGCAAACGTGCCCGCCGTGTGGCACGTGTCGCATTGCTCGCTCGTCTGGATGTGGTCGTAGGGCTTCGCGGTCGCGCCACGCTGGTTGTTGTTCACGTGGCAGCCGTCGCACGTGCGCGGCGTGCCCTTGAAGATCGCCTTGATGTGGCACGTCTCGCAGCGCACCTGCTCGTGCGCGCCCAGCAGCGGGAAGCCCGTCGTGAGGTGGTCGAAGGACAGGTCCTGCTGCCCCATCGCGAGGAACGGAAGCGCGGCCAGCAGCGCGGCCCAGGCCGCCCAGTGAAAACGCGCGGCCCGGCGCATCCAGCCGCCGAGCCGCTCGACGAAAGAAGGTCCCGCCCTCACGAGAGCAGCCTTCCGGCCGTGCGCGCGGTGGCCGCCGAAGACGTGCGCACCGGACGCGCACGGATGGTGCGGAACGACGACGTGACGTGGCACTGCTGGCACTGCCGGCCGTAGCTGCCTTCGTGCACGTCGTTCTTCGCGTGACAGGCGATGCACTGCGAAGGCGTCTCGACCTTGTCCTCGGCGGGCTTCGTGTGGCAAGCCGCGCACGTCACCGACGCGTGCTTGCCGTCGAGCACGAAGCGGGTGCGCTTGTCATGGTCGAAGTCCCACGCCTTCCAGGTGCGCGGGTTGTGGCAGGTGTCGCAGGCCGTGCCGAGCGTGCGCCGGTGCTTGTCGTCCTTGGCATGGCAGGCGACGCACTCGCGCTTCGCGTCCTTGTAGCGCGCCGATGGATGACAGGCCTTGCACTCCACGCGCGCGTGCAGGCCCAGCAGCGGGAAGCGGCTGAGCCCGTGGTCGAAGCGCGCGGGCCGCCAGGCACGCTCGTCGTGGCAGCTGCCGCACGCGCGGCCCTCCTGGCCCTCGTGCCGGTCGTCGCGCTGGTGACAGCCGATGCAGTCGCGCGGTGCCTGCTTGTAGTCGGAAGGCGTGGCGTGACAGGCGCGACAGCTGGCGAGCTCGTGCTTGCCGCGCAGCGGGAACGCCGTCTTCTGGTGGTCGAACGACGGGCGCTTCCAGTCGCGGTCGCTGTGGCAGTCCTTGCAGGACTCGCCGAGCGTGCCCTTGTGCACGTCGTCCTTGCGGTGGCAGCCGACGCAGGTCGTCGCCACCTCCTTGAAGAGCGTCGTCTGGTGACAGCTCTTGCACACGACCGACGCGTGCTTGCCGGTCAGCGGGAACGACGTGCGGGCGTGGTCGAACTTTGCGGGCTCCTTCCAGCTGCGCTCGGTGTGGCAGCGCGCGCAGTCGGTGCCGAGGGTGCCCTTGTGCTTGTCGTCGTTGCGGTGGCAGTCGGCGCACGCGGTCGGCGGCTTCTCGCGATAGACGTTGCCCGCATGGCACGTCTCGCACTTCGCGAGCCGGTGGCGGCCGACGAGCGGGTACTTCGTGTCCGTGTCGTGGTTGAAGTGCGTCGTCTTCCAGTCGAGCGTGCCGTGGCAGGCCTCGCACTTGTCGGCGAACCGTCCCTTGTGCTTGTCGTCGGCGCGATGGCAGGCAAAGCAGGCCTGCGGCGTTTCCCGGTAGTTCGTGTCCTTGTGGCAGCCCTCGCACTTCGCCGACTCGTGCTTGCCCGTGAGCGGGAAACGCGTCTTCGCGTGGTCGAAGCGCGCTTCCTTCCAGCGGTTCTCGGTGTGGCAGTCGGCGCAGCGTGCGCCGAGCGAACCCTTGTGCACGTCGTCCTTGCGGTGGCAGGCGGCGCACTCGCGGGACGCGAGCCGGTAGCCCTTGCCCGGCACATGGCAGGCCGAGCACTCGGGCTTCGCATGACCGCCGCGGAGTGCGAACTCGGTCTTGGCGTGGTCGAACGTCGCGGTGTCGAGCTGGACGAGCCTGAAGGCGCGCCCCTTGTGCTCGGAATGGCAGGCGCGGCAGGCCTGCGCGGGCAGGCGCCCGTGGAAGCGGGCCTTGCTCCTCATGTCCTGCGCGACGTCCTTGTGGCAATCCATGCAGAGGCGGTCCTGCGCGTTTCGGTCAAAGCGCACGTGGCATTTCTGGCAGTCGCCTTCGACCTTCGCGTGCGGGGCCGCCAGCTCGCCCGGCGACAGCGCCGATTCGAGCCCCTGGGCACGCGCCGCGGTCGCGAAGAGCGCGAGCCATGCGACCAGCACGGCAGTGCCGAACGCGAGCACCGCGCGAACGCTCATGGCCGACGGTCCGGCGGTGGGTCGGCAAGGCCTCGGCATGCTCAGTACGCATGCACGGCGAAGATGTGGAAGCAGGCGGTGATGACCAGCAGCACCACGAACGGCACGTGCAGCACGTGCCACAGCGCGAACAGGCGCTCGTACGCCGCGAACTGCCCCACGCGCACGACGGCTTGGAGGTACTGGTGCGTGATTCGCAGGGCGAGGCGGCGCCGCCGGCGCGCGTGGTCGCGGTCCCAGCCCTGCTCGGTCGCGATCACGCGCAGCCGCGCGGTCAGCTCGCTGCGGCACTGCCGGTACACACGGCGCTCGCGGATGGGCAGGATCACGATGCGGCGAAGGACGAGCGTCCAGCCGCTCGAGCCGCCGAGCGCGGCCGACTCGAACGCGAGCAGGCGCCGGGCCACTTCGGGCGCGAAGCGGAAGCGAGAACGGATCTCGCCCTCGGCGAGGCCCGCCTTGCGCTGGAGCTCGGCGAGGTTCTCCCGGCGCCCCAGAAGATCGCGGTGGATGCGCAGGTAGAGGAAGCGACCGACGATGCCGCTGCCGGCCACGATGAGCATGCTGGCGAGCGCGATCGTCGCGTTCAGCGACCGAAGCCGGAACGTCGAATGCAGCAGGATCAGCAGCGGCCCGCCGATGCCGAGCACCATGTGCACGACGAACCACCACTTCACCTTCCCCCAGCGATGCGCGAAGCGGAAGTGCTTGCGCAGTGGGTACGAGAACAGCAGGAGCATCAGCACGCCACCCGCGACGCCCAGCCAGTAGCCGATGCGATCTCCCGACGTGTAGTAGCCGCGCGTGGAGACCCACCAGGCAAGCGCCACGACGGCGGCCATCGCGGCGTACAGGGCCGAGTCGCCGGATCGGCGGCGCGACGCCGCGACCGGTTGCTTCTCCGCGGCAGTGGCAGTCATGACGGCGGTCATGCCCTCAAGCATCGACAGATGGTCCTTTCCTTACGAGGGATTTTTTCACACAAACCGTGCGACCGGCGGCCGGAGCCGGCGCTGGCAACAACCGGTTTCAAACAGGCGACGAGCGGGGCCGGACGCCGCGCTGAGCCGACGGGAGAAGATCGACCGGCGATGCGGCCCGCCGAGCAAGCCGGCGCTCACCGCCCTCCGGCGAAGAGGCGCAGGGCGGCGTCGAAAGTCCAGACCCGGCGGATCTCGATCACGTCGTATTCGCGCGCGACATCGGGGGGGAACGGCGTGTAGGGCCCCAGCCGGCGCACGATCTCGCCGATCGCGTCGTCGATCTCGGCCACGCCGCTGGAGCGGTTGAAAGTCACGGATTCGACGCTTCCGTCGCTGCGCAGTCCCACGGTGACGAGCGGATCGACGTGCGCCTGAGCCTTCAGCTCGCGCAACCGAGCCATCGGTGCGTTCATCTCCACCTTCTGGCGCCACCCCTCGGCATACATCATCAGCACGACGTCACGATCCGTGCGGCCGAGCAGCGTGCGGCGCCGCGGTTGCAGCACCTGGCCCGAGGGCGTCGGCACCGGGTTCGGTCTCGCGAGCGCGAGCGATTGCCCGGCCGGGGCATCCTGCGAACGATCGACCTGCCGCGGCGGAGCGCCGATCGCGGCGGGCCCCGGGCCGTCGGCGGGACGACCGACCGTCGCCTGGCTGCCCGGACTTGCGCCGGTGCCGCCGGCGCCCGCGGCGCTCGGTGCATCCGAGCGGCTCGCCGCGCCGCCGTTGCCGGCATCCGGAACACCCGAGGTCGCCCGCGCTGCAGGGGTTCCGCTGCGGCCCGCATCGGTTGCGGGTGAAGCCCCCGCAGGCGCGCCCGGCGCGCCCCCGGCGCGCGGGCTGATCGACGAAGGCGCGAGCGCCGCGAGGCGGGTCGCTTCCTGCCGCTCCAGCTCCTGTCGACGCTGCTGCTCGACGCGCGCCGCTTCGCGTTGGGCCGCTTCCCGCAATTCGGCCTCGCGCACGGCAGCCGCGCGTTGCTCGTCCTCGCGTCGTGCAGCCTCGCGCTGTGCAGCCTCGCGCTGTGCAGCCTCTCGCTGTGCAGCCTCTCGCTGTGCCGCCTCGCGCTGTGCCGCCTCACGCTGTGCCGCCTCACGCTGTGCGGCCTCGCGCTGTGCAGCCTCACGCTGTGCGGCCTCGCGTTGTGCAGCCTCTCGTTGCGCAGCTTCGCGCGCCGCCCTTTCACGAGCCTGCTCTGCCGCCACGGCGACTTGACGCTCGAGCTCCAGACGCTCGCGCCTCGCGGCTTCCTGTCTCGCGGCTTCCTGTCTCGCGACTTCCTGCTTCAGCGCCTCTTGCCGGGCCGCCTCGACGCGAGCCGCTTCGGCTTTCGCAAGTTCCAGTCGCGCTGCCTCCGCACGGGCCGCTTCTGCACGAGCCGCTTCTGCACGAGCCGCTTCTGCACGGGCCGCTTCTGCACGAGCCGCTTCTGCACGGGCCGCTTCTGCACGAGCCGCTTCCGCGCGAGCCGCTTCCGCACGAGCCGCTTCTGCACGGGCCGCTTCCGCGCGGGCCGCTTCTGCACGGGCCGCTTCCGCACGGGCCGCTTCCGCACGGGCCGCTTCCGCACGAGCCGCTTCCGCGCGAGCCGCTTCCGCGCGAGCCGCTTCTGCGCGAGCCGCTTCTGCGCGCGCCGCTTCTGCGCGCGCCGCATCGGCACGGGCCGCTTCTGCGCGAGCCGCCTCTGCAGCCTCCTGACGCGCCGCCTCCTGACGAGCCGCCTCGATGCGCGCCGCAGCCTGGCGCGCGGCCTCCTGCTGGATCGCTTCCAGGCGTGCTGCTTCGAGTCGCGCTGCTTCGATGCGCGCCACCTCCGCCCGAGCCGCTTCCATCCGCACCGCCTCCGCACGCGCCGCCTCGAGGCGAGCGGCCTCCTGCCTGGCAGTCTCGGCTTCCTCCGCTTGTCGCGCGCGCTCGCGCTCCGCGGCGCGACGCGCTTCCTCGAGCGCCTTCGCGTCGAGTTCTTCCGCCTGCGGGTGCGCAGCGAGCAGGGCCGCGGGCTCGGCCGGCTTTGGCGCATCCGCGTCCTGCGGTCGCCGGCGGGGTGGTGGCTTCGGCTCCGAGATCGGGCGCTTCGCGGCACGACGCGGAACTGCCGCCGGCGTCGTAGCGCCCTGGGCGGGCGTTTCTCCGAGGCGCTCGGCGTCGTCTGCCGGTTCGGCCGGCAGCGGCACGGTGAAGGAGGGGGCCGCGGATCGCTCGAGCGCAATGACCGCGCGACCCGCGAGCGCCTCATCCCCCGCGTCGACGCCCTGCACTGGCAAACGCGGTGCAAGCGCGACTCGGCTGGCGGCGAGCGCTCGTTCGCGCGTCGGCGGGTCGCGGCCTGCACGGCTCGAGCTCACGGTGACCACGGTCGGTCGAACGTTCGCAGTGCGCGGCGCCTGGGGCCGATCCGTCGGCGATGCGGCGGCCGGGCGCGCGTCGACGGACGACGTCAGCGTCGGCGCGATCGCCGCCGACTCCATGGCGCGCTCGGCGAGGCGCAGTTCCGTACTGGCCAGCCGGACCGACAGCACGGTCGCCGGCGACGCAATCGCCGCCTGCGTGGGCACGCCCCGACCCGGTAGCCCGAGTCCCTGCTCGTCGAACTGGAGGGCGAGCAGCATGAGGTGCACCACCACCGACCCGAACAGCGCGAGCGCGAACTTGCGGCGCTCCTGCCGGCGCTCACGGTTGCGCCACCGTGTCAGGGTGCCGATGCGTCGGCGCCGCCGACGACTGGGCGTTTCGGCCGCGGGCACCGGCACAGGCGGCACGGTTCGGCTCGTCGTGCGAGCCCAGCGCGGAGTCGATCCGGCGGCGGAGCTGGAGGCCGCGCCACGCAAGCGCGCCATCCAGAGTCCGAAGCACTCGCGAGCGCGCGCCGGCGCTTGCACGAACCATGCGCTGCCAAGTGCCACTTGGCGCATCCTCCTTATCGTGGAAGATCATCCCATATTCGGAGGCACGGTCGCACGCGGCCGTCGTGCGAAAAGCGCGGGAGGAACGGCGTCGCGACGCAGGCAGCCCCGGATCGCCGCGGTCGAGGTCGGCGCCGTCAGCGTCGGGCACGACCCGTCGCCCGCGCTGCCGACGCTCCGATCGTGACGGATCTCTCGCGCACGCCTGCGCGGTGCTCAAGTGCCGGCCCGGTTTGCCGATGCGTCCCGCATGCACCCCGCAATTCGCCGCATCCCACGCGCCGCTCTTGCAGCGCTCTTCGCGGCGCTGTTCGGCGCCGCGCTGCCCGCGCATGCGATTCCGGTGACCGTCGGCTCGTATTCGGTTTCCGGAATGGGCGCGGACTTCCCGAGCGTGTACGACACGTTCGCCGTCGACGGCGTCTCGTTCGACGTCGCCGCATCGTCCGTGCCTCAGGCCGTCGTGCTGGGCACGTATCGCTTCGAGGTCGGCCCGAACTGCTGGGCCTGCACGCTCACGCCGACATTCGATGCGATGTTCGATCTCACGGTGGGCGGCACGACCCAGCAGGTCGACATGCCCTTTGCCTGGAGTTCATCCGGCCCCAACGACACGCTCACCTTCGCGGATGCCGCGCCCCTGCTCTTCGACTTGGGCGGCGAGGGCACCCTTCAGGTGGTGGTCGATCGGATCCCGACGCTCACGGCCAGCAGCGGCACGGTGGCCGGCAACGTCACCGCCACGATCGCGCTGACGCCGGTCGCCGAGCCCGGCATCGCCGCCTTGCTCCTGGGCGGGCTCGGACTGGTCGCCTTCCAGGCGCGGCGCCGGCTTCGGCGCTGATCGACCGCGCGCGCTCGCGCGCGATAGCACCGCGCTCGCCACTCGCGAGCCGCCCGCAATTGATCGCCCGCGGCGTTGAACCGGACGTCGGGCGCGCGGAATATACCGGGCACCAAACCGGTCCACCGCATTGCGAACCAGGAGTTGCATGATGAACGCACGACGCCTACTCACGGCCTTCTCGATCGCGCTGCTGAGCGCATCGCTCGCTCTCGCCGCCGGTGGCGGCGGTGGCGGCGGTGGCGGCGGTGGTGGCGGTGGCGGTGGCGGTGGCGGTGGCGGTGGCGGTGGCGGCGGTGGTGGTGGCGGCGGCGGCGGTGGCGACGTCGCGACCCGTACGGTCGACCCCGAGTACGAGCAGGCCGTGAGCGCGATCGATGCCAAGCAGTATGCGACGGCGATCAAGCTGCTGACGTCGTACCTCTCGCGCGCGAACAACACCGACGCGTACGCCGAGAACTGGATCGCCTACTCGTATCGCAAGTCGGGGCAGCTCGACCAGGCATTCCTGCACTACGACAAGGCGCTCAAGATCGATCCGCAGCACCGCGGCGCGCACTCCTATCTCGGCGAGGCCTACCTCATGGCCGGCAACCTGCCCAAGGCCGAGGAGCACCTGAAGATCCTCGACCAGCTGTGCTTCTTCCCGTGCGACGAGTACACGCAGCTGAAGAAGGCGGTGGCGTACTACAAGCAGAACGGCCGCGTCGATCCGAACGGCAAGTAGCCGACCGGTCGATGCGCTGGCGCGCGCTCGCGGTCGGCGCGACCGGCGCAGGGGCGCTGGTCGTCGCCCTCGCATGGGCGCAGTCGACCGATGCCCCGCTCTGGAGTCCCGAGGACGTCGCGGTCATCGCGTCCCTCGGGCCGTGGCCGCCGCCGCTGGTGCGAGACGCGAGCAACCGGGTCTCGGGCCGCGCGGAGGCCGCCGCATTGGGCGAGGTCCTGTTCCACAGCACCCGCCTCTCGACGGTCGGCGGCCTGCGCTGCGCGAGCTGCCACGAGCCGTGGCGCCACTTCACCGACGGCCGCGCGCGGGCTCTCGGTGCCGAGAGCGGCGCGCGCAACACGCCGACGCTCCTGAACGTCCGGCTCCAGCACTGGTTCGGCTGGGACGGCGCGAACGACTCGCTCTGGTCGCAGAGCATCCGGCCGATGCTCGACGCGCGGGAGATGCGCGCCGACGCCGCACATGTCGCGCACGCGCTGCGCGACGACGAGAACCTGAGCCGCCTCTACACCCTCGCCTTCGGCCACGCGCCGCCCGCCGACGACGAGGCCGCGCTGGTCGATGCGGGCAAGGCCCTGGCCTCCTACCAGGAAACGCTCATGAGCGCGCGCACGCCCTTCGATGCGTTCCGGGATGCGCTCGTGCGCGGTGACGCGGCCGCGGACAGTTATCCGATGGCCGCCCGGCGTGGTCTCGCGCTCTTCGTGCGCCGCGGCCAGTGCGTGGCCTGCCACACCGGCCCGAACTTCAGCGACGGCGAATTCCACCGCTCGCGCATCGCGTCGAAGCTGCCCGACGGCCGCGACGACAGCGGCCGCGCACTCGGCCTCGCGAAGCTGATAGCGAGCCCGTACGCGCGCAGCGGCCCCTACGACGACGAGCGCGCCGCCGCGCGGACGCGCGCATCTCCCGAAGCCGCGCCAGGTGCCTTCCGAACGCCGGGCCTGCGCGAAGTGATCGCGACGGGTCCCTGGATGCACGACGGCAGCATCGCCAACCTGTGCGATGCGCTCCAGCCGCATGCCGCGCTCGACGACCGGCCCGTGACGCCGCTGACTCTGGCCGAGCGGCGTGACATCGTGGCCTTCCTGCGCACGCTCAGCGTGCAGGAGCGAGCCGTTCCGGTCGACGAAGGCGCGGTCGCCTGCCGCTGAAGCCGGCGGATCGCCCACCGAGTCGCGCGCCTGCGCCACGTCGGTCCGCGACGCGCGCGCGTCTTGGTTCCTTCATGCGGCAGTCACGCCATGACGGCGAAATCGGATCGTCGGCGTTCGGTCGACGACATCACCAGGAGCTCCCAGACATGATCCGATTCCGTCAGTGGCCGCTGGCCATGGCAGCAGGCGCGATGCTCGGCGGCAGTGCAATCACCGCGCACGCGCAGGCGTCCCGCGTACAGGACGTCTTCTACATCTCGATGGAGAACACCAACTGGACGCAGCCCGCCGGGCAGTCCATCCAGCAGATCTTCGGCAATTCCGCCGCGCCCTGGCTGAACGCGCTGGTGACCGGAGCGTTGCCGACGACGGTCGACGGCGTCCGGATCACGAGCCAGACGGCCTATGCGAACGCGTACCACAACGTGCTCTCGACGCCGAGCGGCAGCAACCCGAGCATCCACCCGTCGGAGCCGAACTACCTCTGGATGGAGGGCGGCACGAACTACGGCGTGCTCAACGACAACCAGCCCTACGGGTCGGGCGGCACGAACCAGAACACGACCCAGCACCTCACGACCTATCTGCTCGGCACCGGCCAGACGGTCCGTTCGTACCAGGAAGGCATCGACCTCGCGCGCAACGCGAGCGGCCAGCTCACGAACACCGTGCTGCCGAAGGACCAGTGGATCTCGCCGATCCAGAACAGCTCGGGCACCAGCCCCGCGTACGTGAACCCGTACAACGGCTCGAACCAGTCCGACTACGCCGTCAAGCACAACCCGATGGCGTTCTTCAGCGACACGAACGGCGGCAACAACACGACACCGAGCAACCCGGCGGCGAAGCTGTACGCGCCGCTCGAGCAGCTGCAAGCCGACCTGATCAACAACACGGTCGCGCGCTACAACTGGATCACGCCCGACCAGTTCAACGACATGCACACGGGGCTCGCCGGCGGCTTCACCTACAACGGCACCACGTATGCGGCCGGCACGCCGGCGGAGAAGATCGCCCAGGGCGACAGCTTCCTCTCGAAGATCGTGCCGATGATCATGGCGTCGCAGGCCTACCAGAACAACGGCGCGATCGTGTTGTGGTGGGACGAGTCCGAAGGCACCAACGCCGACTCGTTCGGCACCACGATCGGCGAGATCGTCATCTCCAAGCTCGCGCATCCGAACGTGGGCGGCGTGCCGTACGCCAGCAACGTGAACATGACGCACTCGGACGACCTGCGCACGCTGCAGAACGTGTTCGGCGTGAACCCGCAGACCGGCTTCGCCTACCTCGGCGACGCCGCGAACGCGGTCGGGATCGACGACCTGTTCGCGCCCGGTGCGGTCGCTGCGGTCCCCGAGCCCGAGACGTATGCCCTGATGCTGGCGGGGCTCGGCATGATGGGCCTCATGCTGCGCCGGCGCACGCGTCGCTGACAGCGAACGCGGGCGGCGCGTGACATCCGCACGCGAGCGTGCGGACGGTCGCGTCCTGACACGCGCCGGACACACGCGCCGCTTACGGTTCCGCGAACGCGTTTCGCGGAACGTCCATGCGCATCCAGCTTCGTTCTCACGCGCTGCCGTCGATCACGGCCCTCGGCGCGGCCGTGGTCGCGGGCCTGCTCGAGTGCCTGGCCCTCTGGCGCAGCCGCCGCCGCGCGCGCCGACGCCAGACGTCGCGCGCCTGAGCCAACGGCCGAGCGCCGTGACGCGTCCCGCCGAGGGCGTGCCGGAGCTCGACGAGCTGCGCGCGATCGTCGCGGAAGGCGACGGGCGGCTCGAGCACCGCATCGTCGGCGAGACCGCCGACGGACTCGCGCTGGAGAGCATCGCGCTCGGCAACGCCGATCCGGAGGTGCCGGCGGTCGGCTTCTTCGGTGGCGTGCACGGGCTGGAACGCATCGGCGTGCGCGTGCTCCTCACCTATTTGCGCAGCCTGGTGCGGCGGCTGGCCTGGGACGCGACGCTGCACCAGCAGCTCGAACGCGTGCGCCTCGTGTTCATGCCGCTCGTCAATCCGAGCGGCCTGCTGCGCGGCACGCGCGCGAACGCGAACGGTGTCGACCTGATGCGCAACGCGCCGCTCGACGCCGACCAGCCGGTGCTGTGGCTGGCCGG
>Ga0335069_10012561_pt1 | contig 11907 bp, 22 predicted proteins | sample Lox_Sample_11_FD_206714 | JGI IMG/M metagenome (GOLD analysis project Ga0335069, IMG submission 206714) | Soil microbial communities from Loxahatchee National Wildlife Refuge, Florida, United States - Lox_Sample_1.1 | ecosystem: Environmental > Terrestrial > Soil > Wetlands | place: USA...
CATTGCATCCATCGGCAGCGTCGGCTTCTCCTTGCCGAAACCGCGGATCGTAAAGAGACGCCCCGCCTCGGTCTGCTTGACGTGTCCCCGGCACGGGACGAGCCGGACGAGGTCGCCGACCTTGTAGTTGTGGGTCACCTCCCCTCCTTCGCGGCGGCGACCGCCGCCCGCAGCTCGGCCCAGGCCGCCGTCTGGTCGTCCTCGCCCCCGGACGACAGCAGCTCACCGTCGGAAAAGGTCCAGGTCACATCCCCTCCAAAAGCCGCGCCAACGCGGCGTCCGCGGCTGCTTTCCCGGCCTCGCCGGTTTCGGGGCCGGAGGCGTCGCCATCGATCGCGCCGCCCCACTGCTTGTAGATGCGCCAACCGGTGTGGCTCACCGTGGCGGCTGCCGTGTGGTTCGGCCACCGACGCTCCCACCAGTTGCGCAAGCGTTGCGGGGGTCCCCACGGCCCCGGCGGCTCCTTCGCCCGCGCATCCCCGATCGCCTTCGTCAGCGCGTCCCGGAGGGCGACGGCTTCGTCGAGGGACAGCGTCAGCGTCGCGTCGTGGTACGGGACGCGGATCTTGGGGTCAGACATTGGAGGCAGTAAATGAAGGAATTGCTCAATGGTCACGACCCACCCCCTTTCGCCAGGACCCAGCCGCGGGCGAGAAGGAACGCGTCCATGTGCGCGCGGTCGCTATTGGGCCCGACCAGCGCCGCCAGGCCGCCCCAGCACGGGCGGTCGTCGTCGTCCCACGCGCCCGCCACCTTCGCCCGCTCGATTGCGGCCGCCGCCCGGTCCGGGTCGGCGCGGAGGATGGAGATGAGGTCGTCGACGGAGAGGGCCGCAATCCACGCGGCCTTTTCGGCGGGGGTCACGACGCGCTCCCGGCCGCGAGGCACATTCTCCGGATCGCCAACAGATCCGCTTCTTCCGTCATCCCCAGCACAGCGCGCGTCAGCACCGTCTCGCCGCCCCCGCGCGCAAAGGCGTCGGCCGCCAGCAGAAAGCCGACGTCGGCCCTCGCCAACCACCTCAACGCCACCACCGGCCCCAGCGGGCGGCGCAAGTCCAACGACAACAGGTCGGGCGTCGACAGGTCCGTGCCCGACGGCTCGTACTTCCAGCGTCGCTCGGCCCACCAGACGCGCGCGTGTCCACGGTCGGTGACCGTGTCGAGCACGATCCCATGGACGTCGCCAGCGATCGCGTGCGCCGAGCGCACGGGCGGCGTCCACAGCACCGGCGCCCCCTCCGCTCCGTCGAGGAGCCCGCCCGCAACGGGATGCCGGAGGTTGCCGGGGAGGGTGATGGGGGTCATGGCGTCTCCAGGGCTTTCGCGACGAAAGCGACGATGTCGCTCGTCCACATGTCGTCCACGTCGAAGATGAGCCGGTCGCGAAGCTCTTCCAACGCCGCCCGCAGCCGCGCCACTTCGGCGTCCTTCTCGGCGCAGACCTCGCGGAAGATGGTGCAGTATTCCTCGCCGCTTTCCGCGCGTCCGCGCAGGATGCGCACGAGGTCTTGCTGATGCTCGGCCTCTCCGCGCGCCTCCGACAGGCGGTCGAGGAGGAGGTCGGCCGCGAGGCGGCCCACGGCGCCCGTTTCCAGCTCGCGCTCGTCATCGCGAAGGTATGGCCTCATCCTTCCTCCTCTTCGTCCTGCGGCGCGTCCAGCTCGACGCCGAACCGGCGCTGCAACTTCGTCGAAAGCATGCTTTCTGCCAGCGCGTCCCGGTCCGCCTTCTGCTTTCGGTCCGGGAAAAGCGCGCGAGCGGCGGCCCGAACCTGCGTCACGCCGATGTCGAGCGCCGTGAGAAAGCCGCGGACGAACGGGTCGTCATTGCCCGGAGCCCACATCGACCACAGCGTGAGCGCGGCGTCGTCGGCCGCCTCCCGCGTGGCCTTCGTCTGCCACCCGACCGAGCCGCCCGGAACCGGAACGCGGCCTTCGCCCGCTGCCGCGCGCGCAAGCGGTTCCAAAGCCTTGACCCGCGCGACCGCAGCGGCGTAGGAAACGGCAGCGCTCGCAGCGTCCGCGATCGCGGCGGGGCAGATCCGCACGTACGGGCAGCCGATGCAGTGCGCGCCGGGCGACGCGGTCCTCGGGCCGGATGCGGCCGCGATCAGCGCGTCAAGGTCCGCGCGCCACGCGGGCAGAACGTCCGGGCTGTCGGCCAGCCAGACCTCGTCCGAGAACGTCTCGAGCGTCCGCAGGTTCACCGCCTCGCGCCGGATAAAGTCGGGCGGCGCGTCGAGCCCGAACCGCTTCGGGTTCTCCGACCAGACCGCGACGGCTTGGGCCTTGAACTGGATGCTGTCGAGGATGGCGGCCGACGTCGGCCACGCCGTCTTGTAGTCGCGCGTGCAGAGCCCGACGCCGTATGTGTCCTCGGTGTCGAGCGTGACGACCTCGACCACGTCAGGGCGCACCCGGAACCTGGCGCTCTCGTCGTGGTAGTCGACCGGGTTCCAGCCCGCGTCGAACGCGAAGCCGACCTCGAAGTTCGCGACGGACCGGTCCGGAAGCCCGCGCTGTTCGATGTACCGGAGCGCGATGTCGCGGCCGGCGAACACGGCGTCGGGCGAAAGCGGCGGCTCGGCGTCGATGCCGGTTCGGCCGACTGTGAGCATCTTGTGGATGATGCCGTCGACGTCCTGGCCCGAGCCGTACGCGCAGAGAACTTCGTGTGCGGCGGTGCCGACGGCAAAGATGCTGCGGTCGGTCGGGGCGCCGTCCTCGTAGAACTGAAGCGCCGCGGGACAGCATTCCGTGAAGAGGCGGAGGGTGGTCGGGCGGAGGGCGGTCATCGTTCCTCCGGCTCTTCCGACGGCATCCTCGGCCCGGAATGGTTGCGGGTGTCGGCCGCCTCCTCGTCCGCGTTGCTCTGGCTGTCCTCGAGCAGCGAGACGGGTCGGTTGAGCTCGGCCAGCCTCTCGCGCCGGCCGATCTGGCCCTCGAAGAACGTGACCGGGTCCGAGTACGGGACCGCGACGACGACTGGGAACCGCGAACGGCGCTCCGCGTTCGTCTTCTCGGTGAGCTGCAAGATGAACTGAAAGCCGGCGAGGCTGTAGTGGTCGAGGCCCATCGCGCGGGCCATGCGGTCGATCTCGTCGAAGAAGCCGATCAGGTTCCGGATCGTGTTCCAGGAACCGGTCGTATACTTCGCCAGGACGGTCGGGTATTTCGGGAGGCAGAGCCGAAACAGAAGCCTCGCCCACGGCTTGCACGCGGGGTTCTGGCCCTGCCGGAACTCGCACTTGTCGGCCGGGCAGACGATGTCCCGGAAGCCTTCCGTGTCCTTCGGGCCGATGTAGCGGCGCGCGCGGTCGCCGTTGCCGGTGCAGAACGGGATCTTCGCCGGATGCGACGGCTTGCCGGGCGCGGACTGGCACCGGTAGTTGTACTCGAAGCATTCCGCGCGGTGCTCGTGGACGAGTTGCCCGAGGATGCGCTGGCGCGTCGACGCGTCCGCCGTGTTGTAGTCCTTGAACGACGGATGGTGCGGGCGCCGCTTGTTCGCGTCTTCCTGCGGCCAGACGATGTGAAACCGGTCCTTCTCGATCGGGTTGCCGCGGTCGCCCTTGACGCCGACGCTGACGACGGCGCCGACGTTCTCGCGGCCTTCGAGACCGGCGATACCCGTGTGCGGGGACAGCATCACAGCCTCCCGATCGCGCGGTAGAAGGCCCGCAGCGCGATGGTCGTGTAGACGCCGATGAAGATGGCGGCGGGGACGGTCACGCTGCCTCCTTCGACAACGCGATCATGCGGTCGATCAGGTCGAGCATCGACGCCTGGAGCTTCGCCACGGTCGGGGCGAGGGCGTCCCAGGCGGCGGTCCCGGCGGCGTCCCTGGCGGCGTCCCTGGCGGCGGCCCAGACGGCGTCCCAGGCGGCGTCCCTGGCGGCGTCCCTGGCGGCGGCCCAGACGGCGTCCCAGGCGGCGGTCCCGGCGGCGTCCCTGGCGGCGTCCCAGGCGGCGTCCCGGGCGGCGGTCCAGGCGGCGGCCCGGGCGGCGGCCCAGGCGGCGGCCCAGGCGGCGGCCCCTTTCTGTTGCGCCACGCGCAATGCTGGCATCGCGGCATCCAACGTGGTCGCGTCGACGATCTCCGGCAGCGAGCGCAGCGCGGCTGCGTCGCCGGCGAGCCCGGGCACGAGGTCCAGGAATGCCGGCGCATAGCTCCGGATCTGCCAATCCACCAGCATCCACGCGCGCCGCTGTTCGATGGCCGGCGTCGCCCTCGTTCCGATGAGCTTGGGGATGAGCGGCCGCAGAAGACGGTTGCGCTCCTCGTCGGAGGGCAACGTGTCGTTCCAGCCGCGCGCGAGGGCCGAGAGCACGGGGCAGACGCATTCCGGGTGGTCGGAGTGCGGCTCGCCGGCAACCCACGCGACGGCTTCCATCACGCAGATCGCGTCCATGGCGCGGCGATCGTGCGCGCCGGACTTGAGGGTGAGCTTGTCGATCTTGTTGCGCGCGAGGGCGGTCATGGTGTCTCCAGGAGAAAGCGATACGGGGACAGTCACGCCCCCTCCACCGGGTACGTGCCGTGGATGACGGCGAGGAACTGGTCCACCGTCAGACCGAACCGGCGCGCGAAGCCCTCGTCCGTCGGGCCGTCCTCGGTCGCGCTGGCGACCTGGATTTCGCGCGCCCGCTCGGCCGACATGACCGGCCACGTCGAGTCGAACTCCACCCGACGCGTCGACCGCGCCGTCCAGACCAGGACGCCGCCCATGTCGAGCTCCACGTTCTGCTGTTCCCAGCGCGTCCGCTTCGTTTTCTCACCGAAGCCGTAGTCCGCCACCTCGGTCGTCACGCCGCGGCCGATACGCCGGACCCGACCGCCCATGTCGAGGATGCGCTCCCACGCGTCGCCGCCGGACAGGAAGATCGAGGTCGGCGAAATGCTCACAATCGAGCACGTCGACCCCTCGCACACCTTCATCGCCAGCCCGGTCACTTCGGTAAGGTCCATCATGTTGCCCTCCGGTCACTTTGAACCTACGCGGCGCGTGTTCAAACGTCAAGCGCCCGGATCGAGAATCCTCGATCGCACCCATTCGGCCGGCGTCATTCCGCTCGACATCGCCTCGGCCTTCACGCGGGCGAGCTCGGAATCCGTCAGGCGCCCGGGGACCAGGCGCCCCCGCTTCTTCTCCGGCGCCTTCGGTTTCGGGCCGCTGTTCGGGCGAGCGCCGCCCCTCACGGCCGCACCCGGAAAGCCCCCGCGCCGCCGTTGATGGACCCGGCGGGCGGGGAGCTGATCTGGGGGGAGAGACTAGTGCGCATGGGTCGACCCATCCGCGTTCACAACGACGACCCCGCCGCCCTTCGCGATCGAGATCCGCGTCGGCGCGCCGCACGTCTCGCACGGCGTCGTCACCGCGGGCGCGTCCCACGGCGGCGGTTCGACGCCTTCGATCTCGTGCCAGGGACAGGCCGGGCGCGGCCCGTGCGTCCCGGCGCGCGCGAGGTAGTCGACCCGATCGCGCTCCAGCGCCAGCGCCGTGCGCCGTTGCCACGCCAGCAGCGGGCCCATCGTCGTGCATTCGTGGCCGGTAAACGCGTCGCGCAGCAAGGGGCGTAGGACCAGAGCCGTCGCGAGCGCATCGCCCGCCGCGCCGTGGGCGTCGAGCGTGATGCCGCGGCGAGAGCAGACGTCGACGAGCCGCTTCCCGCGCCTGTACTTGTCGACGACGGACGCGAACACGAACGGGTCGAGCCACGGCCAGCGCGGCGCCGGCCGGCCCGCGCGCTCCTGTTCGGCCTTGACGAACGCGAAGTCGAACGGGGCGTTGTAGGCGCACGCCACGCGGTCCGCCATCGCGTTCGCGACGTCCGTGGCGACGTCGGCCCACGTCGGCGCGTCCTTGACCCTCGCGTCGTCGATACCGTGAATTCTGACGACGTCGTCAGGAATCGGAACGGGCGGCCGGACAAGCGATGAGAACGCCACGCGCGGCGCGCCGCCGAGCTCGACGTGGACGACCGCGACCTCGACCACGTACCCGGGCGAAAGCGCGGTCGTTTCGACGTCCAGGACGGCGACGGGGAGGTTGCGGAGCGGGGTTTCGGGGCTCAAAACTCCTCCCAACACCGCGGAATGCGCAGACCACGCGCCGCAACCGCCTCGCGCATCAATCGCTTCTGGCCCGCGCGCGTGTACAGCAGATCGTACGTTTCGTCGGACACTGCTCGGTAATATTCCGGCTCGCCCTCTTTGCGGTAGACCTGCTCCGTCCACAAGAGCGCGCCGCAGTCCTCGCACCACGCTACGCGGGTCTTCCAGGGACCGCTGTCGTTCGGACCGCGTTGCTCATGCGTGGTCTCGTCGACCCGATATGACGTGTCGTGAATGCACGGATCGCTCATGGCGCAATCCCCACATCCCACTCGTAGGTGTTGGGGCCGTCGGCGCCCGCGTTGTGCTCGGCCACCCACGCCCGATACTCGTCGGATTCGCCGAGCGCGGTGTAGGTGTATTTCTGCCCGCGACCGTCGAGCACCGTTCCGTACTCCATCGGGCACCCGGTCAGGAAGCGGACGATCTGGTCGATGACCCACTGCTTGTGATGTGCGCCGTCGTGCGCCCCCTGATGGGCGATATCCAGCGCGCGCGCGATCCGAAGAGCCGACATCTACGCGTCCCCCACCGACGGCAGCCGGACCACCTTCACCTTCGTCTCGTGGACGTTCCGAATCCCGGTGACGGCCAGGTCGTCCCGCACGCGCAGCCAGCCCATCGCGTTCCGGGATTCGACCTCGCCGACCGTCCCGGCGTACCGGCCGGCGACGATCAGGACGAGGTCGCCCTTTTCGATGGTGGGCGTCACAGCACGCCCCCGTTCGCAGCCCTCGCGGCGGCGATGATCGCCTCGCCGCGGGCGCGGATCTCGTCGAGCGTTCCGCCGAGCTTTGCGTCGGCGATGAGCCGGTCGAGCAGTTCGACGTGACGGCGGCGCCGTTCGCGGTCGTCCAGGGCCGGCGATGTCGGAAAGAGAGCGTCGCGCGCGTTCACAGCTCACCCCACGCGCGCGCGATGTCCTCGATCTCCTCGTCCTGCCGCGCGCAGTGTCGGCAGACCCGGTCGTCGTTCAGCTCGTCGTCGCGGTCGCCGCACACCTTGCACTCCGGCGTGTTGTCCGCCGGCGGCGTCGTCTTCCACTCGTCGTATCCAGGAAGCCACATCGTCCACCTCCGATGTCGTGACTAGACCTTACCACGGTGGTGCGTACGCGCAACATGTCTCGTGGAATTTTCTGGACGACATGACGGGAGCACGGTAGGGTAGCGACACGGAGGGAACCGTCATGGGTCGCGAAGAAGAGATGTCGGTCAGCTTGAAGCTTCCGAAGGAGACGGGCGACGCGTTGAAGAGGGCCGCGACCGCGCAGGTCCGGTCGATCGCCGGGCAGACCGAGTTCTACATCCTCGAGGGGCTCCGTCGCGATGGGCTCTGGCCGGCCGCGGACGAGAGCGATCGATGAACCCGCGAGACACCTCGGACGAGGTCGTCCGGCAGCTCCAACTACACGGCCTCGTCGCCCTCGACCTCATGTCGGGCCCGAAGCTCGCCGCCAGGCTGCGGCCGCTCCTCGCCGACCCGGGACGCGTCGCCCTCATGCTGGCCGAGCTCGACGGGCACGGAATCACGCTCGTCGGGCGTCGCGAGCGCGATGGCTGGATCAGCTGGCGCGCGAAGGTGGCGGCCGCAATGCGCGATGCGGTCTCTACCCTCAACCCGCTCACCATTCGTTCCGCGGCGAACGCGTCCGACGCGATTCTCGCCATCCTCGCGACCGACGGGCCCGCGACCGCGGCCGAGCTTCACACGCTCGTCGTCGAGGCCGGTTTCCCGGTCAAGCTCCTCTCCGTCCGCGACGCCCTCTGTCGGCTCGCGAACCAGAAACGCGTCATCGCCGGCGAACGCCGCAAGGAAGGCAACCGCTATCCCGCTCGGGTCTGGAGGCTTGCGTGAACATCTGTCGTCTCTGCGGCCGAGGTCGCGTTGTCGGCCTCCTCCACGTCTCCGACCGCGACATCCCCGTCTGCGGGTCGTGTCGCGCCGATGCGTTTGAGACCCGGCCCCGGATCGTTCGGCCGGACCCGATCGTCGAGCGCGTCGTGCTCGGCTGGCTCTGGTGGGGGCCGGCTGTTGTGCTCCTCGCCTGCGTCGTTGTCGCCGCGCTGTTCGCGTGGGGGGTCATGTGAAACAGGCATTCCCGATCGCCACCGCGACCGGACAACCCGTCTGGTACGACGACCCGTCGAAGACCGAGATCCTGGCCGATGACCTGCGCATTCAGCTCGCGCGGATCCGCCGCTACGGCGGCGCCATCGACGTGACCGTCCTCCAGCACACCGCGCTCTGCGTCGAGCTCGCGCGCGCCGCCGGCGTCGACGCGAACATCCTGTGCTTCGTCGCCGCGCACGACCTCCACGAGGCGTACATCCTCGATCTTCCGACGCCGATGAAGGCGTTTCTCGTCGGGTATGCCGAGATGGAGGAGGCGTGGGCGCAGCGCGTCCACGAAGCGCTCGGGCTCGGCTGGCCGCTGCATCCGAAGATCGCCGAGGTCGTGAAGATGGTAGATCGCTGGTCGCTCTCGGTCGAGATGGCGTGGTGCGAACATCCAAACCGACACCTTGTCGACGTCGTCACCGAAGACGACCTCAAGATCGCGGCCCGGTTCCTGCGGCCGGTCGCGAGTCCAGGCGGAATGTGGAAGATCGTCGAAGCCGCCGTCCGTGGCGGTGGAGGTACGCTGTGAGCTACGACGCCTTCATCGCCGCAAAGTCGAAGACGACCAGGTTCGACGGTATCCCCGCCGCCGTCCTGTCGTCGCGGCTCTTCCCCCATCAAGCCGCGCTGACATCTTGGGCGCTCCGGCGCGGTCGCGCCGCCATCTTCGCCGATACTGGCCTCGGGAAGACCTGGATGGAAGTCGAATGGGCCCGCGTCGTCGCCGAGCGCGGTCGCGTCCTCATGCTCGCGCCTCTCGCTGTCGCCGAGCAGACCGTGCGTGAGGCCCGCAAGCTCGACGTCGACGTCCGCTACCTGCGGCGCGACGACGGGACCACCCCGGTCGTCATCACGAACTACGAGCTCCTGGAGCACTTCGACCCGACGGCGTTCGCGGGCGTGGTGCTCGACGAGTCGTCGATCCTCAAGGCCTACACTGGCGCGACGCGCAACGCGATCATCGGCGCGTTCGCCGAGACGCCGTATCGGCTCGCATGCACCGCGACGCCGGCGCCGAACGACTACACCGAGCTCGGCAACCATTCCGAGTTCCTCGGCATCAAGTCCCGCGTCGAGATGCTGGCCGAGTACTTCACGCACGACGGCGGTTCGACGCAGGACTGGCGCCTCAAGGGCCATGCGGTCGAGTCGTTCTGGCGTTGGGTCTGCACCTGGGGCGCGATGGTCAAGCGCCCGTCCGACCTCGGCTATGAAGATGCCGGGTTTGCGCTGCCGCCGCTGCGCATGCACGAGCACATCGTGCGCGTCGGCCACGAGGACGCCCATCGCGAGGGGTTCCTGTTCGCGCCCGAAGCGAAGTCGCTGTCGGACCAGCGCGCCACGCGGCGCATGACCATGGAGGCCCGAATCGCGAAGGCCGCCGAGCTCGCCGCGGGTTCCGACCCGGTCCTGATCTGGTGCGAGCTCAACGACGAGGCCGACGGAATCGAGGCGGCTATCCCGGGCGCCGTGCAGGTTGCCGGGTCCGACCCGCCCGAGGTCAAGGCCGACCGCATGCTCGGCTTCTCGTCGGAGGTCTTCCGCGTCATGGTTTCCAAGGTGTCGATCTGCGGTTTCGGCATGAATTGGCAGCACTGCAACCGCATGATCTTCCTCGGCGCGTCGCACAGCTACGAGCAGACCTACCAGGCCGTGCGGCGGTGCTGGCGCTTCGGGCAGACGAAGCCCGTCGACGTCCACGTCATCCGCGCCGAGACCGAGCAGGGCATCGTCGCGAACTACCGCCGGAAAGAGGCCGACGCCGAGCGCATGGCTGACGAAATGGTTGCACGCATGCGCGACTCGATGCGGGCCGAAATCGGGTCCGCGGCGCGCGAGTGGAACGACTACAACCCCTGCGCGCCGATGGCGATCCCGACGTGGCTATCGGAGGGGCCGTGAACGAACTGTTGCGCTTTACGCGAAAGTACGATGCAGCGCCGAGCGGTTGTTGGGAATGGACCGCATCACGGCGCAACGGCTACGGGCAGATGGCCTACGATGGTCGGGTGGAGTACGCCCATCGGATCGCCTACATGCTTTATGTAGGACCGATCCCTGATGGGTTTTTCGTTTGTCATCACTGCGACAATCGTGGTTGTGTCCGACCCGACCATCTTTTCATCGGAACACATGCCGACAACATGGCCGACATGAAGTTAAAAGGCCACGTCCGGAAGCCCGCCCCCCGGCCACCGCGGGTCCCGGGTAACAACCGGGGCGAGCGAAACGGACACGCGCGATTGACGCGAGAGACCGTCTCGCATGTTCGCGCTCTCTACAGTTCTGGAGGCATTACGCAGCGCGCCCTGGCTGCGATGTTCGGCGTCTCACAGATGACTATTTCTCGCGCTGTTCGCCACCTTACCTGGGTTTCGGAGGGACCTTGAACGTTCTCGACCAGACCGTGCGCGACAAGTTCGCGCTCTACCACGGCGATTGCATCGACGTGCTCCGCGGCTTGCCGGAGTCGTCCGTGCATTACACCATCTTCTCGCCCCCGTTCGCGAGCCTGTACACCTATTCGGCGTCTCCCCGCGACATGGGCAACTGCGCGAACCACGAGGAATTCTTCGGGCAGTTCCGCTACCTCGTCCCAGAGCTCTACCGCGTGACGAAGCCCGGGCGCCTCCTGTCGTTTCACTGCATGCTGTTGCCGACCAGCAAGGCGCGCGACGGCTACATCGGCCTGACCGACTTCCGCGGCCAGCTCATCCGCGCCTTCGCCGAGGTCGGATGGATTCACCATTCCGAGGTCGTGATCTGGAAGGACCCGGTCACGGCGATGCAGCGGACGAAGGCGCTCGGGCTCCTGCACAAGCAGATCAAGAAGGACTCGTGCATGAGTCGCCAGGGCATCCCCGACTACCTCGTGACGATGCGCAAGCCGGGCGACAACCCGGAACCCGTCTCGCACACCGGCACCGGCGACGACCTGCCCGTGCAGATGTGGCAGCAGTACGCGTCCCCGGTCTGGACCGACATCGATCCGTCCGACACCCTTCAGTACCGGTCCGCGCGCGAAGAGGCCGACGAGCGGCATATCTGCCCGCTGCAACTCGAAGTCATCCGGCGCGCGATGAAGCTCTGGAGCAACCCGGGCGACGTCGTGCTTTCCCCGTTCGCCGGGATCGGGTCCGAGGGCGTCGTCGCGCTCGAGATGGGCCGCCGGTTCGTCGGCGCCGAGCTCAAGACGTCTTACTACGAGCAGGCGTCCCGCAACCTCGCCGAGGCCGCTGTCGACCGGCAGGCCGGCCTGTTCGCGGTGTCGCGATGACCGCCGCTGAAGAAGGGGCCAAGGCCGAGCGCGTCCGCATCAGCGCGTTCGTCGAAGATGTCGTCGCCGCCTACGAACGGCTTCGCGGGACGGCTCCGGACGATCCTTACCGGCGCGTCGACGAAGAAGCACTCGGATCGGCGCTGGATGCCCTCGCCCGCGCGTGCCGGCCATGATCGTCGACTGGCCCGCCCTCGACCTCGCCGCCGGCCGCGTCACCGTTCCGGACGGGACGACGTGCGCAGCCTGCGGTCATGTGGCCGGCTGGTCCGGCCCGCCTCGCGCTGACCTCGGCTGGCCCGGAAGCCGCTGGAAATCCTGGGATGGCTGGTACGGCGACCGATGCCCGTGCTGTGGGCCGAAACCGAAAGAGGAGACAACGTGAACCCTCTC
>Ga0335069_10012563_pt1 | contig 11906 bp, 23 predicted proteins | sample Lox_Sample_11_FD_206714 | JGI IMG/M metagenome (GOLD analysis project Ga0335069, IMG submission 206714) | Soil microbial communities from Loxahatchee National Wildlife Refuge, Florida, United States - Lox_Sample_1.1 | ecosystem: Environmental > Terrestrial > Soil > Wetlands | place: USA...
CTGATAATAATATTAAAAATTCTGAAACAAAAATAGGGTTTGGGAAATAAAAATATATATAAAAATAATGTTTATTTATGAAAGCATATAAAAATAATGTTTATTTATGAAAGCAAAAACTGTTAAAGAAATGCTTAATGAAGATTATAGAGAAGATGAATTAAATCCAGGAGAATTAAGAGCATTGGCACAAGGAAAAGACGTTTTATCTAAATCTCAAATGGCTGCTTGTTATTTAAGCGCAAAAAATTCCAAAGGAAGATCTGAAGATGCAAATACTACATTTGCTGGAAAAATGGCCATTAGAATGAATAAAAATGAAGAAGAAACAGATTTTCAGCGTGTATCAATTCCTCGTTTGGCGGATATGTTAGATTTAAGCGTAAGAACAGTTAGCTATACAGTTTCAAAATTTAGACTTTTATTGGAAGGAAATAGAGAAGGTACTCTTGGAAATGTTATGTATGAAAAAATTATTTATTATTTTGATTTATTTCAAAAAATGCAACCGGGAGAAGTTTATAGTTTAGCGTTAGAAGCCATTGACCCCGATGCAGATTTTTCTCGCTCAGAAGAATTTTCAGAACAATCAAAAAAATTGGCAGAAAAAAAGAAAAAATCAGAAAAAGCAAAGGTAAATTTAGCTGCAGAAATTGTTTCAATTTTTAATCAATATAAACCACTTGGTGATGAAAAAGCAGCAAAGCAAACATTAAAAGTTATAGAAAACAAATATTCAATGAGCAGGGATGAAATTATAAAAATAATTAAAGCTAGTAAAATTGAACCTTCCATTAAAAAAATATTTTTAAACTTATGAAACTTAAAAAAGAAGATATAATAAAAGAAGGAGAAGAAATTAAAGCTAGAAAAATAAATGTTAAACGTTTAAAAAGAGAAATGAAACGTTTAGAAAAATCTTATAAAAAACTTGATGAAGATAGAAAAATTGATTGGAATAAAATGAATTTACATATAGATATTTAATTTTATGCTAAAATTTTTAAAAGAAAATGGTTTTTCTGCGGATTTAATATTTGATACTAAAGAAATTTGGACAAATAATGAAGATCCTGATAATTCAAAATTTTACGATCTTTCTATAAATCATCCTCTTAAACATGAATATGATACAACTATTTTTGCTGATGGCAAAGAGATTGTATCTCATTGGAAACATGAAAATTTGAATGATAGAAAAATGTGGGCACAGGCATTTTTTTCAAATAAATATGAAAATTTTTGTGATGGTAATAAGGAAAATTTCTGGGATGATAATAAGGTAATAGATTTTGTTAATTGGTTTTTAAAACTTCATAAACTTCCTTGGAGATATACTCTTGAAAATCAAAATATTATCGATAGTTTCAAACAGGGAGACAAACCAGAAGAATGGCATAGAAATTTTGATGATGGAAATTAATGAAAACCTCTTGCTTTAATAATTATACTGGGGATAGAGGATTAGCAATTTGTCTTTATCCTCCGGTAGATTGGACAGGACCAATATATCTAAAATTGGCTCCAACTAGAGAAATATTTTATGATATTAAACATGGAAAAATTACACAGGAAGAATATATAAAAAGATATAAAAAAGATGTTTTAGAAAAATTAAATCCTCAGGAAACATACGAAATGCTTAAAAATTATGTATTGTTATGTTATGAAAAACCTTTATTCGATATTAATAATAAGATAATAAATGAAGGAAAAAGTTTTTGCCATAGACACTTAGTTAGTAAATGGCTATCAGAAAAACTAAAAATAGAAATTAGTGAATGGGTACATAACGAAAAAATAAGAATTTCGTCTAATCCTCTTTTTTGATCAACACCTGGTATATTTTGTCTTTTTAATCTTAAATATATAAAATAAAAGATGAAATTACCAAGAAAGAAAGATGGTAAATTTATATGTGAAGAATGTGAAAAATTATGTAAAAATTTTCAATCTTTAAAAAGACATATAAATTTTAAACATAATAAAAAAGAATATTTTGATAAATGGATAAAAGAAGAAACTGATGGAATTTGTAAAATTTGTAAAAAAAATACTGAATTCAGTGGGTTTTTTTATAAAAATTGTTGTTCAGAATTATGCGCTAAAAAATATAATTTACAAAGAACAAAAGAAGAAGTTTTTAAAAAATATGGAGTAGAAAATGTTTTTCAACAAAAAGATATTAAAGAAAAAATTAAAAAAACTATTAAAGAAAGATATGGAGTAGAATTTATTACTCAAAATGAAGAAATAGAAAATAAAGCAAATATAAAAAGAAAAGAAACAAATAAAAAACGTTATGGATCAGAAAATATACTAAATAATACTAAAAAAAGAGAAGAAACCTGTATTAAAAGGTATGGAGTAAAAAATCCTGTACAAAATGAAAAAATATGGGAAAAAATAAAAAACACTAATAAAGAAAGATATGGAGTAGAATTTCCTAATCAAAATAAAGAAATTTTTGATAAAGGATTTAAAATGAGAGTTCAAACAAAACAATATAAAGAAACAAATTTAACATATCAAGGTTCGTTTGAATTAGATTTTCTTAATAAATATTATGAAAAAATAATAATTGAAAAGGGGCCACCAATAAAATATTTTTTTGATAATAAAAATAAAATATATCATAGTGATTTTTTTATTCCATCCTTAAATCTTGTAATTGAAATTAAAAATTCATACCATTATAAAAAATATTATGATCATATTAAAGCAAAAGAAATGGGGGTTATTTTAAGTGGTTATAAATACATTATTATAATAGATAAACACTATAAAAAATTTAATCAATTAATAAAATTTTTATAAAAAAATAAAAAAGAAAAATTACTTATTATGATTTTAATTTTAAACATATGTCTCAAGAAATTAGATTAGTAACCGCAAGAGTAGTAGATCAAAAATGTTCATGTGGAAATGGCTATATGAGGCCCAATGGTATTGTACATACTGGAGTAACTCCGTTGTATGAGCATGTATGTGAAACTTGTGGTCGCAAGGAAAATTATCCTGTTCGCTATCCAATTAATAGCTAAAAAATTGTTATTTAGTTAAATTTTTTTATTATATTTGCATATAAAAATGTTATACTTATGAAATCGAAAAAAGTAGAAAACATTGCAGATTATGCAGATTATAAGGTTTTAGCACATCTCGTTAAGCCCAGGTCTCCCATTTCTGTTAAGTTTGTAACCAATGATGAAGATGGTTGGTTTATTGATAAGCTTTGTTACAAAACTAAAACAGGAGTTATAACATTGGATGAAGGTGTAAACGCGGATTCCTATGAACATTTTCTCCAGAATTTTTTAGATGAAGGTTATGTAAAACTACCGATATGAAAACAATAAAAATTAGATTTATAGAATATAGGAAGAATGAGTATGGCATGCAAATAAAAAAATTATTTGGATGACGAAATTTTATAAAAATTAAGGAATATAGGTTTGACATAAGAGAAAGTTATGAAATTATATGTAAATCTAAAAAAGAATTATTAAAAAAATATAGAAAAAAATTAAGTAAATTGAGTATAAAAAAATCTTCATTAAAAATAATTATTTATCCCACATTAAAAATTAAATGAAAACAGCAAGAAAAAAATACATAAAAATATGAAAACAATAAAAATTAGATTTATAAAATATAAGAATAAAGAGTATGGCATGCAAATAAAAAAATTATTTGGATGGAAAGATTTTTCTGAAACACCTTTGTGAGTATTGGTGCTATGTACAGCTCAAGGTGGTCAAGAGTATTGATGGCGATTATTACCGCAGCTATTTTACCTTTGATGGCACCGATTCGCTGTATCTGCTCAGACAGAAATTGTATAATGCTGAACCATACTAAAATAACACAGCCATGAAAACAAAAGAGGAAATAGCAAGCGAGTGGGTTGGATTAAAATTAGAGTTATTCACAAATACTACAAGCCTTGAACACATACATCCATACATAACTCCAAAGCAGTGCCTTCGAGCGATGGAAGCCTATGCCGCCCAGAAGGATGCGCTGATTAAGGCGCAGGAGGAGTATATTAAGTTAATTGAGGATGAGGAATACCAATTTTTCTTAACACAAACACAATGGACTACGATTTTTGAATTAAAAAAAAAGAATCTCGGAACTAAAAAAGGAGAAATGAATCATGGAAATACAAAAAGAACTATTAGTACTTGGATATCGCAATATTACCTCTGAGGGGATAATTTTGCGTCTAAGTAGACCAGCCAAATTGAAATCTGGTAATCTTCCCTCAAAAGAATTTTGGGTCTCTTGGGATAAAATAGGAGAAGCCTTATTCCAAGACTACTCTACGACAACTAATGTTTCTATTCTAAAAGAGCTTAGGGATCGTTATAATGCAATGGAAAAGGAGGAAAAAAATTATTAAAAGAATTAAGAAAAAGAGAAAATATAAAAAAATCTTTATTAAAAATAATTATTTATCCCACTCTTAAAATAAAAAATAATGGCAAAAACAAATAAAGAAGAAATTAAAAAAGAAGATGATACTTTATTGCCTGAACCAGAAATTATAGTTTCTGAGGCTAATTATATAAAAGAAAGACTTGATTATCTTATTAAAAGAATCGAATCTTCCTATGAAACCAATCCATCAAAGGAACTTTACGATATTCTTATTGATTTAAAGGTAACTAAAAAAGCAGCCAATCTTTTAGCATGAAAGCATATAGAATTTGTGAAAGAAAAGGAGATAAACTTTTAACTCTTTTTCATGCAACCAATGGAAGTAGAGAATTGCCTAAAGGAAAATGGCTAATAGCAGATACTAAGGAAGTATGGGATGGTTCAAGAAAAACTTCTAAAAAATATATTTCTGGTTTTCACGCTTTAAAAGATATAGATGAATGTAGAAAATTTGCAAAAAAATTTAGAAAACCAAGAGATTTGGTAATGGTTTCTTGTGAAATTAAAGATGTACATCCAAAAACTCATAGCAAAGCAAATGTTTTATTGGCCAAAAAAATAAAAATTATAGAAATTATAGAAAAACTTTTATGATTATTAATTATATAGAAGTAAAAGATTTTCCCGATTTCTATAATTTTATAGAATTATTAAACTCCTTCACGTCACCTTTAGATTTTTTAGAAGGATATTTTGAATTATATGGAGAATTTCAAATATTAAATATTGAATTAGTAAATGAAGTTAGTTTAAACTTAATTTAAATAATTTAATTATGTGGATATGTTTAAATTGTAATAAAAGATTGTTACCAAGAGAAGTAACTTATCAAGAAACTTGTGATTATTGTAAAGAAAAAGTTTATACAGAAAAAGAATTAAAAAATTATTTTAATAAATATTGTAGTTTTAGAATTAAGCACGATTTGTATAATATACAGGAAAAATTAAAGGATATTAAAAAAAATCCTAGAATAACAACGGCTCAAAATGAATTATGGATTGATGTAATAATAAAAAATATTGAAGAATTAGAAAATTCATTCAAAAATGAGTAAACAAAAGGACCTCACTAAACCTAAACATAAAGAAAAAATAATAAAACTTCCCATTTCTAAATTCATAGACAGTAAGTATAGGGATTACGCTGTATATGTACTTGAAGATAGGGGAATTCCAAATTTTTATGATGCTCTTACACCTGTACAACGCTATATTCTTAAAAATACACCCACATCTTTTGTTAAAACTTTAACTGTAGTGGGAAAAGTTATACAGGATGGCTATCATCACGGAGATTGTCTTGATTTTAATACAAAAATAAATTTAGCGGATGGAACACAAATAACTATAGGAAAATGGTATGAAAATTATCCTGATGCTATATTATTAGTTAAATCTGTAGATGAAAATAAAAATGAAGTCATTGGTATAGCACATTCTCCTAGAATAGGACAAATTACTAATGAATATATTGAAATAGAACTTGAAAATGGAGAAATTATAAAATGTACTAAAAATCATCCTTTTTTAGTTAATGGAGAATGGGTTAAAGCAGAAAATCTTAAATCAGATGATGATATTCATACAATAAGTTAATAAATTAAATTTTTATATAATAGATAATATGCATAAAGATTATAAAAATAAATTAGCAATAGATCATAAATATTCTATATCAAAAGGTTTTCAAGATAAAATTTCTCCAGAAATTATAGGATCAATAGTAAATTTAGAAATATTAACTCATTCTAAAAACTCTTCAAAAGGACGTAAATGTTCTATATCTTTAACTAAATTACTTAATGATTATCAAAATTTTATAAATGAAAATCAAAACAATAAAAACAGTTAAAACAAATATTCCAATAAAATTTTATGATATAACTGTTAAGGATTATCAAAATTTTTCTATTGGAAATTCTAATATAATTGCACATAACAGTTCATTAGAAAAAGCAGTTAATAAACTTGCAAGATCCTTTGGCAATGCAATGTCAATTCTTGAAGGTGATGGATTTTTTGGAACAGAATCAAGCCCATCTCCTGCAGCAGCAAGATATACCTCTGTAAAGCTTTCTTCAGTAGTTCACAATATTATCAATAAGTATAATTATCTTACCACTAGAGAGCCTGAAGGCCCCTATGATCCTCTTTGGTTAGATTTACCCATAGGTCTTGTAAGTCCTATAGTAGGGCTTTCAGTTGGCTATAAAACTACCATTCTTCCAAGAAAATTAAAGGATATTGAAGATTTTTTGGCAGGAAAAATAAAACACCTTAAACCCTATTTTGAAGGATTTGGGGGAAAAATAGAAAAATACAATAGCATTGATAAATCCTGGATTATTTCATCAACCATTGGTGTTGAAGATAAAAGAGTTCTTATTAGAGATATTCCTCCCATATTAAAATATGATACAGTTCTTAAAAAATTAGATTATTTAATTAATAAATTTGAAAGTAACATAAGAATTGTAAATAATTCCAAGATTAAAGTTAATATTGATATTGTTTATACAGGAAAAGATGAAAATGAGTTTAACGATATTGTAAATTTTATAACAAAAACTTTTTCAATAATTGTAACAGAATCACCTGTATTTGTTAAAGATGGAAACGTTTTAACCTATGATTCCATTGAACAATATCTTGAAGATTATAGGTGGCAAATTATTAGATTAAAATTTAAAAATATCCAGTATGAAAGAAATAAACTTTCCTTTGATAGTGAATTTAATCACGCAAAGGAAAAATTTATTTTGTTTATGATTTCCAAGAAAAGAACCAATGAAGAAATAGATACATTTTTAGCAGCATATTCAAAGGAAATAGGAGAAAGATTGGAAAGAATGACTGCTAGAAAATTTACTGCAGATGAATTGGAACTTACTAAGCAAACTATTAAAGAATTGGAAAAAGAATTAAAGCAAAAGGAAAAAGAATTAATAGATGCAGAAAGTGCTTTCAATAAATATCCAGATCCAACACTAAAAAGGGGAATAGCAAATAAGAAAAATGTTGTTAATCTTTTTGAAACTGAGGATATTTCTATTATAGACGATGTTGTTATCTGGGATGGCAATGATGTTTATGATGGAGAAGAAAAAGAGAAAATATTGGAAGAAAATGAAGAATAAATAGTAAAAATGAACTATTTATTGGGATGACTGCTAAAAAGGATTTTGAAAATGCCTATAGAAAATTTTCTCCAGAAGGAATGGAATTATTTTTTATTAAGTATTTTTCTATAAATAGTCTATATGAACATAGGTGGATAGGAATTATTACTTCACTTGCCTTAGCATTTCCTATGTTATTTTTAATAATTAGAAGAATACTAGAATTACCCTGCATTTATGTAAAAGAAGTTAATATTCTTTATATGATAGCATTAGGTATAGTTAGCATTCATCTTTTATTTATTTTTTTAAGAAGACTTAACAGATATAAAAAAATTAGAAATTATCTGGGGATATCTAAAAAAGAATTTAAAGAATTAGTGGATGCCTATTATCTAAAGAAAAAATATATTTCCACAGAAGAATATATAAAACAAAATACTAAATAAGTATGAAACCAAAAAAAATTAGTTCTGTTTCTGGCTTATCTAAAGACCAAATAGAAGCTGTTAAACTTCTTAAAGAATATGGCTTAAAATTTATTAGTTCTCCATTGCAACTAGAGCATGGCACTCTATATTTTGAAGATACTAAAATGAATGGAATTTTCTATAGTATTACTGCATCTGGCTATGCTAGAAGACATGATAAAAATTCTACCTCCTATGGCTATAGCCCAGAAGATAGATCATATCAACTAAATAAAACAATTAGAACTAAATCATCATACCCAGGAGATTCTGTTTCTGTTTCCAGAATTCTTAAGCCAGGACAATATTTTGAATTGGCTAAAGATATAGTACGTGCCATAGAAATGTATCGTGGAAGAGAATGGAATAAAAGTTACATGAGAGAATATAAAAATAATATTAAAAATATGAGAGCAAAAACTATTAATGAAGATATTTATGCTGATGATCAAGAATTCAATTCTCAAGATAATGAGTTGAAATCACAACTAAATATTCTTTTTCAACAGGCGGCAGAAAAGGGCATAGACTTCGATTCTCTAAAAGAAATAATTGATGAAGCTTTAAATGAAATCGATTGGACATATGCAAAAGAGCAATATGAATAAACTATGTTTAAAAGAATTAAAAAAAGAGCAAAAATTAAAACCTTTTGCTCTTTTTGTTTTATAAATCCTAAAATATTAAAAATATGGCAACTAAAAAACAACAGCAACTACAAATTGAATTTAATGCAAAAAACGTAAAGGCTTTTACTAATTGGCTTAAAAAATTTTCATCCATTGATAACTCACTTCTTTTGGAAATTGATGATTCTCAATTTATAGCCAAAAGTTATAATGAAGAAAGATCCTGTGTAAAAATGAGTTGTATTAAATTTGATGATGCAGGCCTAACACTTAATTCTGCAAAGGCATCAAAAAGAGTTAAGGTAGGAATTTATAATATTTCACGTTTAATAAAAGTAATTGAACAATTTAGTGATGCGGAATTTTTATTGGGTATAAATTATCAGGAACTTATTAATGAAGATACCACCACACAATTTGCAGGTGAATCTATACTTTTAAGCAATAAAAAACTAAAAATGAATATGGATTGTACTTCTTTAAATATTTTTAAATATATTTCTGATGATCTATTTAAAAATTCCATTGCTTCCATTGAACCTATAGGAACATTTAATCTTTCAAAAATTAACATAGATAAAATAAATTCTTTATGCGCATTGGATGATAGTGATCATAAGTTTATTGAATTTAAATTTAAAAATGGAAAAGTTCTTGCAGCAGGAAAAATATTTGAATATGAAATAGAAGAAAAATCTGTAAATGATACAACATTAAATATTTTTAAAGAACAATATAGCAATGTGGATGTTGAGAATTATGAAGTATCATTGGGAGAAGATAGATTAGTTTTTAAATCTTCTGATAGTGATACTACATGTGTAATATCACAAGCAATAGATAAGGATTAATATTGCTTTAATTTAAAAGCTAATGCTCGATCACCCTAATGATCGAGCATTTTTATTAATACTCACCTAAATATATAAAATAAATTATTCTTAATAATGAAAAGGAATAAATTATTTGAAAATCCCAATGCCATATGGGTTAGGAGTGAAGGACGTAATAGAGCATGGAGTTATAAAGATTGCATAGCATTTTCATATGATGATAGAAAAACAAAGATGTATGTTGGCAATTCAACACATGTGGATTTAGTAGATATTTATGATGAAGATAGTAGAGGGCCATGTTCTGGAAGATTATTTTTAAATGAAAAAGTTATAACTTTTTGGAGATTTCCAGAAAATTATGAAGAGTTAATTAAAACCCTAGATGATATAGTAAAAGAAATTAAAAAAGCAATTTTTCGATATAAGCTAGATCCAGTTCCTGAAATTCCAAATTTTAATGATAAAGAATGGAGAATAGAAATTCCCAAAAATCATAACGCATCCAATTGGGGAAAATTAACAGATGATTGGGACCCAACAGAAGATACTCAGGATTTTATAAAAATAGAAGATTATAGAGGTGGTATAAAAAGATCTGATGCTGAATTAAAAATGAGACATTTAATGCCTCCAGCCGCAGGAAAAAAAGAAGTTCCTTTGGGGTTTGGTTCTAAAAATCCTAAATATCTCAAAAAAAGACAATGGCAAATGGCTAGTGTGAGTGATGAAGGAAAAAAAGAAGAATTATATCCAAGATTAGATGAAAGTCCAGATAATATTTGGATAAATAATGAAAGATTTGATTATGATAAAGCTAATGCAGTGCCATTTATCTATTATGAGATTCCCAATAAATTATTTATGGGTTTAAAAAGAGAAGGCCACGTATCATTGGAAGATAGAATTCCCTCATATAAACCAAGAATTGATGGAAGACTATTTTTTGATCCACAGGTTATAACTTTTTGGAGAATTCCAACTAAGGAAATAATTAAAAAAATAGTAGATAAATTTTCTAAAAAATATAAAATAGAACTTTTACATAATAATTGGAAATTAGAAGTTTATATGCCTAACTATACTGCTGAAAAATTTATACCTTTGGATGATTATTTAAAAGATGATACTGCAGAGGATAAAAATTCTAAGAAATATAGTAGTTGGGAAGAAGCTCTATCTTCTCTAGATAAAAGAAAAGAAGTTCCTTTAGGATTTGGCTCTAGAAATCCCAAATATCTAGAACATAGAAAATGGCAAATGGCCAATTTAGCATCAGAAAGTTTTTATCCTAGATTAAAAAGTTAAAAAAGTTAGTTATATATTCGGGATATATAATTTATGGCAATTAAAAAAAATATTAAATAAAATAAAAGGACTCTACGGGAGTCCTTTTTTTGTAAACTAAAATGAAAAAGATTACATGGGAACAAAGAAAAAAAATCTATCAAGGGATGATATTGAAGATGTTAGTACCTATGAATTGCAAAAACCTATTTCATTAACATCTACAATAAATTTAAATGATGTTCAAATTAAAGTAAAATGTTTAACAGAAAAACAAAAATTATTAAAAAATGCCATTGAAGAAAAAGACATAGTAATATCCACTGGTCCAGCTGGCACAGGAAAAACCTGGATAAGTTTAATAACTGCCTTGCATCTCATGAAAACAGAGCCAAGATTTGCAAACTTAGTATTAATTAAATCACTTAAAACCATAAAAGGAGAAGAACTTGGTTATTTGCCAGGATCCATATGGGAAAAAATGGAACCCTATATGTATTCATTTACAGGAAATTTAGATAAAATTTTTAAATCTCAAGCTTTTACTAAAACTTTAATTGAAAGAGGGATTATAAAAATATTACCCCTTGCATATATTAGGGGTGTAACCATAGATAATTCAATAGTAATAATAGATGAGGCTCAAAACATAGATCTTCATACCTTTAAAACTGTTATTACCCGCATAGGCGCAAACTGTAAAATGATATTTTTGGGAGATATTGAGCAAATAGATTTAAAGGAAAAAGAAAATTCTTGTTTAGCAAAAGTTTGTGAACTATTTAAAGATAGAGAATTCACCGGATCAGTTGCATTTACTAGAGATGAAAGTGTTAGAAATCCAATTATACCTAAAATTTTAGATATTCTCGATGATAAAGCTAATTAATTATTATAAATTCAAAATTAATGTTTTTTGCTAATACTGCTTCTTTTTTTAATTCATTAATTTTTTTATGAATATCATAGGTAAATTGAGATTTAACTTCAAATATTTTATTTATAGATTTAACGAAAATATCAGGATAATATTTATGAAGTTTTCCTTTATCATCAATATACGTTATTAATCCAATTTGATCTTGAATTTCTTTTCGTCCAACAAAAATATCTTTTTCATTAT
>Ga0335069_10012564_pt1 | contig 11905 bp, 11 predicted proteins | sample Lox_Sample_11_FD_206714 | JGI IMG/M metagenome (GOLD analysis project Ga0335069, IMG submission 206714) | Soil microbial communities from Loxahatchee National Wildlife Refuge, Florida, United States - Lox_Sample_1.1 | ecosystem: Environmental > Terrestrial > Soil > Wetlands | place: USA...
TAGATAGCCTTGATGTGTTAATAATCCAGGCGTAGAACCCCTTCTTACCGGGAAAATACCTCGTTTTAGTAATTCCCCGGGCCGGGCGGTTAGCCATTTGGCGGGGGCCGTGGCATTGCCCGACGACCACGGGGAAAAACATGAAGAATTCCTTGCTCATCGCCGCGAGCGCCGTCGTGCTGTGCGCATGCGGCGCCAGCCCGGGCGAATCATCGACGTCGACGGCATCCGCGGCGACGACGTCGGCCGCCACGACAGGGACCACGTCGACCGCATCGACGACATCGACGACGACGACCCCCGACATTCCCCTGCCGCAGCACAACGCGTGCAGCCTCAAGGTCGAAGGGGCGCTGCCGGCCGGCGCGGTTCCGGAGCGTCCCTGTATCCAGCCGTGATGGCATCGGCGCGGCGCGGCCGCGCCGGAGTCATTTCAGGTTGAAATCGACGCGGCTTTCCGGCGCGTGGGTTGCCGTCGCGGATGCCGGTGCTGACGCCGCGCTCAGGTTGGCGACGATGAAGAGACGGTCGGCCGCGACCTTGCCGTCGTTCTCGAGCCAGCGGGCGACGGCCTGCGCGCGCTGCTGCGCCAGCTGCGTCAGGTCGCTGTCGCTTACCTGCGCATTGGCGAGCATCAGCTTCTCCATTTCCTCGACCGGCAGGTCCTTCGGCAGCCCGATCACGTTGCGCGGCTTCGGGAACTTCTCTTCCTTGTAGGCGCGCCGCAGCAGGTCCGGATACTCCGCCGCAGCGACCGTGACGCTGTCCGGATCGACCGATTCGCCGCGGCCGACGAGTTCCTTGAGCTTCACCGCCTTCACCTTGCGGTCGATGCTCGAGCGCCGCAGCCCTTCGCGATCCGCTTCCGCATCGACATGCCCGGCGATCTCCAGGCGAAGCTTCGGCCGCTCGTTGAGCGCCTTGGCCATCGCCGCGAGCTGCGACGCCGCCTTCGGCGGCAGGGCGGCGCGGCCCGCGTCGAACTCGAGCGACGACATCTTTTCGTCAGCGCCGAACAGCGAACCGAGCAGCGCGAACGGCGCCGTGATGGCCTTCTCGATGACGTTGATGATCGCGTGCCAGATGATGCCGCCGATCGAGAATTGCGGATCGTCGAGCGATCCGCCGATCGGCAGGTCGAGGTCGATGACGCCGTTTCGATCCTCCAGCAGCGAGACGGCGAGGCGGACCGGCAGCGACGTCGCCGTCGGGCTCTCGATCTTGTCGCCGAACGTGAGCTGGTTCAGGACGAGGCGGTTCTGCGCCGAAAGCTTGCGGTCATCGATCTTGTACGCGACGTCGAAGCTGAGCTTGCCCTTCTCGATGCCGTAGCCGAGGTACTTTCCGGAGTAGGGCGTGAAGGGCACGAGTTCCATGCCGTCGACGTTCGCCTTGAGATCCAGGAACAGGTCTCCCTTCAGCGGATTGATGCGGCCGGCGATCGTCAGCGGGGCGTCATTGACCTTGCCGCGAAGGTCGACCGAGGCGGTGCTCGATGCATCGGATGACAGCCCGACGACGGCGCCCCCGAGTTCCGCGAGATTGGCGCTGTAGTTGGGCTTGACGAAATTGTCGGTGAACCGCACCCGTCCGCCCTGCAGCGTCACGCGGCCGATGCGGATCGGCGGCACGGACGACGATTTCGACGGCGTCGCCGTGGAGGCCACGGCGGGCGGTTTGCCGTGGCCCGCGGCCGCGCCGCCGCCCGCGTCGGCATTGTCGTTGCGAACGATGTCCTGCAGGTTGATCCTCCCGCTGGCGTCGAGCGTCACGCGCGCAAAAAAATCGGTCAGCGCGACCTGCCCCACGTCGAGCGAAAACGGCAGCAACTGCAACCGGATCCCGCCGACGTAGAGGGATTTCCAGTTCAGGAATTCGTCCGAAGCCGCGCGATCCACAGTCGCCAGGCCGGCGACCGTCAGGTCGCCGGCGTACCCGCCGCGCAGCGCGTCTTTCGCCTCGTCGAGCGCCAGCTTGCCCTTGGTGCTGACGGTGCCGCGGGTGACAAGCAGGTTCACCTGGTCGCTGAAATACGGCTGCAGCGGCAGCAGGTCCAGGTCCTTGACGTTGACGGCAAGGTCCGCGTGCGTGGGCGCGATGCCCACCTCGCCCTCGGCGGCCGCATGCCCGGCCTTGTTGACGCCGGCCGCCAAGGACACGCGGGCGCGTGCGCCGGGTGCCGTCGAGAAGCCGTGAACTTCGAGGCCGACATCGTGGATGTCGGTGATCACCGGCTTGGCGAGCGTCCGATCCTCGATATGCGCCTTCCAGTCCGCGATGGTCAATTGCTGGACCGCGACGGTCAAGGCATTCGCCGAGGACGCGCTTGTCGTCGAATCGCGCGGATGCGACGGGGCACGGGCAACGGCCGACGCGACTTTCCTTTCGGGAGGTCGCGCCGGCCCGCGGGGCACGCCGCGACCCTGGGCCACGTTGAATGCGGCGCTGCGCGATGCGATCTCGCCGATCGACAGTTCGTGCTTGTCGGCATCGAAGCGCGTCGAAGACACTTTCAGGTCGAAATGCTCCATGCCCGCTTCGAGCGGGCGCGCGCCGTACGGATCCTTGTAGTGCACGGCGCCGTTCTCGATCGACATTTCGGCGATCTCAATGGCGGGAGTCGGTGCCGCCGGCGCTGAGCTCGAGGCTCCGGCGGAAGGCTCATTCGTCGCGGGTGCCCTTGCCGTGCCCGCCGCCGCCGGACCCGGGGCCAGGCGTTCGAGATTCAGCGTGCCGTCGGACTCCTGCGCGACATGGATCTCCGGATTCCGCACGGCGACCTGGGCGATTTCGAACTTGTCGCCGAAGACATCGAGATTGCCGAGCGTGACGGAAAGCTCCGGCAGGCTGATGAGCGCCGCGCCGTCCGGCTCCGTAATCCGGACGTCTTTCAGCGCGGCCGTGCCACCGATCACCATCGTCGGCTTCTTGCCCAGCGGCTGCTGGAAATGCGCGCTGAGGTGCGCGTCGAGCGCGGCGCTCGGCACCTTGAAACGCGGCTCGAAAGGCAGGTATTCGATGAAGCGGGGAAGCTGCAGTCCGTCGAAGTTGGCGTCCAGCGTCGCCTCCTTCGGATCGGCGAACGGCAAGGCCTTGCCCGTGAGCGTGAACGGCGCGTCGTCGATTCGCGCGCTGAGCGCCGGCTCGACGAAGACCTCGACCTGTGACGCCAGCGACGAAATGAACGGGACCTTCAGTGCAAGGTCCGTGACCGTATGGACCGTCTTCTCCGGCCGATCGTCGAACTCGACTCGTCCGTTGCTGATCTGGATGTTGTAGACCGAGAACCGGGCAGGTTGCTGGTTTGCGGCAGGCGTTGTCTCCGGCTTCGACGACGCTTGGGCGAGGTCGTCGAAGTTGTAGTGACCCAGGGCCGTGCGTACCAGATGAACGTAAGGCGTTGCGAGCCGGAGCTCCTTCACGACCGGCGCGAAATGAAGTAACGATTGCCCAGAGATGTCGGCTTCGAGCGTCTCGAACGACGCAAAGACGGCGTCGCCCGCGGGCTCCATCACCTTGACGCCGTGGACTGCGACATTGAGCGACAGCGGATGGATCTCGATGCCGCCGATCGTCGTCGCCCGATGCAGCTGCTCGCCGAGAAGCTTTTCGCCCTCGTCCTTGAGGATGCCGGGCAGCACGAATCGCGCGAAAAGGCCCAGGGCGAGGACAAAGCCGACGATGCCGATGACAAGCCACCGTAGCCAATGGACCCTCGTCCGTGCGGGGCGAACAGCGTCCTGTTTCGCGTCTTGCGTCATGGTCGTTCCAGGCATTGAGCGCGTCGTAGGCGAAGTATGCCGTAGCGTCATCGCGAGGGTGGGACATTCCCTGTCAATGACGATTCGACGCGCATACGCCATCGCGCTCGCTTTGACTTTTCGCACCTACGCGGGCGGCCCGCGACGCGAGAATCCGTCGACGCCTGCTACAAAGTGATGACAAACAATGAATTGACAACGGTTCGTTCTTCCGCTGCGTGCCCGATCGGACGGATCGAATTCGCAGGGAGGGATCCGGTCGCCTCTGTAGGAAAGACATGAAGGAACTGAATCGCGGATTAATTCGTGCCGAGTACATTGGAAAAAGCGGTATCGCCGAGAAGGAAGCGCTTAACGCGATGGTCGCTGCGCATTGAGCGGACGACCGCGGTCGCCGTCCGCGCGCCGACTCGGCGGGTCAAATCTTCAGGCATTCACGGCCGATGAATACGCATCGCGAAGCTGGAACAGTCGACGAGGTCAGGAATCCTCCCTTTGCGCTGCTTGGCGACGGGACGGATTCGATCGCGGACGCTTGCGCCAAGGCCTGCGCCATTGCCGCGCGAAGCGGCGACTTGTTTCTCGAGAGCCTTTTCCATGCCCTGCAGCAGATCTGGCAGAACTGCGAGAAGAACTCGAGCGAGTTGACGCGGCATCGCGAATCGTACGTGGAGGCACGGGACCGGGAAAGGCGGCTTCGACGCGACGTCAACGCGCTGCTGGATGTCATCGGGGAGCGGCTGGCCCCGCCGGCCCAGCCGTCGAGGACGAGCCCGATGGCGGGTATCGACGATCGCATCGCGGCGGCCGAGCCGGCGCGCGTTCAGTTGCAGGCTTGCACGGAGGTCATTCGCCGCCTGACAGATCCGCCCGTCGACGTGGAAGGTGCCACGGCTACTGACGCGGTGGACGAAGGCGGCCAGATGCCAGCGCGCCCGGAACCCGGACAGGCGGCACCGCTACCGCCAACGAGTGCCTATTCGATCTTCGTTGGGCCGCAAGCCACGGCGTCGCCGTCGCTCGTCGTCTGCATGCTAGGACCCTTCCAGGTCCTGCTCGACGACGAACCGGTCCAGGGCTGGCCGAACGGGCGTGGAAAGGCGATCTTCAAATACCTCGTCATCCAGCGCAAACGCCCGGTTCCGAAGGAAGTCCTGATGGACCTGTTCTGGCCGGATGCCGACGCGGCCGCAGCGCGAAACAATCTCAACGTCGCCGTCTACGGGCTGCGCAAGGCGCTGGGGTCCATCAATCCCGAGTTCTCGTACGTCGTCTATGAAAGCGGGCTGTACACGCTGAATCCGTCGCTATCGATCTGGGTCGACGCGGAGGATTTCGAAGCCCACGTTACGAAGGCGCGGAGGCGGGACGAGCAGGGTGACGAGGAAGGGGCGATGGCCGAATTCCGGGCGGCCGAGGCGTTGTACCAGTGCGAGCTCTTGCCGGAAGACCGCTATGAAGAATGGTTCTCCGACCTGCGCAAGCACTACCAGGAGCTTTACGTCGGAACGCTAGATTGGCTCGGCGACTACTTCGAGCGCAATGGGCGTCAATCCGACTGCATTGCCGTGTCGCGCAAGCTGCTGGCTCTCGACCGTTGCAACGAAGCGCCGGTGCGCCGCATGATGCGCTCGTACGCCGCGATGGGCCAGCGTCATCTGGCATTGCGGCAGTATCGGATCCTCGTCGAGTCGCTCGACCAGGAACTGCAGCTGGCGCCCAGCCAGGAAACCGCGCGACTCTTCGACCAGATGCGCCGCGGCATCGGCGCCTAGGCGGCGACGAAGGCGCGGGCCGATGCGCGAGCGGCTGCGAGTCCTTGCGCGGACGGATCATTGGCGAAGGACGACGCCCGCGGCTTAGATCGGCCGCGGATCCCTCCTAAGCGATCGCTAATCGCGCGCTAACGGCCGCGAGACAGACTTGTGAACGTGCCTGAAAGGTAGCGGCACCAACCGAGTCACTCACGGGAATTTACCGCGATGAGCCAGCGTCCAGGCCGTCGAAAGCCAGCGTCCCCGGCGAACCCACGGGATCGGCTGACCGCGATCGACGGCGTCGACGAGGATCTCGCCAAGGTCATCCGATCCGCCTTCGGCGCGAAGGTGGTGCGGGACCTGGCGAACCTCAAAGCAAAGGATATCCAGCGCGTGGCCTCGGAGGCCGGCCGTCCGATTCCCGCGGCGCGTCTTGACCGGATCCTGCGAGCTGCACGGTCGGCCGTCGTACAGGAGTCGCGCTCGGCACCCCAAGGCCTCGTGGCGCGGAAGGCCGAGCCGCCGCGGCGTCGCCGTCAACGCCGTGAAGGCTGGAAGGACCTTGCGACGATCCTCGTCTACTACCAGCACGAGGAAGGCGAACAGGCGCGCGACGAATGGTCCATATCGGCGGTCCGCACGCTGGTCCACCACATGGAATCCGGTGAGGAGTTCGAGTGGCCGGGATTTGAATTCGCGGAAATCGCCTCGTGGATCCAATCCCGCCTGGAGCAGCACGCGGGGAGTGGGGTCGACGTGGCGCACCACGACGCAAGTGGCGCGCACCGCGGCACGTCGGACTCCGAAGCATGGGATGAACGTCGGTCAACGACTCGATCGATCCTGGCGCGGCACGGCATCCGCCTCGGCATTCGTTCGGACGAGTTTGGGACGAGCGAGCCGCGGCGATACGACGAGCTCGAGATCTGGCGGGTGCGGATATCGCAGCCCAGCTCGGATACCCCGCGCCTGCTCGATTGCCCGGCCGGATCCTCGATGCCGTTGAACCTCGTCGCCGACGAACCCTTCGAGGTTCGCGTGACGCGACGTCTTCGGATCCGCGGAAGGAAGGGTCGTGCCGCAGAGCATCCCGATTTGAAGCTCCAGTTGACGATCTATGCGGTGCGATCAGGGGATCACGGCTTCCTGCGAGTAGGAAGCAGCCTCCTGGATGTTCCTCGGCCTGGGGAGCCCGAGAGCGAGGAGTCCATACGCTCGTCGGGCCTGCACGCCGGCGACTACACGCTGAGGATCTCCGCGCTGCTGCTGGGTCCGGAACCCGTTACGGCATCCACCGAGTGCGGGCCCGTTCGGTTCGCGCCGGCCAGCAATTAATCGACGCATCGAGTCGATTTAGTTCGAAAAAATTCCTGGCTAATTGGTGATCTCTAACTTTTGAATCGGCTGCTGGGCGAACTTCGTCAGCGGCGTCCCCAGCGGGTCGATCCACGGTCCGCTCGAACCAACCCGAAAGAGCGTGGAGTGATGAAATGAGCAACGGAACGAACCAGAACTGCGGGCCAAACTGCAAGGATTGCAGCAACCTGCCGCCAAATTGCATCCCGTTCGGCCAGTGTCAAGTGGACTTCCCGGCGCAGATGACGACGAACCTGGGTTTCAACATCTCGGCGACGCTGTGCACCGACGATCCGGACGTCCAGGGACTTTGCATCTGCTGCGAGGATACGATCGGCGTCTGCGTCACGGTCGACATGACGTCGAGCGATTCGCCGCTCGCCTACATGCTGTGCGGCAACTGGCGGATCTGCCTCGAGGTGCGTTCGACGAGCGGTGATCCGGTGAATTGGAAGGACAACTGCGTCATCCAGTTCGACTCCTGCACCGCCCAGGAGTGGCAGGCCGGTTTCGTCATTCCGAAGGGCGTCATCCCGTGCGATCCGGGCGATTGCGGAGAGACCGTCTATGCGATCGTCAAGGTGATGGCACTGGATTGCAACTGCAATCCGATCGGGATCGTCGGCGAGTGCGAGTTGGAGAATATCTACGTCTATCCGTGCCCGACGGTGCGAAAGATGCGGGATCGTTCGAAGAAGGCGGCGCCGGCGAAGTAGGCGCATCGACCGCACGACGAGCCGCGGGGGATGGGGGCACAGCGGTGGCGCGGCGCCCCGGGCGCTCCCGTTCTTCGCCTCGAGATCCGCGGTCGACGATGCCAATATGGCGATGGAAACGTGGTTGAAGTGCGTACTGGCCGTCCTCGCCACCTGGCGAGTAACCCACCTCGTGGTCCATGAAGACGGACCCTTCGATTTCATTTTGAGGATCCGCGCGGCCGCCGGAAGCACGTGGATCGGGAAACTGATGGACTGTTTTCTTTGTTTCAGTGTCTGGGTCGCGGCCGTGGCTGGCGTGTGGCTGGCGAGCAACCCCGCGGAATTTGTGGCCTTCTGGCTGGCCGTTTCCGGTGCTGCCTGCTTGATCGAGCAATTGAGGGTGGGGGACGGTCCGCCGCACGGCGGGCCACCGTTGAACGGGTAAGGCGCAACGTCGTCGAGGAGCTTGGAAATGGGTTGCTGTGGCAAAGGGCGCGAGGCGCTTGCGCAGGATCTTGCCGGAAGTCGCGATACGGCGCCGCGTGGAGGCGAATACCACGCGCCGGTGTCGGCTGCGGATGCGGAACGGCCGGTTTCGCGCCGCGATGCGCTGACGCAGCAAATGGCAAAGAATTTCATCCCGCTTAAACATCTCGGCGCGGGTCGTGAGGTCCTGCGCGGCAAAGTGAGCCGGAACTGGTATCGATTCGCCGAAGGCTTTCAGGTTCAATGGGTCGACCGCCGCGACGTCGAGCATTTCCTGGCGAGCGGTCTTTTCGAAGTGTCCCGGTAACGTCGGTCGGAGGCGATATGCGGTTCACTACGGGACGCGGCCGGGCGACGGGACGCGGCCGGGCGATCGCTTGGCACGCGTTTGCTGTGCGGCAAGGTATAGCTTCGCTTGTCGCTGTCGTGGCTTCGTTCAGCGCTGTGGCAGGTTGCAATCAGAAGGCCGACGCGGAGCGTCTCTCCGTCGTCTACGATAGCCCGCCCTCGGCGTTCAATCTTCGCAGCGGATGGGTCTATGGTCGAATCCTGAAGGAATTCAGATCGCAAACCGCCGTCTACATCTGCGATACGCCTCCTCGCAACATCAGGTTCGGTCCCATACGCGACTCCTGGCGCGAGATCGAGATCGACGATCCGGCGCGTACGCACGGATGGATCAGTGAAAAGAAACTCAAGATCCGGCGCGCCGCCTCGGCTGTACCGACCCCGATGTCGCCAAGTGATGCGCGCGAAGAACTCGGGGGCGGCGCGGCGAAGGCGACCCCGGCGAACCGCCTTGTCGCCATCGTCGTGCCGGATGCGCGCGCTGCAACCGACGGGGAGACGGCCAGCCTCATCGAGTGGTCGCCGGAACTTTTCGCTGTCTACCTTTTGCTTTTCTTGTTCGTCATTTTGGGAATGCTGGGAAAAGTCGTCCTGGATCGGTCGGAATCCGGCGCCGGAGCCATTGACCGGCGTCGTGTGGCGCAGTCATTTGCGATCAATCTGGTCGCCGCGCCACTCGCTTACGCCGCGCTGCTCGGCAGTTGCGATCTGCAAAATACCCAGCCCGTCGATATCAGGACGTTCCTAATGCTGGTGTGTGCGGCATTTCAGAATGGCTTCTTCTGGCAAAGCTGCGCCCAGCGGCTTGTACCTTCGGCCGACGGTTCGAGGACGAGTAGTTCGACGGATATCCATTGAGCGACATACCGGCTCGCTACATGTGCTGCCGTGCCGGTATCACTGTCCTCCGCGAGCGTCGCGCACATTTCCCCGAACGTGGATCGCGAATCGAGCATTCGCAGGCAGTGCGCTTCTTGCGGATCGAGTGCTCTCCAGTTCGGCTGCAGGCCACGCCGCCAGACGATGGCGGTATGACCGAAGGCAACCGGCTCCTCGAAGTCGCCTTCGCCAGCCTCCTGGGCGATTCGTATCAGTGGCTCAACACTCCAGTTGAGCGGAACGATCGACACGGAGGCGTGCAGCGCGAATCGAAGCGAGTGCCAAAGATCAGCGGGAACGGCCTTCAGATCCTCGACCGTGGCCGGCCGTTCGTCCGGCGCGTCGAATGCGCGCGAAATTGCCCATTCCATGGAAACGATGTCCAGCAATGCTGGATGCGGAAGGACATCGGGGCTCCCGCGAACGAACTCCTCCAACTCCGATCCGAACCAGCGGATGGATCTGCTTGATGACGGCTGCCGTTCGATGAATCGACGCGCCAGTTCATCGAACGCTCTGTCCCCCAATAGCTTGTGCAGCACCGGGTAGTTCGCGCGCAGCGCCCCCGCGAGGCGAATTCGGTAACCGTCGATGTAGTTCGCGAATCGTTCCGGACGCGGGCTTTTCTCCGCGACGGCGAGGGTCGGCGGTAGCCGCTGTTCCAGGATCCCGGCCTGGAACCCCGCCTGCAATTCACGCAGCGAGTGCATCTTGCTCGACCTCCGGCGCCACCGCCGCGCGTTGCCGCGCGATGTCGAGTTCGGCGATCAGCTCGCCGAGCGGCGGGATATGGTCATCCCGCTCGATCATCGTCGGCACCATCCCCAGGTGCCGGATCGTGAATTCGTACAAATCCCAGACCGCCTCGCAGATCGGATGATCGTGCGTGTCGATGATGTAGTCGCCGTGGTCCTCGTGTCCGGCGAGGTGAATCTGGCGGACGCGTCCCGGCGGCATCGCGCGGATGAAGTCGCGCGGATCGAAGCGGTGATTGACGCTGTTGACGTAGACGTTGTTGACGTCGAGCAGCAGGTCGCAATCGGCGCGACGGGTGAGCGCCCCGAGAAACTCCCATTCGGTCATCTCGTCGGCGGCAAATGCCGCATAGCTCGAGACGTTCTCGATCAGGATCCTGCGGCCGAGGACATCCTGCACGGCCGCGATGCGATCGCCGACATGCTTCAGGGCTTCCTCGGTGAACGGCAGCGGCAGCAGGTCGTGCAGGTTGATCCCGCCGATCCCGGTCCAGCACAGGTGGTCCGAGATCCAGCCTGGTTCGACGCGACGCGCGAGGTCGGCCAGTGCCTTGAGGTAGTCGCGATCCAGCGGATCGGTGCTGCCGATCGACAGCGAGACCCCGTGCATCACCATCGGATAGTCGCGCCGGATCCGGTCGAGGAAATGGAGCGGCTTGCCGCCCGGCACCATGTAGTTTTCCGAGATGACCTCGAGCCAGTCGACGCCCGCCGGCGGTTTCTCGATGAAATCGCGGTAGTGGTCGACGCGAAGGCCGAGGCCGAATCCCTGGATGATCGTCATGATGTCGCGCGTCGTTCGAAGCGTGTCGGCGGATCTTCTGCACTGCGTCGGCGAAGGCGGGCTCGGCCCGGCGGTCGGCCGGGCCGGGCCCTGTGCTGCCCTTACTTGACGACCTTGCCTCCGGCGGCGGTGCATTCCCCGGCCGACTTCTTGGAGACCCAGCCTTGGCCCTTGCAACTGTTCTGGCCCTTGCAATCGTTGCTGGCGGACTTGCACTCCGACGTGCCCTTGCAGCTGTTGACGCCGGCGCACTTCACGGCGCCGTCATCGGCCGCGTAGGCGACCGATGCCATGCCGCTGAACGCGAACAGCGACGCGGCGGCGGCCGCGATTGCAACTCCCGACTTGATACCGGCCATGCGTAACCTCCGTTTGACTATGGTTGGGTTTGATGCCGGAGACGCCGCGGCGGCTGCCTCCCGCACCGACTTGGACGGAGTGCGACGGATTTCCTTACACGCCACGCCGTCCGACGTGTCGGCCCGGCGTAAACGTGGCCGGGCCTGACTTTCCCGATACGACGCGCGTCGCCGCATGGATGCGGGCTGCAGGTGCCCCGTCCATGCGCGCTCGTGTCGCCGTGGGGATCCGAAAGCTCCCGCGAACGTGTGGTTAGATTGCGCGTCGCATCATGCAATTGGCGCGGTTGCGCATCCCGAGTCAGGGATAATGCGGTCCGTTTGCGGGCCGGGGCCCGGGATTCAGTGCCCCGGATTCGCGGATTTCGGTATCCGGGATCGACATCCGGTTGGCTCGCACCGCCGCTCGCGCGGCGGCTTGCGGATGATCGGTACCGACGACGGCTGGACGCCGTACATCGACCGCGTGGCGAAGCGAGGCGATGTGAAGGAAAAAGAAAATCGCCCGTCGGTGCGCGCCTCAGCAGGGCGCCGGCGACGATATCGGCTGGCACGGAATACGCATGCGGGCAGGCCGATTCGAGAATGCGGAAGGAGGACGGATGGATTTTGCGCAGTCGCAGCGCAACCCTGGGCGGCACCTGGTGGGGCTGGGGGCGGTGGTGTTGTTGCACGTGATCATCGTGTACGCGCTGCTGACGGGGCTGGCGCGCAAGGTGGTG
>Ga0335069_10012565_pt1 | contig 11904 bp, 10 predicted proteins | sample Lox_Sample_11_FD_206714 | JGI IMG/M metagenome (GOLD analysis project Ga0335069, IMG submission 206714) | Soil microbial communities from Loxahatchee National Wildlife Refuge, Florida, United States - Lox_Sample_1.1 | ecosystem: Environmental > Terrestrial > Soil > Wetlands | place: USA...
CGAAACCGTGCAGTCTCTGCGCAGCTTTTTCGTCGAAGGTGAGGGTCGCAGAACATCCCTTCCAAATTCCCAAGGCCCCGATCAGTGCATCTTCGAAGGTTCCGGTGCCATTCCGCAGAGCGACGACGGCATAGTAAACCTCTTGCTCGTTTTGAACCTCGAGTGTATCGGCCGCCAACACCATCTCGATGTCGGTTGCGATCTCGAGACCCGATCGCTTATAGAGGCTCTTCAGGACCCAGACCACTTCGAGGATGGTGACCAGGCTGACGAAGCCTGGTTCCTCTTCGGTGAGCTGGCCAGTGACGATTTCCGTCGCACGTGCAGATTGGACGGGATCATCTTGTACCAAGTAGCGCAGCAGAACATTGGTATCCAGACCGATCATTTTTTCTGCCTGAATCTCTGCGTGGCGCCAGCTTCAATGGCCGCGTCGATTCCCTCAAGGGAAACGGGCTTGGCCGTTTTCGGAATGATTCCTTTCAGCCGTGACGTCGGAATTTTCGGCAGAATAATCACGCCATCCGGGTGGAAGAAGAACTTGAATCGGTCCCCCGGTTTGAGGTGCAAACGGTCGCGTACGGCTTTGGGGATGGTGGCTTGTCCTTTGCTGCTGAGCGTGGCTTCCATGAGCACCAGATCCTCCTCTCCTTACATTTTAGCAAAAGTAAAGACGCTTGCTGCTCGATATTTCTGACATCGCCAACCATTCTGGGTAGAGTCCCGGCCCTGATCGGCACGACGGCATGGGCGCCCACCACCCCAAGATGGGAACCTCTCAAAACCGCAGTTGATGACCCAGGTTCAGGACACGCTGGCTCTTTCCGGGACCATTTCGGGACCACTAGAAGCTCCGTTGCAGCCGTTATAGTGCGTTCTAGCCTTTCCAGACCCCGCAAAAGCGTGCAGTTGTGAGTTGCCCGCGTTCTTTCACGGCGATAACACGGGTTCAAATCCCGTCGGGGACGCCAAATAGAATCAGTAAGTTACGCCTCTCCTACTTCCATCCAAATTCCGCCGGGGCCGTCTCGGGGCCGATAGAATCGGCGAAAAGATCTGTATCAGTGTGCAAAAAACCACCGGCCATCCGGGGGATGCGCTACTCTTCGTCGTCCTTCAGCGCAAGAATCCAAATTGGCTTGAGTGGGGGTCTGCCTTGAACTCGGCGTCGAGCTTCTCATAGTTGTCGAATAGCGCCTCAAAGAGTTCGCTCTGAGTCCAAAGCCGCACTCGGAAAAACGTTGTCACTAGTTCGCGCTGTACATTTGTCTTGAATCCTCCCCACGCGACGAAAAGCCCTGTCGCATCATGTACTGCTCAGCATTTCCCCGCCTGCGACAAGATAAAGCCGTGCGGCCGGGTCAGCTGCAACGCTGAGTGGTTCCGAAGAAAAGCCGCCTAAGGCAAAGAGGATGAAGCTGGCCTTGTTGCGCCAGCGAGCGTCGGGCAGGCCAGTAACCTTCGCTTGCAGCGAGCTTAGATCGCTGAGCCGCATGAGGCTGTCTGTGCGCCATTTGCATTCAGCGAATAGGAATGTTCCGTTGTCGAGTTCCGCAACGATATCGATCTCGGTGCGCCCGTCGCGGCTCCAGTAGCGGGCCATCTGGCGTATCGTCAGACCGAGGCGCTGTTTTGCATGCCTTTGCAGCCATTGTGCGCAGATTTCCTCGAAAACGGACCAACCCATGTAGTCCGCCAGCCGCGGCGCAACATGAGCAGCATAGACAGCGGCAGGATCGGAAAATTGCAGGTCGCTCGCCCGTGGAGCAACGAAACGATACCAGAAGGTCAGGAACGGGTCGGCAACGCGGTAGATCGCGCGGCGGTCGAACTTTCGCCGAACGGCAGTTCGCGCCGAATCCAACCCAATTCCAGCAAGGTGCGCAGTGACGAGGAAAGCGCGCCACGCTCCACGCCAATCAACTGCTGAATTCGATTGAATTTAGTTTCTCCGCCGGCAATTGCTGCCAGAATTGCGTTATACGGAGCCGGGTCGCGGATTTGTTCGCTGCCTAAGAGGAAACGCAGTTCATTTTCGAGAATTGCGCGCGGCTGCATCAGCAAAGTGATGATCTCTTCCGCTGGCGGTCGTGACGGGTCAACGAGAGCGTGATAGCGAGGCGTCCCACCAAAAACACCATACATGAGCAGCTTTTCTCTGACGCCATAGTGGCGGTTGCCTTCGTAGAAGCAGGCCACATCCTCGTAATGGAGCGGATCGAGAGCTGTCATGTTATGAAATGTCAATTCATATCAAGACACTCCAGACGAAGCTGAGCACATTTCTGCGTGTCAACGTCGAAATGAAAGGGAGTCACCAGGGCGGAGGGATAGGAAACCAGTAAGAACGTTGGTAAGGGATGATTTTTTCGGGGGAGAAAAGGCTCTGGAGCGAAGCGGAAGAGGCTTTTCTGTTGCCGGCGAATACTTCATAGACCAAAGGCAGTCCCCACCGACTCACCACGGTGGAAGAGATTGTCGCAGCCATGGAGAACAAGTATGGTCAAGCCAACCGCATCTGGGTGATGGATCGGGGCATGGTCTCGGCCGAGAACATCGAGTTTCTCAACAAAGGTGGGCGGCGCTACATCCTCGGCACCCCCAAGAGCATGCTGGGTAAATTCGAGGCGCGTACACCCATGAAAGACTCGGCAGACGGTACCGATACAGACGCCCAGCGGCTCGAAGATAATCCTCCACGAGGTTCAACTGATGAACGTGAAGGACGGATCGTTGCGTAAAGGCGTCAGGATTGGATCGAAATGAAATCCCAGGCTCCAGAGCGAACCTTGACGATACGATTGCTGAAGACACTCCATCGCCTTGCGCGTCTCATTGAGTCCCAACAAGGGGAGTGCGGATGCGTATGCATAGTCGCACGTTCCTCTGATACCCGGTTCCGTCAGGACCTCGACAACATCCCATGCCTTTTGACTCTGTCCCGTGACAGCGTAGGCGTACCCAAGCACACCTCGCAGCGCGTAGTGGCGCGGAGAATCGGCAACCAGTGTTTCCAGACGCGGAATGTGGTCGCCAGGCTCGCCGATTTGTACAGACGCGAGGGCTTCTGCAGCGTCCAGGATTGCTCCAGAGTGACCGCTTGCACGGGCCTGAGCGATGAGCGCGAGTGCCGTATCGTGCCTGGCGCCCAGGTACTCGCACCAGCAGCGGATTGCAATGCCGGCCGTGCTCAACGGTCTGTGATTCCACGCCTCCAGCAGAAGGCTTAACGCCGTTGGAATGGATCCCTCGGCGATGTGAAGCAATGCGCGCCCGAGCAACGCGGGCGTATACGACCCGCACCTGCTCAAGGCCCCGTCGAAGCCATCGCGTGCCCCGCTCCAATCTCTCGCCACGAGCATCTTGAGCCACGCGTCCGCACACGCAACTTGGAGCAATCCGGGATCGATTTCCATGGCCCGGCGCAGGGCTGCCTTGGCCGGTTCGTATGCCGATAAAGGATGATGGGGGCCTATCAGACCCTGGGCAATGAGGTTGAGCGACAATCCAGCGAACGCATTCGCATTCAGGGGATCGAGATCGATGGCCTCACGATAGAGACGCGCACTCATCGTCAGATTCGCCTGCGAAACGGTTTCCCACGTTTTCTCGGCAAGGTCCACCAATTGCGATGCCCGGGTCTGGTTTGCGCCCGGAGTCATGTTGAGGTCGAAAGTGTTGTCTCGCGGAATTGGATCTTTTTCTTGGACTGATTCCTCGCTCAACACCGACTCACGTGAGACCGTCACATTTCGTCCGCGCCCTCTCAGCCAGTTGTCCAATTCATCGGTATAGGCAAAGACTGAGCCGGTTTCACCGCCGAGATGCCGTACAGGGAGTCCATACTCGGAATGCCATCGCTGGAGAGTGCGGGGGCTGCGCCCGAGGTATTGGGCTAGTGCCTTCCAGGTATCCAGGCGCTCCTGGACCGAGCTCCGATCTGTAGTTACCGGGGTCATTCGATCCTCCCCCGGGACGCAACTGAAGTGAGAGAAACAAGAGGATGAAGCTTCGAAAAAGACGTCCCGGAAAATCCCGACTCGAAGACACAAGTTGGTCCAATCATAAGCTTAAGTTGCAATTGACTGGAGGTTTAACTCTCCCATTCTGTCATGCCAGGCCCGCAAAACTCAAGTGTGCACTTACAAACATTTTCTTCGGTCCTCCTCCCCCTCAAAGACTCCAAAAACCGGCTGCCGGGTTAGAGCAAGATTCAAGTTTTCTTGAAATGGCGCGCTTTGTCCACTATTGACGTGTTTTGACGTGTATTTTCCATGCCGGAGGCTTTAGCTCCGACTTAAGATTATGTCGATCGATCTTGTCAACCTTGCCTGTCGGTTGAAATCCAACGCAAAGCTGGATCATTCACCGCTCGGGAGGCGTGTCCGGCTTAGCTTTCGAGAGGACTGCTAAGTCACCGTGGCGAAGCCCTATGCTGAATCGTCTCATGCGATGAACAAGCTCTGGGCAAAGACCGCAGATGATTCGCTCGATCGGCCGCTTTTTCCAAACATTGTTTGCTGAAGAGTTGCGATGGCATCTCCAGAAGTGAAGCCTAATGAGGCGCTGACAGCCGGTTTTACGCACTTGATGTTGGAGGGTTCCGGCGCCGAGACCACGCGCAAGTGGTACGCGGTGTATACCCTACCTCAAAATGAGCGGTCGGTGGCCAGGCATCTCGATATCCGCCAGATTGAATCGTTCTTGCCCACGTATGAACAGATCCATATCTGGAAGAACCGTCAGCGCGTAAAGGTTGTGCTCCCGCTGTTTCCGTCGTACCTGTTCGTGCGAATGTGTGCAAGAGATCGATTGAAGGTGCTTCAATCGCCCGGGGCCTTGCGAATCGTCGGCTCCAGCAGTGCCTCCCATCCGATTCCCGATAACGAGATCGACTTTTTACGCTCAGACTTCTGCAACCGCAGACTGGAGCCATACCGTGAACTGGTCGTCGGCAAGAGAGTGCGCATCAAGTACGGCCCGATGCAGGGGGTTTGCGGAGTACTTGTACAAAAGAGGAACAATCTGAGGTTTGTGTTGACACTGGAACTCATTAATCAACATGCCGCGATCGAAGTGGCCGCCGATGAGCTTGAGGTCGTTCCAGATTAGTGCCGTCGGCGACATGGTTCCAGGTTCAGAAGAAAAACTGAACGTACGGAACCAACCTGCCGAATAAGGATACCCACTTCAAAACAAAGTTCACTTCGCAAGCGCCTCCCGAGCGCTGAGGGCCAGGTCAGTCCAACTTTGGGAGTAACGTCGTGCCCAAAAAATCAGACATTTCAACTCGGATCGTTCGCGCCGCTGTAGCCCTGTTCTCGCGACAGGGGTACCACGGAACCACTACGCGTGAGATTGCCAGGCTTGCGGACGTGAGCGAAGTGACCGTCTTCCGGTACTTCGAGCGCAAGGAAGACATCTTCTGGTCGGCGCTGAGATCTAGCTTTAGCGCTATCAAACCGCGCCGGGATCTGCTTGACAGGATTTCGGAGTGCGACACTCCAGAGAAAGTTCTTCCGCAGATTCTCAGCATGTTTGTCGATGCGACCATCTTCTCGCCCGAACTCATACGGCTGATTGCCATCGCATTTCTTGAGGTTCGCGGTAACGCCGAGGAAGTTTGCCGTGAGCACCTGGGACCGCTGTTCAGCACGATTACTGAATATCTTCAGGCCAACGTTGTTTCCGGCAGGGTCCGTCAGCTCAATCCGATCATTTCAACGATGGCGATCGGCCTGACGGTTTTCGCGCTGCCGGAGCTTTCGAGGGTGGTTCAAGGATGCAGGCTGTCAAAACTCGACAGTCGAGAGGCCATCGAAGAATTTACGAGTTTCTGGCTGGGCGCGCTTGTGCCCACACGCGCAGAGCGCCTGGATATTTTAGAAGCGATGTCGTCTTAAGCAGATACGCCTTGAAACTATATATCGCCACGTAGATCCTCTTCTATCTCGCCGTTTCCGTATGGGCGGATACAAAGGAAGAGCTATGTGGTCCTCGCTCTTCAACATCACGCTTTCCATGGCTCTGATCGCTTCACGCGGCGGCAGCCGCAAGTTCTTTTCAATCTATCCGATTCTGAGGATGGCGTTATGGCAACTTCCGTTGGCCCGATTCGGTTCCGGCCATTCGATTGGAACACCGGAAACTCAGCGCCGGCTTCGGACTGCCGGCGACTGCTCCTGGTGATGATTTGTGGCATAGCTTGTCTTGGCGTTTGCACCGCTAGGGCGCAGGATTCCGTGAATGATCTGCATGCCGCCAATGTTACGGAACAGAGTGCCCTCTACATAGGCCCAGGTGATCTGGTTGACGTGTCGGTCTACCACGTCCCCGAATTGCTGCTGAAGGTCCGAGTCGATTCCAACGGCTCTGTGAGCCTTCCACTTGTCGGCGATATCAAACTCGCCGGCATGACAGTGCGCGAAGCGCAGCTCCACATCGCCGACAAACTGGTTCGCCTCGATCTGGTGAAGAAGCCCCAGGTCTCCCTGTTTGTCGAGGAGTTCGCCACCCAGGGCGTCACCGTCTATGGTGAAGTGAGTGCTCCGGGCATCTATCCTTTGATAGGACCCCATAATCTGTTCGATGCTATCTCCGCAGCAGGCGGACTCACTCCGAAGGCCGGCCATACCGTCACCGTGCTGCACGCGGGCAAAAAGGGCCCGGAGGAGGTTGTCGATCTTCCCAGCAACGGCTCGCCCGGAGAATCCAATGTCACGATCTCTCCCGGAGATACCGTCGTGGTTTCCAAGACCGGCGTCGTCTATGTGCTTGGCGAGGTATTCAAGCCCGGGGCGTTTCTGATGGAGAACAACACCTCCATGTCACTGCTCAAGGCGATGGCCCTCGCCGGCAGCGCCACCAAGGTCGCGTCGCTCAAGCACGTTGTCATCATCCGGAAGGTCGCCGATGGGTTTACCCAAACGGAAGTCCGGCTGGACAAGGTCTACCGCGGCCAAACGCCCGATATGCAGCTTCACGCCGAAGATATCGTCTTCGTGCCCCTAAGCAATGTGCGTAACTACGGAGCCATGGGGATTCAGGCCGCAATCCAGGCCGCCGTCTACGCGGTATACGCAGCCGAACTGCATAACTAACCACACAATCGCTTGGAGATTCTTCCGTGAGCAGCTCACCACTCAACACGCCCGGCCAGAACCATGTGGTGCTGCATCGCGCCGCAGACGTAACCCTGGATCGCTCCGACGAGATCAGCCTCCAGGACCTGGTTTGCGTCTTCCGGCGCCGGCGTCGCATCATCCTCTTCACCATCGGCCTGGCCTTTCTCCTCGGCGTGGTTTACTGTGCCATTAAAACCCGCCGCTACGACGCAATCGCCGACCTCGCCATCAACCCTGAAGGTTCCAATGCCCTCGACATGGGCGAAATCACGGCTAACCTCGGAGGCGGCGGGCTCGGGTTTGAGGAGAAGCTCGGCACCCAGGTTCGCATTCTCAAAAGCAAAAGCCTGGCCTGGACCGTGGTCAGCGAACTGCGCCTCGACAAGGATCCCACCTTTGCCACCCACGCCGGCTTGCTCCATTTTCACAAGCCCGCCTGCGGCGCCCCTCCCGCCCAGATCGATCAGATCACGCAGGAGTGCCGGGACGCGATCCTTGAGCAATTTGCCAAGTCTCTCTCGGTTGAGAGCATTCCTCGTACCCAGGCGGTCGAGATTACCTTCCGCAGCCCCGACCCCACTCTCGCCCGCGAAGTCGTTAATCACCTCGTCACCGCCTTTACCCGCCGCGTCTTCATGACCCGCTATGACGATGCGATGAAGGCCTCAGACTGGCTCTCGGAACAGTTGAACCAGTTGAAGCGAGCCGCGGACGAATCTGAAGCCAAGTTGGCGAAGTTCCAGCGCGACACCGGTATCTTCGGCACCGATGAAAACAACAATCTGGTCCTCTCCAAGCTTGATGACCTGAGCAAAGAGCTCACCGATGCCGAGGCCGACCGGATCCTTAAGGAGGCTCAGTATCGCATCGCCAAGTCCGGCAACCCCGAACTGATCGGCACCATCGTCCCCGACAGCGTCCTTCCCGTGCTGCGCAGCCAGGAGGCCGATCTCAAGGACAAACTCGCCCAAGCAAAGTCCGAGTATGGAGACAAGTATCCCGCCGTCGTGCAGCTCCGCGACCAGTTGTCCCAGGTGCAGAAATCCCTCGAGAAGGAAACCGCGGACATCCAGGAACGATTTCATACCGCTTACCAACTGGCCGCCGACACCGAGAAACAGATGCGTGACGCCTTCGAGCACCAGAAGCAGATGGCGTACGACATGAGCGAAGGACTCGATCAGTACGGCATCCTGAAGCGCGAAGTTGAATCCAATAACGACCTCTACAACGATCTGCAGAAGCAGCTCAAGGAAGCGGGCGTGATGGTCAGCCTGCGCGCCGCCACCGTCGATGCCATCGACATGGCAACCCTTCCCACCAAGGTGGCCGAGCCCAAGATCCCATTGGTACTGGCCCTGAGTCTCATCTTCGGACTCGGCGCCGGAACCGGCCTGGCGTTTGCCGCGGAGAATCTCGATGAGATCGTGCGCGATCCCGAAGAGTTCGATACCTTGACCACCATTCCCCTCTTCGGCGTCATTCCCCACATCAAGTCCGAGCGGAAGAGAAAGCCCGAACTCGCAGGCAGTACGCCGGAGCCTGGAGAGGCATCCATCATCGTTCTGCACCGGCCGCAGTCGCCCGCGGCCGAAGCATTTCGCGCCCTGCGCACGTCGGTGCAGCTGGCTTCCGCCGGCACGCCGCCCAAGACCGTGCTTGTCTCCAGTACCCTGCCCGGCGAAGGCAAGTCGACCGTCAGCCTTAACCTTGCTGCGACTCTCAGCCATCAGGGCAAGCGCGTACTGCTGGTAGACGCCGACCTTCGCGCCGGCACCCTCGGCGCGCGCATGGGTGCGGCCAGGAACTTCGGGCTGAGCGGCGCGCTCACCGGCGTGGGCCAATGGAGGGATGCCGTTCTCGACCCCGCCGAGACCTCCAACCTGTTTGTCCTGCAGGCCGGCTACCGTCCGCCCAACTCTGCCGAACTGCTCGGCTCGTCCAGGATGCAGGAACTGATCGAGGAGTGGAAGCAGGAATACGACCACATCATTATCGACAGTCCGCCGGTTCTCCTGGTCACGGATGCTGTGCTGGTCGCGCAGTGGGTCGATGTCGTTCTCCTTGTCTCCCGCATCGGGGTCACGCCGCGCTCCGGCTTCCGTAGAGCCATGGACCTGCTGCGCACCGCCAACTCCGATGTCAAAGGAAGAATCGTCAACGACATCCCGGTCTCCACCAACGGCTATGGCTACGGTTATGGATATGGATACGGCGCCAAGAATGGCTACTTCTCCGACGAGGACGCCTGAGGAACTGAGAATCTCTTTCGTTTGCCGATAAAGCCGCGAAGTACAGGACCCTGTAAGATGCTGAAGATTGCTTTGGTGGTGGGCGCCAGGCCCAACTTCATGAAGGTGGCGCCGATTCTCTTTGAAATGCGCCGCTACCCCGACCAGTTTCAGACATTACTGGTGCACACCGGGCAGCACTACGACAGCAAGATGTCCGACGTGTTCTTCGACGATCTTGGACTGCCCCTTCCCGATGTCTTCCTGGGCGTCGGCTCAGGATCCCACGCTGTCCAGACCGCCCAGACCATGATCGCCTTCGAGAAGGTTCTCCTCGATCACCGTCCGGACTGGGTAGTAGTGGTCGGCGACGTGAACTCCACCGTTGCCTGCGCCCTCGACGCCGTCAAGCTCGACATCAGCGTCGCCCACGTCGAGGCCGGACTGCGCAGCCGCGATCGCTCCATGCCCGAGGAAATCAACCGCATCCTCACCGACAGCATCTCCAGCCTGCTGCTTACTCCTTCGCTCGACGCCAACGCCAATCTGCTAGCCGAGGGCATCGCCGAGGAGAAGATTCGCTTTGTCGGCAACGTGATGATCGATTCCCTGCGCCGCTTCGATGCCTACACCGCGCAGACAAATGCGCTCGAAGCCGTCGGCGTCGAGGCGAGAGCCTACGGACTGGTGACCCTGCACCGGCCCTCGAACGTCGACGACCCGCGCCAGCTACACTCGCTTCTCAACGTGTTTGAAAAGATCCAGCAACAGGTTCCCCTTGTTTTTCCGGTTCATCCGCGCACGCGGAAGATGATGACCGAGTGCGGCCTGATGGATCGCATCGGCAGGATGCCGGGACTCCGGCTGATGGACCCTCTCGGCTACAAGGACTTCGTCCAACTCGAACGCAATGCCCAGCTGGTTCTCACCGATTCGGGCGGCGTCCAGGAGGAGACCACGGTATTCCATGTGCCCTGCCTCACCATCCGCAACAATACTGAGCGCCCCGTGACCGTCGACTGTGGAACCAATACCGTTGTCGGAACCGACGAAGGCACAATCCTCCGCGAGGCATCGAAAATTATCGCCGGTCGCGGCAAGACGGGCCGTATTCCCGATGGCTGGGATGGTCGCGCCGCGGAGCGCATCGTTGCGGTCTTCCGCCAGATCGATACTCAGACGCCGGAACTCATCATGGCGGCACAGGCAGAATCGCTCTAAAACATGAACAAAAGAAGCATCGCCATCGTCACGTCGATCCATCCGGACTTCGATTCGCGAATCTGGAAACATGCCAAGGGACTGGTGCGGGCCGGCTACGAAGTCCATCTCGTCTGTCCCTGGAACGTTCCCTCTGGCACTATCCAGGATGGGGTGCGCTTCTATACCTTCGATCGCGTCAGGAAGCGGGCGCTGCGGCCCGTCCTGATTCCCTCCCGCATCCTGCGCAGGCTCCTTCCCCTGTTATCCATGGTCGATCTCGTCCACTTTCACGACATCGACATTCTCCCCTGGATGACCCTGCTGTCCTTCTTCAAGAAGGTGGTCTACGACGTCCACGAGAACTATCCCGAAGAGATGATGGTGCGTGAATGGATACCGCGCCGACTGCGCGGCCTGCTGCGCTGGTCGATCTACTGGGGGCAGTTCCTCTGCTCGGTGAAGATCCGCAACGTCGTGCTGGTCGCCCCCTCCTACGACGCGGGATTCACCAATCCCTATTTCAGGAAGATCTACTTCCGCAACCTCGCTACCCTCGAACTGCTCAACGGTGTCGCCTCTGACTACATGACCCGGTCTCCCGCGGTGATCTTCACGGGCTCCCAGTATGAGAACAACGGCACCCTCCTATATCTCGATATCGCTGCGCTCTGCAAAGACACGATCCCCGGCGTTCCGTTCAACATGACCGACCGCTTCGGCTCCCAGGGATTCCGCCAGCAGGTCTTCGATGCCATTCAGGCCAGGCAGCTCACGAACATCCAGTTCCTCCCCAACGTCAAGCCGCACGAGCTCATGCAGGTGCTGAATCGCGCAACCTTGGCCGTGTCGCCCAGCCTGCGCGTGCCTCAGCAGATCAAGGGATTTCATACCAAGCTCTACGAGTACGTGGCGGCTGGGCTGCCGGTTGTGGCCAGCGACCTTCCCCACGAAACTAAACTGATCGGCGGCAATAACTGTGGAATCCTGTGCCGCCCGGAAGATCCCCGAACATTCGCCGAAGCCATCATTCGACTGGTGCAGGATCGCGATCACGCCTTCCGCCTGGGCAAGAACGGCCAGAAAGCCTTCCAGGAGAAGTACGCCTGGGAAAGCGAATTGCCCAAGCTGCTCGATTTTTACGATCAAATCCTGGGAAGTCATTACGCCGGCTGTCCCCAACTAGCGAGTTCGCCGGAAGCCTGAATTGAAGACGTCCAAATCTACATCTGTGCTTGCGGCGGCCACCCGCTGGATGCCCCGCGGGAGGTTTGCCAGGAACGTTTCCATCGTCGCCGGCGGCACGGCACTTGCGCAGGCGCTCGGCATCGTCACTTCGCCGTTTCTTA
>Ga0335069_10012567_pt1 | contig 11903 bp, 12 predicted proteins | sample Lox_Sample_11_FD_206714 | JGI IMG/M metagenome (GOLD analysis project Ga0335069, IMG submission 206714) | Soil microbial communities from Loxahatchee National Wildlife Refuge, Florida, United States - Lox_Sample_1.1 | ecosystem: Environmental > Terrestrial > Soil > Wetlands | place: USA...
CGAGCCCGGCCGCGAGCTCGGCGAGCGAGCGGGTGTGCAGGCTCACTCGATCACCTTCGGCACGACGTACAGCGCGCCCGCGACCAGCGGCGCGTTGGCCTGGTACTTGTCGTGGCAGTCGCTCTCGGAGACGACGTCGGCGCGCAGGCGCTGGATCTCGCCCTCGAGCGGGTGGGCCATCGGTTCGACGGACGCGGTCTGGGCCGCGTTCAGCTGCTCGACGAAGGACAGGATCTTCGAGAGGCTGTCGACGTAGACGGGCAGTTCGCCTTCGGTGATCTCGAGACGGGCGAGGTGGGCGATTCCCTCAACGTCCCTGCGGGTCAGGCTCATGGCTAGATGGGGAGATTGCGCTGCAAAATTTCCTTATCAATCATACACGTCGCCTTGTGAATTGTCGTCCTCGTTGATAAATTACCCGAATCGCCGGCAGGGCCTCATGTTGGCCGTCTTCGGTGTTGTCGCCCCTTTCTTCCGCCTAACGACCGAGTACCCATGTTCAAGAGCCTGCGCGGCTATTTTTCCAACGACGTCTCCATCGACCTCGGCACCGCCAACACGCTGATCTACGTCCGCGGCAAGGGCATCGTGCTGAACGAGCCCTCCGTCGTCGCGGTGCGCGACGAGCCCGCGCGCGGCGGCAAGACGATCGTCGCGGTCGGCGCCGAGGCGAAGAACATGCTCGGCCGCACGCCGGGCCACATCACCGCGGTGCGGCCGATGAAGGACGGCGTGATCGCCGACTTCACCTACACCGAGAAGATGCTGCAGTACTTCATCAACAAGGTGCACGGCAACCGCTTCCTGCGGCCGAGCCCGCGCGTGCTGGTGTGCGTGCCGTACGGCTCGACGCAGGTCGAGCGCCGCGCGATCAAGGAGTCGGCCGAGGGCGCCGGCGCGCGCAGCGTGTTCCTGATCGACGAGCCGATGGCGGCCGCGGTCGGCGCCGGCCTGCCGGTGCAGGAGCCGCGCGGCTCGATGGTGCTCGACATCGGCGGCGGCACCTCCGAGGTCGCGGTCATCTCGCTGAACGGCATCGTCTACGCCGCCTCGGCGCGCATCGGCGGCGACCGCTTCGACGACGCGATCGTCAACTACGTGCGCCGCAACTACGGCATCCTGATCGGCGAGGCGACCGCCGAGCGCATCAAGATCGAGATCGGCTCGGCCTACCCCGGCCAGCAGGTCCGCGAGATGTCGGTCAAGGGCCGCAACCTCTCCGAGGGCGTGCCGCGCAGCTTCACGCTGAACTCCAACGAGATCCTCGAGGCGCTGCAGGAGCCCCTGCAGGGCATCGTCGGCGCGGTCAAGCAGGCGCTGGAGCAGACGCCGCCCGAGCTCGGCGCCGACGTCGCCGAGCGCGGCATCGTGCTGACCGGCGGCGGCGCGCTGCTCAAGGACATCGACAAGCTGCTCATGGAAGAGACGGGACTCCCGGTCATCATCTCGGACGATCCGCTGACCTGCGTCGCCCGCGGCGGCGGGCGGATCCTCGAGCTGTCCGAGGAGCACCCTGGCGCCTTCGGCCTGCAGTGATGCCGTGACCGGAGTAGTCGGTTGCCGGCCCTGAGAGAGCCCGGTGCCCGCTATGCTCCGCCGCGCGTCTCGACGCTCGGCCTGCGGGCGCTGGTGCTGATCGCGCTGTCGATCGGCCTGATGGTGGCCGATCACCGCCAGCAGGGCCTCGCGATGATCCGCTCGGGGCTGTCGGCGGCCGCCTGGCCGCTGCAGATGCTGGTGCACTCGCCGGTCGCGGCCTGGGACTGGCTGAGCGCCGCGACCCGCACCCGTCACGAGCTGCTCGCGGAGAACGAGCTGCTGCGCAACGCCGCGCGCGAGAACGACCTGAAGCTGCTGCGCTTCGAGGCGATCGAGCAGGAGAACGAGCGGCTGCGCCGGCTGGTCAGCGCCGCGCCGCGCGACGCCGAGCGCGTGCAGGCCGCGACCGTGCTGCGGGTCGACCTCGATCGGCTGCGCCACCGCGTGCTCATCGACCGCGGCGCGCGCGACGGCGTCAGCCGCGGCCAGCCGGTCATCGACGCGAACGGCATCGTCGGCCAGACGATCAACGTCGGGCCGATGGCGGCGGAGGTGATCCTGCTGTCCGACCCGACGCACGCGGTGCCGGTGCAGGTCGAGCGCAACGGCCTGCGCACGATCGCGGTCGGCACCGGCGACAGCGACCGCCTGACGCTGCCCTACCTGCCGCGCAACGCCGACGTCCAGGCCGACGACCTGCTGGTCTCCTCGGGGCTCGGCGGCGTGTTCCCGGCGGGACTGCCGGTGGGGCGCATCGCCGAGGTCAAGCGCGACCCGAGCCAGCCGCTCGCGATCGTGAGCGCGCGCCCGGCGGCGGCGCTCGACCGCGACCGCGAGGTGCTGCTGCTCTGGTCCAAGGCGCGGGTCGCGCTGCCGGAGGCCGAGCCGCCGGCGCCGGCGGCGCCGGCGCACGAGCCGCGCGCCAAGCCACGCCCGGCCGCGCCGCGATGATCGACATCCGCAGTCCGCGGCTGACGCTGCTCGGCGTGGGGCTGGTGGCGCTGGTGCTGTCGGCGGTGCCGCTGCCGCACGTCCTCGACCTGCTGCGGCCGGACTTCCTGCTGCTGATCGTGGTCTGGTTCGCGCTGATGCTGCCGCGCGCCGGCGGCCTGTCGGCGGCCTGGACCGCGGGGCTCGCGCTCGATGCGTTCCACGGCGTCGTGCTCGGCGAGAACGCGCTGGCCTTCGTCGTGGTCGCGTTCCTCGTGCACCGCTTCCACCTGCGCATGCGCATGTACCCGCTGTCGCAGCAGGGCATCGTGGTGTTCCTGCTGCTGCTGCTCTACCAGTTCCTGCTGTTCTGGATCGACGGCGTCACCGGCCACCCGGTCAACGCGCTGGTGCGCTGGCTGCCGGTGCTGACCGGCGCGCTGCTCTGGCCGGTGCTGACCGGCTTCCTCGGCCGCCTGCTGACGCGGCACTGACGCCATGCGCCGCTCGGTCCGCATCAAGGATCACTGGTCGGAACAGCGGCTGTTCATCGGCCGGATCCTGTTCGCCGCGATCGCCGCGACGCTGCTGCTGCTGGTGGTCGGCGGCCGGCTGTTCCTGCTGCAGGTGCTGAAGCACGACTACTACGTCGACCTGTCGCAGGGCAACCGCGTGCGGCTCGAGCCGCTGCCGCCGGACCGCGGCCTGATGTACGACCGGCACGGCACGGTGATCGCCGAGAACACGCCCGCCTACACGCTCGAGCTGACGCCGGAGCAGGTCGCCGACGTGCCCGACACGCTGCGCCGGCTGGCGGCGATCGGCCTGCTCGAGCAGGAGCAGGTGCCGGCGCTCGAGCGCCTGATCCGCTCGGGGCGCAAGTTCGAGGCGGTGCCGCTGCGCCTGTCGCTGTCGGACAGCGACATCGCGACCTTCGCGGTGCGCCAGTTCGAGTTCCCGGGCGTGGAGATCCAGACCCGGCTCGCGCGCTGGTACCCGTACGGCGACGCCGGCGTGCACGCGCTCGGCTACGTCGCGGCGATCTCCGAGGACGACCTCAAGCACATCGACCGCGACCAGTACGCGGGCTCGGCGGTGATCGGCAAGATCGGGCTCGAGGGCACCTACGAGCCGGAGCTGCACGGCAACGCCGGCTTCCGGCAGGTGCTGGTCAACGCCCAGGGGCGGCGCGTCGACCGCCTCGGCGGCGGCACCGTCAAGCTCGAGACGCGCCAGCCGCGCGCCGGCAACGACCTGTTCCTCGGCCTCGACATGCGCATCCAGAAGGTCGCCGAGGAGGCGCTCGCGGGCCGGCGCGGCGCGGTGGTCGCGATCGAGCCGGACAGCGGCAACATCGTGGCGCTGGTCTCGGTGCCGACCTTCGATCCGAACAAGTTCACGCGCGGCATCTCCGGCCGCGAGTACGCGGCGCTGCGCGACGACCTGGACCGGCCGCTGTTCGACCGCGCGCTGCGCGGCGCCTACCCGCCCGGCTCGACGATCAAGCCGCTGATGGCGCTCGCCGGGCTCCAGTACGGCGCCATCGACCCGAACGCGACGCGCTTCTGCCGCGGCTACTTCACGCTGCCCGGCTCGAGCCGCCCGTACCACGACTGGAAGAAGGAAGGCCACGGCATGGTCGACATGCGCAAGGCCATCCAGACCTCCTGCGACGTCTACTTCTACGCGCTCGCCGACGTGCTCGGCATCGACCGCATCCACGACGCGCTCACCAAGCTCGGCATGGGCAAGCTGACCGGCATCGACGTCGGCGGCGAGCTGCCGGGGCTCGTGCCGTCGTCGGAGTGGAAACAGCTGAAGTACAAGCAGGCCTGGTTCCCGGGCGAGACGGTCAGCGTCGGCATCGGCCAGGGCTACCTGCTGGTGACGCCGCTGCAGCTCGCGCACGCGGCCGCGATCCTCGCCGGGCACGGCAAGAACTTCCGGCCGCGGCTCGTGACCGCGGTGCGCGACGCGGCGACCGGCGCCGTGCGCAAGCTGCCGCCCGTGGAGGAGCCGCGCATCGAGCTCAAGGACGAGCACTCCTGGGACATCGTCGTCGAGGGCATGGAGCGCGTCACCGAGGCCGGCGGCACGGCGAGCGCGATCGCGCAGGGCGCGAGCTACAAGATCGCGGCCAAGACCGGCACCGCGCAGGTGTTCAGCCTCGGCCAGAACGAGAAGTACGTGGCCAAGAACGTCGCCGAGCGGCTCAGGGACCATGCGCTGTTCATCGCGTTCGCACCGGCCGACGCGCCCAAGCTCGCGGTCGCGGTGCTGGTCGAGAACGGCGGCCACGGCGGCAGCGCCGCCGGCCCGGTCGCGCGGCGCATCTTCGATGCGTTCCTGCTCGGCAAGTTCGACGCGGCGCCGGCCGCGGTCCTCAAGGTCGAGTGAGCATGCTGTACGAGGACGGCGAATACTCGACCACGCGCCGCACGCTGACCGCCTCGGCGGTGCTGCTCAGGCGCCTGCACCTGGACGGCCCGCTCCTGGCGGCGCTGGCCGCGGTCGCGGCCTTCGGCCTGTTCGTGCTCTACAGCGCGACCGGCGAGAACTTCGCGCAGTGGCTGCGCCAGGTGGAGTACCTGGTGCTCGCGCTGGTGACGCTGGTGGCGCTCGCGCAGGTGCCGCCCGCCTGGCTGCGGCGCGTGTCGCCGCTGCTGTACGCGCTCGGCATCGTGCTGCTCGTGGTGGTGGCCGTGCACGGCACGGTCGGCAAGGGCGCGCAGCGCTGGCTGACCGTGGGCCCGGTGCGCTTCCAGCCGTCCGAGATCATGAAGCTCGCCGTGCCGATGATGTGCGCCTGGTACCTGCACGAGCGGCCGCTGCCGCCGACGCTGCGCGACGTGCTGGTGCTGCTCGCGATCGTCGCGGTGCCGGCGGCGCTGATCGCCAAGCAGCCCGACCTCGGCACGGCGCTGCTGGTGGCGTCGGCCGGGATCCTGGTGCTGTTCCTCGCCGGCATGTCGGTCGTCGTGATCCTGGCCGGCGTCGCCGCGCTCGGCGCCGCGGTGCCGGTCGCCTGGCACTTCATGCACGACTACCAGCGCCAGCGCGTGCTGACCTTCCTCGATCCGGCGCAGGACCCGCTCGGCGCCGGCTACCACAGCATCCAGTCGCAGATCGCGATCGGCTCCGGCGGGGTGTTCGGCAAGGGCTGGATGAACGGCAGCCAGGCGCAGCTCGAGTTCCTGCCGGAGCGCTCGACGGACTTCATCTTCGCGGTGATCGGCGAGGAGCTCGGCCTGCTCGGCCAGCTGTTCCTGCTCGGCCTCTACCTGACGGTGATCGGCCGCGCCCTGTACCTCGCCTCGGAGACGCAGGACACCTACGGCCGGCTGGTGTGCGGCAGCTTCGCGCTGACCTTCTTCGTCTACGCCTTCGTCAACAGCGGCATGGTCAGCGGCATCCTGCCGGTGGTCGGCGTGCCGCTGCCGCTTGTCAGCTACGGCGGCACGGCGATGGTGACGCTGCTCGCGAGCTTCGGCGTGCTGATGTCGCTGAACCGGCACCGCAAGCTCGTGGGAGCCTGAGGTGCGGGCCGGTGCCCTGCTGCTGGCCGCCGGGCTGGCGGGCCTCGGCGCCTTGTCGGCGCCGCGCGCGCTGGCGCTCGACCTCGAGCGCCCCGAGGTCAGGGAGTTCGTCGACGAGGTCGCGGCGCGCAATCAGCTGCCGCGCGCCTGGGTCGCGCGCGTGATCGGCGCCGCCGAGACCAAGCCCGCGATCATCGAGGCCATCAGCCGGCCGGCCGAGCGGGTCAAGCCGTGGTTCGAGTACCGGGCGATCTTCCTCACCGACAAGCGCGTCCGCGACGGGCGGGAGTTCTACGCCCTGCATCGCGCGCTGCTCGAGGACGTGGCGCAGCGCACCGGCGTGCCGGGCGAGCTGATCGCGGCGATCGTCGGCATCGAGACCTTCTACGGCCGCCTCACCGGGCGCTACCGCGTGCTCGATGCGCTCGCGACGCTGGCCTTCGACTACCCGCCGCGCGCGGCCTACTTCCGCGGCGAGCTCGAGCAGCTCCTGCTGCTGTCGCGCGAGGCCGGCGTCGACGTGCTGACGGCGATGGGCTCGTATGCGGGTGCCATGGGCGCACCGCAGTTCATGCCGCGCAGCTACCGGACCTTCGCGCGCGACGGCGACCGCGACGGGCGCATCGACCTGTGGAACGACTGGCCGGACATCGTCGAGAGCGTGGCGCACTACTTCGTCGCCAGCGGCTGGCGCCACGGCGAGCCGATCGTGGCCGACGCGACGCTGCTGGATCCCGACGTCGAGGGGCTGCCCGCCAACCGCCTCGACCTCGGCGACAGCGTCGGCTCGCTGCGCGCGCGCGGCGTCGAGTTCGACAGTCCCCTGCCGGAGGGCGCGCCGGCGCTGTTCGTCGCGCTGCGCGAGGCGGACGCGCCCAGCTACCGGGTCGGCTTCCACAACTTCTGGGTCATCACGCGCTACAACCGAAGCGCCATGTACGCGCTCGCCGCCGCGGAGCTCGCCGCGGCGATCGCCGCGGCGCCGCCCGACAGCCCGGCGCCGGCGCCGCCGGCACGGGAACCGCCGCCTCCGATGCCGCCGGCGGCCGCCGCGCCGGCGACGGCGGTGCTGCGGTGAGCCCGGGCCGCCGCGCGCTGGCCGCGCTGCTCGCCGCGAGCGCGCTCGCCGGCGGCTGCATCGGCACGCGCGAGCGCGTGCCGCCCGGGGAGATCCCGACGCTGCCGCCGGTCGTGCCGCCGGTGGCGCCGCTGCCGGCGCCCGCGCCGCGGCCGAGCGAGGCGGAGCTGCTCGCGCTGCCGGATGCCGTGCCGCGCAGCGAGCCGCGCGCGCGGCTCGGCAACCCGCCGTTCTACGAGGTCTTCGGCCAGCGCTACACGGTGCTCGACTCGAGCGCCGGCTACCTCGAGCGCGGCGTCGCCTCGTGGTACGGCCCCGACTTCCACGGCGTGCGGACCTCGGTCGGCGAGCCCTACGACATGTACTCGATGACGGCCGCGCACCGCACGCTGCCGCTGCCGGCCTACGCGCGCGTCACCAACCTGCGCAACGGCCGCTCGGTCGTCGTGCGCATCAACGATCGCGGGCCGTTCAAGGCCAACCGCATCATCGACCTGTCCTACGCCGCCGCGCTCAAGCTCGACATGGTCCGCGACGGCACGACGCTGGTGGAGGTCCGCGCGCTCGAGGCCGACGGCCCGCCGCCGCCGGCGCCGCCGCCGGGCGAGATCTATGCCCAGGCCGGCGCCTTCGCCGTCGCCGACAACGCCGAGCGGCTGCGGGAGCGCCTTGCCGGCGCGGGCATCGCCGGGGTGTTCGTGCGCAGCGACACCGTCGCCGGCCGGCCGTTGTACCGGGTGCGCATCGGCCCGGTGGAGTCGGTGGCCGCCTACGACGCGCTGGTGCTGCAGCTGCATGCGCTCGGCGTCAGCGGCGTCGCGCTTGCGCCGAACTGAGGACGCGCGCGGCGGTCCCAGACGCTACACTTCGCGTTTCGCACGCCACCCCAGCCGAGGCCCTGAAGCAAGATGCCGAGACTCCCCGCCCGCGCCCTGCCGACCCTGTTGCTGCTCATCGCCGGCGCCGCGCCCGCGCCCGCGGCGCCCACCCCGCCACCGCCGCCGCTCCCGGCCAAGGGCTGGGTGCTGCTCGACGCCACCAGCGGCCGCATCCTGGTCGGCCAGAACGACACCGAGCGGCTCGAGCCCGCGAGCCTCACCAAGCTCATGACCTCCTACGTCGTGTTCCACGCGCTGCGCGACGGCAAGCTGCGGCTCGACCAGGAACTGCCGGTGTCGGAGCACGCCTGGCGGGTCGGCGGCGCGACCTCCGACGGCTCGACCTCGTACCTGCCGATCCACAGCAACGTCAAGGCGGTCGACGCGATCCAGGGCATGATCGTGCAGTCCGGCAACGACGCGACGATCGTGCTCGCCGAGGCGATCGCCGGCACCGAGCAGACCTTCGCGGTGATGATGAACCAGTACTCGCAGCAGCTCGGGCTCAAGGGCACGCACTGGGCGAACACCGCCGGGCTGCCGGACCCGCAGCACTACACCACGGCGCGCGACGTCGCGATCCTCGGCGCCGCCCTGGTGCGCGAGTTCCCCGAGTACTACAAGTGGTTCTCGCAGCGCGAGTTCACCTACAACCACATCCGCCAGTTCAACCGCAACGGCCTGCTCGACCGCGACCCGACGGTCGACGGCATCAAGACCGGCCACACCGACGCCGCCGGCTACTGCCTCGCGAGCTCGGCGCTCAGGGACGGCATGCGCCTGGTCGCCGTGGTCATGGGCACGGCGAGCCCGAAGGCCCGCGAGGACGCGAGCGAGACGCTGCTCGGCTACGGCTTCAACTTCTTCGAGACCCGGCGCCTCTATACCGCCCGGCAGCGGGTCGGCCAGGCGACGGTCTACAAGACCTCGGACCCCGTGCCGCTGGTGGTGCACGGCGACGTGTACGCGACCGCGGCGCGCGGCGAGCTCGCGGGCGCGCGCGCGCAGCTGCTGCTGCGGACACGGCTGGTGGCGCCGCTCGCGGCCGGCACCGCGGTCGGGCACCTCAGGGTCACGCTCGGCGAGGCGGTGATCGCCGACGTGCCGGTCTACCCGGCGGCGGCGGTCGAGCCCGGCAACCTCTTCCGCCGCATGATCGACACCGTGCGGCTGTGGTTCGCGTGATGGCCGCGGCACTGCCCGTCTGCTGGCTCAACGGCGCGTTCGGACCGCTCGCCGAGGCGCGCATCTCGCCGCTCGACCGCGGCTTCCTGTTCGCCGATGCGGTCTACGAGGTGCTGCCGGTGTACGCCGGCCGCCCGTTCCTGTTCGTCGAGCACATGGCGCGCCTCGAGCGCAGCCTCGGCGAGATCCGCATGCGCATGCCGCTGACGCGCCCCGAGTGGGCGGCGCTGCTCACCGAGCTGGTGGCGCGCAACGGCGGCGGCGACATGTACCTCTACGTGCACGTCAGCCGCGGCGCCGAGGAGGGCCGCAACCACGCGCTCGACCCGGCGCTGCGGCCGACGGTGTTCCTGATGGCGGCGCCGCTCGCGCCGCTCGACCCCGCGGTCCGCGACGCCGGCGTCAGCGCCGTGACGCTGCCGGACCAGCGCTGGGGGCGCTGCGACATCAAGAGCACGGCGCTGCTCGCGAACGTGCTCGCCAAGAGCGTCGCCGCCGAGCAGGGCGCGACCGAGGCGATCCTGCTGGCCGGCGGCCGGCTGCGCGAGGGCTCGTCGAGCTCGGTGCTGGTGGTGCGCGGCGGGACGGTGACGGCACCGCCCTACGGCCCGGAGATCCTGCCCGGCACGACGCGCGACCTGGCGCTGCGGCTGTGCGGGCGCGCCGCGATCCCGGTACGCGTCGCGCCGGTCAGCGAGCCGGAGCTGAGGCAGGCCGACGAGATCCTGCTCGGCTTCGCGACCCGCGGCATCCTCGCGGTGACGCGCCTCGACGGCGCGCCGGTCGGCAGCGGCCGGCCGGGCCCGGTCGCGCTGCGGCTGCAGGAGCTGTTCGCCGCCTACCGCGCCGAGCTCGCCGGGACCCCGCTGTTGCCGGCCGGCTGAGCGGCGGCGGTCGCGCGATGGCCGACTCGCCGCTCGAGTTCCCGTGCGACTACCCGGTCAAGGTGATGGGCCGGCACGGCCCCGAGTTCCGCACCGCCGTGCTCGCGGCGCTGGCGGAGGCGGCCGCGCCGCCGACGCACGTCGCCGAGCGGCTCAGCCGCGACGGCACCTTCGTCTCGCTGACCTGCACCGTGCGGGTCGGGAGCCGCGAGCAGCTCGACCAGCTCTACCGCCGGCTGCACGCGACCGGCCTCGTGCTGTACTCGCTCTGAGCCCGGCGCGGCTCAGACGGCCAGCACGCTGTCGCCGCCGGGCTCGCGCCACTGCGGCTCGCCGGGCAGCCGCAGCGTCCGCCACAGGTGCGGCACCAGCCCACGCGCAGCCGCCTCGAGGTCGAGCGCGACGCCGAGCCGCGCGAGGTCGGTGACCTCGAGGCCCTCGAAACCGCAGGGGTTGATGCCCGCGTACGGCTTCAGGTCCATCGCGACGTTGAGCGCGAGGCCGTGGTAGCTGGCGCCGCGCCGAATCCGCAGGCCGATGCTGGCGAGCTTGCGGCCGCCGACGTACACGCCCGGCGCATCGCGCCGCGCGACCGCCGCGACGCCGTGGTCGGCGGCCAGCGCGATCAGCGCCGTCTCCAGCGCCGTCACGAGGCTGCGCACCGCGAGCCCGCGCCGGCGCAGGTCGACCAGCGGGTAGACGACCAGCTGCCCGGGCCCGTGGTAGGTCACCTGCCCGCCGCGGTCGATCCGCACCACCGGCACGTCGCCGGCCGCGAGCACGTGCGCGGGATCCGCGTTCATGCCGAGCGTGTACACCGGCGGGTGCTCGAGGCACCACAGTTCGTCCGGCGTCTCGGGGCCGCGCGCGTCGGTGTAGCGCTGCATGGCGCGCCAGGTCGGCACGTAGGCCGCGCGGCCGAGCCAGCGGGCCAGCGCGCTCACTTCAGTCCGGCGTTGTTGCGCTCGAGCGCCCGCTCGGCGCGGTAGCTCGAGCGCACCATCGGCCCGGCGACGCACTCGAGGAAGCCGAGCGCGAGCGCGCGCTCGCGCAGCGCCTGGAACGCCTCCGGGGTCACGTAGCGGACCACCGGCAGGTGGTGCGCCGTCGGCCGCAGGTACTGGCCGAGCGTCAGCAGGTCGACGCCCGCGCCGCGCAGGTCCCTGAGGCACTCGTCGACCTCGGCGTCGGTCTCGCCGAGGCCGAGCATCAGGCTGGACTTGGTCAGCAGTGCCGGCCGGTGGCGCTTGGCCTCGGCCAGCACCGCGAGCGTCTGCTCATAGCCGGCGCGCGGGTCGCGCACCGGGTGTGTCAGGCGGCGCACGGTCTCGATGTTCTGCGCGTACACCTCGACGCCGCTGTCGACCACGGTGCGCACCGCGGCGAGGTCGCCCTGGAAGTCGGGCGTCAGCGCCTCGACCGCGGTCGCGGGCCGGCGCGCCTTGATCGCCGCCACCGCGGCCGCGTAGTGCGCCGCGCCGCCATCGGCGAGGTCATCGCGGTTGACCGAGGTCAGCACCACGTACCGGAGCGCCATCAGCTCCACGGTGCGCGCGACGTTGTCGGGCTCGTCCGCGTCGAGCCAGCCGCGCGGGTTGCCGGTATCGACCGCGCAGAAGCGGCAGGCGCGGGTGCAGACCGCGCCCATCAGCATGATGGTTGCCGTGCCCGCGTTCCAGCACTCGCCGATATTCGGGCACTTCGCCTCCTCGCAGACGGTCGCGAGCCGGTGCTCGCGGACCACCGCGCGCACCGCCTCGAAGCGCGCGCCGGCGGGCATCGGCGCGCGCAGCCAGGCCGGCTTGCGGCCGACCACCAGCGGCTCGGCGGCGGCGGCGGCCTTGATGCCGTCGCGGATCGCGGTGAAGCCCTG
>Ga0335069_10012569_pt1 | contig 11902 bp, 8 predicted proteins | sample Lox_Sample_11_FD_206714 | JGI IMG/M metagenome (GOLD analysis project Ga0335069, IMG submission 206714) | Soil microbial communities from Loxahatchee National Wildlife Refuge, Florida, United States - Lox_Sample_1.1 | ecosystem: Environmental > Terrestrial > Soil > Wetlands | place: USA: Florida...
GCCCTGGAACGCGGCATGCAGTACGTGGCCATCACCGACCACTCGAAAAATCTGGCCATGACGAACGGGCTCGACGAGAAAAGGGCGCTTGAGCACATCCAGCGAATCCGGGAGGTTGACCGCCAGATGGAAGGGCGCATCCGCATCTTCAGTGGCATCGAAGTCGATATTCTCGCTGACGGGTCACTCGATCTCGATGACGAGGTACTGGCGCAGATGGATGTAGTCATCGCAAGCGTACACACCCGCCTTGAGCAGAGCCGGGACGAGATGACCGAGCGTGTTATTCGCGCTATCGAAAACCCAAACACGCGCATCTTGGGCCATCCGACCGGGCGGCTGTTGCTGAAGCGCGAACCCTCCCAGATGGACATCGGCGCGGTGTTGCGCAGGGCTGCAGACCTGGGAGTGGCCCTGGAACATAACGCCGCGCCGGAGCGGCTCGATCTTAGCGACCGTGATCTCCGGCTAGCCAAAGAGATGGGATGCAGGGTTGCCATTAATACCGATGCGCACGCGACGCGACATGTGGCAGAGATGAAATACGGGATTCGGCAGCTCCGGCGCGCCTGGCTTGGTCCTGAAGATGTCCTCAACACCCTGGGACCTGACGAGTTTCTGGCTGCTCTGAGACCGCGCAGTCAGCTGGCCAGGTTGTAGCCCGGCCCGGCGCGACCGTGGGAACTTCAGCTTTTCATGTTTCAAATGCGTGGATTGTTGCAACTTGTTGGGACTAAGATAGGTGCGCTATGAGTCTGATCTACCAGCAGTCTCCGGAAGCCAAGGACGACGCGGCTCGCGGCGAATCCTTCACGAAGGGTACGAGCCATGTGGTGGTCGCCACGATCATCGCGGCCGTGCTCGTATCGATTGCAATCGCGATCTACATAATTGCCGGTGAAAAGCCCCCCGCCGCCGGCGGCGAGATACTGGAGGTATGGACCCACCCCATCCACACCGAAACTTCGGGATTCGATGCAAACGGCGCTGTAATGCCCAAAGAGAGCTATGACCAGGTGTTGGTCTTCACGACTGTTCGCCTGAAGAATCAGAGCAAACAGACGATTTACATGCATCAGATCACGACCGACATCATGCTCGACGATGGCCTGCACTCAAGCTACGCCGCGATGCCGTCGGATTACGACCGGATCTTCAAGGCTTATCCCGTGCTGGCGCAATGGCGGGCTACTCCCCTCTCACCCGAAACATCAATCGAGCCCGGTCAAACGAAGGAAGGGACTTTTGTCTGTGCGTTCCGGTTGCCGAAGGCTACCTGGGATGCCCGTAAGAGCATCGATTTCACCTTCGGCTTCCAGTATCTGCCCAGCCTTACGCTCGGTCCCAAGGTCCCCGTTACTGAACGCTAGGCGGAGCCGGCGCGTTTTTGGGAGTTGAGAGGTAACCGGAGACCTGGTTCTTTGAAGTGATCGAATTCACCACGATCTCAAACAGACCGGGCTCTTTGCCGCTGTAGAACTGCAGCGGCTCATTCAGATTTCGATCCTTCTTGTCGTACTGCTTATCATCGGCAAAGATCGTAAGCGTGAAGCGGCTCTTCTTCGCGTCTGTCTTCTTCAACTCTAGGCTAACCGTGCCTACGGGCTTCTTCTCACCCTTGGTAAGAGTGAATTCGTAATAGTTGCGGTCACCTTTGTGCCTCAAGACCTCAAGCTCGTCGTGGTTGCGGGCGATCAGGCTGCTGTGACTATCAAGATCACCCTTCATCGACTGCAACTGGCTCAACGCCGTCGCAAGGTCAGTCTGTGTCTTGGTAAGGTCTGTCTTCACGCCCCCGACGTCGGTCTTCACGCCAGAAACTTCGGTGGAAACAGCAGACACCTGCTGTGCTGTCTGCTGCTGAGCGGTCTCGAGCCTTTTGGACTCAGCCTGCTGGCGGCGAACGATCTCATCGGCGCGGGCGTCAAGCTGCTTCTGGGTGAGGCCGAGCGACTTCTCGAGCTCATCCGTGGCCACACGCAGCCGGGCATTGGTCTCACGCAGCTCAGCATCGAGCTTCGCGTTCTGCTGATTGGCCTCGGCCAGGGCTGTCTCCTGGTGCGCAATCCGGCTGCTCAGTGTGTAGCTCCAGATCAATCCGCCAATTGCGGCGAGAACAGCCAGCGCAATTGCGCCCAGAAGCGCGCCGGAATAGGCCGGAGTACCCGCGTCGCCATTTCTTGCGGTGACATCGCTCATGATTTTCCTCTCTCCTTTGCAGCTTAGCTGCGGCCCATGAGGTCAGGCCGCACTTCAATGCTTTATCAAGCCGTTGCCCGCAACTCTGAGCCCGGCAACCCCGGGATCTGAGTCCATGTAAGACATGCCGCATGCGTGAGCCGCATGCGCGAACCTGGCGGCAGAAACTGCGGTCCATCGCCCACGTGCTTCCGGGGTCTGAACAGAACTATAGAAGAAATCTACGATCCGTGCGAAAAATGCTTTGTTGAGCCATTACTTTCTTCATCTTGAACGGATTTGGCATGGCACTTTACTGCCCTTTGCCTCTGGCAAGATTCTTCAAGAGTTCCGGTTACAGGATGTACCGGCTTAGATCGTGATCGCGCACAACTGCAGCCACCATCTGCTTCACATACTCCGGCGTAATGAGGAAGACTTTTTCGGCCCCGGAAGCGGTCAAGCGATCGTGATAGGGCAAAGGAGCGGACGCTTCGCTGTTGACCACCTCCGCAACAGCGCGGGCCTGCTCAGCGTCGCCCGAGCGGCGAGCAACATCGGGAGCCAGGAAGCTCACATCCTCCAGAACGCGCTCCATGATCGTGTGCAACCGGCGCGCGCCGATGTTCTCTGTGGTCTCGTTGACCTTGAAGGCGAATTCAGCCATCTCGCGCAATGCCTCGGGCGCGAACTCGAGACGTACTCCCTCTGTCTCAAGCAGCGCAGAATACTGCTTGGTCAGCGATGACTTGGGCTCTGTCAGAATCCGGAGAAAATCATCGACAGTAAGCGATTTGAGCTCGACGCGGATCGGGAACCGGCCCTGAAGTTCTGGAATCAGATCGCTCGGCTTGGAAACGTGGAATGCACCGGCCGCGATGAAGAGGATGTGGTCAGTGCGAATCATTCCATAGCGCGTGTTCACCGTGGTGCCTTCAACAATCGGCAGAATGTCGCGCTGCACGCCTTCGCGCGAAACATCGGGGCCGTGACCGCCTTCGCGGCCCGCAATCTTGTCGATCTCATCGAGAAAGACAATACCGCTGGACTCGACCCGCTCGACCGCTGCACGGTTCACCTGGTCCATGTCGATGAGACGGCCTTCTTCCTCCTGCACCAGGTAATCGAACGCGTCGCCGACCTTCATCTTGCGCTTCTTCGAACCGCCGCCAAAAATGTTGGGCAGCATGTCCTTCAGGTTGATCTCCATGTCCTCGAGGTTTTGATTGCTGATGATTCCAAACTGAGGGGTGCTCCGTTCGCGTACGTCGAGCTCGACCATGCGATCGTCGAGCTTGCCCTCGCGAAACTGCTGGCGGAGCTTCTCACGGGAACGCAGGTAGCTGTCGGACCCGGGCAGCGTAAGTTGCCCCTCCTGCGAGGGAGGCGTCGCGGGGGGCGGCGGAAGAAGGATGTCAAGCAAGCGCTCCTCGGCGTTCAGTTCTGCCTTGTCTTCGACCTCTTCGAGCCGCTCTTCGCGGACCATGTCGACGGCAATCTCAACCAGATCGCGGATGATGGACTCGACATCTCGACCGACGTAGCCAACCTCGGTGAACTTTGACGCCTCGACCTTGAGAAACGGGGAATTGGTGAGCTTGGCCAGCCGTCGCGCAATCTCGGTTTTCCCGACGCCTGTGGGCCCGATCATGATGATGTTCTTGGGCATGATGTCTTCGGCAATGTCGGGCGGAAGCTTCTGGCGGCGCTGGCGATTGCGCAGCGCAATGGCAACGGCGCGCTTTGCGGCGCGCTGGCCAACGACATGCTTGTCAAGTTCCGCGACGATTTCGCGTGGTGTCAACTCATCGAGCGCAAGCTCTTGTTCTTCGGCGGAAGCGGGAAGATAAATAGCCATCGGCAACAACGGGCAAAGAACTAGCCCTTCAACTCCTCATAGGTGACTCTGTCGTTGGTATAGATGCAGATCTCTCCGGCAATCTTCATGGCCTTTTCGGCAATCTCGCGAGCGCTCAAATTGGTATTCTCCATGAGCGCGCGGGCGGCCGCGGTGGCGAAGCTGCCCCCGGAACCGATGGCGGCTATTGCCTCGTCCGGATCGATCACATCTCCCGACCCGGAGATGAGAAATGTCTGTCCTTTATCGGCAACCACCAGGAGGGCTTCGAGATTGCGAAGCATCTTGTCGGTGCGCCAGTCCTTTGCGAGCTCTACGGCGGCGCGGTTCAGGTTCCCCGCATACTGCTCCAGCTTGGTTTCAAAGCGCGCGAAAAGCGAAAACGCGTCGGCAGTCGAACCGGCAAACCCGGCGAGTATCTTGTCCTGATAGAGCCGCCGGATTTTCTTCGCGGAATGCTTCAGGACGTGATCGCCCAGGGTAACCTGCCCGTCGGCGGCCATCACAACCTGGCCGTTGCGGCGCACACAGATGACAGTGGTCGAGCGGACACGGCTACGCCCTTGACTGGAGATACTCTTTTCCGAAATCAAGAAAAAACCTCCGGAACAGACTCCGGCAGGCCGGAAATCCTTCGAGTTGCAGTCACAAGTATAGGACACGAGGCCCGTGGGCTCGCCTGATCTCCACAGGCGGCGGGCTACCGCTGCCAGACCACTTTCCCCGATCTCACAACCGCTCGAACGCGCGAAAAGTTCGTGAGACTGTCAGAAGGATCTGCATCGAGAATCGTCAGATCGGCAAGCTTCCCGGCAGCCACGGTTCCCTTCCTGTCAGAGACGCCCATGCGCGCAGAAGGGTTCGTGGTCAGCATCGCCAGAACATCTTTCCAGTCAAGGCCGCTCTTGCCGAGTTCGACAAACTCTTGTTCCGTGGAGTAGTCGCTCATATAGCCAACATCGGTGCCAAACAGCAGTGTGCCCCCGAGCTCGTGAAATTGCCGGACCTCAGCACAAATGGGTTCCATATAGTGAGAGTCCTTGGTCACGGTCGCCGCGAACATCTTCAGTGTGGGGATCATGGCCATGTTCTGGCGGATCGCCGAAGACAGGAGCGCCGCATCCACTCCTTTCGTCTCGTCTGCCGCATGTGCAAGAACATCGACGCCGCTCTGAATGGCCACCTGCATTCCGGCAAGATTCGACGGGTGCGCAAAGACCAGCTTCCCGTTCAGGTGTGTGGTGGTCGCGGCTGCACTTGCGATCTGGACCGGCATCGGCAGCACTTTCCCCCGGGCCATCCACGAACCTGTAAACAGCTTTGTCAGATCGGCGCCAGAGGCCAGATTGCGACGCACAATCCGTTGCGCGTCTTCCGGGGTCGACGGCTGCGGCAACAGCGCCACCATCCAGCGGGGCATTGTTTCGCGAAGATAAAATGGCGCACCATGCGGCGGATAAAGCGCGGTTCCGGCGGTGTAAATGTAGGGCCCGGCGAGTTCGCCTGTCTCCACGCGCCGCCGGATGGCGAGTGTATCAGCAGGGTTTGAGCCCAGATCAATGACCGTGGTGAAACCTCTGCTCAGGAACATGTCTTCGAGCTGCGCATTCAGCGTCTCAGCGCGCTTCCACTGCGCAAACGACCACTTTGGCTCGGTAAAGTGCACGTGTGCATTCCAGAATCCCGCGGTAACAACACAGCGGTCGCAGGGCACCAACGTTGCGTCGGGCGGAACATCCACCTGTTTTCCGACCGCAGAGATCAACCCATCGCGGACAAGAACAGTCCCATCCTCAATCGGCGGGTCAGTTGGCGACACGTAGATGCGGGCATGTTGGATGGCGAGCACACCGTGCGCCAGCCTGAGCGGGGGACGCGATCCGTGGCGCGGATAAAACTCGAGGACCCAGACTGCAGCGATTGCAACCGCGACAAAGATCAGAAGCACAGAAAAAACACGAAAGATCCACTTGCGCATGCATACCTCATCGATTGAATGCTGATACGCAAAACGGCGCCTCTGGTTCACTCACCCAGTTTGACGCCCCCACTCAGGCACAATAGCTTTGAAGGCAGGGCCGCTGCGTTTACGGCCCTCATTCATTCAGGAGCTTCGATGGACAAGAAATCATCTCGCCGGCTGAGGAGTGGTCTGTTTGCCTTGCTGGCAACCGCAATCTGCCTGGCTCCCGCCTTTGCCCAGGACCTGAAGAGCTTTGAGCAACGTATCACAACCAAGGTATTGCCCAATGGACTGACCCTGATTGTCTGCGAGCGGCCGGAAGCGCCCGTCTTCAGCTACACCACGTTTGTGGATGCGGGTGACGTAAATGATCCGTCGGGACAAAGCGGCCTTGCGCACATGTTTGAGCATCTGGCGTTCAAGGGCACCTCCCAGATCGGCACCACCGACTACGCCGAAGAGAAGGTGGCGCTAGAGAAGGTCGAAGAGGCAAACAACGCCTATGAGGCCGAATACCTGAAGCCGGTTGGACGCGATCCTGAAAAGCTGAAGGCCTTGAAGAAGGCCTTCAGCGAAGCTCAAAACGAAGCACACAAGTTCGTCATTCCAAACCAGTTCACAGATGTGGCCGAGCGGAACGGCGCCCACAATCTGAATGCGCAAACGGGACTGGACGACACGGTCTACTACTGGTCGATGCCAGAGAACCGGCTCGAACTCTGGGCCTCGCTTGAAAGCAGCCGGCTTAGCGATACGGTTCCGCGCGAGTTTTACAAGGAGCGCGACGTGGTGTTGGAAGAACGGCGGATGCGGACCGACTCGAATCCCGAGGGCAGGCTCGTTGAGCAATTTCTTGCCACTGCCTACGTGGCCCATAACTACGGACGAAGCGCTGTGGGTTGGCCAAGCGAGGTCAGCCAGATCACGGCGACCGAAGCCATGGCGTTTCACAGGAAGTACTATGTCGGATCGAACATCGTGGTTTCGGTTGTTGGAGACGTGAAGGCATCAGAGGCGATGCCGGTCCTCGAGAAGTATTTCAGCCGCGTTCCTTCAGGGCCGAAGCCCGAGGAGATGACCACCGTCGAGCCAAAGCAGTTCGCTGAAAAATCGGTGGTCATCCGTGAAGCCACTCAACCCATCTACCTCGAAGGCTACCATCGCCCCAGCTATCGTGATCCCGATGACGCGGTGTACGACGCGATCAGCGACATCATGTCCAACGGCAGAGTCTCGCGGCTCTATCGCAGCCTGGTGCGGGACCAGCAGATCGCCGCAGTCGCAGAGGGCGCCAGTCCGTTTCCAGGCAGCAAATATCCCAGCCTCTTTCTCTTCATCGCGGCTCCAATCCCCGGACACACCTCGGCCGAGATGCGTGACGCCATTCACAAGGAAATCGACAAATTGAAGACCACGGATGTAACCGACGCGGAATTAGCCATGTACAAAACACGTGCACGTGCCGACCTGTTGCGCGGATTGGCAAATAACCAGGGCCTCGCCAATGCACTGGCGGAGTACCAGACCCGCTATGGTGACTGGCGCGAGTTGTTTCGCCAGCTCGACCGGGTAGACAAGGTGACCAAGGCCGACATCCGCCGCGTCGCCAACCAGGTGTTTGTGGCCTCAAACCGAACGACCGCGGAGATTGATACTCAAACCCCGGCTGCAAAGAACGGCGGTGCCAAATGAAGACCGGCTTTGTTACCGCCGCACTTGTTGCCGCCACATTTGTGTCTCTGTTGCCTGCCTCCTCGCGGGCGCAGCAGAGCAAGCCGTGGGAACAGATTCCCATTCCGCCGCTGCATGAGTTCAAGCCACAACAGCCAAAGCGCATTGTGCTGAAGAATGGCATCGTTCTTTTCCTGCAGGAGGATCACGAACTGCCGTTTGTCTCGGGATCTGTACTCATACCGGGCGGCTCTCGGGATGAAGAACCAGCCAAGGTGGGCCTGGTTGATCTCTATGGACAGGCATGGCGCACGAGCGGCACCGCGAAACATGATGGCGACGCCCTGGACGACATCCTCGAAGCCAAAGCCGCACACATCGAAACCGCCGGAGACGACGACTCCACGGCACTCTCGTGGGACTCGCTCAAAGCCGATCAGGATGAGGTCTACGAACTGGCGATGGATCTGCTGTTTCATCCGAAATTCAGCCAGGAAAAGCTGCAGCTTGCGCAGCAGCAGGATGCCACCGCGATCGTTCGCCGCAATGACAACGAGGACGAGATTGCCGACCGCGAAGCGACCAGGCTGATCTACGGAGCCGAGAGTCCGTACGCGCGGCAACCGGAACTCGCGACCATCGGCGCCGTCACTGTGAAGGATTTGCAGGCCTGGCATGACCGGACCATCAGCGGCAAGCTGATTGTGAGTGTCATCGGCGACTTTGATTCGTCAGCAATGGAAGCAAGGCTCCGCGCAACCTTCGAAGCGCTCCCTGCCGCAAAGACGGCGCCCCAGCGGCATGAGACTTTTCCTGGGCCCAGGCCAGGCGTCTACTTCATCAATAAGGATGATGTGAACCAGTCGAACATCCAGATCGTCGGGCTCGGCACAGACCGCCGCAACCCCGACGTGCCTTCGCTGGCAATGATGAATGACGTTCTCGGAGGCGGGTTCGCAAGCAGGTTGTTCCAGAAGATCCGCACCGAGAGGGGACTGGCCTACGCAGTTGGCGGTGGCCTGAGTTTTGCGTGGGACCACCCGGCAACCTTTCGCATCGTCGCTCTCACTCAGAGTGCTTCGACCGTAGAAGCGACCAGGCTCGCATTTGCCGAGCTTCAGGGCATGACAACAAAGCCGATCACCGAAGAGGAACTGAAGCGCGCCAAGGACGACATCCTGAGCACATTCCTCTTTAGGTACGACACAAAGAGCAAGGTACTCGCCGAGCAGGTCCGCCTGGAGTTTTATGGCTATCCCTCGGACTATCTGCAGACTTACCGCGCGGCGCTGGAAAAGGTGACTGTGGCCGATGTGAACGCTGCGGCGAAGAAGTATATTCACCCTGACAAGATGGCTCTGCTCGTGGTCGGCAACCAGTCAGAGATCAAGCCTTGGCTGGATGACCTGAAGATGGGTCCGATTCACACGATCGATATCACGATTCCGCAACCCGGAGCTCAACCGGGTACGAGTCCCGGCAACGCAGGAGCCTCAGAATAGCTGGAGTAAGCAAGGAAGCACGTATGGCCAACGAAGGGAAATCAAAGCTGGCGGTAGTCATCATGGCCGCCGGCAAGGGAACCCGGCTGAAGTCAAAACGGCCGAAGGTTCTGCACGAAATCGGCGGCAGGCCGTTACTGGGCCACGTGATCGCGGTGGCCAGCCGCGTCGTCGACCCGGCTGACATCCACGTGATTATCGGCCACCAGGCTGCGCGGGTCCGGGACGCGGTTGCTTCGACCGGGGTCGCATTTGTCGTGCAGGGCGAGCAACGCGGAACCGGCCACGCGATCCAGTGCGCTTCGCCGGCTCTCGGCGGATATACCGACTTTCTCGTGCTGTCGGGTGATGTGCCGCTCATTCGGACGGAGACGATCCGACAGGTCGTCGATTTTCATCTTGCAAAGGCTGCCGCGATGACGATTCTTACCGCGGTGCCCGAGGATCCGACAGGCTACGGTCGAATTCTTCGCCGTTCTACAGACTCATTTGAAGTTGACGCGATTGTCGAACAGCCCGATCTCAAACCGGAGCAGCGGTCTATCCGGGAGATCAACTCCGGAATCTATGCCTTCAAGACGGGCCCTTTGCTTGCCCATCTCGCAAAGCTCACCGCCAGCGACAAGCATGGCGAACTTTACCTGACCGACATCGCGGCGGTGCTCCGCAAAGAGGGGGAACGGGTGGTTGCGGTTCAGGCCGGCCATGCTGCTGAGGTGCTCGGAGCCAACACGATCGCTGAGCTCGTGACCCTCGACGCTTCCCTGCGCGCGGCCACCGCAAAACGACTCATGGACGCAGGCGTCACCATCTTCCGGCCAGACACCTGCGTGATTGACGCGGACGTAGAGATCGAAGCCGATACCGTAATCGAGCCATTCGTTCAACTTCTTGGCCACACGCGCATCGGCGCCGACTGCCGCATCCGCTCATACACTGTGATCGAGAGCTGCACAATTGGGAACCGGGTGCTGGTACGGCCGAGCTGCATGCTCGAGCATAGCTCCATCTCAGACGGAGCTGAACTCGGACCCTTCGCTCACCTCAGGCCGGGATGCCATATCGGCGAGAATGCGCACATGGGCAACTTTGTGGAAGGCAAAAAGGTCCGGATGGGAAAAGGCGCCAAGGCCAATCACCTCACCTATCTCGGCGACACTGAGGTGGGCCCCGGCACAAATATCGGCGCTGGCGTGATTACGTGCAACTACGACGGCGCGCATAAACACATGACGCGGATTGGCGCTGGAGCTTTTGTCGGGAGCGACTCGACGCTGGTGGCGCCTGTCACGATTGAGGATGGAGCTTACATTGGTGCCGGTTCGTGCATCACGAAAGATGTTCCTGCCGGCGCGTTAGCCGTTGGTCGGGCGCGCCAGGTCACAAAAGAGGGGTGGGCTCATGCCCGCCGGGCAAGGATGGACGGGCACGAGGAACCTCCCCGATCTTGACGGCTTGGGCAAATGGCGAAATCAAACCACACCGCGAGGTCCGAATCGGGAGTTGGACCCAATACAATGAACTAACACTTTAGTACTTTCGTACTTTGCATTGTTTGGCTTGCACTGACGAATAAGGTAAGCGTACTTTTTTGATACATTCATCCGACATTTGACTGAAATGCGCGGCATGAAAACTAAAACTTAAGCAGCCGGATTCGTGGAATCTGGGCTGGCATCGTCAAATCTGATTCTCTCTGCCCCCCCTGAGAGAAGCTTGCACGTCGAACGGTATCAGCACAGCTATCTAATTGAAAGGACTGGGCTTTGCGTGACCGGAGCGTACCGCCCAACCCGGCGGTGAGAGAAAGGCAACGAGGCTTGGGATCGAGGCTGGCAGTCATGGCGGCATCCAAGGCGGCGATGCTTCATGAGGCGAGCGAGGATCAGCGCGCAGCAACGAACCTCAGCAAGCCTGCCCGCATCCTTGTTGTCGACGATGAGGCCCATGTTCGCTCCATGATCGCAGCGACGCTCGACCGCCAGGGATACGACGTCGTTCTCGCCTCGGGCGGCCGCGAGGCAATTGAATTCCTCGACAAGGGCTCCTTCGAGCTGATTTTGACCGACATCGTAATGCAGGAAGGCAACGGCCTGGTGCTCCTCGAGCGGATCCACGAGAAGTCTCCGAACCTGCCGGTCATCATGGTCACGGCAATTCACGACATCAGCGTGGCGATCGACTCCATGCGCCGTGGCGCATACGACTACCTGCTGAAGCCATTTGAGCGGGAGCATCTCGTAGCAACCGTCCAACGGGCCCTGGATCATCGACAGGCCCTGCAGGAAAGTCATACCTACCGGCAGAACCTCGAGCAGGTAGTGCGCGCGCGAACCGAGATGCTTCGCCAGGCGATGGAAGACCTGGAACACTCCTATGACGTAACGCTCGAGGCTCTTGGAGACGCGCTTGACCTGAAGGACTCAGAAACCGAGGGGCATTCGAAGCGCGTTACGGCTTACACCATTCTTCTCGCGCGCAATATGGGAATCTCGCCGGGAGAAATCAAGGTGATCGGCCGCGGAGCCTTCTTGCATGACATCGGCAAGATGGCGATTCCGGATGAAATCCTGCGAAAGCCGGGCAAGTTGAACTCTCAGGAACAGGAGATCATGCGCGAGCACTGCTCGCGGGGATACCAGATGCTTCGCAAGATCCCCTTTCTGAGCGAAGCCGCGGAGATCGTCTTCACGCACCAGGAACACTACGACGGAAGCGGCTATCCGAGAA
>Ga0335069_10012571_pt1 | contig 11900 bp, 10 predicted proteins | sample Lox_Sample_11_FD_206714 | JGI IMG/M metagenome (GOLD analysis project Ga0335069, IMG submission 206714) | Soil microbial communities from Loxahatchee National Wildlife Refuge, Florida, United States - Lox_Sample_1.1 | ecosystem: Environmental > Terrestrial > Soil > Wetlands | place: USA...
TCTACCAGGTCCGCAGACAACTACTCCCAGCAGGGGCCAGCTGTGCGTGGTGAGGAAACTTCGGGCCGCAAGCCGTCTCGCTGGCGCTCATCGCCGGACCAATTACTACTCAACTGCCCTTCGTTGAACCCGCTTATCTTCACCACTTTCAGCCAATCTTTCCGCACCACAACCTGTGCAGAGCTTCCCTAGCGGTTCGACGCTTAGCCCGAGGCTTTGCGTCAGGGACTGCCTGCCGCTTCTAGCAGAAAACATATTAAGGGGTCAGTAGACGAATTATCATGAGCGATCCGACGGTTCATCCCGACTCTGACGCTGACAACTACCGCGTTCGTCTGCTTTCCCGCTTGAAGCACACGTTCCGCGGTGAACAATTCGAATATGCGTGGCTGATTTTGCTCGCTACTACGACGGGACTCCTGAGTGCACTCGGTAATCTTGGCTTTCGTCTACTGATCAATCTGACGAGCACCGTGTTTCGCGGATTCGAGTGGCGCGAGCTCCGCATACCGGAAGGACACGCGTTTCTCTTGCTTATCCCGGTGGTCCTGTGCAGCGGAGGTACCCTTCTCTTCATTCTCGAGTACTTCTTTCCCGGAGATGCGCTGGGGTATGGCTTCCCGAGATTTCTAGCGATGATGCATCTCGGTGGAGCTCGCATCAAGCGACGGTGGATCTTCCTCAAAGCTGCTGGTGCGGCCATTTCGCTTGGTGCAGGAGCATCGGTCGGACGCGAGGGTCCAATAGCACAAATCGGTGGTTCCATAGGTGCAACCATGGGCCAATTTCTAGGCCTGGATGGAGAGCGTTCCAAGGTGCTAGTCGCCTGCGGCGCCGGAGCTGCCATTGCCACCACCTTTAACGCGCCGATCGGAGGTCTTCTCTTCGCGCAGGAAATCGTACTCCTCGGCGAGACCGAGCTTGGAAACCTCACCTTACTGGTCATTGCCACAACAGCGGGGGTAATAGCCTCAGGGGCAATAACCGGCAACGAGGCTGTCTTCAAGGTCGCCCCATTCGTTCTGGAAAGCTATCGCGAATTGATCACCTACGGCCTGATGGGTATTGGGATGGGGCTCCTGTCAGTAGGTTACATACGACTGTTCGACGCTGTGGCTCAATTCTTCAAACATCTGAAAGTGTCTTCGCTTTTTAAACTGTTAGCGGGGCTCGCCGTCGTTGGATTGATTGCTATCCCGTTACCGCAAAATCTTGCCGATGGCTATCCAACGATTAATTCAGCGTTCGCCGGACGCCTTTCGATCGAACTGATGCTTTTACTTGCGATTGCTAAGATCGTAGCGAGCAGCGTCTCGTTGGGTTGCGGGGCCCCTGGCGGTGTCTTTGGGCCGATTTTCTTCATCGGTGCCATGACAGGTGGAACGTTTCGCTCCTTCTCGTTGCTGATGTTTCCGCATTTGACGGGTCCCCGAGGATCATACGCCTTAATCGGACTAGGAGCCTTTCTCGCAGGAACCACACACGCTCCCTTGACAGCCGTTTTCCTGTTGTTCGAGATGACGCGAGAATATCAAATAACAGTCCCTGCCTTACTGAGTTGTGTCCTCTCCTTGATCGTCGCCCGGGCACTCGAGAAGGAATCAATTGATACCTATGCCCTCGCACGGGAAGGTAAACGCCTCCATGTCGGAAAGGAACGTCGGATATTGACGCAGATACCGGTGTCGACAGTGATGTCAAAGGAGCCGGTGGCGTTGTCGCATGCCGCCGACGTGTCGACGGTGTTGCGGGTATCCAGTGAAGTGACGCAATCCACCGTTCCTGTAATCAATGAAAAAGGGACCTTAGTGGGTGTCGTAATCCAGCGCGACATGATTGAACTCCTCTCTTCAAGAGACTCATTAAATACCTTGGTCAACGCCTATGATCTTGCGCGCAGGCATGCGCCGGCGGTTACCCCAGAAGCTTATCTCGATGAGGCTTTAGAGCATCTTCAAGCTGAGGGCATCGAAGAGCTGCCCGTGGTAGAAGGTAATAACAATCGGTTGGTTGGCTTGATCTCGCGCCATGCGATCTCAATGGCAGTGGGCCGGGCTGCAGCATCGATGGAGGCGCTTGCGACACGTGATACGGGAATCTTTTGGTCGACTGAGTATCGAATCGCGCGAATCCGAGTTCCAGCTGCTAGTGCCGGCAAGACGCTACGCGATTTGGACCTTCGCGCGAAGTCCGGCGTCACCATTCTGGCGGTACAGAGCGCAACAAACCCAACGAACGGATTTGCTCCGATTGATCCGGATTACAAACTGAAACGAGACGACCTCTTGGTGGCTGCGGGACGACCCACGAGCATTCGGACCCTCGAGAGATATCTGGAAGACCCTTCTAAGGCGATGCCTGGGTAACTCAGGAAATTGGACTGGCCGGGCAATCCTCGCCCCAGAAGCACCTCTTGGGTGTTGGCCGAAGGTACAATCGAGAGTGTGGGTCCGATAAGGCTGTCATGGTCGATCCCACAAGACCACAGACCTCGGCGAGCAGGTCCGGTCGAAACGGTGACGTCCTTACTCAACAGCACCCACGAACGCTTGTTCAGGTGCCGGTTTTGAGGCTGCGGTAGTGGCACGGAAAGTGCACAGATAACTTACGAGTCAGACGTACTAGCGTCCGGCAAATCTGAGCCTAGGAGACGACTCGTGAAGCCTATCTTAAACCTCGCGTTGGCCTTGTTACTGGTTACATCCTTCGTCTCAGCAGCTCGAGCGCAAGACATGACCGATGCGCCGGATGTCGCCTCAATTGTAAGGCGAATGAAAGGAGCGATGGAACCGTCGCAGCCGAGCGTGCGCATCATGACAGTCAAGGTAAACGATCGCGGAAAGTTTACCACGCGATGGACGGTCGGACAGGCGCGTGGCCATTCAAATGACAGCGACTCGATGCTAACCGTCGTTCTTGGTCCGGCTGCCGCCAGAGGAATCGCTTTCTTGACTATGCAAAAAGCGGATGGTGTTCCGGTTTCGTACTCATATCTCCCGGCCGTCCAGCGCGTGCAGGAAGTCACCTCGGTGGCTGGCTATGAGCCGTTCGGTGGAACCGACTTCTCATACGGAGATTTGGGTTTTGTCCGACTAGGCGGCCACGAGAAGCTCGATGGCGTTGAAACCCACAATAGTGTTAGGGCCTATAAGCTTGAACTGCCCTTGCACAACAACCCACTGTTCGCGAAAGTTGTGACATGGATCGCCACCGACACCGGACTATTTATCGAACGCGACTACTACGACCATAACGATAAACTGTACAAGAAGGAGCGCTTTGAAAAGGTCACGACCATTGACCACGTTCCGACCATCACGAGAATCGTTATGGAGGACGTGCAGCAGGGCACCAGCAGCGAAATTGAGGTTAATAGTGTCCTATATAATAAGCTAGCTCCGACGGAGCTTTTCGATCCAGATCAAATTTCTCGTGCCGCCGACTCGGTGCTTTGGAAGAACGTAGGCCACTAACGGTGGCTCGAAAAAGTATTCAAGATGCACCTATTAGGGAAAGCAGATCTGAACATTGCTCCCATCGGCTACAGTTGTGCCAAGCCAGTCGACTCTTTTGGCAACACTCAAACAGACTCAAGGAGGATCTTTTCTCTGAAGAAAGAGTTCCCTCATTGGCGGAGTATTTGCGATAACTTGGAACGAAAAAGGGCTCAGTTTGGTAAACCTAAGTATCGGAGGTCGTGAACTATGGCAGTTCTTCAATTGTCGACCGAGGAAGCGGGCGAGCTTTATTCGATATTGGATAACTACTTTGCTGAGCTTCGCATGGAAATCGAGCGGACCGAAAACGGCATATTCAGAGCAAAGCTGAAGAACCGGGAGCAACTCGTAAGAAAGCTCCTCCAAGATCTCAAGGGGTGACGAGTTGAGGCTGTTTCGACTTTCCGATTCGCCATTACGCCAGAATAGAGCGCTCGAAGAGGAGTGCTAGAGAAGCGCGATTTTCTCGCACTCATACCGGCCGCATATACGTTTGATAAATTCGTGCCGTATCGTCACTGGTTCTGATCGGGCCTGATTGGCGACCGTGAATTTGGCAGCCTTTCCGTTGAGTGCTTGAAAGTGGATCTTCGGCTCCGACTGCTGCTCTGCAGTGTGGACCATGCTTAAGACCTCGTTCGCGACGTCCAGTGTGATCGCTTCGACCCTATCGAGGTCGGAATCGGCACTGACGCTGAGTTCTATTAATTGAGCGATCGCGCCGTTGGGCAGACTAAAATTGGTCAGCACACTGGTCGCCAGTCGTTGATTGGGCACGACGACGGAGCCACCTTGGCTCATACGGATATGGCTGCTACGCCATCCGAGCCGTGCCATGTAGCCTTCCTGCCCGTTGTCGAGTCTTACGAAATCGCCAGGCGCGAGAGGCTTGTCCGTGGCGATGTAAATGCCGGCGAATAGATTTGCCAAGGTATCCTGTAGAGCTAGCGCAACGGCTACCGAGCCGATGCCCAAAGATGCGAGAAGCGGCGATATCGAGATGCCCAGGGTGTCGAGTAGCATCAAGCCGCCGAGCACGAGGATAGAGGCGCGCGTGATTCCGCGAATCAAACTGGATTCCGCTGTGACGATGCGGGATCCCTCGGCCAGCCGCTGCACCAGCGCGGGAGTCCATCGATCGAAGAATACAATCAGCGCAATTACGGTACCGGCGTCGAGACAGATTGTGATATCGCGCTCCCAGCGAGAACTAACGGCCAGAAGTCGCGTCACGATCGGCAAGTCCACGATCCAAATGATAAGCGAAAGAGCAGGGGAAAGCGCATCAAGGAAGTTTGTACTCAGAATGGGCTCGTCACGAGCAGCGACCCGCGGCCGTAAAAAATCAAAAATAAGACGCTTGGCAATGGTTAGAAGAACGCCCCAAGTCGCGAAAATGGCGAGGCCGCAGAATCCATGGTGAAAACAGACCCAGCGATCGCGATATTGTTCTAATGCAGTCAAGAAAGTCTCCCATTCGAAGATTCGAGACAGGCGCTGGAGTCCGTGCCTACACAGGCATTTCCTGAACTTCGCTCAGATAGGGGATTGATCGGGTTGGAGACCTCGCCCCAACGCGACGAAAGGCGGCAGGCAGGATTCTCATCAAGACCGTGAGGTAGCTCTAAGATCGGTTGGCAGCGGGTCCTCGGTATTTCGAGGGCCCAGGATGCGGTCGAGTTCACCCAGCTCAACGGTCTCATCGCGCAACAGAGCCTCAACCAGATGATCAAGGGCGTCTCGTTCGTTGGTTAGTTGGCGATGCACATACGCATGCGCCTCAGAAAGCAGATTGCGAACCTCGGAATCGATTTCTGCGGCGGTTGCTTCGCTATAGTCGGGGCGCTGAGAGAGTTCATATCCTAGAAAAGGTTGCTGTTCATCGGCACGAAAGGCTATCAGGCCGAGCTTGCCCATTCCCCAACGGGTGACCATCCGACGAGCCAATTTGGTCGCCTCAACGAGATCATTTTCAGCACCCGTCGTGATGTCGCCAATAGCGACTTCCTCTGCTACTCGCCCGCCTAGCATGACGGCTAACCGCGCCTTCAGATAAGTTTGATTAAGATTGTGACGGTCCTCTCCGGGAAGCTGTTCTGTGACTCCCAGAGCTTGACCACGGGGTACGATCGTTACCTTCTGGACAGGATCAGCGGCCGGCGCAAACCATGCCACGACGGCGTGTCCCGCTTCATGATAAGCCACGACACGGCGCTCTTTGGGATCCAGCAATTGGGGATGCGCCGCACCGAGCCGGATCTTGTCATGTGCTTCCTCGAAATCCGTTAGTGTTACTGAGGAACGATTATTACGCGCGGCGGTAAGGGCGGCCTCGTTGCACAAATTGGCTAAATCTGCGCCGTTGAGACCGATAGTCATCTGCGCCAGCAGCACCAAATCCACATCATCGGCCAGTTTTAGCTTGCGGGCGTGGATACGCAGAATCCCTTCCCTCCCCTTGCGATCAGGCAGACCGATAAATACCTGGCGATCGAATCGGCCGGGACGCAACAACGCCGGGTCGAGCACGTCGGGACGATTGGTCGCCGCGAGTATGATCACATTTAGGCGAGGATCGAAGCCATCGAGTTCGCCCAATAATTGATTCAGCGTTTGTTCACGCTCATCGCTACCGCCACCGACACCTGCCCCACGGCGTCTGCCGACCGCATCCAACTCGTCGATGAAAACGATCGCTGGTGCCGCCTCTTTGGCCTGACGAAACAGATCGCGCACGCGACTGGCTCCGACGCCTACGAACATCTCGACGAACTCGGACGCATTGATGCTGAAAAAGGGAACACCAGCTTCTCCCGCCACTGCTCTCGCAAGAAGAGTTTTGCCCGTTCCCGGGAGGCCCACCAGCAGGACTCCTCGTGGGATACGAGCGCCGAGAACGCGGTACTTTTGTGGATTGCTGAGGAAATCCACCTCCTCTTGTAACTCAAGTTTTGCCTCATCGGCTCCGGCCACGTCTTCAAAAGTTACCTTAGGCTGATCGCTCGAATAGCGCCGTGCTTTCATCCGCCCGAACCCAAACATCCCTCCCTGCATGCGGCTCGCTCGCGCCCCCATCCACCAAAGAAAGCCGACCAAAACGATAATCGGGAACCAGTTCATCAGAACATCAAGAAGCCAAGGCGTAGAGGGAGCGGAAACGTCCATCCTCACATGGTGCGTCTCGAGTAGCCCCATCAGGTTGGGATCTCCGACGGTAGCTGGAAAGGTCGTACGAAAGTTACCGTAGCGAGTTGGGCTAGGCGGTTTCGCTTGTTCGGAAGAGGAATTGCTGTGAGAACTCTGTGCCGAGCTTGTCGACGGCCGCGAGGGCGGCTCAAGACTCTGGGCTTCCTGCTTCTCCTGTTGAGGCCAAATCAGTGGTGTGACCAGAGTCCCAGTGATTTGAACACCAGAGATTTCAACCTTCGATACGTTGTCGCTGCGAACCTGCTCGACGAACGTCGAGTAGGGAAGATCGGCGACATCCGACTGTCGATTGATCTGCAGGCTATACAGCAGCCATACGAGCGCCGTCGATACCAACCACCAGAACCAGATGTTCGACGAGAGCTGCGGCCGCTGGCGACCATCTGCTGGTTGCGGCGAATTCAACGAGTCTTTCGTTTCACCCTTCCTTCCGGGCCTCACCTAAATAGAGTACCGCTACTCGCGGCAGGCTGCACCCAGCGCGGCCTGATTCCGAGGCGCGCGAGGACCGCTTCAAGTGGAGGACTCACCTAGGTCGCTCCGCTCCAAGTCACGCACCGGAACTCCGGACTTGTTCGCCGAACTGTGCGTGAGAACCTCGTGTGAGAAGTCACTCGATGCAATTGCGTCGAACAATCGGCCGATGCACATACTTTCGAGCCTCGTTCCGAGATAAGGTATATCCGCGATAAAGCATTCCAGAGTTCAGGTAATGTCATCATGAGCCTTACGAGCAGCGGCGATCGCGCTACCATCACGAAACGGTTCCATAGGCATCTGCGAGCCCAAAGGTGGCAACGGAATTGTTGGGCGGTCGTCTGAACCGAAAGCTTGCGACTTTGAAGATGGTAGCGAACGACTCTCCTGAAGAACCGAACAGGCAAGCGTTCGCGCCGGAAGGCTCAGAGGGCCGGGCGACGAAAAGCCTGCCGATTAATCATGGAACAGCGCCGTGAAGGCCGGGAAAGAGATCATTCAATCCTTTGGCGATGAACTCGACAGCAATCGCCATCAGGATCAAACCGAGGAGGCGGGTAACCACGTTGATACCGGTTGTACCGAGAATCCGCTTGGTGGGTGCCGCCAAACGTAGTGCGACCCAAAAGCAGCCCACCACGAAAGTGATGATGCAGAGCGAAATAGTCGAGTCGATCCAGCTCTTAGCGCGTTCACCATAGATGAGAGCGGCGCTAATCGCTCCCGGCCCCGCCGCAACAGGAATCCCGAGCGGGACGACAGCGACAGCGGCTCTGCGGGCAGCTTCGTCAACCTCCTCCTCAGAACGCTGAACCCGGCTCGGCCGCGCATGCAGCATGGCGATCGCCATAAGCGTTAGGACGATACCGCCGCCAACCGTGAAGGATGCCAAGCTTATTCCCAGTACACGCAGCAACGGATCGCCACCGAGCAGAGCTATGACCAAAGTCATGAATGCCGTGACTGCAGCGACGTTGATCGTATGCTGTCGCTCCTCTGGAGTGTGATTGGCGGTCAGCGTAACAAAGATGGGAATCGCTCCAATTGGATCGAGCAATACGAACAGGGCAATTGCGGTTTCTACATACGACTTCCAGCTGTGCATGATCGGATTTTCCTAATGGGGTGCCCGGGTGCATTCTCTCCGTTGAGGAATTACTGAAGCTTGGCTTTCAAGAAATATGACGTCACTTACGTGGAACTTTCTCACCACTTTTATTCCTGCGATCGCCGAAGCATTAGAGGCGCTCATTTTCGGTGCCGAGGAGGTGGAGTTGGTGATACTTGATTCACTCAATGCGCGTAGCACTACCAGATCCTCCAACTCAGAGGTCAGGTCACCTCACGAGAGACGGAGTTTGTCTCTCACGGTGTGCGGTTACGCATTTTCCTCGATCGTTGCGGACGACGACTTTTCGGGTGCGCGGTGTTCATGAGCAGATTTTCGGCCCCGATCCCCAAGACCAGGAAGTTGCTAGAGCTCACAAATTGAGTATGTTCAGTGCAATATACGTCGGAAATACCAGCAACAATCGGGCACCCCAGGCCAAGACCTCTACCGCCGGTCAGCGTACTTCCCGGGCGGTTTCACCAGCAGCCGACACGGAGCAATAGCGTTCAAGGAGCGATGGCCGCGAGAGGAAATTCATAAATTCATGAAGCAGCTCATGATTCTGGCATACAAACTTCTTGTCAATGATCGAGGTAAATACACGGCTCTGCTTGTAGGAACAACCTTTTCGGTCTTTCTGATCGTGCAGATGACCTCTTCTTTCGCGGGTGTCCTTACCAAGGCGTCCGCAACTGTTATCAATATCGGGGCGAAGGTTTGGGTGATGGATCCTGCCGCAACCAACACCGTGTTTGGCAGTATTCCAATGCCCGATTATATGCTCGACGGCGTTCGGAGCATCAGAGGTGTGAAATTCGCCGTTCCTCTATACGTGGGCTCAGCGCTGTTGAAGCTGCACGACGGCACCTATCAGTCAGCCACGGTAATTGGCCTCGACGACGCCAGTCTCGTCGGCCGACCGGAACTGCTGCAAGGACAAATCGATGATATTTTCGCTGAGAATGGCTTTATCGCGGTAAAGGACGAAGAATTTCCTAAACTTCAGAATCCGACAATTGGAAGCGAATTTGAACTCAATGATCATCGCGGAGTAATCGTGGGGATTGCCAAGGTGACGACCGGTGCGCTTTTCGGTACGCCCACGCTCTTTACCACATACAATCGAGCCATCCAGTACATTCCGTCTATGCGCTTTACGCTTTCGTATATCCTGGTTGAGCCTAAGGCAGAATCAGACATCCCGCGTATCAAAGAGGAAGTGGCGCGTCTCGGTTATCTCGCACTCAGCAATGCTGAGTTTCAGAGAGCAATTTCGAGCTATCTTAAGTATCAGACCGGGATCGGAACCAACACCCTGCTGATGACGGTCATCAGCTTTATCGTCGGGCTGTCGATTTCGGGTCAAACCTTCTACACCTTCATCATCGAAAATCTCCAACACTTCGGCGCATTGAAAGCTATGGGCGCCAAGGGGCGGGAGTTGGTTTATGTGATCCTCTTTCAGGCCGGCTTTACTGCGCTGGTGGGCTACGGTCTCGGAGTCGGTCTTGCAACTCTCCTTATAGCGGCGGCCAAGCTGAGATTGCCCGAATATGCCTCACGCGTGACCTACACGAATCTCGGATTAGGCTTTCTCCTGGTCCTGCTGATTGCGACCATTTCAGGATATGCCGGCGTACGCCGCGTCCTGAAAATCGAGCCCTTTGATATTTTCAGAGGGTAAGATGGCAGATGTTGCGATCAAGGCCGACAGCCTTTGCAAATGGTTTGGCGAGGGCGGGGCGCGTACTTACGCCGTGAGGGAAGCGAGTTTTGAGGCTTACTGGGGAGAGATGCTCTATATCGTTGGACCCTCTGGCAGCGGCAAGACAACTCTTCTGAGCATGATTTCAGGGATTCTACGTCCCAACTCGGGTTCAGTGACTCTGCACGGTCGCGATCTATGGAGTTTGTCGGACGACGAGATCGCCGAATTCCGTCTCAATACGATTGGCTTCGTCTTTCAGGATTTCCACCTGTTTCCGAACCTTACGACGGCGGAAAACGTCGCGATTCCCTTGATCTTGCAGCGCCGGGAATGGGACGAAGCGCTCCGTGACGCATTCCGATGTCTGGAAATCGTGGGCCTCGGGGACAAAGGCGGGCTACCACCCAATAAACTCAGCGGCGGTGAGCAGCAGCGTGTGGCGATCGCTCGCGCGATCGTTCATCGCCCGGAACTCCTGATACTTGACGAGCCCACAGCATCACTCGACGGTGATACGGGACGTCGAATCGTTTCCTTCGTCAAAAATGAAATCCTCACACCTCAATGCTGCATTTTGATTGTCACGCATGACAGCAGAATTTTCGAATTCAGTAGCAGAATAATGATGATGGAGGATGGGTGCGTGACCGGCTATAGAGAGAAAGGCACCTATGAGACTTAGGGCTGAGCTTCTGCTCGCGCTCATTGGCTTTCTCGTTGGCATCGTCGCGACGTATGTCTTCGGCCTTCATTCAGCTCCTCAAGCCCCTGCCTTTAATCCAGCCGCCAATCCTTATGCCCAAGGCATTTACGCCGAAGGAATCGTCGAGAGCTACCAAAGCAACGGCAAGAACATCAACATCTACCCGAATGTATCCGGTACGATCGTAGAGATTCCGGTCCACGAGGGCCAAATAGTTGCAAAGGGAACAGTGCTGGCACGACTCGATGACTCCGTTCAGAAGGCAACCACCGAGCAATTACGATCACAGGCCGAGGCCGCCCATGCGATGCTTGATGAGTTAAAGGCGCAACCGCGCAAAGAGAATTTCGAGGTTGCCAAAGCGCAAGTCGTATATGCGACGGCACAGCTCAAAAACACGCAAGACCAACTTGCCAAACAGGAAGCTTCATATCGGTTCGATCCGAAATCCGTTAGTCAGAACACTCTCGACGATGCGATCAATGCGGAAAAGGTCGCTGCTGCTAACCTCAAAGTAGTACAGCGCCAATACGATCTCACGAAGGCGGGAGCCTGGATCTATGACATAAGCAACCAGGAAAAGACCTTCGATGCCGACGAAAAGGCCTATCTCTCCGCTCGATCACTGCTTGCATGGTATACGCTGACTGCACCGGCTGGCGGGAAAGTCCTGGCGATCCAGGCATCACTCGGAAGCTATGTCGGCTCGCAGGGTACCTATGACTCATACACCCAGGGCTTTGATCCCGTGATTGTGATGGGCACAGCAGACGAGTATCTCAATGTGCGATGTTATGTCGACGAGATACTGATACATCGGCTAAGGCCCAGTTCGAAGACTCAAGCCGAAATGACTATTCGAGGTACCAACATCAGCGTGCCTCTCGAGTTCGTACGGCTCCAGCCTTTTGTATCACCGAAAATTGAACTCTCCGATCAACGCCTCGAACGGGTCGATGTTCGAGTGCTACCGGTTATCTTTCGCTTCAAACAAGCAGAGAGTCTGCCGGTCTATCCCGGCCAGCTAGTTGATGTGTACATCGCTGAGAAATAGGCCTATAACTAAGCGGAGCGCGAGATCCCCGGGAGCATTTGTCAGGACGCTAAGTCTCATGGTGCTCGCCATCGCGCCGCTATCTTGTGCGGTAGGTCCGAACTTCGCGCGGCCTAATCCACCCGCGAGCCAGCGTTATACCT
>Ga0335069_10012572_pt1 | contig 11900 bp, 9 predicted proteins | sample Lox_Sample_11_FD_206714 | JGI IMG/M metagenome (GOLD analysis project Ga0335069, IMG submission 206714) | Soil microbial communities from Loxahatchee National Wildlife Refuge, Florida, United States - Lox_Sample_1.1 | ecosystem: Environmental > Terrestrial > Soil > Wetlands | place: USA: Florida...
GGATGGTCTGCGCGCCGAGCACAACGGGCCGGTCGTAGCGGTAGCTGGTGCGGTGGTGAAGGGCGACGTGGATCGTCATGCGCGGCCTTTGCGGTGCTTCGGATAGGCGAAACGGATCATAGCGGAACGAACCGCCGGGGCGGGAGCCACGGTGTAGCAGGGTACCGGCGCGAAGGGTGAAAGGAGGAATGGATTGATGCGAATTCCGGGCCGGTCGGGTTCGCCGTCATCGCGAGCCGCGCAGCGGCGTGGCGATCCAGTGCCGTCGGACCGTGCGGTTGCGCTGGATCGCCTTGCCGCCTCCGGCGGCTCGCGATGACGGCCCGGCGTCAGGCGTAGCGCGCCGGATCGACGATGGGGAGGATGGCGGTGGCGGGGCCGGGATCGCGGCCCAGGACGAGGTCGGCGACCAGGCGGCCGGCGGCCGGCGAGGTCTGGATGCCGTAGCCGCCCTGGCCGATGCACCAGAGGAAGCCCTCGGCCTTCGCGTCCCAGCCGATGGCCAGGCTGCCGTCCGGGGTAAAGCTGCGCAGGCCGGCCCAGGACCGCTCGACCCGCTTCACCGGGATATCCAGCGCCTGCTGCATCCGGTCGATGCCGAGCGCGATGTCGATTTCCTCGGGCTGCACGTCGTGCGGCACGTCGGGGGTCTGGTCGGCGGGCGAGACCATAAGCCGGGTGCGCGCCTCGGTGCGCGCATACCAGCGATGACCGGGATCGACCAGCATCGGCCAGTCCCGCACGTCGTGCGGCGTGGGGTCGATGATGGCGGCGGTGCGCCGGCAGGGGGTGAGGCCGAGCTTCGCGACGCCCGCGATGGCGGCGACCTCGTCGCCCCAGGCGCCCGCTGCGTTCACCACCACCGGCGCTTGCAGGACGGCGCCGGCCGTGGTCTCGACCTCCCACGCGCCGCCGCGGCGCTCGATGCGGCCGGCGCGGTTGCGCAGCGCAAGCTCCCCGCCGCCCGCGCGCAGCATGCGCAGATAGCCCTGGTGCAGGGCGGCGACGTCGATGTCGAACGCGTCCTCCTCCAGCGCGGCGGCGACGATGGTGTCTCTGCGGATCGCGGGCACCATCGCGCGCGCCTCGTCGACGGTGACGGGGCGCACGCCCTTGCCGGCGGAGACCAGTTCGCCGAGCGGGGGGCGCGCCTCCTCGTCGGCGATGTAGAGCACGCCGCGCAGGTTGAGGACCGGGTGATCGGTGAAGCCCGGCGGCGGCGACTCGAGGAAGGCGCGCGAGGCGCCGGTGAGCACCTGCACGTCGGGCGGGCCGTAATTCAGGATCCAGGTCGCGGCCGAGCGTCCTGAGGTGTGGTAGCCGACGGCGTCCTCGGCCTCGATCAAGGCAACGCGACAGTCGGCGGCGAGGGCGGCGGCGGCAGTGGAGCCGGCGATTCCCGCGCCGATCACGACCACATCGAACGTCTTGCTTTCCATGCGCGCAGCATCGTGCCGGCGCCGCGCTCGGGCAAGACGTGTTGCACGGGTCCGGCCGCGATGAGGACCGCTATCGCTGCTTCCAGGGCCGCCCAGGCGGCCACGACGATTATCGCAACCATGATGACGCAACCATTTCTGCTGCAGGCACAGTAAACGATGGCGCATCGCGCGGCGGCGCGCTGTGGCGGCGGTCACAGGCGGGTGCGGATTCCGGGCGGCGCGGCTTCAAGGTATGTCAGGTCGGCTTTGGATCGTGATGGTGCGTAGGTCCGGCACGCGATGACGGGTTGGGCACGGCGCGAATGGTTTCGGTTTGGCTCCGATACGGCCCAACCCGTCATGGCGGACCTCGTGTCCGCCATCCATGTCCTCCTTCGCCTGCGAGCCCGCGAAGACATGGACGGCGGGGCCAAGCCCACTGCTGTCCGGATTAGCAGGCTGCGGCAAAACCCTTCCCCGAGCCGGGTTCGATCTGATCCCCTGGGTCGAATTTGGTCGGATGCGTGGGCGGGATCGTCAGGCAGGCAAGCTGTTCAGCTACGTCAGCGCGGAGGCTTTGGTGCCGTTGGACCATCCGCTGCGGTCGATCAAACGCCTGACCCACGCAGCGCTGGACCGGCTGTCGGCGGATTTCGCGGCGTTGTATGCCTCGACTGGACGGCCATCGGTTGCGCCTGAGATGCTGCTGCGGGCGTTGTTGCTGCAGGCCTTCTTCTCAGTGCGCTCAGAGCGCCAGCTGATGCAGCAGATCACCTGCAATATGCTGTTCCGCTGGTTCCTCGGCTTGGCGATCGACGCGCCGGTGTGGGACGTGACGGTGTTCACCAAGAACCGCGGCCGGCAGCTCGAAGGCGATATCGCACACCGGTTCCTGATGGGCATCCTGGCCGATCCGGTGGTGAAGCCGCTGGTCTCGTGCGAACACTTCTCGGTCGACGACACGCTGATTGAAGCCTGCGCCAGCATGAAGAGTTTCGCCCGAAGGACGGCAGCGGCGGGTCGCCCGCCCCCGGGCGCAATGGCGATCGCGACTTCCGCGGCGAGAAGCGCAGCGACCAGACGCACGCCTCCACCGCCGACCGCGATGCCAAGCTGTTCCGCAAACCGACGGGACAGCCGTCGCAACTCTGTCATATGGGCCATCTGCTGATCGAGAACCGCAACGGCCTGCTGGTGGACGCGCGCGCGACGGCCGCCACCGGCGCCGCCGAGCCGGAGACCGCCGCCGCCATGCTGGCCGATCTGCCGAGCGGCGGCCGGATCACGGTCGGCGCCGACAAGCTGTTCGCCGCGGTCAGCTTTGTCGAGGAAATGCGCCGGCTCGGCGTCAGGCCGCATTTTGCCCAGCACAGCAACGGCCGACGCTCGGCCATCGATGGCGGCACCAGGCGCCATGCCGGCTACCGCGTGAGCCAGCGCATCCGCAAGCGCAACGAGGTGGCCTTTGGCTGGGTCAAGACGGTCGGCGGCATGCGCAACACCCGTCACCGCGGCACCGCGCGCGTCGACTGGCAGTTCACCCTCACCGCGGCCGCCTACGACCTGATACGCATTCCGAAGCTGGCCGCGTGCTGACGCCGCGAGTCCGCCAGCGCTACAGAAACCCGCCAGCCGCAAAGCCAAATTCTGACCCAAAACCGTCGCGTGCAGCGATTAGCAGCCCTCGGAGACCAAGAAACTCAAACTTAATCGACCCATTTTCCGCAGCCTGCTAGGCTGGCGCACCCCCGAGCGGGACGCGCCGCATGAGCCCGCCCTATGCCGCCTTTCCCGACGCCGAACACCGCGACCGCATGGCGCGCGCCTCTGCGATCATGCGGCGGAACGGCCTCGCCGGCTGCGTCAGCGTCGCGCCCGAGCATCTCTATTATTTCGGCGGCTACGATTCCTGGGTCAGCGTGAACAGCCCGCAGGCACTGATCTTCGCCGCCGACGGCAGCCCGCCCACGCTCGTCGTGCGCGACGTCGATCTCGCCCTGCCACGCGAAACCTCCTTCGTTTCCGATATCCGCACCTACCATCTGCTCAGCGACGACATACCCGCGCTGATCGCCTCCGTCGCGCGCGAAAAGGGCCTCGGCTCCGGCAGGATCGGGATCGAAACCCAGTCCTACGCCCTGCCCTTCGCGCTCGGCGAAGCGATCCGCCAGGCGCTTGCGCCCGCTGAAATCGTGGACGCGACGGATCTGCTGGGTGCGGCGCGGCTGCTGAAATCGTCGAGGGAACTCGACTATCTGCGCCAGGCCGCCCGCCATGCGCAGGCCGGACTCGACGCCGCGCGGCGCACCCTGCGGCCGGGCATGACCGAGATCGCGCTCGCCGCCGCCGTGGAAGGCGCGATGCGCGGCGCGGGCAGCGATTACTGGTCGATCCCCACCGAACTCGCGAGCGGCCCGCGCTCGGCCGGTGGCCACGCCACGCCGCGCGAGCGCGCGATCGAAAGCGGCGATCTCGTGCATCTGGAATTCGCCGGCGTGCATCGCCGCTACCACGCGACCGCGATCCACACGCTCGCCGCCGGCGAGCCCGGTCCGCGGGCGCGGGAAACCTACGCCCTCGCCCGCGCCTCGCTGGCCGCCGGCATGGCCGCGATCCGGCCCGGCGTGCCGGTCGCCGATGTCGAGGACGCCTCGCTCGGACCGCTGCGCCGGGTCGGGCTCGAAGGCGCGGCGGTGATGCGCTTCGGCTACGGCATCGGCATCGCCTATCCGCCGATCTGGCTGGAGCCGTTGCAGATTGCGCGCGGCGTCGATCAGCGCCTGGAACCCGGCATGGTCTTCGTGCTGCACGCATATTTGCAACTGCTGGACGAAGGCCTCGGCGTGATCCAGGGCGGCACCTACGCCCTCAGCCCGGACGGGCTGGAGATGCTGGTGGGCGGTGGCGACGTGGCGCTGGAAATCGTCTAGCGCGCCTCAGGCCGCCTTCGCCTGCGCCGACAGGCGGACGAGGTTGCCCAATATGTCCCGCGCGGCGGCCAGCCGCGCCGCGAGGTTCATGTCGCGGGAGACCGCCAGCTTGTGGTCCGGGCGCAGTCGCACCTGTCCGCCCTTGGCCGACAGCCAGCGCACCAGCCCGGCTGGATTGCCGAAGGCGTTGCCCCGGAAGGTCAGCACCATGCCCTTCGGCCCCGCCTCCAGCTTCTCCACCCCCGCCTCGCGGCAGGCGCGCTTCAGCGCCATGACCGACAGCAGGTTCTCCACCTCCTCGGGCAACTTGCCGAAGCGGTCGACCAGCTCCGCCGCCATCGCCTCGGTCTCGGCGTCGGAGGCCAGCGCGCCGATGCGCCGGTAAAGCCCCAGCCGCACCGGCAGGTCGCGCACATAGTCCTCGGGGATCAGCACCGGCAGGCCGAGCGAGATGTTCGGCGTCCAGTCGCGCGCGGCGGCGGCGCTGCGCGGTCCCCCGCGCTCGGTGCGCAGTTCGATCACCGCATCCTCCAGCATCTGCTGATACAGCTCGATACCGACCTCGCGGATATGGCCCGACTGCTCGTCGCCCAGCAGGTTGCCCGCGCCGCGGATGTCGAGATCGTGCGAGGCGAGCGTGAAGCCCGCTCCGAGCGCATCGAGCGTCTGCATCACGGTCAGCCGCTTCTCGGCGGCGGCAGACAGGCGATGCGCCGGCGGCCAGGTCAGGTAGGCATAGCCGCGCTGCTTGCCGCGCCCCACGCGGCCGCGAAGCTGGTACAGCTGCCCCAGGCCGAACATATCGGCGCGGTGGATTATGAGCGTGTTGACCGCGGGCATGTCGAGCCCGCTTTCGACGATGTTGGTGGACAGCAGGATGTCGAACTTGCCATCGCCGAACTCGGTCATCACGCGTTCGAGTTCGGTCGGCGCGAGCCGGCCATGCGCCTGCACCGTGCGCGCCTCAGGCACGATCTCGGCGAGCCGTTCGGACATGCGGCCCAGATCCTCGATGCGCGGCACGACGCAGAACACCTGCCCGCCGCGGAACCGTTCGCGCTGGATCGCCTCGCGCACCACGAGTTGATCAAATGGCATGATGAATGTGCGCACCGCCAGCCGGTCGATCGGCGGCGTGGCGATCAGGCTCATCTCCCGCACGCCTGCAAGCGAGAGCTGCAGCGTGCGCGGAATCGGCGTTGCGGTCAGCGTGAGGACGTGCACGTCCTCCTTCAGCTGTTTCAGGCGTTCCTTGTGCGCGACGCCGAAATGCTGCTCCTCGTCCACGATCAGCAGGCCGAGATCGGCGAAGGCGACCGATTTCGCGAGCAGCGCGTGGGTGCCGATGACGATGTTCACCGTGCCGTCGGTCAGGCCCTTGCGGACCTCGGCGGCTTCCTTCGCGGGCACCATGCGTGAGAGCTGCGCGACGCGCACCGGCAGGCCCTCGAAGCGGGCGGAGAAGGTGCGGTAGTGCTGGCGCGCGAGCAGCGTGGTGGGCACCACCACGGCGACCTGCGCGCCGGTCATCGCGGCGACGAAGGCGGCGCGCAGCGCGACCTCGGTCTTACCGAAGCCGACATCGCCGCAGATCAGCCGATCCATCGGACGGCCGGAGGCGAGGTCCTCGAGCACGTCGGCGATGGCGCGCGCCTGATCCTCAGTCTCGGCGAAGGGGAAGCGGGCGCAGAACTCGTCCCAGCTTCCCTCGGCGGGCGCCATCAGGGGCGCTTCCTGCACCTTGCGCGCGGCGGCAATGCGGATGAGGCCCGCCGCCATGTCGCGGATGCGGCTCTTCATCCGCGCCTTGCGCGTCTGCCAGCCCGCGCCGCCCAGCTTGTCGAGCGCGACGCCCTGCGCCTCGCTGCCGAAGCGCGACAGCATCTCGATGTTTTCGACCGGCAGGTAGAGCTTCTCGTTGCCGTCGTACATCAGGCGAAGGCAATCGTGCGGCGCGTCCGAGACGGTCAGGGTTTCCAGCCCGTCGTAGCGGCCGATGCCGTATTCCTGATGCACCACCAGATCGCCCTCGGCGATTTCGGTGGCTTCCGCAATGAATTGATCGGCGCGCTTGCGCGTGCGGGCCGGGCGGCTGATGCGCTCGCCCAGGAGATCCTGTTCGCCCACCAGCGCGATGCGGTCGGCGACGAAGCCGCGTTCGACGCCGAGGGTGACAAGTGAGACAGATCCAGCGGGCTTGCGCCGCACCGAGGCGTAGTCGTCCTCCTGCTCCGCGCCCTTGATGCCGTGCTCGCGCAGCAGGTGATCCAGCCGTTCGCGCGAACCCCGCGTCCAGGCCGCGACGACGATGCGCTTGCCTTCGGCGGTCCAGCGTTCCGCCTGCGCGCGAAGCTGGTCGAAGACCGAGATGCCGGGACCACCGGCCCCGCCCACGGGCGCGCCGGCCACCTTGTTCCCTTGGGCGAAGACCGGGCCGGGACGGCCGCCGCCGTCGATGCCCTCGGCGCCGTCGGGGCGCGCGAAGGGGCTGAACGCCAGCGCCGGGCCGCGCGCCAGCATCCGGTCCCAGTCCGGCCGCTCCAGATACAGAAGCGCGGGCGGCAACGGGCGGTACGGCACCTCGCCGTCGCGCGCGACCGTGCGGCGGGCCGCGTAGTGATCGGCGATCATCTCCAGCCGAGCGGTCAGCACCGCCTCGGCCTGATGGTCCAGACTGACCGAGACGGCCGACCCGCCATCCGACAGATGGTCGATCAGCGTCTCCATCGCGGGGTGGAACAGCGGCGTCCAGTGCTCGATGCCGGGATGTCGGCGGCCGTCGGACACCGCCTGATAGATCGGGTCGCTGGCGGCATTCTCGCCGAAGGTCTCGCGCCAGCCGGCGCGGAAACGGCTGACCGCCTCCTTGTCGAGCGGCACCTCGGAGACCGGACGAAGGACGAGCCGCTTGCGCTTGCCGGCGCTGCGCTGCGTGGCGGGATCGAAGGTGCGGATGGTCTCGATCGTGTCGCCGAACAGATCGAGCCTGACGGGCTCGGCTTCGCCGGCGGCGAAGATGTCGATGATGCCGCCGCGGATCGCGTATTCGCCGGGTTCCATGACCGTACCGGCGCGGCCGTAGCCGTTGGCATCGAGGAAACGGGCCAGCGCGTCGGGCGGGGCATCGCGACCGACTTCCAGCACCATGCCGGTATGGCGGAAGGCGGCGCGCGGCGGCACGCGCTGCACGAGCGCGTTCACCGTGGTCAGCACGATGCGCGGACCGGCGGGCTTCTCGCCCAGCCGGGCCAGCGTCGCGATCCGTTCGGACACGAGCGCCGGGTTGGGGGAGACGCGGTCGTACGGCAGGCAGTCCCAGGCCGGGAAGCGCAGCACCTCGATCTCAGGCGCGAAGAAGGCCAGGGCCTCGGCCAGCCGCGCCATGCGGGCATCGTCGCGCGTGACGTGCAGGATCGGGCCGGCATACTCGGCTCGGCGGCGCGCCAGCAGCAACGCGTCCCAGCCCTCGGGCACGCCATAGACCGGCGCGACCCGGCTCGTAGCGGCCGGAGCGTGAGAGGCGGGGAGCGGAGCGTCGTTCATCGGCGAATGGAATCCAGCAAGCGCAATAGCATCGGCGAGGCCATCTCGGGCGGCAGCGGAGCCCGACCGGTCAGCCAGTCCGCCAGGTCGGGATCGGGCAGTTCCATGATCTCGTCCAGCGCATCCAGATCGGTCTCGGTGAAGTCGTGGATGCGGGCAGCGACGAAGCCGCCGACCAGAAGGTCGGTTTCGTGCGTCCCACGATGCGTGGCGCGGAACAGCAAGCGGCGACGCCGCGCGTCCAATGCGGCGGGTTCTGGCTGCGTCATTGCTGCGCTGTCATATAGCCCGCTCACCACCACGTGTCAGCCGTGCACCCGGACCTTCTGGCCCCGCTTTTCGCGCCCCTGACCAGCCTGCGCGGCGTTGGCCCGGCGCTGGCCGGAACACTCGCGCGCGCCATCGGAGGCGAGCGCGTGCTGGATCTGCTGTTCCACCTGCCCGAGTCGTATCTGGACCGGCGGGAGAGGCCCACCATTGCCCGAGCGCGGGCGGGCGAGGTGGCGACGTTGGCCGTGGAAGTGGTGCGGACGGAGCCGCCCGCCAACCCGCGCCAGCCGTGGAAGGTAATCGTCACCGACGGCACGGGTTTCGCGGAACTCGTGTTCTTCCGCTTCACGCGCGAGGCGCAGATGGCGCCGGGCGCGAAGATCGTCGTTTCCGGCAAGCTCGACCGCTTCGGCGACCGGCTGACCATGCCGCATCCCGATCACGTGCTGCCTGCCGAGCAGGCGGAGCGGATGCCGCGCATCGAGCCGGTGTGGCCGCTGACGGCGGGGTTGTTTCCCCGGCAGGTGGGGCGCGCGATGGCGGCCGCGCTGGACCGGGTGCCGGACCTGCCGGAGTGGCACGACGCCGCGCTGCTGCGCCGCGAACGTTGGCCGGGCTTCGCCGCGGCGCTGCGTGCCGTCCATGCCCCCGCCGAGCCGCCGCCGCCGCCCGACGATGACCCCGCCCGCCGCCGCCTGGCCTACGACGAGTTGCTGGTCGGGCAGGTCGCGTTCTCGTTGATCCGGGGGCGGCTGCGCCAGCGGCCCGGCCGGGCGCTGGACGGCGACGGCGCGTTGCGGCGGAAGGCGCTGGCGCGGTTCGGCCATCCCCTCACCGCCTCGCAAGCGCGGGCGCTGGCGGAGATCGACGCCGACCTTGCCGCCCCGCGCCGGATGTTGCGGTTGCTGCAGGGCGATGTCGGATCGGGCAAGACGCTGGTCGCGCTGCTGGCCCTGCTACGCGCGGTGGAGAGCGGCGCGCAGGCGGCGCTGATGGCGCCCACCGAGTTGCTGGCGCAGCAGCATCACCGCACCCTGTCGGCGCTCTCGCCCGAGCCGGTCGCGCTGCTGACGGGCGCGGTGAAGGGGCGCGCCCGCGCGCTGCTCCTGCGCGGGCTCGCCGACGGCTCAGTGCGGATGGTCGTCGGCACCCATGCGCTGTTCCAGGAGGCCGTGGCGTACCGCGACTTGGCGGTCGCCGTGATCGACGAACAGCACCGCTTCGGCGTCGATCAGCGCCTGCTGATGGGCACCAAGGGCGAGCGTACCGACATGCTGGTGATGACCGCCACGCCGATCCCGCGCACGCTGCTGCTGACGCAATGGGGTGAGATGGACATCAGCCGCCTGACCGAGAAACCCGCCGGCCGGCAGCCGATCCGCACCACCCTTCATTCGCTCGCGACGCTGCCGGACCTGCTGGATGCCGTCTCGCGCAAGCTCGACGAGGGCGCGCAGGTCTATTGGGTCTGCCCGATGGTGGCGGAGAGCGAGGTGATGGACCTCGCCGCGGCGGAGGACCGCTTCGCGACCCTCGCGCAGCGTTTCGGCGACCGCGTGGGGCTGGCGCACGGCCAGCAGGAAAGCGCGGTGCGGGAGGCAGCGCTGGCCGCTTTCGCCGCCGGCCAGACGCGGCTGCTGGTGGCGACCACGGTGATCGAGGTCGGCATCGACGTGCCGCAGGCGAGCGTGATGGTGATCGAGCATGCCGAGCGGTTCGGGCTCGCGCAGCTTCACCAGTTGCGCGGGCGCGTCGGACGGGGCGCTGCGGCAAGCTTCTGCCTGCTGCTGCACGACGACGGGCTGTCGGAGATCGCGCGACGCCGCCTGCTGCTGCTGCGCGACACCGAGGACGGGTTCGCGATCGCCGACGAGGATTTCCGCCTACGCGGCGGCGGCGATGCGCTGGGGACGCGGCAATCGGGCGAGCGCGGACTGCGGCTCGCGCATCCGGTGGCGCACGAGGGGCTGCTTCACATGGCGCACGGGGACGCGGCGCTGCTGCTGGAGAAGGACCCGAAACTCGCCACGCCGCGCGGCATAGCTGTGCGGACCTTGCTGCGCCTGTTCGACAGCCGCGCGGCGATGGCGAGTCTGCAGGCAGGATAGCGAAGGAAGGATCGCGCGGCCGATGGTTTCGTTGCTTCTCAATCCCTATGCGCCATTGACGCTCGCGGCGGTGCTCGGCGCCGCGCTCGCGCTGCTCCGGCTGCGCCCGGACGGGCGCGCGCCGTCGGCGGCGGTGCGCGCCGCTCATGGCGGGCTCGGCGCGCTCGGGCTACTCGCGCTGCTCGGCGGCGCGGGACGCAGCGTGTCGGGCGATCCCGGGCTGCGCACCACCGGCATCGGGTTGCTCTGCTTCACGCTGCTGCTTGGGCTCGGCGTCATCGTGGCGTACCGGCGCGATTCCGGCATCGCGGGCGCCGTGGTGGGGCTGCACGCGACCGTCGCGATGTTCGCGCTGGCCGTGATCGCGGCCTACGTGTCGCTGTGAGCGGCGGCGGCTACACGCCGAGATAACGCCGCACGAGTCCCTGATCGGCGTGGAGGGCTGCGGAGTCGCCGGTCCATACCGACCTGCCCTTCTCCAGCACCACATGCCGGTCCGCGAGGCGGATCAGCGCATCCAGGTTCTTGTCGATCAGCAGAATCGCGAGCCCTGCCTGCTTCAGCCGGGCCAGCGCTCGCCAGATATCCTCGCGGATCAGCGGCGCGAGCCCTTCGGTCGCTTCGTCCAGGATCAGCAGGCGCGGGTTGGTCATCAGCGCGCGCCCGATCGCGAGCATCTGCTGCTCTCCGCCCGACAGCAGCACCGCCATGCTGTCGAGCCGCTCGGCAAGCCGCGGGAACAGGGACAGAACCTGCTCCAGCGTCCAGGCCCCGCCCCGCAAGGCGGTGGCGATGAGGTTCTCCCGCGTGGTCAGGTTGGGGAATACCTGCCGGCCTTCCGGCACCAGCCCGATGCCGCGCCGCGCGATGCGGTGCGGCGGCAGTCCATCGATGCGGTCCCCCGCGAAGCGCACGGTCCCGCCGCGCGGGCGGATCAGGCCCATCACGGCGCGCACGGTCGTCGTCTTGCCCATGCCGTTGCGGCCGAGCAGCGTCACCACCTCGCCCGCGCCCACGCTGAAGCCGACACCGAACAGCAAGGGCGCGTCGCCGTAGCCGGCGCGCAGGTCCGTCACATCGAGCATGGCGGATGCTGGCGCGCGCCAACCGGCCGGGTCAACGCGGATTAATCCTTGGTTATGCGGGGCTTGGCGGGTTGCATCATGCGGCGGTTGCGGTATTCGGGCGCTCCGGCCCGGCGGCCGAGACACGGACGGGAGACGCGGCGCTGATCGAGATCGAGGGCCTGACGAAGCGGTTCGGCACCTTCACCGCCGTCGATCGCGTCAGCTTCACGGTGCCGCGCGGCGAGGTGCTGGGATTCCTCGGTCCGAATGGGGCTGGGAAGTCCACCACAATGCGGATGCTCGCGGGCTTCGTCACGCCCACCGAGGGCACGGCCCGGATCGCGGGCTTCGACGTGCAGACGCGTGCCGTTCACGCGCGGCGCGCGCTCGGCTTCCTGCCCGAAGGCGCGCCTACCTATCCCGACATGACCGTGATTGGCTTCCTCGGCTTCTGCGCCGGCGTGCGCGGCTACCACGGCGCGGAGCGCAACCGGCGCGTCGAGCAGGCGCTGGCGCTGACCGGGCTGGAGCCCGTCGCGGTGCAGCCGGTGGAGACGCTGT
>Ga0335069_10012573_pt1 | contig 11900 bp, 13 predicted proteins | sample Lox_Sample_11_FD_206714 | JGI IMG/M metagenome (GOLD analysis project Ga0335069, IMG submission 206714) | Soil microbial communities from Loxahatchee National Wildlife Refuge, Florida, United States - Lox_Sample_1.1 | ecosystem: Environmental > Terrestrial > Soil > Wetlands | place: USA...
CCGCATATATTGCCGTAGCAAGTACGAGAAGAGGCAAAGGAAGGCCCCCCAGGTCACGAAGAGGGTCACCCACATGCGGGGGTCCAGGCCGGAACCCTCGCCGCCTGCAATCACCGGTTGGGGATGCTGGGTTCTCCACCAGCGAATGGCCATGTAGTCAATGGGCACATCCACAAATCCCATAATGCCCACCACTGCCGCCAAAACCGACGCCCGTCCGGGGTTGACGACGTAACTCCGCAACATGAGATAGGCGACGAACAGAAGCCACAATACAAAGGTGAGCGTCAGGCGCGCATCCCATGTCCACCAGATGCCCCAGACTGGCTTGGCCCACAGCGGGCCCGTGACCAGCACGCCGGTACAGAACACAAAGCCCACTTCCGCCGCGCCATGAGCGAATGCGTCGGCGGAGTCTTGCCGCTTCCACAGGTAAGCGACGCTCCCGAGAAATATGCAGAAGTACGCCACCATGGCCGTCCACGCGGACGACACGTGGATATAGAAAATCCGTTGCACTTCACCCATGGTGGCTTCCTGAGGCGCGTAGAAGAAGATCAGATAATAGGCCAGCAGCAAACACGCCAGCGTCACGACTAAATGAAGTGTGGGAGGGATGGTTTTCTTCATAAATCGTCCTTAGTCATTTGTCCTTGGTCCGTTGTCAGTGGTCCGTTGCCCTGCATCGGATTTGATTGCTTGGCCGCGCGCACCTACGACCGAGTATCCCGGCTTGGAAGGTGAGGCTCAACTGACAACTGACAACGGACAAATGACCAGTGACAAACGACTATTCCTCCAAAACATACTCAAACAGCAGATACGACAACACCACAAAGATAACGCTGAACCCTGCCGCCAATTTAATCCAGCCGGCGTAATCGCTGACGGGGTCGTCCTTCAGCGCTCGGGTGGAGGCTTCAACCCCGGCAATGAAGATCGGAACGGCCACGGGGAACTGGAGCACAGGAAGCATGACCTCGCGCATGCGGGTGTTGGCAGCTACGGCCCCAAAGGTGGTACCGACGGCTGCATACCCCAGCGTGCAGAAAAATGTTGTAAGCGCAAACCAGCCCAGCGCCGGGATGAAAGAGAAGTTATACCAGAGGCTGGCGGCAAAAACGATCACAACCTCGGCGATCCCCAAGAAGAACAGGTTCGCGAGCATTTTGCCGAGGTAAATCGCGCCGGGGTCGACGGGAGCCAAACGCATGCCCTCCAAGCCCGCATTTTCACGCTCCGCCGCAAAGGATCGGTTGAAGCCCAACACTCCGGCAAAGGCAAAGGCAATCCACAGGAGCCCGGGCAGCAGGCGCAGCGTCTCTTCCCGCGCCGGTTCGAAGGCGAAGTTGAAGAGAAACACCACCAGGATGCCGAAGATGCACATCGACGCCAGCGTCTCGCGGTGCCGCCACTCGACACGCAGGTCCTTCATGAAGATCGCGGCGATGACTTGAAATGTACGCATAAGGAGTCAGGAGTCAGAAGTCAGGAGCCAGAATAGTAGCGAACCTAAAGAACCGGTCGCGCTACGGTTTCTTTCCCGTACCCCGTATCCCTTAACCCGTTCCCTTCATCGGCCCGTCGTACTTCACTCGACCACCCTCCAAGGCGACTAGCCGCTGGGCGATGGCTTTGCCCTGCCTAAAATCGTGAGTAGAGAAAATCAAAGCCTTGCCCTGGGCTTGCAGGCCGCGGAGAAGTTCTTGCAGGGACTCGGCTGAGGCCGCGTCGAGCCCGGTAAAAGGCTCGTCGAGCAGGAGAAACTGCGGGCCGTGCAAAAACGCCCGCGCCAGGGAGACGCGCTGCTGGTAACCGCGGGAGAGTTCACGCGCGTGCGTATCCGTCCGGTCGCGAAGCCGGAACATCTCCACCACGTCGGCGACGCGCTGCTCGAGATTGCTTAAGGCGAAGAGCTTCCCTGCGAATTCCAGGTTTTCGCGAATGGTAAGATCGCCATATAGAAATGTGGTGTGGGAGACGAATCCTATGGCGGCCTTTGCCTCGGCGGGGTGAGTATGCACGTCGGCGCCGTCATAAAGAACCTTGCCTTCGGTCGGCCGGGCCAGGATGGAGAGGACGCGTAACAGCGTGGTTTTGCCTGCTCCGTTTGGCCCGTAGAGAAGGATCGAGTCCCCAAATTCGACGCGCAGCGACACCCTATCCAACGCTTGAAAAGACCCGAATTGTTTGGAGACATCGCGCAATTCCAGCGCGTGGTTAACGTGGGGTCTGTCGGATGGCATAGGATTCGAGCAGTTTGGGTGGAGCTTTCTTGAGCGCTGCCACCAAGCGAGCCTTCATTTCCAGCCGTTCTTTCCAATAGGGTTGCTCGGCGATTTTGCCGCCGGCGAACAGTTCGTCAAGATCGGCAATTGAATTCAGCAACTTCTCAACCTCGGCACGCAACGCCTTTTGCTTCTGGCCGGCGGTTTCGCGGGCCTTCCATTCGGGCCATTCCTTCGCCACTCGCACGCCCAATCCCCACACCAGGGCCAGCAGAAAGCAAGCCAACAGAAGACCGCCCATCCGTTCCATGGAATTGGGAACGGACTTCACTTCCGCCCCGCCCTGGTCGGCGTCCGGATTTCCAGATTGATTGGGCGAGACGGATGCGGCCACAGCTTCCCCGCTAACGCTGGCACCGAATCTGGCTTGGGCAGGAAGATTTGACGCCACGTACCTTTGAGCCCCTGTGTCCGCGTCGGAACCGGCAAATTTGAACAAGGCGGAATCCACTGCAAGGTTGGGAGGTAAGACCAACAAATCGGCGTTATCGATGGGGTAGGCAACGGAATCTGCAAGGTCCAGCTTGTAGGAACTGTAATCCGCGTCGTACGTCACCATCATCACGGTCAGGCCTGGCTTAAGGGGATATTGAATATAGTAGTCGCCCGGCTCTTTGCCGGGGTTCACAGGCTGGGGCAAGGTCATGTTCATCAAACCGGCCACGGAACCCGTGGGCTCTCCGGCAGTCTTGGAAAGGTGAATCAGGAATGTGCCATCGGGATTAACGTAGCTACGCGGCGGGGAGGAGGAGTTCTGGATGGCGAACATTTCCTGCACGTGAACTTTGCTCCCGTCCGCGCGCACCACAATGCGGGCGGATTTAATCCCCAGGGTTGGCGCGTTATGGGTGGCCTCATAGACGGTGATGTCGACGTGGGCCTGGCCTCGGTCGTCGAACTTCACCGGCGCGTGGTAATTCACATCCTGATAGGTTGCCTGAAGGAGGTAAAACGAATCGGCGGCTATGTCAGCCGAGGCGATCGCGAAATGCCCACTCGCATCCGTAACCGCAGTGGCAACTTGCTGCATCCCGCCGCGGGGCATCAGGAGTTGAAGGGTTTGGTTCGCCACTTGGCTGCCCGTTGTGCCGTTGGTTATCTGCCCTGAGATTTCCGCACCGGCGGCGATGATGTGGCTCCATGAAGCAAGCAGCCACATAGATGCCACTGCGAGGGTGAGCAATTTGGAAGGAATGGGTTCTCTGTACATACTAGCCGATGATAAGTGTTGCCACGGGGCTGCAGAGCCGGCAGGCGCTACACTCGCTTCCTTGCCGGGGAAGCCAGGGGCGCGCCGCACTCACCACAGAATTTCACCGGGACTGGATTCTCATAGCCGCAGGCAGGGCATTTGTAATCAATATCTGGCCGCGTTTGGCGTGTCGTCCGCCGGTTGGCAATTTCGCGTTCGATCAGCGCATCGTCCTCTTTGACGAGTTCGGCCTGCTGGGTTGCAGCCATTAACCCAGCCGCCTCGCCCAGATAGTTACGGCGCAGCCCTTCATAGTCTTCGCGCGCGATCTTGCCGGACTGGAACTCAAACTCCAGGTCCTTCAGATTGTCGTACACCACCAGCCGCCGGCGCTTGAGGTCACCGTGCAAGGTTACGTCCACGGGCAGCGGGCCCGAGTCGGTTTCCGCGGTCAGCAGCGGGGTGATAATGTAAACCGCCATGGCCACCGCAATCATAGTTGCGATACTGAGTAGCATCGCGCTCATCCCATCCTCATGGACTTCATTTCCTCTTCCACCGCGCGAATTAGCTTGGGGTCATCGCCTGTTGAGCCGGGAGCCGTGTCCAGAGCTGGCTTATGCCGCCAGCGCCGGACGACGACCACCACAATCCCCAGGCCTGTTAGAAGACCGATGCTGGGCAAGACCCAGACCGTCAAGTTGAAACCCCGGGCGGGAGGCGCTGTCAATACCTGAAGTCCGTAACGTTGCGCCACATCCTGGAGAATGACGGCCTCCCCCTTTCCTTCCGCGATTTCCTTCTTCAGGAAAGCTTGCATCTCGGCCTTTTCGGCGCAATCAAAGTGCGGACATTGGTTCAGAGGAGCCACGCAGCCGCACTTGCACATCAACTGATTCCCGAGGCTTTCCAAGGTCGGCTTGGTGCGGTTGTCGCCGAACGTAACCGAAGCGGCGAAAAGGGAAATGAGCAACGAACTCAACCAAAAGTGACGAGTGACGACTGAAGAGTGACGAGCAGCCCTGCCGACCGCAGGCCGGACTGTGAAGCCCGAACGCAATTTCCCCCGGTGCCCGGCGGTGGACGCAGGGCTGATGATACTGGCCACGGAGATTTTTCGCCCGCCACTCATCTCTCACCACTCATCACCGTACTTCAAAAACCTTCCCCTGCCCGCACGGCCAGCTCCTGCGCTTGCCGCATGTCTGCCATCTCCCGTTCCACGCGGCTCGGGACCATCGCCATTAGGGTGCCCAGCATGAACACAAAACCGCCGATCCACACCCACATCACCAGGGGGTTGATGAATACCTGGATGATGGCCTTGTTCGTCTCAGAATCCATTCCTGCCAACACCACGTAAACATCTTCCGCCAGTGTGGGGTGGATGGCCACGTAACTGGTGGGCTGCTGGCTGGCCTTGTAGAACCGCTTTTCCGGGTGCATTTCGGCAAAAGCCTCGCCCTTTTTTGTCACGGTGATCAGGGCGCGTGTGTACTCGTAGTTGGGGTTGTCGCCGCTCACCAATCCATCGCAGCGCAGCATATAGTCCTTTATCGTCAGGATATCGCCTTCCTGCATTAATCCTTTCGTGTCGGCTTTAAAGGCTTGTCCGGCAAAACCGACGAAAAGCAGGACGATCCCGATATGAACGATGTACCCCCCGTACCGCCTGGTATTGCGCATCGTCAAATTGTAGACGGCCTCGAGGAAGTTCTCTTTCGCCGCGCGCATGCGGGTGCGGGCGCCTTTCCAGAATTCTCCCAGAATGCAAACCGCGACAAAGATGGAGAGGAAGAGCGTCATCCACGCGTACAACTGCCGCACCCCCGCCGCAAAGAGAGCGATTCCCCCCACCAGCGCCACGGCGAGGGGCAAGGTGAAGTTTGCCTTCAGGCTCTGAAAGGAAGTTTTCCGCCAGGCTAACAAAGGCCCGGCGCCCGTCAACAGTAGAAGCAGCAGGCCCATGGGAATGGCCACTTTGTTGAAGAATGGCGCGCCTACAGTCACCGTAACATTCTGCACCGCCTTTGAAATTACCGGGAAGAGCGTACCCCAGAAGACCGTGAACACCAGGGCGAGCAGGATCCAATTGTTGAAAAGGAACCCGCTTTCCCGCGAGACCATGGAGTCCAGCTTGTTTTCACTCTTCAAGTGGTCGAGGCGCAGGAAGAGCAGTGTGACAGAGAAGAACAGAATGATGGCTAGGAAGACCGCGAAGAACGGGCCGATGTTCGATTGCGCAAACGCATGCACGGAAGAGACAATTCCGCTGCGCGTGAGGAAAGTGCCGAAGATACTCAGGAAGAACGTCAGGATTACCAATGAGACGTTCCAGACCTTCAGCATTCCGCGCTTCTCCTGGATCATGACCGAGTGCAGAAAGGCTGTACCCGACAGCCAGGGTAGCAGCGATGCGTTCTCCACCGGGTCCCATGCCCAGTAGCCGCCCCATCCCAGGACGGCATACGCCCAGTTGCCGCCCAGCAGGATCCCACATCCGAGCAGCATCCATGGGACCATCGTCCATCGGCGCGTGATACGAATCCAGTTATCCCCCAGTTGCCTGGTGATCAGCGCCGCCATGGCAAAGGCGAAGGGCACCACCATCCCGACGTAACCTAGATAGAGCATGGGGGGATGGATAACCATGGGATGGTACTGAAGGAGCGGGTTCAACCCGTTGCCATCCGGCGCGGCGTAAGGTTGGGTGCCGGCAATGGAGACCACGGAGAGTTCGTGGAAGGGGTTTGCCACAAAGAAAACCAGAAGTGAAAAGAACGTGCCCGTTCCCATCAGTATGGCGACTACGTAGGGCATCAATTGCCGGTTCTTGGAGCGGTTCTGCCAGACCACCAGGGCGCTGTAAATCGACAGCAGCCATGTCCAGAAGAGAAGGGACCCTTCCTGCCCCGCCCACAGAGCGGCAACTTTATAGTAAGTCAGCAGGTCGCGGTTGGAGTGCTCAGCCACGTAGGCGTTGTGGAAGTCATTGGTGAGGATCATGTACTCCAGCGCCACCACCGCCAGGGTGATCATGGCAAAAAAGCCCAACGCCGACCGCTCGGCGCTCCGCGTGATCCGCGGGCTGCGCAGCAGTCCCCCCACAGCTCCCGCCACCAGCGCAAAAACGCCAAAAGCCAGGGCGGCAATGAGGCCGACGGTGCCAACTTGGTTCATAAATACTCCCTGAAAGGCGCTTTCTGCTGAACTGGAATCTGCGGTTTGACTTGGGGCCGAAGCGCATTCGGCAGCAGGGCTGAGGAGCACCCGGTCCTAATGTTTGGATGTGGCTGTACGACCCTGCGTTACAGGTTTATCTTGCCCCGCTAAGCGTGGCCACCGGCCCCTTCATACCGGCGCCCCGAGAACCAGGGGCAGCCTGGTATTTGGAAGCACATTTGGCCTGGATTTTATCGGCGCGGAACTCGCCGTTCGCGAGGTAATCGCCGTCCACAATCGCCTGCGCGCCGTCTTTGAAGGTATCGGGCAGGGTGTCAGTGCCCACGTAGGTTACTGGGATCGAGAGTGCGTCCTGGGCGAGCCTGAAGCTTATCTGTCCCGCGTGTCGCTGGATGGTCCCCGACGCGACCACTCCACCGACTCGGATGTGGCGGCGCGACTTTTGCGCCTGGGTGAGTTCATTTACCGTGACGTAGTAGGTTTTGCTTTCCTGGAACCCGGAAATACCTTCCCAGGCAACTACGGCAAGGATAATGCCGATGCCGATGCCGAATTTCCACTTCTTTCCGCGCATAATATTGTCTCGGCTGCGAGCCGGAGACACGCGACTCCGCAAACCTGGATTTTTTCCCTGGCAACCCCAAGGGAAATTTTGCACCTGCCATAGGCCATAGTCAATTAAAAAGAATCCGAGTGAAACGTGGTACTCTGATTCCAGGGCATCCACCTTAAGGGGGAGTCTTATGACGAACTCATCTGGGGGACACTATCCTCTCGCCGACACCTGGCACCTGAACAATCGCGTCAACCTCCGTTTGCTCGACGCGCTCACGGACGAGCAACTTGCCGCGGTAATCCTCCCTCGGGGAAAGGCGGTGACAAGTTATTTCGTGCATATGCACATGGCGCGATTTTATTGGCTCGAACGCCGTGCCCTGGCTCTGGCAAAGACTTTCCAAAAGATCCCGGGAGGGACAACCGACCGGGGGACGTTGAGGCGCGCACTTGTCGCCTCCGGTCAGGCGATGGGGGAGTTATTTGCCGAAGCAGAGCGCACCGGCAGCATCAAAGGGACCAAGCTCGGCCCCCTGGGTTTCCTTGCCTACGCGCTTGCCCATGAAGCTCACCATCGCGGCCAGATTCTGCTGCACCTCAAAGTCGCCAAACTTCCCCTGGACCGCGCCACCGGCTACAGCTTGTGGTACTGGAACAAGATCTGACAAGGACAAGGGCGACCAAATCATCGTGGATGGCGGATATGGGGGCCGCACGGGCCAACTGAAGAAGTTCCAACTACGTGCCGGCACCCACACCTTCGAACTGCGAAATGCCGACGGGCAGATCATCTATCAAGAGAAGATCAATGTCATCGCCGGCAAAAAGCTCAAGATTCAATCTGATTACGCCGGATAACCCGCGTTCTAACCCCCCTCGAGCGTCGCCACGGCGCGTGAATAACCCCGTGGCGTCCCCCATTTTTGCTCGCGGAGATTTCAGAGACTGACCTGGTTCACGATCTCAATTCCCCAGAAAGCCCTTGAGGAGCAGCGCCGCGCGAGTGCCGTCGAAGCCCAACGCGACGGCACCGTCGAGCATCTGCGGGTTCAGCCTTGTGCTTTCGCCTGGCGCTTCTGCCAGCCTTCTGCGAACAGATTGAAAAACACCTGCTGGCGGGGATGTTCAGCAATGAACTCTTCCACCAAATTAACCCCGAGGCCCGGCCGGTCCGGAAGCTCGAAGTAACCATCGACGACTTCGGGATAGTGGTCCACCGCACCCTTCACCCAGGCGTCGGCGAAGTCGTTGAAGTGCTCCTGGATTTTGAAATTCGGCGTGCACGCGTCCAGGTGCAGGTTCGCGGCCGTCGCCACAGGTCCGCACACGTTGTGGGGCGCCATGAGCAGGTAATAGGCTTCCGCCCACGCGGCCAGCTTGCGCGCCTCGGAAATCCCGCCGAAATGCGACAAATCGATTTGGACGATATCGCACGCCTGGAGTTCGAACAATTCCCGGCAATCAAACCGGGTGTGAAGGCGTTCGCCGGTGGCGATGGGCTGATGCACGGCTTCGGCCACCTTCTGGAGGGCGCGTAGATTCTCCGGCGGCACCGGCTCTTCCAGCCAACCCGGCCGAAACGGCTCAAGTTCCCTGGCGATCTGGATGGCCGTGATGGGGTTGAAGCGTCCGTGCATCTCGATCAGAATTTCGAAATCCGGTCCCACGGCGTCCCGGACAGCTTCCACCAGGGAGATGGAACGTAGGAGTTCTTCGCGTTCGAGCTCGTAGAATCCCGCTCCGAAAGGATCCAGCTTGGCGGCCCGATAGCCCCGGTCCACCACCCGCTGCGCGGCCTTCGCAAACTCTTCCGGCGTCCGCTCCACCGTGTACCAGCCGTTGGCATACGCCTTGATTTTCTGGCGGACCGCGCCTCCCATCAGCCGATAGACGGGTTGGTTCAGCGCTTTTCCCACGATGTCCCAGCACGCCATTTCCACCAGGGCGATGCCGCTCATGGTGACTTCGCCGGCTCGGCTGTAATCATGCCGCCGCATGGTGTCCACGATGAGTTCGCGGTCGAACGGATCCCTGCCGATCACATGACGCGCCGCCGCTTCCGACAGATAACCCAGCACCGCATCCGTATTGTTGACCATGCGAACTTCGCCGACGCCGCTCAGCCCCTCGTCGGTATCGACTATGAGAAAGATGAGATTGCGCCAGGGAGTACCCATGACGAGCGGTCGGACGCGGGTTATCTGCATTGCTCTTTACCCCGCATACCGCTTCAGCAGCAGGGCAGCATTGGTGCCGCCGAAACCGAATGAGTTGGAGAGGGCGTATTCCAGCTCCGTCTTGCGGGCGCGGTGGGGGACGTAGTCAAGGTCGCAATCGGGGTCGGGGTTTTCCAGATTGATGGTGGGAGGAACCACCTGTTCGTGCAGGGAGAGAACCGTGATGCCCGCTTCAACGCCGCCCGCCCCGCCTAGCAGGTGGCCGGTCATGGACTTGGTGGAACTCACCGGAATCCTATAGGCGTGTTCGCCGAAGACCTTCTTGATGGCCAGGGTCTCTATACGATCGTTGTACGGGGTAGAAGTGCCATGGGCGTTGATGTAGCTGACTTGTTCTGGAGTAATCGCGGCGTCGGCGAGAGTGGCCCGCATGGCGCGCACGGCACCATCCCCAGTCTCATCCGGGGCAGTAATGTGGAAAGCGTCGCCCGACATGCCGTAGCCAACAACTTCCGCCAGGATCGTCGCGCCGCGCTGGACGGCGAAATCGAGTCCTTCCAGAATCAGGATGCCCGCTCCTTCTCCGATCACAAAACCGTCCCGATCCTTATCAAACGGGCGGCTGGCCTTCTCCGGGTCGTTATTGCGGGTGGAAAGCGCGCGCATGGAGGCAAAGCCGCCCACCCCCATGGGGGTAATGGCAGCTTCGGCGCCGCCGCAAATCATCACGTCGGCGGCACAGCGCTGGATGAGTTTGAAGGAATCACCCACAGCGTGGGCGCTGGAGGAGCAAGCGGTGCAGGTGGCGGAGTTGGGTCCCTTGGCCCCATACCGGATGGAGACATGGCCGGAGGCCAGGTTGACGATGGCTGCCGGAATGAAGAAGGGCGATATGCGGCGCGGGCCGCCTTGCATGAGCGCGGTGTGCTCGCGCTCGATGACATCAAATCCCCCGATGCCCGAACCAATAAAGACACCCACGCGCTCGGCGATGTCGGCTGTGATTTGGAGCTGTGACTGCTTCATTGCCTCCTGTGCGGCTGCCAGGGCGAAGATGATGAACAGCCCCATCTTCTTCAGCTCTTTCTTCTCAATGAACTGAAAGGGGTCGAACCCCTTGACTTCCGCCGCAATTGTCGAGCTGAAGCCTGTGGTATCAAAATGGGTGATGGGCGCCACGCCACTCTTGCCAGCCAGAAGATTCCGCCACGACTCCGCTGTGTCGAGGCCGACGGCGGTGAGCAAACCCACACCGGTCACGACGACTCTCCGGTTCAAGCTGTACTCCTCCTGTGGAGACCTGCCCTGTGCTGGTCAGTTCTTCTTGGTGTGGGCTTGAATATACTCAATGGCGTCTTTAACGGTGGTAATCTTCTCCGCGTCCTCATCGGGAATTTCGATCTCGAAGGCCTCTTCAAAGGCCATCACCAATTCCACGATGTCCAGCGAATCGGCGCCCAGATCGTCGACGAAGTGCGCGGTGGGCGTCACTTCCGCCTCGTCCACTCCCAACTGCTCCACAATAATCTGTTTCACCTTCTCTTCGGGCGAAGCCATCAGTTCCTCCTCCTCAAGGTTGCATCGGGCGGCTCATTCTAGCATTGACGATTGACGATTGTCGATTACCGATTGAGCTTCGACACTGGAAATTGGCCCCGTTTCCAGTCTCCTTATAAAGGCCTTCGTCCATCGTCCCTGACCTATGCCATGAACATGCCGCCATTGATGTTCAGAACATGACCGGTGACATAGCTGGTTTCCGGTTGGGCCAGGAAAAACACCCCGTGCGCCACTTCCGCGTCCGTGCCCATGCGTCCGATGGGGATCACACTGAGCATCTTCTCCTTGATTTCCTGCGGAAGGACCTCCGTCATGGGGGTCGCTATAAATCCGGGGGCAATGGCGTTTACCGTAATATTGCGCCGGGCCACCTCCGCCGCCACGGCCTTGGTAAGGCCGATGATGCCGGCCTTGGACGCGATGTAGTTGGCTTGTCCCACGTTACCGGCCTGCGCCACCACGGAAGCAATGTTAATGATGCGCCCGTAACGTGCCCGCACCATGTGGGGAAGAACGGCGCGCGTACAGTAGAACGTTCCATCCAGATTGGTTTTCAGCACGGCCTCCCAATCTGCCGTCTTCATGCGCATCACCAGATTGTCCTTGGTAATGCCCGCATTGTTCACCAGGATATCAATCTTGCCCCAGTTGGCGAGGGTCTGGTCGACCATCTCCTGGACGGCCTCGACATTGGTCACGTCCACGCAGAACTTCAGCGCTTCGCGGCCCATGTCTTTCAATTCCTGGATGGTCTGGTCGAGCTTGGCGCAGCGGATGTTGGTCAGGGCGATCTTGGCGCCGGCAGTGGCCAAAGCCATGACGGTGGCGCGTCCAATGCCTTGCGCACCACCGGTTACTATCGCTACGCGACCCTCCAAACTCAGCATAATTCTACCAACTCCCATCTAATTGGATTACTGAGAAATTGCTTGGATGCGCGCCACC
>Ga0335069_10012575_pt1 | contig 11899 bp, 16 predicted proteins | sample Lox_Sample_11_FD_206714 | JGI IMG/M metagenome (GOLD analysis project Ga0335069, IMG submission 206714) | Soil microbial communities from Loxahatchee National Wildlife Refuge, Florida, United States - Lox_Sample_1.1 | ecosystem: Environmental > Terrestrial > Soil > Wetlands | place: USA...
GAATTCTTCCGCCGCTTCGAGCAGCCCCTGCGCCCCGACCGCCGACCGAGCCTCGCGAAACGCCACGTCGTAAGGATTCACCACCCGCAGCCGCGAAAACCCAAAATTGAACAAGGCCCGCGCGGCCGCCCCGATATTTAAAGGATTACGCGGTGAAACCAGAACAACGCGAAGGTTGGCGCCCGGCACGGCCTCCATCAGACCGTTTCATTCTACTGCCAGATCGCCCCGTGTACGGTAATGCTCGGCGAGGTGCCATCCAGCTCGTAAACGTTCAGCCGCAGCGCAGCGCTGGCTACGCCGATTCTCAGTGACGGTACTTCATCACTGCGGAACAGGTGGGTAATCGGCATGTTGATCGGTCCTTGGACATTGATTTCGCAGACGGTAAAGGCGTTGGTGAATCCGTTGACCGTGTCTTCCAGCGCCACGCGGGCTTTGGGTGTCGAGCCTGTGGCGGCCGTCAATGCCTGTACCGTAATTTCCAGCGTGTAATCACCCGTCAGACCGGAAATGGGGAGACCTGCGGTCGGCGCGGCCGGACCGGCTGCCGTTAGCGTTTGTGGATCAGTGGTTAAGGTGGTAGGTTGCATCTTGCCCGGAGTCTAGCATCGGCGTCTGCCGCAACCGCTGCGCCCCGGAGTGGCCCCGGCACGCGAATGTCTTGCATTTTCCTCGGCTTGCCGGCGTCTTAATTTCCGTGCCAATCCTTGTGACCGTCACGGCAACCCAATCCAAACCGGCTTTTGATTGATTCCCACAAAAAACAATTTACACTTTAATTGTTTTGAGTTATCCTAAGTTTGCTCTGGCCAATCTACATTCCGCGCGTCTATGGATATAGCCGCTCAGATCTCCTTAACTCGTGAGGAGATGGAACAGAGACGTCTCGAGGCAGCCCAGGATCTGCTGAACGGCCTCTCTCAGTCGAAAGTTGCCCGTAAGTTTTCCGTCAGCCGCACCACCGCTTCCCGATGGTTTCGCGCACTGGCAAATAAGGGAGTTGATTCACTCAAGCGCCGCAAGGCTACCGGCAGGCCCAGCCGTCTTTCCCGGGAGCAACTGGATCGCGTGGCGCAGATCTATCGCGAGCGGCCCATGGCTTTCGGCTTCTCCGATGATCACTGGACCACGGCTCGCATGGCCGCCGTCATCGAGAACCAGTTCGGCGTGCATTACGATCGTGACCATGTCGGACGCCTGCTTTACAAATTGGGACTCCGTGAGCGCAAGCCGCGCGTTCGCCATGCGATCGCCCCTGCGCCTTACGCCGCTTCGCGGTATTCACCAAACACGGATTTGAGCCGGTCTGAGATTTCGCCGAGCGTGGTGTAAGCGGCAGCGGCTTCGAGAATCGGCGGCATCAGATTCTCGGAGCTGCGTGCTATTTGCTCCAGCCTCTCCAGGCATCGGGTCACGGCAGCATTGTCACGGTTGCGTCGCAACTCGTTGAGCCGTTTGAGTTGTGCCCGTTCGATGGTCGGGTCCAAATGGAACGTTGTGAGTTTTTGCGGTTCATCCATGTGGAATCGGTTAACGCCCACGATCACCTGCTCTCCGCGTTCAACGGCTTTCTGATATGCGAACGCGGCGTTTTGGATTTCGCCCTGGATGTAACCGGCCTCGATTGCCCGGAGCATCCCGCCCATGTCGGCAATCTGGTTTAAGTATTGTTTTGCGCCATGTTCAATCGCATCGGTGAGACTTTCGATGTACTCGCTGCCCCCAACCGGATCGGCAGTATGGGTGACGCCGGTTTCGTAAGCGATAATTTGTTGCGTGCGCAACGCGAGGCGCGCCGATTCTTCGGTGGGCAGCGAGAGTGCTTCATCGCGCGAGTTGGTGTGCAGCGATTGCGCTCCTCCCAACACCGCCGCCAGCGCCTCGATCGAGGTGCGAATCACATTGACATCCGGCTGCTGCGCGGTCAAAGTCGACCCGGCCGTCTGCACATGGAAGCGCAGCCACGGAGATTTCGGATTCCTGGCCCCGAAGCGGTCGCGCATCAGGTGCGCATACAGCCGTCGCGCCGCCCGGTATTTCGCGATCTCCTCGAGGAAATTGCTGTGGGCGCTGAAGAAGAACGAAAGCCGGGGAGCAAAATCGTCGATCGCCAGTCCCGCCGCGAGCGCGGCCTCGATATAGGCGATGGCGTTGGCGAACGTAAACGCGACTTCTTGCACCGCCGTCGACCCAGCCTCGCGGATGTGATATCCGCTAATCGAGATCGCATTCCATTCCGGCAACTCGCGGCTAGCCCATGCGAACAGGTCGGTCACCAGGCGCATGGACCCGCGCGGCGGATAAATGTAGGTGCCGCGCGCGATGTATTCCTTGAGGATGTCGTTCTGAACAGTGCCGGAAAGTTTGCGAATGTCCACGCCCTGGCGCTTGGCCACCAGCACGTAGAAAGCGAGCAGAATGGCGGCGGTCGCGTTGATGGTCATAGAGGTCGAGACTTCGCCAAGCGGAATCGAGTCGAAGAGGCGCTCCATGTCGGCGACGGAGGTGATCGCCACGCCCGCGCGGCCAACTTCGCCCGCCGCCAGCGGGTGATCGGAATCCATGCCCATCTGGGTGGGGAGATCGAAGGCGACCGACAAACCCGTCGTTCCTTGCGAGAGCAGATACCGGTAGCGCTGGTTGCTCTCCTCGGCGCTGCCAAAACCGGCGTACTGCCGCATGGTCCAGAGCCGGCTCCGGTACATGTCGGGATAGATGCCGCGAGTGTAAGGGAATTCGCCGGGCTTTCCCAGTTCGTGGCTCACGAGCGGGAGATCTTGCGCGCACGCCGGAACGACGAGATTCCGTACCCGGCCATGATGATCACAAACGGCACAGTCACAATTAACCGCACGACGTTGCCGCCGCCCTTGTCCAGGTCGCGGTACGTGCGGATGGCGGAGGGAATGGGAATCGCAGCAAGTGATAGAAACAGGAACCCGATCACCTCATGCCAGAGGCTGTGGGCTGGCCGGATTACCGCTGGTACTACATGACGGACGAACTGATATCCTTGGTGGACCAGGCGTGTTGCGGTCACGTCTCTATGGTAGCAAAGGAATTAGACACGACCGGCCCATCCGAAAACGCTCGGCTACCGGTATGTTACTAATGAAACGGTACATTTTCGCCGATTATCAACTTGTGCAGCGTCATTGGGTTCACTACAATCGGAACGGGCACTCGACCTTGCCTCCGGCTGTGGTGAACGAAATGAAACGTTTAGCCAGCGACGCGCATCCGGTAAGTAGGGTCCTCCGGGCCCATGGCCTCGGAGAAAGGGGCTGATTTTGGAAGAGCATTTGAAAGCCTTGATGCAGGAACTGGGAAACGCGATCAACGATTCGTTATCGGATTCAGATCGCATCGCTGAAGCCATCGGCGAGATCAAGCAGGCTGGTTACGACGTTTTCCTGGTGCTTGAGGCAACCATCGGATTTAACAAGCGCGACGAAAACGAGGACATCGAAGACGGCGCGGAACCCGAAGCTCGTCCTGAGCCCCGGCGCGTGTTCGAGTCCACCGGAAAGATCAAGTTCACGAATCAGGACCAGCGCTTCTTGCGCGCGCTCAAGATTGCGGTTGACGAAGATCTGAAGTAAGAACCTACAGGCTGCGTCGCGGAGCCTCACAACCCGCCATTAGCAGTTGATAAACCTTCCAGGTTCCACTAGCCGCCTTTTGCCAGGAGAATTCTCGGGTGCGCAAGCGGCCGGCATCCACCAGTTTCTCTCTGGCAATCTGATCCCCCATGAGTTGCTCGAGCCCGGCCGCTAATGCCGCCACATCTTCCGGATCCACCAGCAGTGCCGCGTCTCCACAGACCTCCGGCAAGGCTGCCCGCCGGGCCGCGAGCACGGGAACGCCAGCGGCCATTGCCTCCAGCACCGGCATACCGAAGCCTTCGTCGAGTGACGGGAAGGCGAAGATTCGAGCGCGCGCATACCACTGCGCCAGCTCGCCGGCGCTAACGTATCCCAATACTTGAATGTCTTCACGCCGCGAGCTCTCGGCGATGCGTGTCAGGATCTCCGCAGCGCCGTAGCCCGACGATCCGGCCAGCACGAGCTTCCAACCGCGCGGTGTCCGCTCGAAGGCTTCCACCAGACGCGCGATGTTCTTACGCTTCTGCACAGCGCCCACGTTGAGCACGATGTTTTCGCGCACGATGCCCGAGGCGCACGCGGCATGATCGGCACCGTGATGTATCACGTGAATGCGCGCTCTTTCCACATTCAGCAGTGCTTCGACCTGCCGGGCCGTGAATTCGGACACAGCGATGATGGCGTCCGATTCCTCGGCCGCGCGGCGCGCCTGCTCCGCGAAGCGGCGGCGGAACTCCGGCGTCGAATAGTCGCCAGTGAGAACGAAAAGATCGTGAAAGGTGGTCACCATGCGCCGAAAACGGACGTCCGGGACCCGCTGGTTCAGACCATGGAAGAAATCGCGCGAGCGTGGAAACAATGGTTCCGCGAGCAATGCCCGCCGCGCGTTGGCCGGCAGTGGAGTGCTGAACGAACGAAAGTACCGATGCGGCCGGTAGCAATACGTGAACTGCTGTTCAGGGTGCGCGGCCGCGAGCGCACGCATGAGTTCGCGCGAGTACACCCCTACGCCGGAAAGATTCTCTCCCACGCTGTAGGTGGCGTCGAGCGCGATTCTCAAACCGACAGGCCGTACTCTTTCAGTTTGCGATACAGAGTGGTGCGGCCAATCCCCAGCAGCAGGGCCGCGGTGGCGCGGTCTCCCTTGGTGTACTCGAGCGCATTCATGATGGCGTGCCGTTCCATCTCCGTCAAGGGAATGATACCCGATTGCGAGACCACGGGAGGCGGCGGGGCGGCGCCATTGGCGCCGGCAACCGCTGAAAGCGCATTACACGGTTGGCCCTGCAGGTGGTACTGCAACGTCGACGGCAGGTCGGCAATCTGCAAAAACGGCCCCGAGTTCATGGCCACCATGCGCTCAATACAGTTCTGCAACTCCCGTACGTTGCCCGGCCAGGGATAGCTCGCCAGCGCATCCATGCACTCGCTGGTGATCTGATATTTTGAGCCAAGCCGCTCGAGAAAACGTCCAGCCAGCAAAGGAACATCGGTTTGCCGATCGCGCAACGGGGGCAGACGCAGCGTCACCACGTTCAAACGGTAGAACAAATCCTGGCGGAAGGTCTTGCGCTCCACTTCCGCCGCCAGGTCACGATGCGTGGCGGCAATCACGCGGATCTCCACCTTCCGCGTGGTCAGCGAACCCACGGGACGGAACTCCCTCTCCTGCAGCAGGCGCAGCAGCTTGACTTGCATGTCTAGCGGCAGGTCGCCGATCTCGTCGAAGAAGGCGGTGCCGCCGTCGGCCAGCTCGATCAGCCCGCGCTTAGCGTCGGAGGCGCCCGTAAACGCACCCTTGGCGTGCCCGAATAACTCGCTCTCCATGAGCGGACCCACAAGAGAGCCGCAGTCAATGGGAATGAAGCTCCCGAGGCCCGAGCTCTCGTGGATGGCTCGAGCCACTACTTCTTTGCCGGTGCCACTCTCCCCCAATAACAAAACGGGCGAACGGGACCGGCTCAACCTGTCGATATGCCGCCGGATCTGACAGATCTGCGGCGATTCGCCCACCAGATTGTGGCGGGAATCCACACTCGGGGTACCCATGCGTTGCGCTCTATCTCTATAGTGGATAAGCTCCGAGGCATTCTCACCTCGCGGAGTATTCCCGACGCGATCGTGGCGCTACGAAAAGATTTCCATCGCGAATTCGAGACGACGGTATCTGCATTGCGACTATCGTGTTGGTGAACAACAGCCCAACAACTCCCCACCCGGAATCAAGCCCGACCGTACTCCTCGTCGACGACGATGCCCAGGTACGGGACATTATTCAGCGCGTTTTGGTGCAAGAAGGTGTCAGAGTTGTAGAAGCGCGGCACGGGCGCGAGGCGCTCGATCTGTTCCACAAAGAACCTCGCGGCGTAGACCTGCTGCTGACCGATATCGACATGCCTGGAATGAGCGGCGTCGCGTTGAGCGCCGAACTGGCAAGGCTCCAGCACCACTTGAAAACGGTCTATGTGTCCGGCTTTCCCGACATGATCGCAGAGGCGGATCACATTCCGGCGAACCAGTTTCTCCAAAAACCGTTCACGGCGGCGGATCTCACCAGCAAAGTGCGTGCCGCTCTCAACACGCCGCTTCAGCACTGGCAATGCCCGCGCTGCGGCAGCGAAAGTTACCAGGGCTTGGCGGCCGACAACGACGGCCAGAGCCAGACACTCATTTTCACCTGCCTGGAATGCCACACCGAGCATTTCAGCGTGGCGGAATCGATGTATACCGAGGGGGCCAAGTGCCCTTTCTGCTACGGCCCCACGGTGCCTTCCGGCTATGGCTTTGTCGGCATGAACGGCCAGTTCTATCTCGGGCTGCGCTGCCACCGTTGTGAAGCGACCATCGTGGAGCACAGCCCCAGCTGTCCCGCTATTCCCTGGTGATATCTTTCCCGTGCGCACCGCTGGTACAATTTTGGCTTCCGCAATGGCAGCCAACGCCCGGCGTACCGCTCAAGTGGTGTATCTCCGGGTGTTTCTGCCTGATCGGCCGGAGCGTACGGCGGGCGTTTTTCTGCTCGATACCGACACGCAGAATCTGTTTTTCCGGATTCGCGATGACTGGAACGAGATCGCCGATCCAGGGGATGCCGACCTGCTCTCGGAGATGGGCAACGACTTTCGCCGCCGCGCCGAGGAACTGGACGAAGGCGGGGGCGCCGCGTTCCTGGCCGCGCTGGAGGATCAGCTCTCCAACGTCGTGCGGTTGACCGAGCGCGAACTGGTGGAACTGGACGATGCGCGGGCGACGCTTGACCGCTTGTTCGACGCAAATTGCCGGGGATAAAGGCCGCAGGTGTCCCACAAAAACTGTGGTACCCCTGCGCTACAGTGTTAGAAATTCCCTCTTCTGACGACTACCTCTGACGTGGACGAAAGCGATCGCCTCTACAGCGACGCGGCAGAGCAGTATGGTTCGGCGCTCGAACGCCTAGCGCGCGCGTATGAGGCGGATGCCGACAAACGCCGGGATCTGATACAGGAGATTCATTTTCAGCTCTGGCGGAGCTTTCAGCGATTCGACGCCCGCTGCTCGCTCAGGACTTGGGTTTATCGCGTGGCGCACAATGTGGCCGCTTCACACGTGATTCGCGAACGGCGAACGTTTACGCATCTTGTGAGTCTGGAAGAGCTGGAAAGGCTTCCGGATCAAACCACATTTGCGGCGGACCACCGTCTGAATCTGGATCGGCTTTCCGCGCTGATCCAGAGACTCAAGCCGCTCGATCGCCAGGTGATCGTTTCTTATCTCGAAGACATGGATGCCGCCGCAATCGGAGAGATCACCGGGCTCTCGCCGGCGAGCGTGGCCATGCGGGTGCACCGGATCAAAAACATCCTGGCGCGCTGGTTTCACGAAGGAGATGACCATGGCAAATGATCCTTCCGAAAACAATCCGAAGACAATTTGGCAAAGCCAACCAGGGGGGGTATCGGCGGTGACGTTGGAAAAAATGATGCGCCGCAGGGCCCAGGAGCTTCACGGTAAGACGGGGCGGGAATTGCTCGGAAGCATCGTGTCGCCTGTCACTGTTGTTGGCATTTCCGCCTACTGCATCGCGCAAGGTGACAACCTCATGCAGCGCGCGGCCTTTGCCGTGGCCACGGCGTGGAGCATCTTGGGTGCGTATATCGTGAATCGCGGCATGTGGCGCGGAACGCGATTCCAAGACGCTGCGTCGGCAACAGGTCTTACGTTCTATCGCCGGGAAGTCGAGCGGCAGCGCCATCTTTTTCGCTGTGTGATGCAATGGTCGTTCGCGCCGGTGGTCCTCGCGGTCGGCGCTTTGATTGCCTGGCTCCGGGACCGGGGGCCAGTCAGCAAAATGATTCCGTTCCTCACGCTGGTTGCGATCTGGATCGCGGCGGTCCTGGTGATGCGTAAGACTCGGCGCGACGATCTTCAACGCGAGATTGACGATTTGAACGAGATCGAAAAGGAGAACAGACCCTGATGCGAAAACCGATTGTTTTTTTCGCGGTGATTGCATGTATGGCGATCGCCGATGCCCAGGAGCCGGCTGCGTCCCTGGTCCCGTCTGACTCCGAAATCCGCGGCATTCTGGTGCAGCGGATCGATGAGTTTCACCAGAGCGTCGGAATTGTCGTGGGAATGATCGGGCCGAACGGACGGAAGGTGGTCAGTTATGGCGCGGCAGAGAAGGGCGATGCCCGCGCGTTAAACGGCGACACGGTATTCGAAATCGGTTCGGTCACAAAGGTCTTCACTTCTCTGCTGCTCGCCGATATGGTCCAGCGCGGCGAAGTGGCGCTTACCGATCTTGTTGCGAAATACCTGCGGGCGTCAAAGTACCGCAGCGAAACGAACGGCAGATCACGCTGGAGGATCTGGCGACGCATACGTCGGGATTGCCGCGCCTGCCTGGCAATCTAAAGCCGAAAGACGCCGCGAACCCGTACGCGGATTACACCGTGGCGCAGATGTATGAATTTCTGTCCTCATACGAACTGACGCGCGACATCGGCTCGCAGTATGAATACTCGAATTTCGGCGGTGGGCTGCTGGGCCACGTGTTGGCCTTGCGCGCGGGGCAGGATTACGAATCGCTGGTGCGCTCGCGGATCACCGGGCCGCTCGGCATGAAAGATACCGGAATCGCATTGTCACCGGCGATGAAGGCGCGGCTGGCCGCGGGTTACGACGGCCAACTGAACCGGGCGGCCAATTGGGACTTGCCGACGCTGGCGGGCGCGGGGGCGTTGCGGTCGACTGCGAACGATCTGCTCACGTTCCTCGCGGCAAACCTCGGATACACGAAAACGCCGCTCGCTCCAGCCATGTCGGCAATGCTCAGCGTGCGCAAGCCAACGGGCAACGCGAGCGTTGAGGTGGCACTGGCGTGGCACATCTTCCCGTCGGCGGGCGATGACGGCATCGTCGTCTGGCATAACGGCGGGACGGGCGGGTATCGCTCGTTCATTGGTTACAACCCGAAAACACGCGTGGGCGTGGTGGCGCTCTCAAACACTTCAACTCCGGCGGGAGTCGACGACATCGGCGTCCACTTGTTGCGTCCGCAGTCGCCGCTGCTCAATGCCGCCGCGTTCCGTCCGCCGAAGGAGCGCAAAGAGATCGCGGTGGATCCGAAGCTGTTCGACAAATACGCCGGCCGCTATCAACTGGCGCCGAATTTCATTTTGACGATTACACGCGAAGGCGATCACCTGTTTGCGCAAGCCACCGGGCAGCCGAAATTTGAATTGTTCGCGGAAGGCGAGAAGGAATACTTCCTGAAAGTTGTCGACGCCCAAATCAGTTTCGAAGTGGAGGGCGCGGGAGCTGCCACCCAGCTTGTGCTGCACCAGATGGGCCGCGACATGCCGGCCAAGCGGATCGAATAGGAGGCTATGGCTGTTTCGCGCGGTCCGAGGCACGCAATCGTTCGAGGAGGCTTCTGGCATCGGCAAGATCGGGACGCATCTTCAACACGATTTCCAATTGCGCGATGGCCTGCTCCGAGCGGCCTGGGTCCTTGGCCAGGGCAAGGGCAAGGTTGTAGTGCGCCTCTAAAAAATCAGGATTCAGGTCGAGGGCTTTGTGGTACTCGGCTATGGCTTCGGACGAGCGTCCCGGCATTTGACTCAGCGCGTTGGCCAGGTTGAAGTGGGTGACCGCGAGCGCGGGCTGTAACCGGATCGCCATCTGGTATTCGCCAACAGCTTCCGTCAAGTGCGATGGCGTCCGAGCCAGCGCTGTTGCCAGGTTGGCGTGGGCATCAGCGAAATCCGGTTTGAAGCGAATGGCCGCGCGGTAATGGGCAATTGCATTCCCGGGATCATTCCGCATCAGCAGATTCGCGAGATTGTAATGCGCCTCGCCGTAGTCGGGTTTGAGTTGCACGGCGGTCTGGTACTCCCGGAGGGCTTCCTCAGAACCTCCGGGCAGATGCGCCAGCACATTGGCTAGGTTGTTGTGCGCCATCCAGGCGGCAGGATTGCGAGTGATGGTCTCGCGGTAGAGAGTCTCCGGGTCGCGATAGATCGCGCTTTGCCGCCAAGTCAAAATCGCGAACATCAGCGGAATGATCACCGGGACTATCGCGCGCGGCGTTCCGTGCAGGCGATTGGCAAGATCCGTCAGTAGGATCGCGGCCGGAACCAGTACCCCCAGACTGGCGAGATATTGAAAATGGTCCGCCACGAACGAATAGACGAACGGGAAAACGTTGAGAAACCCCAACACCGGAAACAACGTAACTGAGAAATAGAGCAGCGCCGATAACGGGCCGCGTTGTCCTCGCCGGGCCAAGATCGCGAACCAAATCAGAATCACCACAACTCCTGCGGGAAACAAATACTGCCACGCGATGTCTGTGCGAACTTCCCAGCGCGGGTAGATGAACGTTAGATTCGAAGGCCAAAGCAGCTTGCTCAGGTAGAACCAAAGTGCGCGGCCAGCGATCAGAACGCGCTGCCCGATGCTGAGGTTGAAGTCCGCACCTTGCGCGCCAATATCGGTACGCTCCACCCACGCGGTGAACAGCCCCGCCGCCGCGCCAATGAACGCCCAGGGCACGAGCGGGGCGATATCGCGCTTCCACTCGACACGCCCTCTCTGCCACCAGAGCACGATCAACAAAGCCACCGGAAGAGTTGCCGTAACCGTTTTGCTTAGCAGAGCGAGCGCGAACAGACCAAACGCCAGAAAATATTGCCGCCTGCGGCGATCCCGGTCAAAACGCAGATATATCAACGCCGACGCGAGATAGAACACGGCCGAGAGCGTACTCTTCTGCTCGGAAATCCATGCCACCGCTTCCACGCAGACGGGATGGAGCGCGAACAGCAGACCCGCCAGCGGCGCGGCGGGCCGCCGCAAGCTGCGAACGATCACCACGACGAGACACGCCGCGAGCGCATGCAGCAGAATGTTGGCGAGATGGTATCCGGCAAGCGCCTCGCCCCACACTTGATGCTCGATCCAGAACGCGGTGTGGAGGAGCGGATAATACTGCTGCGTGGCCTGCCGTTCCGACCAGATGCGCCACAACCCGTCGAACGATTGGAGATCGGGCGGCGTGACGTGCGCGGCATCGTCCCAGAGCAAGGTGCCACCCACGGCGGGCCAGTAGACGATCAGAGACGCGCAGAAGATCAGGACGAAGATCCAAATATCAGAGGGCGGACGTGCCGGCGGAACCGGCGATCTGCCTTTAGTTTTGCGCGATGCGGATTTCGTGGATTTTGGCGACTCGCTTCGCAAGCACCCAGGTTATCTCGGCGGGTGTTACGGCTGCTTCGGGGCCGCAGCCGCCGGCCCTACGGAACCGTGCTCGACGAAGTTCTTGAGCCGCATCACCTGCTCGGTGAGCACGGAATCCACCGGCGCCGCCCAGGTGTTGAGGCCGGTTGGAGAATAGCCGCCCACGGCGTAGGTCAATGCCAGCTTGGTGCCTCCGGCATCCGGAGAAAGCAGGAACGTCATGGCACCTGTAACCGCCAGGGGCTGCAACGGGCCAAGAGCGCCCAGCATCACCAGCCTTTCGCCGGGCGCGGCCATTACCACTTCCATGTGTCGGGCCGTGCCCAGGTTCGGCAGCCGCTCGCAGAAGCATCCGGGCGCGCGATTGTCGATGGTCAACGCACGCGCATCGCCCGAAAAGGTGTGGGCGGAATCCCACCAATCGCCGACGTTATGCACCAGGCGGCGATAAACGTCGTCGGGAGTGGATTGGATATTGACCGTGATCTTAACCGTGAATCCGGCGGCCGAGGAATCGGCCACGGCGGCTCTAGTCGCGGCGGGGATGAATAGGAGAACCAGGACGG
>Ga0335069_10012576_pt1 | contig 11899 bp, 10 predicted proteins | sample Lox_Sample_11_FD_206714 | JGI IMG/M metagenome (GOLD analysis project Ga0335069, IMG submission 206714) | Soil microbial communities from Loxahatchee National Wildlife Refuge, Florida, United States - Lox_Sample_1.1 | ecosystem: Environmental > Terrestrial > Soil > Wetlands | place: USA...
TGGCTGGCCAGAACGGTATTACATAGGCATTAAGCGTTATTTTATTTGACCGGGGCCATGGCAGACGATAACCCCGACGAAGGTTATGGCAACCTGCCAAGCACACCTGGCAGCCTATATTACAGCGGCTTTTTAGATTTATTTCAGATCTGAATTGAGATTTGTGATACACTAAACGGTATAGACCATTTGGCCATTCTTCCTGGGGCCATCCGATTTTTTGCAAAAACATGACCAGGAAGCCGCACGTGAAACAAGCCTTTACCCTCATCGAGCTTTTGCTCGTTGTGGCGATTCTTGCCATTCTTTCAGTCGTTTTAATACTCACCCTCAATCCAGCCGAACTCCTCAGACAGGGGCGCGATTCTTCGCGCTTGTCGGATATGGACACGATTGCTCACGCCGTCGCGATTTCCCAAACCGACGCGCTGTCGCTCGGCCACACCGGCGTCGTTTATGTCTCTGTCCCGGATGCCTCGCTTGCCCCGGGAGCGACAAGCACGTGCGCAAATCTGGGGCTTACCCCGCTGCCGTCGGGATGGACCTATCAATGCGTCTCGACCCAAAGCCTTCGGAAAATCGATGGCACCGGATGGATCCCGATCACTCTCACGAAAATTTCGATCGGCGGTTCGCCGCTTTCCGCGTGGCCGATTGATCCGGTCAATCAAACATCAACCGGCGAATATTATGCCTACGTGACGGACGGCACGCACTACGAAGTTACGGCTAATTTTGAATCGCAGAAATATCTTCCGCAGGAAGCAAAATCGAACGGCTCGATTCCGTTCCTCTTCGAAAAGGGAACCATCCTCACGCTCTTGCCGGAGGACTATGGATGCGGCGGAGGGGGGCCGTGCGTCTTTGTGGTTGACACGGGGAATAACCGCATTGAGCAATTCGACACGCTCGGAAATTACGTCGGGAAATTCGGCGGCGCGGGAAGCGGCAACGGGCAACTCAACAATCCCATGAGCGTCGATATTGATACGAGCGGCAACGTTTACGTCGCCGATAGGGATAATGACCGCGTGGAAAAATTTGATACGACCGGCCGCTATCTCTCGCAGTTCGGATCCAGCCTTCAGGGAGCCGTGGGACTTGCGGTGGCTCCCGATGGGAGCGTTTACGTGGGTGATCGGGGAAACAACCGCGTGGAAAAATTTGATAACAACGGAAATTATATTCTGCAGTTCGGAACGCTCGGCACGAGCACCCCGGGAACGTTCGACGGCGTTGCGAGTATTGCGGTTGATGCAAGCGGAAGCGTTATTGTGGCGGATAACACGACGGTCGGGAGCTATGTTGGTCGGGTGCAGAAATTCACGTCGGGCGGAGCGTATAGCCAGCAGATCGGCTCGGGGGGCAGCGGCAACGGGCAGTACAACGCTCCCTCAGGAGTTGAGTTTGATTCGGCGGGAAATCTGTACGTTGGAGATTCAAATAATTTCCGCATCGAGAAATTTGGTCCGGCGCCTTTTTATACATTTGCATACGCAACCGGAACCTATGGAGGCGGCCCCGGCCAGTTTGGGCCGACGGGCGGCATTTCGGTTGATCTCGGAGGAAACATTTACGCTGTAGATAACCAAAATAATCGTATCGAAAAATTCAACGCGAGCGGAACATTTCTCCTGCAATTCGGAACCCTTGGATCTGGGAACGGTCAATTATCCAGCCCTATGGATATTGTGGTGCGGTGATCCGTCACTTGGTGAAGCTGACGAATTTGAGCCTGCCGAGGCCCGGCATGTCGGGTTTTGCTATGCCGAATTCATTCTTCCAATAGGCATCATCATTGAGGAGTTCAATAATCCAGGGGAAGTGAGCATCCTGTGAGAAGAAGATGCCGCCGCGCGAGAGGAGCGGATAGAGATAATGAAGGCAGTCTTTCGTTGATTGCACGAGATCCACGTTCACGCACGCCGCCGCAACCGGGTCATGGAAATTGGGCATCGTTTCGTTAAAAAATCCTTTATGGAATTGCGTACGGTTGCCGTCGCCGAACCGGGCCACGTTCGTGCGCACTTCTTCAAAAGGAACCGCGTGGCTGCCTTTTGGAAAATGGTGTTCGCGGCCGTAGATGCTCTTGCCGTGCGCTTCAGTATTTTCCGGCATGCCGGCAAACGAGTCGAACACTTCGAGCGCGCGGTCGCAAAGTTTCGCGACGAGGCTGAGTTTTGCCGTGCTGCCGCCGTGGAACGATCCAGCTTCGACGATTGCACCCGGCACTTCGGCGCCAAGATTCAAAATGCGTCGCGCGATGACCATGATCTCGTGCTCGGTATGCGGGCAATCAACAAAATATGAAATTTTATAGCATTGGAAAACGAATATGACGCGGTCGACGAAAGAAGTCTTTGAGCGCGTGCCGTGAAAGATGAATCCGAACGCGGCCGGAACGTCCTGCGGCGAATAATACAATTTGCGATACAGATAGTGGAGCGGCCACGGGGTGATTCGTTTGATGCGGCTTCGGAGGCTCATGAGTTAATAAAAATTTAATATTTTTAAAACATTAAATTTTCGTTTGCTTGACGACGGTGTCGGGCGTTCCCGCGGGAGCCAGGCCGATTTTACGCACGAGGACGAAGGGCGTCATTTTGTTGCCTTGGCCGAGCGGATTATCGAGGAGGACGCGGCGTACGGTGGCCCAGTCGAGGCCTACGCCCTTGCTTACGCCCAAAATTTTCACGTCAATAAAGTTGGCATCCGCCGTGACGGCGGGCATGCCGAGCTCGCGCTCAACGCCGTCGCAATCATGCTGGGGATCTTTCGGCGGGAGCACGGCCCATTCCGTGTAGGGATACATGTCTTCGGGAATGAAACCGTCGATTTCAGAAACGCGGCTTCCCATCACGATCCAGAACCATCCGCGCTTGCCGATCAATTTTCCGAAGGCGCCGATCGCCATGGCAGGGAACACGCGCCACCATCCGGCGAGTTCGATCGCAAGCTGCAATTTCTCCGGATTATTCCATGCCGTCATCGTTTTGTGTTTGGTGACGCCTTTCTGCACGAGGCGGGCGAGCCACGTGACGTGGACGGTTGAAATGTGCCGCACCAAATTTTGCGAAACCGAAATCAATTTTTCCGAGAGGGCAACCCAGTCGCCCGGCTTGAAGTGCGGTTTTACGAACTCCATGAGTATCGGATGCAAACCTTCGCCGAACTTGATGAGGCGGGGAACTTTGATCGGATAGCGTTCGTAGATGATGCCGTCCACAACGATTTGCCGCGCCGGCTGGATCCCGGGCGGCGTGGACGTATCGGGAAGATTCGAAGGAAGCATGATTCGTTCATTATAAAAGAATTTTTTGCGCGGCGCACGCGGGCGTTGGTGCGTTTCGGGTGCGGCCGCCGATTGACCGAAGCTCGTTTTTGGAGCATAATGCGGGCAGCAATTTGGAATAAAAATTCAACACGAGGCAGAGAAGATGATTGCTAATTGCGCCGATTCTCCCATAGAACTGGGAAGAAAACGCTTGTTCGAATTGATGGAAAACCTTCCGTCTCTTGCCGAAGCGCCCATACCTGCGTATGTGCGGCGTAAGGAATGGTGGATTGAAACTCCTCATATTGAGGAGAGACTCCATCCCATCGTCTTTGCTGGCGGCAAGATAGACGGCTACAACGGTAAAGCCCCGGCGGCAATCATGCCCTGGGAAATAGACTACCGTGCAGGCAAAATCAACCCAGATATCGTCGTAGGTGGTTCAACGTCAGCAAACTGGGGGTTATGTTCAGGATTAGTTTCGCATGTTTATCCAGCGAAGCATTTCCTGGCATTCCTTAATCCCAAAAAAGTTCCGAAAGGGAAGCAAGACCAGCTTCTTGCAACCGGAGCGAAGATCGAACCGGTGCCCGATGGAGCAATCCCGACGGAATACGTCTATGAATATGCTGAGAAGCATAAGGATTTTCATCTCATCGACCAATACGTCCACCCAGGAAGCGTTTTGGGGCACAAGTGGTCTATGGATCATATTGCCCGCGAGCTTGTCCGCATGGACAGGACGCCAACGCTCTTCGGTGCAGTAACCGGAACCTGTTCCACATTGCTCGCGGCGCATCGCTATTTGCGCCTCGAAAAATGGCAGGGTCTGAAAATTTTCGGCGTCGCTTCGAAGTCGGAAAAAGACAAAGTTCCTGGCAGTCGTTCGCGCCAGGGACTCGAGGAGCTCATGCGGCTTCCCGGGTCATTCGTGAAGCAAGTCTTGGATGAGGTGCTTGATTACGACCTCATCGAGAGTATCGGGAAAGATTTTGTCTATCCGCTCAACAGGCAGTTCTACCAAAAATGGAACCGTCCCTATGGGCCGACATCAGTTCTTTTGATGGCAGGCTTCTATGAGCTGCTCGACAGAATTTGGAAAGAGAAGGGGAACTTCAGTTCCGTCATGAACGAATGCGGCGAAATCGTTTGCGTCATGTTCTTCATGGATCTTTTGTTGCCCTACCTGGACGATCCCGAATTCTTTCACGCGCTCACATGTTGAGTTGTTCAAAAGGCCGATACGCATATTCATGTGTACCGGCCTTATTTTTTTATCTATTAATTTTCACGGGGCGCACGTCCCCGCACCTCCACCGCGAGGCAAAAAGATTAAAAATATATTAAATTAAAATTGACCGATTTTTTATTTTGACGATAATAAATATACTCGGTGGCAAGCGAGATCAGCCCTGTGTCGAACTAACAAGAGGCCCGTTGTGGCCTCTTGTTTTATTTATACTTTCTCTTTCTTCCTGAATCCGATATGGAGAACCGCGTCGAGGCCGAGATAATTGCCGGCTTTCGCCGCAACGAGAACGAGCAAGCAGATCGCGACGATCAGTTCGTCATTGATGAATTGCACAACGTTTGTGAAGGTATAGGTGAGGCCGGGGAGATAGCCATAGAGGACGAGCACGGCGCCCACGAGGGCCGCAAAACGCGTAAAGAGGCCAAGGATGAGGCATGCGCCAATCACGAGAAACGCCCAGGGCGCGGCTTGGACGAGCCATGCGGGCGAGCTCAAATGGGCAAGCCAGAGGTAGAGGCCCGCAACGGAACGGCTCTGGAGAATGAGTCCAAGATGGAGATCCCACAGGCTCGCGTATCCCAGATAAAAAAATGTGAGTCCGATCACGATGCGGAGCAAAAAAATGGTGAATCGCAGCGCGTGGGGAAGTTTGGTATGCGACGAACCGCCGAACATACTATAATAGTAGCATGGACAAAGCGCAGAACGGGATGCAGGTGGCGCATCAGCCTTTCGAAAACGATCGGAAGCATCGGCTGGGACATCGCGCGTTCACGATGTTCTTTTTTAGCCAGGTTAAATTATTATTGCTTCTTATTTTAATCACGGTTGGCGTATGGTATCTTGAGCGGTACATTCCGCCCGACTACGCCATTTGGGGGCCGTTTGCATTTCAGATAGCGCTCTACGTGACGATCGCCTATTTTCTTTTTGTTCTGCTGCGCACCTATCTTCAATATCGCTATTACACCTATTATTTCACCGAAGAAGCGTTCATGATGACGTCGGGTTACATGGTCCGCGCCGAAGTTGCCGCGCTCTATCACCAAATCCAAAACGTAAATATCTTGCGGACGCCCATTGATCGCATGATCGGCGTGAGCCGCATTGTGATCCTCATGACGGGGGACAAACTCTCGCCTCAAAACCAGATCGTTTTGCCGGGCGTCGGGAGAACGAAAGCAAAATTGGTTCAGCGCGAGCTGCTCACGCGCGCCCGCAAGCACTTCAACGGATCAGCGTAGTGCCGATGGGCTAATTGGGGAATGCGAATGAAATAATATTGCCGCCGTCGATCAGATAGAGGGCGTTATTGTTCGCGTCATAGGAAGCGTGCGTTCCGGCGGAAACGGTTATGACATTGACAAGGCTCGTGTCGGCGAGGTCGACGAATGCGACGTGGTCCGGATAGCTTGCAAAAAGATGCGTTTGATCTTTATACCAGGCGAGGCTTTGCACGGTTTCCATGTCGGGAAGATTGAAGCGATAATAATCGCTTCCGGCAAAATCAAATATCTCGAGGCTGTTTTTCTCAAGCGCGGCAAGGAGGGAGCCGTCGGCGGTGGGATAAAATGCTTTCACGTCGCTCGCGAGCGGGCGCAGGGTTTCCGATGAAAAGGTATACAGCAGGAGCGATCCGTTGGACTGCAATATGCCGAGCGTATCCGCATTGATCCACGCGAGGCTTTGGGTTGCGCCGGTTACGGAAATTGTCCTCGTCACGATCCCGGCGAACTTATCATAGACAATGATGGTGGACGTTCCGGTTGCGGAATTATATTCGCTCCAGGCGAGCGAGGTTTGCGATGCCGCGATTGCCGGGGCGAGGGTCTGGCCTGCGGATGACGTCGCGATCGTTGCGACCGTCTGGGCCGAAAGATCGATCGTGAGGACGCGGTTGCGGCTCGATACGAGCGTTGCCGTGTCGTTGTAGGGGTCGATCATAATCGTTCCGATGGAGGATGTTGTGATGCGCTGTTTTTGGAGGAGGAGCGAAAGGTTGAGCGTCTTTCCGGTTGTGAAATCATAGAGGTCGCTGGTTCCGTTCGGAGTCTCGTAGATCATGTTCTTGAGGTCCGTGCTGTGGTTCGTGATGGCGCCGGTGCCGATGACGGTATTCCGCCACGTGATCGTGCCGTTCGAATGCTGGTCCACGTGATCGGCGCCGATTTCAAAAAAATTATTCACGTCACTCGATGTCGTCACCGCTGTTCCGGTTTGGGGGACGAGCACGGCATATTTCATTTCAACGACGAGCGACGGTTCAACGCCCGCGTTTTCATGCCACGCGTCGTAACCGGTTTCGGAAAGCGAGAGCGTGTAATTTTTTGGATAGAGATTCGAGATGAGCGTCCCGTGATTCAAAAAGTTCGATTGGTTCTGGATGGATTGGCCGTCGAGCGCGATCAGGGCGTCCTGGGGATAGGCGCGCACATAGATGCCGCCGACTTTTTCCGTGCGGAAGTTTGTTAAATTGATGCGCCAGCCGTCGGCATACAGAACGACGCCGGTTCCAAGGATGAAGAAAAGGATGAGGAGAACGTAGAAGATGATTCTGCGGGTCCGGCGCGTCATAAATACTATTGTATCAAATACGCAAATGGGCGCTTCCATCAAAAAATCCGGCCGGTGCCGGACTCTTTGAACCCCGCTTGAGATCTCTGGCGTGAAGCCAGGTGGGTGAGCTCAACTGCAGTCCACGGACAGCAGGGCTGTCGCTCTCCCTCTTAATAAAAATTGATGAGAGATCTGCAGCGGGATCACTATTATTATACCACCGGTTCGACGCGAATATAACACGACCTCCTGGTCTCCTCAGCGAAGACGATAGTCGACCAGAAGGTCGTGTTATATTCGCCACGATTCCCGGCGGTATAACAAATCAATCCCGGCGTTATGACAATAATGCGTTGATTTTGGCGGCGAGGATGAAGTCGTTTTCGGAAAGGCCATGCATCGCATGAGTTGTAAGTTCAAAGCGGACAAGATTGTAGAAAATATAGATGTCCGGATGATGTCCTTCTGATTCAGCGATTTCGGCAACGCGGTTAATGAATGCCATAGCTCCTTTAAAGTCTTTGAACGTGAACTCCTTTGTTATCTTTTTGTTGTCGGCTGCGACATTCCAGCCCGGAGCTTGCGGCGCGTATTCCGCGACTTGCTCTTTCGTGAGGGGCGGCATGCCTCCCTCGCAGGGGACGCAATGTTTTTTGCGAAGATCAATGATGGCCATGATTATGGTAGTGGATGTAATGATTGTGACTGTTTAGAAATTGCCTTGATTCACATGGAACACCGAACCGACAACCGTGCCGAGAATATATGTGGCGATGGCGGTCACAAGCATGAGGCCGACAGATTCTCCGAACTCGCGCAGGAACGGCCGGTCGGCAATGACCGTGCTAAAGAATACGAACGCGGCGAGCAATAGCACGCCGACGCTCGTCGAAAGCATAAACGCCGTGAGCATGTCCCGAATGAGAAAGTAGGGCAGGGCGAGGAGGATCACCGACGCAAGATAGGAGAATCCGGTAGCTAACGCTGACGGGATCGGAGAGGTGTTCGGATCTTGCTTGGCTTGAATGTACGCCGCAGATCCCATGGAGATTGCCGCCGCGAAACCCACAATGATGCCGGAAATGCCGGCAATGAGCGTTTTTCCGGTTACGCCAAGGAATCCTGAATGGACGCCCGTGATTTCTACGATTGCATCAGAGAGGCCGAGCGCGATGAAGCCAATGTAGGCAATGCGCTTTTCTTTGAGCTGGCCGATGAGGCCTTGCTCGTGTGATTGTTCATCTTTGATGATTTCCTCAAGCCGATGCCGGTGGTCGTTCGGAATGGTTGCGAGCATTGACTGATACGCTGCAATGGAATCCTTTTCGTGCGTTTCCAAAAATTTTGTTACGAAGGTGATGCCGAAAATGGCGCGAAGGAAGGGGACGCTGATCAAGCCGATTATGCGCGGCGTAATCTTCTCATTCGGCACGAGCGATTGCCAGAATTCATAGTGCGATTTCTCCTGGGCCGAAAGTCGTTCAAGCAGAGCCTTATTTTCGGGATTCCGCTCGCGGGCGGCAAGCCTGCCGTAGACAATGTGTTCAGTGAGTTCGTTTTGCGCTCGGTTTTTGTAGGTTTTGGGGGTTGCGTCCATAACGTTTCATTATACCGCATGGTCGGTGGTATAATAAAGATAATTAACTAAACAGAAAGGTCATCCTAACCACCACCGTCATGCAGAACGTCCCCACGAAGAGCCTGTTTTCCGCAGTAAAGAAAATCGTCGTGTTCGCCGCAGTCCTCGCAATTATCGCGGGAGGCCTGCCGGTTCCTCGAATAAAAACGGCAGGTGCCGCCGGTACGCCACCCATCATTTTTTTCACGGACCTCATTGCGGGGCCGAACAGCGGCAATAGCGATTCTACATATACCTCGAATGGCGGCGCATACGTGACCATCTATGGAAACTTCCTCGATGGTTACACATCGGTAAAATTGAATGGAGCATCGTGTCTCACGGTGATTTCTGGTCCGACAACGTGGCTCTGGTACGAACGAATGACCGTGCAAGTCGGGCCGACCTGCGCAACGGGTAATTTTTCCATCACGACGCCTAACGGCACGTGGAACGGCCCAACGGTGGCCAATCCAGGATGGGGAAGAGCCGGGCAGCCGGACTTTACGGTGACGAGCGGCGTGATCCGCTATGTTTCGCCGACGGGCAGCGACTCTGCTGCGGGAACGTTTTCTTCTCCGTGGCTCAATCCGTATCACGCGGTCCAGACCCTGGGAACGGGAGCCGGAAACGTCATTTATGTAAAAGATGGTTCCTATGGAAGCCATGAAGATGGTCAGTCGTGGGGAGCATCGCTCACATTCCGTCCTGATTGGAGCGATGGCACGGCGGCCCAGCCAAACGCCATCGCCGCCTATCCGGGAACTCTGCCGATCATCGGCTGCAACACAAGCGGCTGTCCTTCCTTTGCGGTCCGCGTGACGGACACCGACGCATGGACGGTTGCTAATCGCGGCTATTGGACGATCGCCGGCCTGAAATTCCTTTCCAATGGCGCATCATCGCCGATGATGTTTCTTCGCCAACCGGCACCGACAACACCGGAACGCCGTTCCAAATCCAAGAAGCAAACAACACGCAGAGCTTGGGCAACTACGTCCACGATATTTCCATGGCGGCGACGAACCGCTTGGATCAGGCGATGTACCTTTCGACCGACGCCGACGAAGCTGAACTTGGCTGGAACGAGATTTATAACAGCGGCGGCCGCGGCGGCATCCAAACACACTCTTCCAATTTGTGCTTCCCAAGCTGTTCGGGCGATCAGACGGGATTCATCTTGCACGACCTCATGATCCACGACAACAAGATCCATCACACGAACGAAGAGGGCATGCTGATCGACACCGTTGATCCTTCGCAAGGCACCGGAGTCCGCATCTTTAACAACGTTATTTATGATGATAACCGCGACGGCAACGGCGATACCCTCCACCTTCAGCTCTCCGGCGACTACACGCAAGCAGGCAATTTCGGACATTCGCCTCCGCCGGTTTGGTATTACAACAACACGGTGTACACGAATGGCGGCGAGGGGGCATTCGGCAACTGGTGGCCGGATGTGCATAATGGCGGCCAAACCCAGCAGGCTCGCGCCGTCAACAACCTCTTCGTTACGTCAAATTCGAGCGTAAAATATCTTGACCCGGAAAATTATTCCGGCCAGGGGTGCTCGAATACCGACAACGCAACGGCATGTCCCATTTTGAGCGGCAACAACAATGTGATGTTCGGATCCGGCGCTCCGACATTCCCGAGCATCTTCCTGAACAGCTTGAACGTTGATCCAAAGTTTGCCTCGCCAAGCACGTTTGACTTGCATCTTCAGGCTGGCAGCCCGGCAGTCGGAGCCGGCCTCACGACGATCACTGACCGGACCGGCGGATACTCGATTCCGGCACCGATTTACGATGTTGACGGACGCGTGCGCCCTGCGACGCCATCGATCGGCGCGTATGAAGTTTCTTCCGGCACGCTTCCGCCCGACACGACGGCGCCAACAACGCCAAGCGGCCTTACAGCAACGGCAATTTCATCGTCGCAGATTAACCTTTCGTGGACGGCTTCAACCGATCCGGATAACAGCCAGGGCCAGATCAGCTACGCGGTGTACCGCAATGGTGTTGCCGTAGGGACGGCTGGCGCCGGCGTGACCACGTATTCCGACACGGGGCTCTCTGCGAATACCACCTATTCGTATACCGTTTCCGCTTCCGATCCGGCTGGCAATAGTTCGAGCCAATCAGCGGGCGCGTCAGCGACCACGAATCCTCCGCCCGACACCACGGCGCCGAGCGTTCCATCGGGACTCACGGCAACCGGCACGACAACGTCAACCGTGTCGCTTTCGTGGACGGCTTCAACCGATCCGGACAACGCATCGGGACAGATCGCCTACAAAGTGTTCCGCGGCGGCACGCAGGTGGGGACAACGACGGCCGGAACGACATCATTCGTCAATACGGGACTTTCGGCGTCGACCACCTACACCTATACCGTTTCCGCATTCGATCCGGCAGGGAATAGCTCTGCGCAATCGGCGGGCGTATCGGGAACGACCCAGGCCGGTCCGCTCGCCGCGCCGGTGATATCGTCATTCACGGCAACCCCAAGCTCCATCACGAGCGGCCAATCAGCAACGCTTTCGTGGACCGTGAGCGGCAATCCATCGCCCACATTCTCCATTTCGGGCATCGGAACGGTTACTGGTAATTCGGTATCGGTTTCGCCTACGGCGACGACAACCTACACATTGACCGCAACGAACAGCCAAGGAAGCGCTACGGCGCAGGCAACGGTTTCGGTTGGTCCGCAAGGATCGTCCGGCCCCGTCGCGCTCGTTCAGTCAGCAAGTACGTTCGGTTCCGCAGTGAATCACTTGGCAAAAGCCTTCACTTCGAACACGACGGCGAACAATCTTTTAGTGGTGTATTTTGCCCAATACTGCCAAGGAGCGACGCAGTCCATCTCGGATTCGGCGGGTAATGCGTGGACAAGCGACGTAACGACGGGCGGCATCGGCGGCACGGGCGGATCGACGATGTGGTCTGCCATCGCGAAGGGCGGCGCGGATACCATCAATGTATCCACCACCTGCACTTCTGCGGGAGTCGATCTCGACATTGCTGAATTTTCGGGAGGATGGGCCACGGCCCTTCCTGATCGCACCGCCTCTGCGGTTGGAACGGGCAGCACGCCGAGCACGGGGCTTGCGGCGGCGACCACCAACGCAAGCGACCTCCTTGTCGGCGCGGCGTATGATCTCTCTCGCGGCGGCATTACGTGGACCGCGGGACAT